>Ga0334898_1001001_pt1 | contig 36308 bp, 29 predicted proteins | sample GraSluR3_MG_10_FD_207228 | JGI IMG/M metagenome (GOLD analysis project Ga0334898, IMG submission 207228) | Sludge microbial communities from methane-producing bioreactor in Wageningen University, Netherlands - Granular Sludge_3_08-R3 | ecosystem: Engineered > Bioreactor > Anaerobic >... | reverse complement strand
GCCCCACCACCATCGGCGGGCCGAACTGGAAAAACCGCCGGAGCGTTGACCAAAAGGCGCCTCGAACGGACATCGGTGCCACCATCGGCCGACCGAACTGGAAAAACGGCCACCCTGTTGACCAAACGACGCCTCGGACGGGCGTCGGTGCCACCATCGGCCAGCCGAACTGGAAAAACCGCCGGAGCGTTGACCAAAAGACGCCTCGAACGGGCATCGGTGCCACGATTGGCCGACCGAACTGGAAAAACCGCCGGTCTGTTGACCAAAAGACGCCTCGAACGGACATCGGTGCCACCATCGGCGGGCCGAACTGGAAAAGCCGCCGGGGCGTTGACCAAAACGTCCCCCCCAGGGCGTGCCGAAGCGCGACGGGCTGGGAGCCGGCGCCCAGCTTCTCCCGCCGTGGGGGTGCGAAACGAACCTGGCGGCCGAGATGGCGCGCACGTTTCCGCTTCGACGGAGGCGAAAAACGCGCCGGACTGGCGCCCACTCGGGCCCCTCCGATGGGAACGAGAAAGGCCGTTGCGCGGGTTTTGGCGCCCACAAAACCCCGCCTGTGGGGGCGAGAAGCGGCGTTTCGCGGAGTTTGGCGCCCACGTTTCCCCCGCCTTTGGGCCCCAGAATCGTGGAAGCCGGCGAACTGGCGCCCACGTTCGCCGTGGGGTCACGCTCCCCCGGCTTGTGGTATTGGCTTTGGCGTGCGCGGACGAACCCGGGCATCGGTCACACCGGCCGGCGGTCGCGGGTCACGGCGCTCGCGACCAGAAGGCGGAGGCTTACCGTTGTCGCAGGCGCCCGTCCTGGGGGAGGAAGGACGGCTCGTCGGTCACGAGGAGCACGTCGTAGCGGACGTTCGGGGCCAGGTTGTCCAACTCCAGCTCGATCGTGCCGGCCGGCAGTCTCGCCGGCTCCAGGTCGGCCGCGCCGGGCCAAGCCCAGGTCCACAGGGTCGGCGCCAAGGGTTGGTCGGGGGCGATCAGGCGGTCGGGCACGTTCAGGTCGGTCGAGCCCCCGCCGAGCGTGGCGACGCGCCGGCCGTCGGCGCGAACGCGCACCTCCTGCGTCACGTCGTCGCCGCGCGAGCCCGATCCTCGACGCAGGTGGCGAAGCCAGAGGTAGTAGTCGCCTTCGCGGGGGATGTCGACGCGCCACGTCACGCGATTGCTCGCGGGATCCTGCGGCACCACGTAGGCGGCCGCGCGCGTGCCGCCCGCCTCGGAGCGCTCGAACGGCCCGGTGAGCGTGGCCGCGGCGAACGGCAGCTCGATCTCGACCGGGGGCGCGGGCCGCGGAGCGGTCGCCGCCTCGGCCCGGACCGGCGCGCTCTCGTTGCCGCGCCGATCGACCGCCGTGACCGCGTAGTGGTAGCGCGTGTCGGCGCGCAGGCCCCAGTCGATGAATTCCTCGTAGGTCGGCGAGCCCACGAGCGTCTCCTGCCCCGGCTCGAAGTCGGGTTCGCGCGAGGCGTAGACCTGGTAGTGCGACAGCGTCGGGTCGGCGGGCCGCTGCCAGACGAGACGGTTCGCCCGCGCGCGCACGTTCTCGGCCCGAAGCCCCAAGGGCGGCGGCGGGGGCGAGCGGTCTTCGGGGCGCGGCCCTTCGGGCACGAAGCGCCCGTCGGTGGCCAGGCACAGCAGGTCCATCTGCGCGGCCCGATCCGACGTCGCCAGGCCGATCGCCATGCGCCCGGCCTTCAGGGCGACCGGGCCGTCTCCGGCGCGCAACCAGGTCCACTCGGCCTTGTCGGTGTGGACGGTCAACGCGCGTTCGCCCAGCGAGAGTTCCCACCGGCCGCCTGCCCGCTCCTGGGCATCGGCCGCGCGGAGGCTCGCCCACACGTGGTAGCGCCCGTCGGCCGGCACGTGGACGGTCCGTTCCGCCTCGCCTCGCTCGGCTTCGGGGTGGCGGTACAGGTAGTAGCCGTCGGACGCCTCGGCTCGGTCCACGCCGATGGCCAGCCCAGGCAGGGCGCCGGTGGGCAGGTCGCGGATCGAGTCCTCCACTTCGGCGTACACGACGAGCGGGGCATCCAGTTCGGCGGGCAGCGCAACTCCCGCACGCGCCGCCTCGTCGGAGTAGCCGCTCTCGAGGCCCGAATGCTCCAGCGACGTGACAACGTAGTAGTACGCCCGGCCCGGCTCGACGGTCGCGTCGCGCCACGAGGTGCCGTCGACCGGTTTTGCGGTCAGCAGCTCATAAGGGCCGCCGCTGCTCGCGCCGCGATGCACCAGGTAGGCGCGCGTCTCCCGGCTGTAGGCCGAGGGCTGCCACGACAGGACGACCGCGGCGTCCTCGGCGCGCCACGAGAGGCTCGCCGGCGGGCGGGGGCGGCCCATGACGGCGATGTAGTTGCGGAACCGGCCCGTCATGCTCGACCCGTAGTGGATCTTGGTCGCGTCGGGGCTGAGCATCGAAAAGTCGCCGCCGGCGTAGTAGCCGTTGGGCCGGTGCTTCGTGTCGACGATCGGCTGGAAGGTGAGGTCGCAGAACACCTGGAACTCGATGTTGGCGTTTTCGGGGCGCCGGTAGCTGCCGAAGCTCCACCCGCGAACCCAGGCGACGAAGAAGCGCGGGTGCCGCCTCCAGTGCAGGTGATAGTTGCCGCCGTTGGGCGACAGGCGCACCGAGCGCGACTCGCCGTCGCGCACGTGGACGATGCGCGTCGTGCCGCCGTCGGTGGCGATGTACTGCCAGTCGGGCGAGGTCGATTCGTGGCCGTGCGTCGCGTGGGGAAGACTCCGCCAAAGGTCGTACAGTTGCTCCATGCTCAGGCCGGTGGGCAGGCGCACCTGCTCGGCGAACCAGGGGAGGCCGTACGCCTTCCACTCTTCGCCCCGCGGATATCGAACCCGGCCCTCGTGGAAGGCGCGCAGGTAGTTCGTGTTGCCGCACAGGGGGGCGGCGATGTTCGTGCGCTCGCCGGTATGGCGATCGACCAGCATGCCGGTGCGCAGCGCGATCAGGTCGCCGTACCTTTCGTGCCCGTCGAGGACGCAGAAATGGTTGCCGCCGACGGAGTCGCCGCTCGGGCCGACGGGCCGCCCGTCGTAGAGCGGCAACTGAGGAATCGGATGATCGTCGTCGCGCTCGAAGGGCACGAAGATGCCCCGGTTGGGCAAGTCGACGAAGAGGTAGCGCTGGTCGCGGGTCAGGCCGTACACCCTCTTGCCCGCGGCTGGCCACGAGAGGGGCTCCCACTGGGCGACGATCTGCTGCTCGCCGGTGCGCCAGTTGTTGCGCGTGACGCTGTCGGTGGGGCTCGCGGGAGCGTAGTAGACGTCGGGGTCGTCCGGCGACCAGACCGCCGGGCGCCCGCCCGGGGCGGGCCGCATGCGGGAAAAGTCGGCGTTGAAGAACCAGCCCGACTGCATGCGGTCGCCGAGGGGCCGCGTCCCTTCGACGAAGATGGTCGAGCCCTCGATGTTCCAGGGCGACCAGACCGACGCCGTTCCACCGTGCTCCACGGTGGGCGAATGGTCGAGCATCCATACCTGGGTGCCGAATTGCCGGTCGCGGAAGATGACCCGCAGCGTCTGCAGCTCCTCGCCGCGCCGGAAGAGGTCATAGGGCTTGTGGCCCTGGCGCTCCATGAATGCGTGCAGGCCCTGAACCGGATCGGGGTCGAGATCGTCGGCACGGGTCGGGCCAGGCACGACCATCGCGGCCAGCACCATGCCGAACGTGCATGCTACGAAACGGCGGGTTGTCGTTCGCCTCATGGGATGCTCCTCTGTTTAGTGTCCGGAAAACCGGCCCACGGGTTGGGCTTCGCTCCGCCGGCGGGTTTGGCCGGCCGCTGTTTGCCGTTCCTGCGACGGCTTTCGCGAAGGGGTAGCGCGCTACGTTTCGAGATCGTAATCCTTGAGCTTCTTGTGCAGCGTGTTGCGGTTGATTCCCAGCCGGGCCGCCGCTTTAATCTGGACGCTGCCGCAGGAGGCCATCACCTGGGCGATCAGCTCCCGTTCGACCCGGTTGACGATCTTGGCGTGCAGGTTGTCTTCGTCGGGACCGGCCGAGGCGAGCCCCTGCTCGACCAGCTCCGCCGCGAGGGTTTCGAGGTCGGCCGCGCGGCGCCCGATGCGGGGCCGCTTGCGTCCCAGCACGGGCTCGGGCAGCAGCGCGCAGGTGAGCTCGTCGCCGGGCGCGAGAACCACGGCCCGCTCGATGTAGTTCTGAAGCTCGCGCACGTTGCCTGGCCAGTCGTAGGCCTGGAGGGCTTCCATGGCCTTCCGCTCGACGTGGGGCACGTGCCGGTCGTTGGCCTCGTTGTAGATGCGCAGGAAGTGGCCCACCAGCTCGGGAACGTCTTCGCGCCGCTCGCGCAGCGGCGGCAGATAGATCGTGATCACGTTGAGCCGGTAGTACAAATCCTCGCGAAAGCGCCCGAATTCGACCTCCTCGAGCAGGTCGCGGTTGCTGGCGGCGATCACGCGGGTGTCGACGCGGATCGTCTGGGTGTCGCCCACCCGCTCGAACTCGTGCTCCTGCAACACCCGCAGCAGCTTGACCTGGAGCTTGGCCGTGGTCGAGTTGATCTCGTCGAGGAAGACCGTGCCGGTGTGGGCCGCCTCGAACCGGCCCGTGCGGTTGTCGATCGCGCCGGTGAACGCGCCTCGGACGTGCCCGAACAACTCGCTCTCGAGCAGGTTCTCGGCCAGGGCGCCGCAGTTGACGCGCACGAAGGGACCGCTGCCGCGGGGGCTGAGCCGGTGGATCGCCTTGGCGATCAGCTCCTTGCCGGTGCCGGTCTCGCCCATGAGCAACACCGAGGCATTGGAGCGTGCGACCTGGCGGGTGAGCCGGTAGACCTCCCGCATGGCGGGGCCCGATCCGATGAGCCCGGGCAGGGGAGGGCCCGTCTCAGCCAACGGCGAAAACGACGGAGTTCGCGTCATCGTGCGTCCGCCAGTGCGTTAAGCCCATCATTGCCAATGGAAAAGAACTGCCGGGTGAATGCAGGCCGCCGGACGTCGGCGCCGACGAATTGCACTACGCGCCGGCCGTTGCGTTGCTTGGCGATGCTGGCCACGTGTCACCGCCCTTTTCGCTTCGGCCGCCGCCGTTTCGTCGGGGCCTCGGTCACAGCCAGATTGAAGTAGTCAAGCAGCCGGTCGGTGGAAGCCGTGTTGAGGCCGCCGCCGTGGACATAGAACCGTTGCAAGGTGGGGTTCGATCGGCCCACCTGTTCGGCCAGCTTGTCCCAAGACAGCCCGGATTCGGCTATCCGTTGGGCCAACGCTTCGCGCGTCGAAAGCCAGGTTTCAGGCATGATTATCCCCCTTGAGTAGGCAAGGTTACCGCACCCCTGCCGTGTCGTCAACCGGCCGCCTGAAACGAGGAACGAAACCGGCCGTCCTCCCAGCAAATGCACGACGTTGTCGAGGGGCACGCCCCGCTCTTCGGCGCGTGTTGCTTCCGTTGAAGCTGGAGATTCCCAGCCTGTGGGTTAGATCCAGCCGAGCACGACTGCCAAAACGACCTGGAGCACGCACAGCGGCAACAACAGTCGCAGGCTGGCCTGGACGCTGGATCCTTTGGCGACGTTGCCAATGGCCTTAGGCATGATCACGGAACCGAGCAGGCCAATGGCAAAGAGGATTCCGAATACGCTGCCTCGGACCTCCTGGGGGAACTTGGCGAAGGTGACGCCCAAGGTGGTTGGGAAAGCGAGCCCGAAGGTGAACCCGGCCAGGGCCGCCAGGACGATTACCTGGATGACGCTGGAGGTGCGGATCATGGTCAGAATGATGATCCCGGAAACCGCTCCTGCCGCGGAGACGAACCACGCACCGTATTCGGTGATGAACGGAACGTTGCTCGCCAGAAACCGGCTCACCATCATGCCGGCGGCGAACCAGACGAGCAATCGCATCGCCGATGCGTCGACCGCTTCGACCTCCCGCTCGGGATGCGCTCGGCCCATCACCTCCTTGCCGAACGATGGCAGCCAGCTCTTCAGCGTCGTGTCCAAGCTGAAGCAGCAGAAGAGAACCAGTCCGCCGATCCACAAGCCGGGTTCGCCGAGCAGGCCCACGGCGTCGGCAAAGGCGAAGGCGGCGTTGCTTTCGGGATAGGTCGCCGCGGCGGCGGCGGCCACGGGCAGCAAGACAACGATCGCCAGCACCGAAAGGGTCCGCTCGTAGGTTGTTTTCCGGAAGAGGAAGCTCACGGCCAGCGGTGTCAGCAAGATGCCGGCACCGAAGAAGACGTTGGTCAGATTGCTGGCCGCCGCCGGATTCTTGCCTTCGAAGAAGACGAGCGTAGCCAACGTGTTCCCCGCCGTGTTCAAGGCCATCGCTCCGGCGCCGAGCAGGGCACAAGCGCCGAGCACGACGGGGAAGGCCCGGGCGTAGGCGAGCAGGAACAGGCAGCAGGACGTCATGGCAAAGCCGAACACGGCCACCGGCAGGTAACCCACTCGGTCGAGGACCACGCCCATGACCAGCGACAGGAGCAGACAGGAGCCCATGAACAGGGAAATAATCGTGCCGAATTGCCCCTTGTCCATGCCCAGTCGCGGCATCAGCTTGACGCTGATGGCTCCCCACAGCGAAAAGCACAATCCCAAGCCCATTACGCACAACGGGGCGACGACTTTTTCCACGAGTCCAACTCCTTATGCGGGTGCATCGGAACCGGTCACCGCATCGGCGACGACCTCGACGATATCGCGGACCGCGAGGTTCGGGCGGTCGGACGCCTGCAACCGTGTCTTCGTTGCGGGGCAGGCCGTGATCAGCACGTTGGCGCCGGTTTTCGCGGCCTCGTCGAGCACGCGTGCCGCCATGTTGTGGCTCGATTCGGGATGGAGCAAGTGAAACACTCCTCCAGACTCGCCACAGGAATAGGCCAACTCCCGCGTCCAAATCATCTCTCGCAGGGTCCATCCTGGGATCCGTCCGAGGATCCGTCGCGGTTCGTCATAGACGGCGTGCGTGCGTCCCAGGTACGTGCCGTCCAGGAACGTGGCCACGGCAGCGGGCTGCTCGCGTGGAACGATGGCCCCTTGCTCCATGAGGCGATCGATGTATTGCGTCGCGTGCAGCACTTCGATTCCGCGGAACTCCAGCCCCATCGCGGGATAGTCGGACTGGAAGGCGTCGAAGGCACTGGGGCAGGTTGTCACCAGGATCTTGGGCCGCGCGGCCTGGATATCCGCCGCAAGCCGTGCCGCCATCGCCCGCGCCTCGTCCCGATAACCGAGCAGCGCCAGCGGCTTGCCGGTCGAGCGCTCGTTGCGAAGGAGAGTGAAATCCGCGTGGGCCGCGTCCAGGATGTTCAAGAACGCGGCGGCGATCTGCGGCTGCCGGTAGGCAGTGTCGCATCCCACGTAGTAGACGACTTCGGCCCGCTCCCGAAACCGGCTCGGGCCGCCCACGGCCCCCCATCGTTTCTCGCCCGGAAGACCGAAGGGGTTGCCGGTCTGAAGCACACGATCACGGATCTGCTGAACCGCGAACGGTGCCTTGCCCTGGGCGACGAGGTCGGCGCGTGCGGCCAGCACGGCGTCGGGCGGGTGACAGTCGGCCTTGCACCAGGTGTCGCACAGGCCGCACAGGCAGCACCGGTAGAGCGTGTCGACCAATTCCGCGTTGTATTCGGCGTGGCCCTTGAGGACTTTGAAGAGGATCAAGCCCTTTCCTCGCGGCGTATCCGACTCGCGGCCGCTGATCACGGCAGCCGTACAGACATGGCGGCACATGAAACAGAAGCGGCAGGATTCGATCGTCGTCGCATGTTCCGAAATCAACATCGTTCCCTTCTCATGGGTTCAACGAAAAGCGGGGAATCCCATCTTGCCGGGATTCATAATGTTGCCGGGATCGATCGTCTGCTTGATGTTTTCGAGGACGCCGTAGGCGGGGCCGTAGAGTTCCCGCATCAGGCGGCCGAGTTTCAGGCCGATGCCGTGGTGCTCGTTCAACAGGCCGCCGTGCTGCATGGCCGCCCGCAAGCAGGCGTCCCAGACGCGATTGTAGAGCTGGGCCGCCTCGTGGGCGTCTTCGGGCGGATCGTCGATGATGAACCGGGCATAGAGCATGCAGCCCCACTCGTACCAGTGCGAGAAGTGGCCTATGTAACGGGCCATCGGGAACTGTTCTTCCACGACCCGCTTCATGGCGCAGTAGACGTTCTCGATGTTGGCAAACGTGGCCACGGTGTCGAGCGTTCCGAAGGCCTGCGGCAGGTGGAACATGTGGTTGGGGAAGAAGAAATCGTAGCGGTGATCCCACCAGTCTTGACCCAGGTTCGGCCCCAGGTCTTCGTGCGGGAGGGCGCGGCAGATGGCCAGGGCCTTCGAGAGTTCCAACGCGACCGAGTCGCGGTCGCCGTCGAACCCGAACACAAGATAGGCGCCGTCCTTGTCGATCCCCAGCACACGGCGGATCAGGCGGCGGGTCTCGGCCTCGTCGTACAACCGGATGACACAAGGCCGCAGGCGGCGGGCCATCAGTTGCCGGCCTGCCTCCAATCCCGTGTGCAGGTCGGGAAAGACGAAGGCGTGGAAGCGGCGGACCTCGGGCAGCGGGTGGATCTTCAGCGTGGCTTTGGTCATCACACCGAACGTCCCCTCGGAGCCGAGGAACAGTTGGGTCAGGTCGGGCCCCGAGGCGTGGCGGGGAACGGGCAGCGTATTGATGACCGTGCCGTCGGCCAGCACGACCTCCAGCGCCAGGACCATGTCTTCGATCTTGCCGTACTTGGTGGAGAGGACGCCCGTGCCGCGATGGCCCAGGAACCCGCCCAGCGTGGCGCAACTGATCGAGGCCGGCTCGTGCATCGTGCCGACGCCCTCCTGAGCCAATGCCCACTCCAGGTGCTGCATGATGATCCCGGTTTCGGCGGTCACGGTCAGCGAAGTCTTGTCGATTTCCAGGATGCGGTGGAGCTTCTTCGTGTCCAGCACGATCCCGCCGTGGATCGGCAGCGCGCCGCCCTGGGACCCGGAGCCGCCGCCCCACGTGGTCAGCGGGATTCCGTGCTTGCCGGCAATGCGGCAGATGCGCGAGACCTCCTCAACGCTTCGGGGATGGACCACCATGTCCGGCTCGGGGCCGCGGCGGCCGCGATCGATCCACAGTTCGGGAATCCAGTAATAGTCGCAGGAGTATGCGATCTTGTCCGACGCGCTGGTCGACACGTTTTCCGAGCCCACGACGTCGGCCAGCTCAGTGTACAGGAACTCGTTCAGGTAACTATCGGTTCGCAGGGGCATCGGTCGGGGCTCCGGGGTTGGTCTGTGGCGTGCTTTCTTGTCGCGGATGCTTCAAACGTTGGCGGTATTCGAAGTGCGTGCGGATCTCCAGTCGCTCGGCGGCGTATTCGAGGAGCTTTCGCGTCCAGCTCAGGGGCTCGTCGTACAGCACGCTTGTCCAGTCGTGCTGGCAATGGGACCAGCACAGCCCGCCCGCCGCCACGCGGTCGACCTGCTCCTTGAGGTATTCGTGATAGGCCGCCCAGTTCCGCCAGCCCCTCGCGCGGCGCCATTGGGCGTCGATCCAGCCCTGCATGGGCGTTTCCAGCAGGTCGGGGAAGCCCTGCCGCTCGTACCAGAACGGCTGTACGTCCCAGTCGAGCGGGAAGTAATCGCGGCCGTTGCGGCCGTAAGAGCGCACGTACGACATGCCGTGCCGCGCGATGATCTCGAGGATGTCGGGGCGGTCGGCCAGCCCGCGGTAATAGGAGTACGGTGCGATCTCCCTGGCCTTGGCGTACTCGGGCCAGAACCGGATGCAGTGTCCGATCTGCAGGATCTTGCCGGTGCGCTTGGCCGCCTCGATCATCCGCGCCCCCTCCGCCAAGTTCAGCGCCATCGGCTTTTCGCACAGCACGTGCCAGCCCGCTTCGAGGGCCGCGATCGCGGTTTGGGGGTGCAGGTGCGTGGGCACGGTGATCGAAACGGCGTCGAGTCGCTCCTGCCGAGGCAATTCGCCGACATCGTTGTAGATCTTCACTCCCGTCAGGTCCACGTCGCCTTCGGCCCCGGCGATGTTGCCGCGGTCCTTCGCGGCTTCGTCCCGCGCGTGGGGGTCCGCATCGCAGACGGCCGTGACCGTCGCTCCCGCCAGGGCCCGCCAGCACCGGAAGTGCATGCGCCCCATGAACCCGAAGCCGATAATGCCGACTCTGAGCACGTCGTTTCTCCCAAGAACGATGCCAAGAGACGATCTCACTCGCGTCGCAGCCACCACGCCGCCGAACCGGGCCACCTGCCTGGCGTCGTCCATGCCGCGGCCACCGACGCGGACCGCGGCGACCGGCGGGCGGTGGGACTTCGGATAGGACACGGCTCGATCCTCTCAGTCAGGTCTCGAAAGCGCCCGCGACAACTCCGCATACGTGGGCGCCAAATCGTCGTGAATGCGGCCGTATAGCGGAAACAGCTTGGCATACACTTCAACCGCCTGCGGATCGGGTTGCACGACGTCGCGGACGCGGATGCACTGCTCTGCGGCGGCGACCGGATCGGCAAACAACCCGACGCCCACGCCAGCCAACAGCGCCGCGCCGAAGCTGGCGTCGGATCCGGCCGGGCGCACGATGGGCCGGGCGAACACGGCGCTGATGATTTGCGTCCACAAATCGCTCTTGGCTCCGCCGCCGATCAGGCGAATTTCATCCACCGGCAGCCGCATGTCGGTGATCGTGCGGTAGCAGTCGCGCAAGGAATAGGCGACGCCTTCGAGCAGCGCGCGGACGAAATGCGGCTTGCCGTGCCGCATCGTGGCCCCGACGAAGCTGCCGCGCAGATTGGCGTCCCAATACGGACTTCGTTCGCCCAACAGATAGGGATGGAAGAACAAGCCTTCCGAACCCGGCGGGATTGGCCGGGCCGCCGCGTGCAACTGCTCGTAGACGTTGCGGCCCGCGCCGGCCGCTTGCTTCACTTCCTGTTGGCAGAACACGTCCCGGAACCAGCGTTCGGCCGAGGCGGCCGTGTTGGTGGCCGATACCGTGTACCACAATCCCGGAATCACGTGCGAGTAGGTCAGCGTTTGAGGATGGGGATGGGCTTCGGCCGTCATCACGTTCACGTTGCCGGCCGTCGCGAGCTTGACGATCATCTGGCCCGGCCGAATCGCGCCGGCCGCATAGTCCTCGACCGCCGAATCGGAGCAGCCGGCCACCACGGGCGTGCCCGCTCGCAAGCCGGTCTGCCGCGCGGCCTCGTTCGTGACCGAACCCACGACGTCGGTCGGTTCGACCAGTGGCGGCAGCACGCTCGGCGGCAACCGGGCCAGCCGGCAGAGTTCGTCCGACCAGCGGCGTCCGGCCATGTCGTATAACAGGCTGCCCTGGGCGTCGATGTGATCGGTCTCCCAGGTGCCCGTCAGTTGGTGACGCACGTAGTCTTTCGTGAAGAGCACGTGGCTGACGCCGCGGAGGACGTCGGGTTCGTGCTCGCCGATCCAGACCAGTTGCGGCAGCGTCCAGGTGGGCGTCGGCTTCTGATAACCGATCCGGAAAACCTCCGCGCCGGCTTCGCGCTCCAGCCGGGCCGCCTGCGGCACGCTGCGCTGATCGGTCCACATGATGGCCGGGCGGAGGGGGCGAAAGTTGCCGTCGGCCAGCACCGCGTTGTGCGTCGAGGCGTCCAGGCTAAGCGCGGCAATCTGCTCCGCCCGGCATTTGCCCCGCTGCCACATCGACCGGAGCAATCCGCAGGCCACCGCGTACCACTCATCGGGATCCTGCTCCGACCAGCCGGGCTGCGGACGCGACGTGTGGTACTCGGCCAGCACCGCGTCCACGATGTCCCCGTGCAGATCGGTTGCGGTGATCTTGCACCCGCTGGTGCCGATGTCGATGCCCAGCAGCCGTTCGTTCATATCAACCTTCCGCGACCCAGCGATGATCGGGATCGGGGCGGGAGAGGAATCGGCGATTCTCGCCTGCCATGATCCACAGGTAATACATCGAGTAGCCCGGAGCCGTGGCCACGGGATGATAACCTTCGGGAATGAGAACGGTGTGGTGGTCCTGAATCGTGTACGTTTCGTCGATCGAGCGGTTGTCGGTGTAGATTCTCTGGATGCCGAACCCCTGCGGCCGATCGAAGCGGAAATAGTAGATCTCTTCCATGTCGACTTCGTGCGGCAGGTCGTCGAAGTCGTGCCGGTGGGGCGGGAAGCTGGCCCAATTGGCCGGCGGCACGATCGCCTCGCCGATGAACAAATAGTCGGCGGTCACCTCCTCGGTAACCATCATCCGCGCTCGGCGCTGGAACCCTGGCTTGCCCAGCGAGACTTCCTTGACCTGTTCCGGCGGGATCACCAGGGCCGCGCCCGGCCGCGTCGACGGCGCTTGGCACACGGCGATTTCACAGTCGGCGGTCGCCTCGACGTCGCAGGCCCCTCGGGCCGGCACCAGCACGGTCCACGGCTTGTCGCGAAACAAGTCGGCACGTGGACCGATGATCCGGCGCGCCAGACCGCCGCCGCTTGCTTCGGCCGCACCTCTGAGCAGCACGAGAGCCGTTTCCCGATCGCACGGATCCAGACGATACGCCTGGCCGGCGGCCAGGGCGATCATCCCGAAACTCAAATGCTTCATCCCCGCGTCGCCCGGTTGGGACAGCGCCGTGAATCCGGGACAGGGCTTCCACACAACTCGATCATTCATCGTTCCTGCCTTTCAGCATGAGGCGCGCGACGGCCCAGCGCCGTCGACGTCCAGTGTCTCCAAGTCCAGCCAGCGGGCCATGCGCCGCAAGTCGTCGCGGATGTCGGCTTGGACTACGGCCGTGTGATGCTCCAGCCCCTGGCCGATGACGGCATCGACCACGCGTCGCACGGGCGTATCGAATCGCACCGCCCAGCAATTGCCGGGCAGATTCGCCCGGGTCGGCACCGACTGGCCGCCCACGAAAAACAGCCGCATCCCGCGTGGCCCGACGCTCAACCGGGCCATGGTGACGGGGCCCTCGCCCGCGACCGGGAAATTCACCGTGACGCCCCGCTTGCCGCCGCCTTCCGCCGTGGCGTGCTTCCCCAGCCGATTCGTCGAGCCCTGGGCCATCAGGCACGTGGCGGCCGACCCGCAATGCCACGCCAGACCTTCGTTCCGCTCGTCGTCGATGGCGATGAAGTCGGCGAACATCGCCGGGCGGCCGCTCAGCTCGTTGGCGATCCGCATGGTCACCGTGCCGTAGATGTCGCCCTCGCAGGCCGTCAACAAGCCTTGATCGTTCAAGCGGCTGATCGTGCTGCAGGGCATGATTCCGTAGTGCGCGGCAAACTCGGGCCAGCACTTCACGGCAAACCCACTCAAGCGGTGCTCTGCCGCGATCTCGCGGAAGGCCAGCATCAGCCCTCCCGCCTGGTCCAACTCCGCGTCCGTCACATCGCACCCCGTTGCCGTGGCCCGAATCGCTTCCGCCTCCTGTCGCCGACGGTCCGGTGCGACGGCGCGAGCCACATCGAACAGCTCGGCCGTCGTGACATGATGCACCTCGACGCCCAGCATTCGGCGCAGGCCCATCTCGTCGAACGTCGACGTGTAGAACCCGGGGACGCGATACCCGACCAGCCCCAACCGAACGCGGCGGAGCCGGCGGAGACAGCGGATCACGCGGAACGCGGGGGCGAGGGCCCTGGGGGCCTCGTCCGGTCCGCAGAAGACGTAGTCGTACTTGCGCCCCAACCGCATCAGCGTGTGGGCGTTCATGTTGATCCCGCAAAACGAATTCGAGCGGAGCTTGGGTCCATCCAGGGTCGGTTCCGGCACGCCCCAGAGCACGATCGGCGCGGTCAGCCGGTCGGCGAAAATGGGAATCAGGGTCCCCAAGGCAAAAGTGGCGTATTGCACCAGGATCACATCGGCGCGCTGGTCGATCAACCGCTCGGCCAGGGCCTCGGCGTCCTGTTCCGTCACCGTGAGACCGGAACCGTGGATCAACTCCACGTCCATCCGCGACAGGCTTTGCAGGGAGCGATCGAACAGTTGCCTGGCGTAGTCGCCGTCGAAGCTCAGCCGCGCGCAGCACACGTACCCGACACGTAACTTGTCCATGATTCTCTCCTCAGCAGACTTGCGCGAAGCCCTCGACCGCCCCCTTCGCGTGCAGTGTCCTCGTGGGGACGGCGCGGCTCACTTCTTCCCCGGCACTTTCGCCCAATCGCTGTTGAACTGCGCCATGATCACGTCGCTCATCGGGTGGTGGTATAGCTGCTCCATCACCTCCATGGGAATCGTGGCGATGTCGGCGCCGGCCAGGGCCGATTCGAGCACGTGCAGCGGGTGCCGCACGGAGGCCACGATGATCTCCGTGCGGAAGCCGTAGTTGTCGTAGATCGTCTTGATCTGGCGGACCATGTCCATGCCCAACTGGCCCATCCAATCCCAGCGGCCGACGAACGGGCTGACGAAGGTCGCCCCGCACTTGGCAGCCAGCAGGGCCTGGAGGGGCGAGCAGACCGCGGTCACGTTGGTCTTGATGTCCAGCTCGGCCAGTTGCTTGACGGCGATCAGCCCTTCGCGAATCAGGGGTACCTTGACGACGACGTTCTCCGCGATCGAGGCCAACTGCTTCGCCTCGGCGACAATCGCGCCGGCCTCGGTCGACAGGCACTCCAGGCTGACGGGCCCGGGCACGATGCGGCAGATTTCCGCGTACAATTCCCGCGGCTCGCGGCCGGTCTTCGAAACCAGCGTGGGATTGGTCGTTGCGCCGTCGACGATCCCCCAGCGGCAGGCTTCGCGAATCTGGTCCAGGTGAGCAGTATCCAAGAAGAACTTCATGGTCGGTTACTCCGAGAGGTTTTCATGGCGAGCATGGCGCTTTGAGCCGTGCCGATTGCAGGGGCCAGCGGCGGGCGTCGACCCGGTGATGGCACGGCGCCACGCCACCGCATCGCGCCGGGCCGCGCGCCTCCGAGAGCCATGCGACGCAGGAAATCACAACACTTTCGTCACGCCGGGCACGGCACAGGGACAGATGCCGTCGGGGCCGGGCAGCACGGGCGGTGTTCCTTCGAAGTCGTAGCGATCGGGAGCCAGGGCCAACTCCGACGCGGACGCCTCATCCCAGGAGATCACCTTGCCCGAGTAAGTGGCCATGCGGCCCATGATCGCCGTCATCGTGCTGAGGGCACCTTGCTCGGCTTCGTGAAACGGCCGGTCGTTGCGGATCGCCTCGAACAGCCGATCGTGCTCGACCTGGTACGGGTTGGTCTTGGGGCCGCGGTAGCGCCACGCGCCAGCACCGGATTCGATCTGGCCGGCGCTCACCTCGGCCCTGCCCTTCGTGCCCACGACGAACTCAGCGACACTGTTCCAGCAACCCGGCATGTGACGGCAATGGCTGAACAACTGGCTTCCGTCCTCGTAGGTGAACTCGACGTAGTGATGGTCGTAGATGTCGCCGAACAGCGGCCCGATGCGGAGCTGCCGGCCGCCTTGCCCTTGGGCCGTCACCGGATGCGTTCCTTGGATCCAGTTGCAGACGTCCAGGTTGTGCACGTGCTGCTCGGCGATGTTGTCGCCGCTGATCCAGGTGTAGTGATAGGGATTGCGCAGTTGGTAGGCCATCTCGGTCATGCCCGCTTCGCGCCCGGGACGCACGCGATAGCCGCTGCCGTTCCAGTAGGCTCGCTGGTAGATCACGTCGCCGATTGCGCCCTCCCCGATGCGTTTGACCGTCTCCTCATACATGGCGTCGTGGTGCCGCTGCAGCCCGACACCGACCTTCAGGTTCTTTCGCTTGGCGACTTCGGCCGCCGCGAGCACGCGGCGAACCCCCACCGCGTCGACCGCCACGGGCTTCTCCATGAACACGTGCTTGCCCTGCTGGGCAGCGTATTCGAAGTGGATCGGCCGGAAATGCGGCGCGGTCGTGAGGATCACCACGTCGACGCCGCTGTCGATCGCGTGCTTGTAGGCGTCGAAGCCGACGAAGCGACGCTCCGGCGGCACGGCGATCTTGCCGGCCAGACCCTTGTGTGCTGCCCGGTCGTATTGGGCGTCCTGCCCGGTGCACAGGGCGGCCAGGCTGGCTTGCAGCTTGTCGGAGAACAGGTCGGCCATCGCCCAGAGTCGCACGGATCCGGAAGCCGACAGGGCCTGTGCTGCGGCGCCCGACCCGCGGCCTCCGCAGCCGATCAGGGCGACCTTCAGCGTGTCGTCGCCGGCCGCATGCACGTGGCGAGGGACAGAAAGGGCGGACGCCGCCAAGACGGCGCCCGTGCCTCGGACAAAGGTCCGCCGGGTCAACGGTTGAAACTCGCTGCTCTTCTTCGGTCTAGTCATGAGAGGTGTGTGAACCTCCGATTCGTGGTGGCGGAAAAGGGTGGCGGCGCAGGCTCGGCTCCGGAGAGTCATGGCACGTGACGCTACGGCTGGCGCTTGGCAAGTGTCGCGTCGAAGGCGGTGGTCGAGGGCGAGAAACCGAGTCGTCTCACAAAGGCCAGGGCGTCGCGCGCTCCCTCCTCGCGCGACATGCCCGAATCTTCCCATTCCACGGACAGCGGCCCGCGGTAGCCAATCGCGGTCAGCGTCCGAAAGATGTCGGCAAACGGAACATCCCCGTGACCGGGCGAACGGAAATCCCAAATCCGGCGCGGGTCGCCGAACTTCAAATGGGAACCGAGAATTCCGCCGGTGCCGTCGGGGCGCACGGCCACGTCCTTCACGTGCACGTGATAGATCCGGTCGCAAAACTCGCGGAGAAAACGCACCGGATCGACCATCTGCCAGACCAAATGGCTGGGGTCGAAGTTGAAGCCGAACGCCTCCCGGCCGCGCAACGCATCCAAGGCCCGCCGGGCGGTGGTCCCGTCGAAGGCGATTTGCGCCGGGTGCACCTCCAACGCAAACTTCACGCCGCACTCGTCGAACACGTCGAGGATCGGGTTCCACAGTTCGGCAAACCTCGCAAACCCCGCCTCGATCCATTCCTCGGGCACCGGCGGGAACCGGTACAACAAGTGCCAGATCGGCGAACCGGTGAAGCCCGTCACCACGCTGACCCCAAGGTTCCGGGCGGCGCGGGCCGTGTTCTTCATCGCCGCGACGGCCCAGGCCCGTTTCTTCTCGGCGTCGCCGGCACAATCGGGTGGCGCCAACGGATCGGTTCGAGTGTCTTCGTTGGGATCACAGACCAGGTGCCCCGCCGCATGGTTGCTCAGTGCGAAGCACTTCAAGCCGTTGCTGGCCAGCAAATCGAGCCGCTGCCGGCAATACTCGCCATCGCCCGCCGCACGATTCACGTCGAGGTAACCGCTGCGGCAGACCAGCTCCAGGCCGTCATAACCCCAGGCTCCGGCCTGGCGGGCCAGGTCTTCCAAGGGCATGTCGGTCCATTGTCCCGTGACCAGCGTTACTTGCCTGCGCATCACTGCCTCGGCACCAGAAGCCATCTTGTTCCTCGATGTCGACTCACCCCGGGATCGACGGTTCCACTTCGACCTTGATTTTCGGCCTTCGGGGGGCATCGATTCAATGCAAAACTGCGTAAATGATGTAAGATATCTTCTCACGCGGCCCGCCTTGGTGCCCATGCCGACTGCCCTCTTGGAGACTTGCCGATGACTTCAGGCCGATGTCCGCAGATTGCCTTATTGATCGACACCGCAACGGATTGGGGCCGGCGCATGATTCGCGGCATCGCGCGGTACGCGCAGCAGCAAGGCGGCTGGGACATCTGGCTGGAACAGCGCTGTCAGCACGCTCCGGGACGATTGCCGCCCGGCTGGAGCGGCGAGGGGGTCATCGCCCGGGTGGCCGACCGCGCGATGGCCCGCTATCTGGCCGACGCGCCGGGGGTCGTCGTCAACGTGTCGGCGGCGCGCATTCCCGGCATCGACTTTCCGACGGTGACGGCCGACCTGCGAGCCGCGGCACGCCTGGCGGTGGGGCACTTGCTGGATCAGGGCTTTCGAAACTTCGGCTACTTCGCGCCGCTGGGGCTCTCGTATGTGGACATTCACTACCACAGTTTCGTCGAATGTCTTGCCGAGGTCGGCCTGGCCTGTGACTTGTTCCCGGCGCGCCGGGGCAAAGGGGGTAGGGCCACCTGGAATCTCCAACAGAACAATCTTCGCCGGTGGCTTCGGAATCTGCCCAAACCGGCAGCCGTCGTAACGTGGACCAGCGATCGTGGACGAGAAGTGCTCTACGCCTGCCGGGCGGAAGGATTGGTGGTGCCGGAGCAGGTGGCGGTGATGGGCGGCGACGAGGACACCCTGTTGTGCGAAACCTGCAACCCGCCGCTGTCCGGCGTGGCCCTGACCTCGGAACAGATCGGCTACGAAGCGGCCGCACTGCTCGACCGCCTGCTGCACGGAACGCCGCGTCCCACGGAACCGATTCTGATCGAGCCGGCCCGCGTCGTGGTACGCCAATCCACCGATACACTGGCCATCACCCATCCGGATCTGGCTCGGGCCATCGCGTTCATCCGTGTTCATGCGGCGACGGCGATCCGGGTGAGCGACGTCCTCCGCGAAATCGCCGTGTCGCGGAGTTGGCTGGAACGAAAATTCCAGGAGACCCTCGGCCGGAGCCCCGCCGAAGAAATCCGCCGCGTCCGCCTGGAGCGTGCCAGACAACTGCTGGCCGACACCGACTGGCCCGTCCCGCAGGTCGCGACCGCCTCCGGTTTCACGTCCCGCGAATACCTGGCGTACGCCTTCAAGCAGGCAACGGGCCTGACCCCGCGCGCGTTCCGTCAGCGCGTTCGCGGCCGGTAGACTTCGGGGCCCGCATCCTCCCCTGGTGTCGCCGCCGGGATTCGTTCCGAGTGGGCAAGGAGGTTCCGTGTTCGTCGGAAAGGCGGTAACATCACGCCGGCCTACGGCTTTGTGCCGGCCGGGCCCGAAGCCTGGATGGTGTTGGCGACCGCCTCGAACGGCAGCGGCAGGGCGGCCCCTTACCTATTGACCAGACGCTATGCCAAGGCGATGATCGTCTTGGGCGGCGACGACACCATGAACAAGCGAAATGATCATGCACCGGAACTCAATTACGTTGCCTGCTCGCTGATCGCGGACGACGATGGAAAAACGTGGCAGCGGAGCAACTTGATCGACTTGGGCGGTCACGGACATCATTCCGGCGCGATGGAACCCACGGGGGCCGAACTGGGCGACGGCCGACTGTTGATGCTGATTCGGACCCATTGGGGCCGCTTTCGGGAAGCGTTGTCCGACGATGGCGGGCTGTCATGGCGTACCGTGCGGCCGAGCCAGATCGAATCGACCAGCGCACCCGGCTTCTTGCGGAAGCTGCGCAGCGGTCGTCTCGCCCTCGTTTCCAACGATAAGGCGGGACGTCCATGTCTTCTCTTGCGCTTGTCCGAAGACGACGGCAAGAGCTGGACGGAGCCAGTCGTCCTGGCCCGCCAAAAAGACGGCCAGTTGAGTTATCCGTACTGCATGGAACGTCGTCCCGGCGAGTTGTGGGTCATGGCCGGGTTTGCCTTCAAGAAAGGTTGGCAGAAGCCGTTGCCCTCAAGGCTGAAGATCGACGAGGAAGGGTTTCTGAGGGAGGCGAAAGAAGGTCCCTAGCATCCGATTGGCGATCCCCAGGCAGTCAAGTCCGTTGTGGCTGCCAATTTCAGACTGCAAACCCCCGGAGGAAGCGATGAAACACGAGCGATACGCCCTTGTCCTTGGTCACACGATGCTTGCGGCCTTCGGGCTGTGGTTCACACCGTTGGCCGTGCCCACCCGGGCGGCCGACTTGTGGGTCGGCGCTGCCACGGCTGACATCACGCCAGATCGCCCCGTACCTCTCACCGGCGGCACGACCGTGCGGATCGGACGCGAGATCCAGAGCCGCCTGGCCGCCAACGTTCTGGCTCTGGAGTCGCGGGACGGCCAGCAGTCGCTGGATCAAGCGATCCTGGTGGCATGCGATCTGTGCGTTATCCGTCCGGGGATTCAACACGGCTTTCGCAAGCACCTGTCCGGCCGGTTGCCCGGCTTCGACGTCAACAAGTTGTTCCTGGCCGCCACGCATACCCATACGGCACCGGTGCTGCTGCAAGACCGGTACGATGCAAAGGACTACCAGGATGCCATGCAGCCCAAGGAGTATGTGCCCTGGCTGTATGAGCAAATGGCCCAGGCGGTCGTGAAGGCCTGGGAGAGCCGAGGGCCGGGCGCCGTCGCCTGGGGGCTGGGCCATGCGGTCGCTGGCCACAATCGCCGCGTGGTCTACGCCGACGGCACGGCCAAAATGCACGGCAGCACCAGCGTTGCGGACTTTCGCGGAATCGAAGGTTACGAGGACCACGCGGTGCACATCCTGTGCTTCTACGATTCACAAAAACAGCTGAAGGCGGCCGCGCTGACCCTGGCGACCACAGCCCAAGCGGAGGGGGGCAGCAAGGTCAGCGCCGATTTCTGGCATGATGTCCGCCGCTCGATCCACGAGCGACACGGCGACGACGTGTGCGTGTTGGGCTTCTGCGCTCCCGCGGGCGATCAGACTCCCCGGCCCCAGGCACGCAAGGCGAGCGAGCGGCGGATGTATGAGCTTCGCGGCCTGGGCTATGCCCAGGAAGTAGGTCGCCGTGTCGCCAAAACCTTCGATGATGTGGCCGCCGTCATCGCGAAGGACATTCGTACGGATGTGCCGCTGATACATCGGGTCGAGTCGCTGGATTTGCCTGCAAGGATGGTCACGGAGGATGAATACGCCGTCGCCCAGAAGGTTTGCGCGGATATCGACGCCAAGCCAGCTCCGTCGAAGTCGGATTACTGGACACAGGGGCTCTACCGTTCGATCACCGAACGCTATCTGGCGCAACAAGAGGGCGAACGAACGACTTACGAAATGGAACTGCACGTGTTGCGGTTGGGCGACGTGGCGATCGCCACCAATCCGTTCGAACTGTTCCTCGATTACGGCGTGCAGATCGAGGCCCGCAGCCCGGCCATGCAGACCTTCCTGATCCAGTTGGCAGGTGCCTCCCAGGAGCATGCTTACTACCTGCCCACGCAGCGAGCGATCGCGGGAGGTCCCCTCGATAACAACCCCTTTACCAACTACAGCGCCACGGTGATGAGCAACATGGTCGGGCCGGAAGGCGGGCAGGTACTGGTCGACCGTACGGTGGAACTGATCGAAGAACTATGGAAAAGGAACGACACATCGCCGTAGCGGCGGAATCCTGGCGCCGCGGCAACCGGTGTTGCGACGCCGCAACTCCGCAGAACGTCCGTTGAAGACCTGCGATGAGCCGTCAAAAGGCGGCATGAAGTGACGGCGAGTTTCTTCATGCTGGACCGCCAGGGGGGGCCTGCGGATGGCTTACCGAATTGCGGTATCGGCTTGTGGCGACGATGACCAGGGCGTTGCGGTGGTTCTTTCCTCGGCCAGCTTGCTGCGGGGAAGCACCCGCCCGGCCGACGCGCCGTCAAGCCACGCGCGCATCGACGTCCACACCGGCTCCGCCTCGCGCTGACGCAACGTCAGCCGTTCCTCCACCGAAAGGGTTTGCGTCGCCTTTGATCGGCTTGCCGATGACTTCCGGAAGGAGCAGTGTCACCCGCGTCTCGTCCGTGCCCAGGATCGGCGTGGCCAGCAGCCGCTCCTTCAGGTACTCGACGAACGGCTTGCCTCGGGTTGGCCCGTTGCGGCCTGATCGTCGCCGGGGGGGACACTGCGGCCTTCGCCGGTCGCCTCGTGCCGAATCCGCGCGGGGGCTTCGAGGGAATCGAGGATCGAGCCGAGCACTTGTTGCGTGGCCGAATCGAGCATCTCGCTTTCGTTGTAGCGGTCGTACTGGGCGGTGATCTCGTCGGTCGTCAGCAGGATACCGTGCTTCTCGACGCTCTTACGGAAAGCGGCGGCGGCCATCTGGCGAAGCTCGATCGTCTGGGGCCACCGTCCGGCGAAATCGACCAGGGCTCGCTGGCTGGTCGGCGTGCCCGCGCGCTCGAGGATCGCCAGGGCATCGGGGCCCGATCCGGGGACGTAGAGGGCCGTCATCGCGGCCTCCTCGGCGCGGCGCAGGTCATAGATCGACCGTTCGCGCCCCGAAAGATCGGCCAGCCACTTCAACGCCCGGGCCGCCTGGTTCTGACGCTCGGCCGGTGTGGTGCGGTGCGGCCCCACCAGGGCCAGGAGCCGCTCGACCTGCCACGCGACCGACTCGGCGCTGTGGGGCCGCGAAAACGCCTCGGTCAACGGGGCGTCGCGCGCCACGCGCTGGGCCCGGCTAAGCTGCCCCGACCGTGCCGTCACGCCCACGGGCAACCCGGCCGTCCGGCAATCGTGCCGGAGTTGCTGGATCAGCAGATCGACGGTCGGACGCTCCAAGGCCGCGTCGAAGAAGGCCAGCTCATAGTCGGGCGACGCGAGCAACTGGGCAAGGGCTTCGCGCCCCGACACGGCCGTGTCGACCTGGTAGCCAAGGGGCACCAGGAATCCGCCCACGCGCTGCGCCTCGGCCCGAAGCGGACACGCAACCAGGGCTCGGGGCTCGATCGACGAACCGGCGAAGAAGAGGATGCCCTCGGCCACTCGGCTCGAACCGGGAAATGCCTGGGCCGGGTCGAGGGCGACGATCGCCTCCAACGCGGCGAAGCGGACCCGCCGATTGGCGTGCCACGTCGCCCGGACCAGCGGAGCGGGGCTCGAATTCTCGCTCCGCAAAACGTCGGCCGTGGCGCGCTGCCCGAGGATGCGGGCGGCCGCCTCGGCCGCGGGAAAGTGATCGGTCGGAAGAAGCCAGGCGAGCAAGTCGTCGATGACCTCCGGACCCATTACGGCGGCGTTGCCCGCCGCCGTGCCCTCGCCGACAGCCCGAGGCCGGTCCAATCCCTGCTCGTAAGCCGCCAGCTCGAGGCTCGTCGCCAGGTAGAGACGCCGCGCCGCCACGTCGTCGGGCGCCAAGGAAAACGCATCGCGCGCAAGCCGGCTCGCCACCCGTAGCGTGGCAATCGTCGCCGGCACCTGCTCGCGCACCGGTTGCTTGCCCGACGAATCCCAGCTCCACCACGTCACGCGGCCTTCGGCGTCTTCGCGCATCGGCTCCAAGCGATCGAAGTAGGCTTGGGCCTTTTGGACCAGCAATCCCGCGGCATCCGCGCGCGAAGGAACTTGCCGAACAAGCTTCACCAGCGCCGCTTCGGCCGCCTGCCGAACCTGCGGGTCGCTGTCGCTCGAGCCGTGCGGTCGCAGCAGGAAGAGCGTCGCTCGGTCGGATTTCAAGTCGCCCAGGGCTCGAATGGCCTCGACCTGGACCCGGGGATCGGGCGCCTCGAGGGCCGCGATCAGCGGATCGACCACGTCGGGGCCGATTGCCACCAGCGCCGCCCGCGCCCGGTCGTGCTGGTCGGCCCGCGCCGGATCGCTCAGCACGGCCAACAGGGGAGCCACCGCGCTGGCCCGCGCCTTGCGCAGCTCGACGACGGCCTGAAAGCGGACCTCCGCCGAGGGGTCTTGCAGTTGCTCGACCAGACCGGCCAGCCGGGCGGGGTCGTGCACCTGCCGTTCGACCGCCGAAAGCACGGCATCGGTCAGTTGCCGGGCCTCGGGAGCCAGGTCGCCCCGGGCCGCCAGGGCCGTGAAGACCGCTGCGCCGTGGGTCTCATACAGGGCGATGAGCCGCGCGTCGTCGAGTTGGGCGTCGAGTACCCGCTTGAGCATTCCCCGCGCCAGGTCGGGGCGCCCCAAGTCGGAGAGGATACGTGCCGCCCGAGTCCATTCGGCCGGCGTGGCGGGGTTCGTGGCGAGAATCGCCTCGACGGCCGGATCGTTGGGCTGCACGACCGCCGGCGGGTCGGCCTCCTCTTGCGCCCAAGCGGACGGGCCGGCCGTGGCCGATAACGCGATCACGAACCACGTCCAAACCTGTTGCCGATGATGCATGGTCTGCCTCGTCTTGGCTGCTTGCGGACAAGTCGTCGAAAAACCGCGGCTAACGCAGACGCTCCTTCCAGCAGGCGATTTGCGTGTCGACCTGCACGGGCGACGTCGAGCCGTAACTCTGCATCCTCTCGACCGCCCGGTCGACCCCCAACACCTCGTACACGCCGTCGTCGAGGTCGGGGCACGCATCCTGAAACTCGTTGAGGGGCAGGTCCGACAGGCGCACGCCGCGGTCCATGGCCCGGCGCACCAACCGCCCGACAAGGGCATGGGCCGTCCGTTGCGGGATTCCCCGACCGATCAAGTACTCCATGAACGTCGTGGCGTCAAGATACCCGCGGTCGAGCCGCTCGGCGATGGCCGGCCGATTCAACTCCGTACCCGCCACCAGGGGGGCGGCCAGCTCGAGCGACGCGTCGACCGTGTCGAACGAGTCGAAGACCGGGGGCTTGTCTTCCTGAAGGTCCCGATTGTAGGCCAGGGGAAGGCCCTTGATCAGCACCAGCAGGGCTTGCAGGTTTCCGACCACCCGGCCCGTCTTTCCGCGGATCAACTCCAACACGTCGGGATTCACCTTCTGCGGCATGATCGACGAGCCGGTGCAGAATGGCTGGGGGAGCTTGAGGAAGCTGAACTCGGTGGTCGACCAGAGGATCCATTCCTCGGCCCAGGTGCTCAGATGCTCGGCGATCAAGACCAGGGCGAAGGCGAACTCGACCAGAAAGTCGCGGTCGCCGGCCGCGTCGATGCTGTTGGCGGCCACGCCGTCGAACCCCAACTGCCGGGCCACGTCGTCGCGGTCGATCGGCAGGCTCGTGCCGGCCAGCGCCGCCGCGCCGAGGCTCAACACGTTGGCACGCCGCCGGCAGTCGGCCAACCGGTCGCGATCGCGCTGGAACTTCTCACAATAGGCAAGCCAGTAGTGGGGGGCCAAAACCGGCTGGGCCCGCTGCAAATGGGTGTATCCGGGCAAGATCACGTCGCGGTCGCGATCGCAACGGCCCACGAACGCCCGCTGCACGTCGAGCAGCCGGGCGTCGATCTGGTCGATGCTCGCGCGGACCCAAAGGCGCAGGTCGGTCGCGACCTGGTCGTTGCGGCTGCGCCCCGTGTGCAGCTTGCGCCCCACGTCGCCGATTCGGTCGATCAGCGCCCGCTCGACGTGCATGTGCACGTCTTCCAACTCCGCGCAAAAGGCGAAACGTCCCTGCTCGATGTCCTCGCGGATCGCTTCGAGCCCCTGCTCAATTTGCCGGCACTCCTCGGTGCCGATCAGGCCGACGCGCGCGAGCATTCGGGCGTGGGCGATCGATCCGGCGACGTCGTGCGCATAGAGGCGCCGGTCGAAACTCGCGCTCTCGGTAAACTGCTCGACGCGGCGGTCGGTTGCCTCATCGAACACCCCGCCCCAGGCCTTTTCGGGAGCCGTCATGCCACCTGCCACTTGAAGGAATCGCAAAAAACCGCCAACATATTTACTGTAAACGGCTTACGACGACATGTCAACGGGCGAATGCCGATCGAGGCGGCCAGCGCAAGCCGCCCGATTTCGTCGCACGGGGCATCCACCTGCTTCAACCCAACCGGCGGCATGCCCTCACACATTATCGAATCGCACCCCCCATGAGAAGGCAACGCGACCGCTGGTCCTTTTCGACGGCGTCGCGGAAAAACACCTTGACTCTCCACCTGCTGGAAGCCGTATCCTCATGGATTGTCGGGGGGTACACGTCGAGTGAAGGGATAAATCGTGTTCAGCATCGGCGAGTTTTCCAAGATCACGGGCTTCTCGGTGAAGACGCTGCGTTTCTACCACGACAAGGGGATAATTGCCCCCTCGTGCATCGACGAACGGACCGGATACCGCTACTACGATCAGGGCTGCGTCGAACGGGCCCGAGTCGTCGCCCAACTTCGCGACATGGAGTTCCCTCTGGCCCAGATCAAGGAGATCGTCGACCACTGCGGCGACGAGGCCGACGTGATCGGCCGCCTCGACCGGCAGAAGCAGGTCCTGGCCGAACGGATTGCGCACTACGAGGGCGTGCTGGTTGCGTTGGAACGAGTCATTTCTAATGAACGGGAGGCGATCGCCGCCATGAACCGATCGAATTACGAGGTCGAAGAGAAGGTGCTCGATCCGATGCTCATCGCGGGCGTGCGTATGAAGGGCAGGTACAGCGACTGCGGCAAGGGCTTCGCCAAGATCGGCAAGGCCCTCGGACGCCACCTGTGCGGCAAGCCGCTGAATCTCTACTACGACGGCGAGCACCGCGAAGACGACGCCGACCTCGAGGCCTGCATCCCGCTTCGCAAGCGGGTCGAAGCCGAGGGGATCTCGGTCCGCGAGCTGCCGGGCGGGCGCTGTGTATCGCTCGTCCATCAGGGCCCGTGGGAAGATCTGGGGCGCTCCTACGAAAAGATCCTCGACTACGTCCAGCAAAAGGGATACCGTACCATCCTCCCGACGCGCGAGGTGTATCGGAAGGGCCCGGGAATGTTCTTCCGCGGGAACCCCAGGAAATACCTCACCGAGATCCAGATTCTCGTGGAATGAGCTTGGAAAGAATACGTCCCGTTTGCAGGAAGAGCATTCTGCCCTGATACGGAACATGAAACCTCCAACAGACGACGCCTCCGGTCGCTCCGACGCGACCACCGACCAGGAGGCCTGCCCGCAGTGCGGAGCGGTTGCCGACCACGAGCAGTTCAGTCACGCCGCCCTTCTGGCGTGGCTGACCGTTTGGCCCATCCTGCCCGTCCGACGGCGATACTCGTGCGGCAACTGCGGGCATACCTGGAAGCGACTCAAGTGGTGATCGCGGTGATCAACAACGAAACGCCGCCCGATCCGATGGGCGGCCATCGCCTGGCATGGGAGATTCGAGGGACGACATGAGCGACGCAACCATTCGATTCGGACTCGTGGGCTACGGCGCGTGGGGACAACATCACGCCGCCTCGATCGCCCAGACCAACGGCGCGAGCCTCGTGGCCGTCGCCGAACCCTCGCCCGCGTCGCGCGACGCGGCTCGCGAGGCCCACCCCGACGCCGACGTGGTCGGCGACTATCGCGACCTCGTCCGGCGCGACGACCTCGACGTCGTCGACGTGGTCGTCCCCAATCGCCTGCACCACGAGGTGGCCGCGGCGGTGCTCACTTCGGGGAAGCATCTGCTGCTCGAGAAGCCGATGTGCCTGAGTCTCGAGCAGTGCGACGACCTGTTGCGTCTGGCGAAGCAGACCGGCCGCCTGATCGCGATCAACCACGAATTCCGGCTGTCGTCGTTGTGGGGCCGGGTCAAGGAGCTGGTCGACGGCGGACTGGTCGGCACGCCCCAGTACGTGCTCGTCGAGCTGTCGCGGAATCCGTACCGGCTGGGGTCCGACGGTTGGCGGTTCGACATCGACCGGGTGGGCGACTGGATTCTCGAGGAGCCGATCCACTTCTTCGATCTCGCGCGGTGGTATCTCCGTTCGGTCGGAGAGCCCGAGTCGGTGTACGCCGCGGCCAATTCGCGCCAGCCCGACCACCCCGAACTGCAGGACAACTGCAGCGCCATCATGAAGTTTACGGGCGGGGCGTATGCCGTGGTCTCGCAGACCCTGGCCGCGTTCGAGCATCATCAGACCGTGAAGCTCACCGGCACGAAGGGCGCCGTTTGGGCGAGCTGGAGCGGCGCCATGGACCGCACCGAGCATCCGACCTTCTTCCTCAAGGCGGGCGACGGCCGGAAAGTTGAGGAACTGCCGGTCACCCGCACCGCGGGCGAGTTGTTCGAGCTGCGCGATCAGATCGCGTCGATGGTCGCCGCGATTCGCCACGGCCGCCCGGTCGCCTGCACGGGGGAAGACGGCAGGTGGTCGGTCGCCATGTGCCTGGCGACCCAGCGGTCGGTGAAAACCGGTCGGCCGGTGCCGATCGTGTAGGCAAAGCTCGCAAGGTCGCCGGCAACGGCGATCACGCACTTCGCCAGGTTCGCGGTTCATGCCGCCCAGGATCGCACAGGTCGCTTCCCGCACAGGAGGGGCGTCGATTGTCGCGGAAGGAATGCGTATAGTAATTCAAGAGCAGATGGTCGAAGCGGCACTCGGCAGCCGGCGCCGCACAACACGGTTTTCGTGGGGACCTCACAATGAGACGCGGAACGGACATCTTGGTCGTCGACGAGCGTGACACCCCGGTGGCAGCCATTGAGGTGAAGAACCGCGCCAATCTGAGTGCGTCCGAAGCAAGCGGCATTCGACGCAATCTGTTTACCCACGGCTTGAGTGGACCGGTCGACTACTTTCTGGTCGTCTCACAGGATGTGGGATATCTCTGGGGGCCCACCAAGCGCGACGCAGTCGGCGTCGACCCCGATTTGAGGTTCCCTATGTCACCCGTCGTCGCGAGGTACGCCGTCGAACCGTCCGCCTCGGGGCGTCTGATGGAGTCGCAGCTTGAACTGCTGGTCTCGTCATGGATTCAAGAGCTCACGGGTTCGATGAGTCCCATCGAGGACGAGCCCGAATTGTCTCTGGAGCGCGCCGGACTCACTTCTGCATTGCGTCGCGGCCGAGTGGTGACCGAGGCTGTCTTATGATTGTGTATGCCGAGTCGAACTTTGTGCTGGAACTCGCGCTGGAACAGGAGGAGCACGCCTACGCTCAACGTATCTTGTCCGGCGCGGAGCGCAAGATTCTCGACCTCGTTCTGCCGGCCTTCTCCATCGGCGAGCCGTTTTCGACCATTGCCCATCGGTCACGCGACAGGAGACAAATCAACAATACGATCAGCGAGCAAGCTCGAGCGCTCCCCAGGTCACGCGGCCCTCGTCGCCGAGATTCGCACAGTCGTGGGAAGGCTGGCCAGCCTCGAAGGCTTCGAGTGGCGAAGCCTCGATAGCTTCGTGGCCCGCATCCTGCAAGTGGCCACCGTGGTTCCGACGACCCTTGCAGTCTTTCGTGCTGCGACGCGCTACGCAACAGATTTCGGACTCACGCTGCCCGACGCGATCGTGCTGGCATCCACTGTGGAACACGCCAAGACGCGCCCACCCGCGGAATCGAAGGTTTTCGCCAATCGCAACCCGAAAGACTTCGACGTGCGCGACGTAATAGCATTGCTCGCCGAACACGAATGCGAGTTGGCCGTCACGTTCGAGAAGGCATGGAACAGGATCGAGCGGCGTTGAACCGCCCGGCCGAGCTCCGGGTCGCTGGAGCTCACTCGCTCTCGACCACGATCTCCGTCCAATAGCCCGCCTCGAAGCGCCAGTCGTCGGCTTGGTTGACCAGCTCGACGGCGATCGACTTGCCGGCGTGTTGCGACAGGTCGACGACGACTTCGGCCCAGCCGTCGGTCACGGTGTCGGGGCCGATCTTCCGGCGCAACGCCGGCTCGCCCTCGATGACGACGAGCAGCGTCCAGTCGCCGCGGTCGTCGTTGGCCACGACCGCGCGCAGCGAGGTCTTCTTGCCAGCGGGCACGTCGATCCGCCTGCTCAGCACGCAGCCCGTCTGCCGGTCGAGGGGATGGGTCACGAACACGTTCTTCCGGCCGTGATCTGATCCATCTCCTCCTCGGTGAACTTGCTACCGGCCGGGGGACCCGGCTCCCAGCACTGTTCGAGCGGGCCTGGCTTCGGCGCGACGACGGGGATGACGAGCACCTCGTCGCCGCGCGCGTCCTTCTCGATCGTGCCGCCGCAGCGGACCACGGCCTGGCGCACGAGCTTTTCGCACACCTCGACCAGCTTGGGAAACGTGTACGGCGTGTGGCTGAAACGGCCTTCGGGATCGATCGCCGAGGTGAACTTGTCGGGCAGTTTCGTCCGCCCGATCACCGTGCCCAGCACCCCGCCCGAATTGGCCGGGTTGCAGTCGGAATCCTGCCCGCACCGGGTCGAGATGATGATCGTCCGGTCCATGTCGCCGCCGCCGTACAAGAGGCCGATTACGATGTAGGCCCCGTTGATCTTGGCGTCGATGTTGAAGTCGCTCTGGGGTCCGCTGCACGAGAACCGGCGGTACTTGGGGTTTCTCTGGTATTTGGCCTCGACGTGCTCCCAGGTCTTCTGCCAGTCGTCGGGATTCTCGTGGTGCCAGCCGATCACGTCGCGGATGCACTCGGCGTACTGGCTTTCGGCGGGAATGCAGGCGAGCCCCGCCTCGACGATGGCCAGCGGATCGTCCTCGAAAAACGCCTCGGCGTACATGCCGCCCACGAACTGCCCGCCGTAGAGCCCGTCGCCGTAGTTCATCAACCGCCCGAACTTCTCGCCCAGCTCGACGGCCAGGTTGGGCATGCCCGGCGCGATCAGGCCCGAGTAGTCGGCCTCGATCTGGTAGTCGATGTCGTCGGCGTGCTTGTTGAACTGGGGATGGCCCGAGTCGGGCGGGGCGATGCCGTTGCGCAGGTTGTCGCGTCCGGCCCGGTTGGCGTGCCAGAGGGGATACCCGCTGTTGGCGAAGTCGATGCCGGCCTGGCGGATCGACACGTCCCAGCCGTGCATTTCGAGCGTGCGCAGAAACGTCATCTCGACGTAGATGTCGTCCTGGTGAAATTGGTTGATCATCTCGGGCTTCCACCGGGGGAGCTGGTCTTTGGGGATGATCTCCCCCTTCCACTTGAACTCGGTCGGGCCGCCCCAGCCGACGCCGGCCATCTGGCCGATCCACCCTCCGGCCATCTTGTCGCGATACTCGTTCATCGACAGGCGCCGGACCTCGGCGGCCCCAAGGCCCGATTCCACAAGTGTCGCGCAGGCCGCCACGACGGCCCACGCGGCCAGAGCGGTTTGGCCCTTCTTCGGTGTGCATTGGCACATGACGCTTCTCCTCGGCGAAACCAAGCGGTGGACGGAGTCTCTCGTTCGGGCATCATTGTAGTCGCCCCCCGGGCGGGCCGCCAGCGCGGCGGCCACGCGCCCACCGGGCCGCTCGCCCGAATCGGCTTTGTCCCGGCGCGGCATTGCGAATAAACTGAGAATGCTTGGCCGAACGAAACGCTTTCAGCACAACCGACCAGCGAGGGGTGAAATATGAGACGACTCGGCGGGCCGAAAAGGATCGCAATGCTCGCGCCGGCCGTCGCGGCGGCTCTCGTGCCGCTCGTGGCCTGCCCGGCCGAACGACCGCCCGAGCCCGACCTGTTGAGCCGGTACCGATCGGGCGCGATGGCCGGAGTCGACGAGATCGTCTTCGCCGTGCGCCGGCCGGGCGTCGACGGGCACTGGTACGCCAACTTCGGCTACTACGCCGACGACGAAGAGCGGATCACCTACCGCGACGGCGGGCGGCTCTGCCGGCTCCATCTCGAAACGGGCCGACTCGCCACCCTGCTCGACGATCCGGCCGGCGCGGTCCGCGATCCCCAGGTTCACTACGACGCCGGCAAGATCCTCTTCTCCTACCGTCCCGGCGGCACCAAATACTATCACCTTTACGAGATCAACGTCGACGGGTCGGGATTGCGCCAGTTGACTCGCGGCCCGTTCGACGACATTGAGCCGACCTATCTGCCCGACGGCGACATTGTCTTCGTCTCCAGCCGGTGCAAGCGGTGGGTCCAGTGCTGGCTCACCCACGTGGCGGTGCTGTACCGCTGCGGCCCGAACGGAGAGGATATTCACCCCATCTCGGCCAATATCGAGCACGACAACACGCCCTGGCCGCTCCCCAACGGCCAGCTCCTCTACACGCGGTGGGAGTACGTCGATCGCTCCCAGGTCGACTACCACCACCTCTGGGCGGCCAACCCCGACGGAACCGGGCAGATGGTCTTTTACGGCAACATGCATCCGGGCATCGTGATGATCGACGCCAAGCCGATCCCCGGGTCGAGGAAGGTCGTGGCCGTCTTTTCGCCCGGCCACGGAAGACGCGAGCACGACGGCGTGGTGACGGTGGTCGATCCGTCGGCCGGCCCCGACGATCGGCGGTTCGCCAGGTCGATCGGCGCGAAGCCCGATTTCCGCGATCCTTGGGCCTTTTCCGAGACCGCCTTCATGGCCGCGCGCCGCGGCGAGATCGTGTTGATGGACGAGCGTGGCCGCACGCAGACGCTCCACGCCCTGCCCGAGGCCGACCTGAAGTCGGGTCTCGAGTGCCACGAGCCCCGACCCGTCGTCGCGCGGCCGCGCGAACCGGTGATTCCGCCGCGAATCGCCCCCGAGACCGAAACGGGCCGCCTGGTGCTGGCCGACGTGTACCACGGCCGGAACGTGCAAGACGTGCGGCGCGGCGAGATCCGCAAGCTGCTTGTCATCGAGGCCCTACCCAAGCCGATCAACTTCACCGGCGGGATGGACCCCTTGACCTACGGCGGCTCGTTCACGCTCGAGCGCATCCTGGGCACCATCCCCGTCGAGGACGACGGCTCGGCCCACTTCGAGCTGCCCGCCATGCGAGCCCTGTTCTTCGTCGCCCTCGACGAACGCGACATGGCCGTCAAACGGATGCAGAGCTTCCTCACCCTGCGCCCCGGCGAAGTGACCGGCTGCGTGGGATGCCACGAGCAGCGGAACCGGAGCATCGTGCCCGACGGCGACCTGATGGCCCTGCGCCGCAAGCCGAGCCGCGTCGAGCCGATCGCCGACTGCCCCGACGTGTTCGATTTCCCGCGCGACGTGCAGCCCATCCTCGACCGGCTCTGCGTCGACTGCCACGGTTACGAGAAGACCGACCGGGGCGGGCCCTACGACGGTCGCGTGATCCTCACCGGCGACCGGGGACCCATGTTCTCGCACGCCTACTTCACCATGACGGTCCGCCGGCTCTTCTCCGACGGGCGCAACCTGGCCCAAAGCAACTACGCGCCGCGGTCGCTCGGCTCGTCTTCCAGCCGAATCCTCACGATGCTCGACGGCTCCCACCACGACGTCCGGGCCACGGAGCGCGAGAAGAAAATGCTCCGGCTGTGGATCGAGGTCGGCGCCCCCTACCCCGGAACCTACGCCGCGCTGGGGTCCGGCTCGATCGGCGGCTATGCCGAGAACCAACTCGTCAATACCGATACCGACTGGCCCACCACGACCTCCGGCGCCGAGGTGATCGAGCGCCGCTGCGCGGGCTGCCACCAGGGCGACGACGTGCTGCCCAAGTCGATGTCCGACGAGCGCGGCGTGTCGTTCTGGCGGTTCGACGTGGACGATCCCCGCTTGCGCCTGAGCCGGCACATCGCGTTCAACCTCAGCCGGCCCGAGAAATCGCTGATTCTCCTGGCGCCGCTTGCGCACGACGGCGGCGGCTTCGCGATCTGCCGCGACGGCCAGGGCAGGCCGGCCCCCGTCTTCGCCGACCCGAGCGACCCGGACTACCGGACGCTGCGGGCCATGGTGGCCGCGGGCAAGAACAACCTCGACCGGATCAAGCGGTTCGACATGCCCGGCTTCCGCCCGCGCCCGCAATACGTTCGCGAGATGAAACGCTACGGCATCCTGCCCTTCGACCTGGCCGACGATGCCTCGATCGACGTCTACGCCACCGACCGCGACTACTGGAGGACGATCTGGCACGAGGCGATCTCGCCGAGCGGCGAGTAGAGTCTCACGCGCGCATGTTGTGGAGTGGTGGAATGGTGGTGCCATGACCCCATCGGCGCCGAATTCCATCATTCCTCTCAACGTGCCCAAGGTGCCGTTGTCGCATCGGGACGATTTGCGTAGGGCCCCTGTCCGCCGGATCTTCCGATTCGTCCGGTGCGCCGGATTCGGCGCGGGTCGCCTCTTCCGATTCCACCCGCGGCGGGCTGCCTCGGCGCACGCGCTTCGCCGCGGGCAGGTGGCGAGGCCCGGTCAAAGCAGCAAGTCCACCGCGCCGATCACGAAAAGCCCGATGCTCACGACCGCGTTGACGTGAAAGAACGCCCGGTTCACCCGGCTGAGATCGTCGGGGCGAACCAGGGCATGCTCGTAAACCAACAGGACGGCGATCGCGCCGATCCCCAGCAGGTAGATCCGGCCGAACCCGTCGTAGACGGCCGGCAGCACCCCGAGGAGCACCACCATCCCCAGGTGGCACAGCGCGGCGAGCCTCAGGGCCCCGGCCACGCCGAAGCGGGCGGGAACGCTCCGCAGGCGCATCGCCACGTCGAACTCGAAGTCCTGGCAGGCGTAGATCATGTCGAACCCCGCCACCCACAGCATCACCGCCGAGCCCAGCACCAACGGGGCCCAGTCGAGTTGCGGGCGCAGCGCCACCCACGCCGCGATCGGCGCGAGCATCAAGGCCGCCCCCAGCCAGAAGTGCGATAGCGCGGTAAAACGCTTCGCGTAACTGTACCCGAACAGAAAAGCCAGCACGGGCAGCGACGCGTAAAGCGGGATCGGGTTGCGCGGCAGAAACAACGTCGTGCCCGCCACGAAGCCCAACGAGCAGGCGGCCGTGAACAGCCCCACGCCGGCCGCGCTGAGCGCGCCGGTCGGCAGATGACGCCCGGTCGTCCGCGGATTCAGCGCGTCGAGCCGCCGGTCGGCCAGCCGGTTGAACGCCATGGCCGCGCTGCGCGCGAAGACCATCGCGACGAGGATGCCCGCCGCGTCCCGCCATCGCAGCGCGATCGGCGGATCGCCGTCGACGTTCGCCTTCCACGCCATCGCGCCGGCCAGCAGTGCGAAGGGCAGCGCGAACAGCGTGTGGCTGAAGCGAATCATCTCCAGAAGCTGGCGTATTCGATGCACCATGTCCGAGCCGGCCCGCTCAACTTCCCCAACGCCGCATCAAGGCGTGCGCGACGCCGAGCTGATCGCAAATCCGCGCCACGACGAAGTCGACCAGGTCGCCGACGCCGGTCACGCCGTGGTAGAAGCCCGGCATGGCCGGCAGCACGACCGCGCCGGCCTCGGCCGCCCGGCGCATGTTCTCGAGCTGGACGGCCGACAGGGGCGTTTCCCGGGGCACCACGACCAGCCGGCGGCGCTCCTTGAGGTGCACGTCGGCCGCGCGGTGGATCAGGTTCGCGGTCGTGCCGTGCACGATCGCCCCCAGCGTGCCCATCGAGCAGGGGCAGATCACCATGCCGTCGGTCAGGAACGAGCCGCTGGCGATCGGGGCGGCCAGGTCGCCGTGGTGATGGTAGCGGATCGCGCCCGGCTCGCCCGAGGCCACGCCCAGCACGTTGCTGTCTTCGCTGCTGACGTCGGCCAGGGCGCGCACCGACTTGAGCTTCTCGTCCTCGCCGTAACGCCGGCGATCGAGCATGAGCATGGCCGGGTCGAACCGCTCGAGGTCGACCCGCAAATCGAGCTCGTGCTCGAGCACCTCGCGGCCGGCCGGGCTGATCGAAAGGTCGACGTCGCAGCCCGCGGCCGTCAGCACGTCGAGCAGGCGCACGGCATAGGTTGCCCCGCTGGCCCCCGTGACGGCCACGACAAAGCGTCTTGTCATTTGGTCCCCACGTAGAGAATGGCGATGCCGAAGGTAAACGGATAAAATCGAACGTCGCGAAGTCCGACGCTTCGCATGCGCTCGGCCAGGGCCTCGCGCTGCGCAAACTCGCCGACGCTGGCGGGAAGATAATTGTACGCCCCCTGGCGATTGCGGGCCAATGCCTGGCCGATCCGCGGCAGCACCCCTCGAGAATACCCCCGATACAGCCACCGCAGCCAGCGGGCTTCGGGCAGGGCGAACTCGAGCACCGCCACCCGGCCGCCCGGCCGGCACACGCGAACCATCTCGCGCAATCCCCGATCGGTGTCGCTGACGTTCCGCAGCCCGAAGGCCACGCCGACGATCGAAAAAACCCCGTCGCCGAACGGCAATCGCTGGGCGTCGGCCTCGAGCAGCGCCACCCGGCCGGCCGCGCCGGCGCGGTCGGCCTTGGCCCTTCCCACCTCGAGCATGGGCCGGCAGAAATCGGCCCCCACGACGAACGCCCGGCCCCCGCTCGCGCGCCAGTAGGCCAGCGCCAGATCGCCCGTCCCCGTGCACACGTCGAGGATCGGCCCGACGTCGCTCGGCGCGACCAGCCGCACCGTGCGCCGGCGCCAGCGGCGATCGATCCCCAGCGAAAGAAAATGGTTCAAAAAGTCGTACCGCCGCGCAATCTCCCCGAACATCCGGCGCACGCGGTCGGGCGACTTGTCGACGGGCGAAGCCATGAAAGCAGTGGATCGCGATGAACGGCGGCTGGTCAACCTCGGCTTCTTCCGTGGGGCTCGACGATCGGGCGGTTGAGAAAACGGAGGTCGTTCTCGTTCCTGCGCCGCATCGCCTCCACCGCGGCCGCCCGGTCCACCAGGTCGCATCGGCTCGTTTCCATACCTCGACCCCCTTCAGGTTCCCACGAATCGCCTTTTCGCTCTTTCGATTCGGCTCTGCTGACACCGCGCGGCCACAACGCACTTCCGGAAGATGCGCCCCAGCCCCCGCCGCTCCTCCGGCCTTGCGAGCAAGCCGCAGCCCATCCAATCGGCGACCACTCCCCGAATACGCCGCTCGCCCGCAATCCCCCATCCTAGTGCCGACGGCGGTCTCGTCAAGCACACGGATACGGCACAGCC
>Ga0334898_1000998_pt1 | contig 36479 bp, 32 predicted proteins | sample GraSluR3_MG_10_FD_207228 | JGI IMG/M metagenome (GOLD analysis project Ga0334898, IMG submission 207228) | Sludge microbial communities from methane-producing bioreactor in Wageningen University, Netherlands - Granular Sludge_3_08-R3 | ecosystem: Engineered > Bioreactor > Anaerobic >... | reverse complement strand
TTATCTCCCCTGAATATTTTCCCAACGTTATTAATCGTTCTGTTGAATTGGGGTATTTCAAAACGATTGCTGAAGCTGAAGCAAACTTCAATTACCAAAACTATGCGATACAAGGTGCTATTGGAGCTTTGTTAATGGGAATAATAACTACTGCAATTGCGATGATTTTTATCAGAACAAAACCAAAAAAATAAAGCTACATACAACTAAGGGTTGAATTTATTGCGGGTTTTTAATGGGTATTCGGAACGGCTTCGCTCATTCGGTACGATTTCGTCGATTATAAAATCGAAGTTCGCTCTCCAAAACTAGCCATACCCTCAGCTGGTGACAATGTGTTAAGAATATTTGAAACCGCCTGAATTTCTTTACAAAACAACCTGCTTTTGCATTGAAATTGGCTGAATTGCCATTTAATAGAGATGTTGAGAGTTAAGGCAGAATAGAAATACCAATACCCTAGCAACCCCTACCTAAGCCTACTTTTAAAACTCGCCCAATCTTTCGAGCTTTCTATATGCCAATCCTTTTCTCCACGCTCTGCATTAACTACTGCTAACCTCATTGCTCTTTCGTTAATTCCAAACCAAGGAGCGCCAGCCGAAAACACATAACATCCTATACCTAAAAGGGAGACCACCTCTATTTCAAAAACCCAAAATATTAAAAACGACAACACATTTGCCAGCAAATACATTATCACTGCGCCAAAAAGCTGCTCTACCCTGTATTTAATATTTGTGTGCTCTTCAGCATTACCTATATCGTATGTTGTTGTAGTTGTTGTAGATTTTTCGTTCATTGAGCCAAATAACCCAGCCTCATATTCGGTGTCGAATTTCGTGTCGAGCACTTCAACCGAATAAAAATTGTCGGGCTTTAAAAACCCCTTAAAACAATAGGCAAGAAATACTATGCTTACAACCAGATTTAAAAGAACATTAATATCATAAACGCCCAGCACAATATAGGCTATAATTGGTACTAAAAACAGCAGCACCATTACTATTTTCCTGTTCATAACTATATATTTTTTTAGTAAAACTTTGGTGGGTTGAAATAACAACCACTAAAATAGTAAAACTGCCTAAAAGTTTGTACTTTTTTTAAAACAATATCAGCAATCCTCCACTCCACTCGCATTGATAGTGCCAATAGATTTTGTAAATTAACCGTCTGAAATATAAAGAGCAGTAAAATGAACCTAAAGCAGCTGAAGCCCCGAAAGGCTCTAAATAAAGCATTTCTAAAATTAAAGCCCAACCGTTCTGAAATAGAAATATTTAAAACAAACCTTATTCAACTGCTCGACCGAACAAACGATAAGGAGTCGGAAGAGTTTCATAAAAATCTGATAATCGATTTTCTGAAAAAAACCTACTACGAACCAAACCATTTTATAAATACCAAAGGCCGAACCGACCTAGTAATTCACAATGGCAGTAATGCCAGCTCAACAGTAGGCGTAATTATCGAAACCAAAAAGCCAACCAACAGGGCTGAAATGTTGAAAACATTCGCAAGCACCTCTGAGAATAAAACAAAGGGCGAGCAAATGCTTACGCACGAAAAAATTAATGTGAAGGCTTTTCACGAATTGGTTTTGTACTACCTACGCGAACGGATTACGCTCAAAAACCTTGAGATAAAATATTTAATTGCTACCAACATAAACCAGTGGTTTGTTTTCGATGCCAACATATTCGAAAAGCATTTTGCCCATAGCAAGGCGTTTGTAAAGCAATTCAACGACTTTGAAAACGGTAGGTTGGCAGGTAAAACAACCGAGTTTTTCTACAGCGAAATTGCTGAGCCTTTTATCGAAAGCATTACACACGAAATAGAGTACACCTATTTCGACATACGAGAATACGAAAACCCATTACGAAACAACGACAAAAAAGACGACAACAAGCTAATTGCGCTTTACAAGCTTCTCTCTCCCGAACATCTTTTAAAACTTCCTTTTACTAACGACAGTAACACGCTCGATAAGCGTTTCTACGGCGAGCTGCTACATATTATCGGGTTAACCGAAACCAAAGAAGGAAGCAAAAAAGTTATTCAGCGCAGCAAGGAAGGACAACGGAACTCAGGCTCACTGCTCGAAAATGCCATAATTGAGCTCGATAGCCTCGACAAAATTACCCGCCTCGAAAAACCAAGCCAGTTTGGAGCCAACCAACAGGAAAGGCTTTTTAACGTTGCGCTTGAGCTAAGCATCACATGGATTAACCGAATACTATTCCTAAAACTTCTCGAGGCGCAGCTTATTACGTACCACAGATTCGACAGGCTCAATGCAAGTAAAGGCGATAAGCTAGCCCGTGGGTCGTACAGCTTTCTGAATTTCGATAAAATTAAAAACTACGACGATTTAAACAGCCTTTTCTTCAAGGTGCTTGCACGGAAATTTGAGGACAGAAGCAGCGAGATCAACGCAGCATTCGGCAAGGTTCCCTACCTCAACAGCTCGCTGTTCGAGCCCACCGACTTAGAGCATACCACTCTTTTTATTAGCAACCTACGCGACGAAAAGCAGCTACCAATATACAGCGCCACCGTGCTAAAAGATGAGCAGGGTAAGAAAAAAACCGGAAAATTAAATGCGCTCGAATACCTTTTCGAATTTCTGAATGCCTACGACTTTACCAGCGAAGGCTCTGAAGAAATTCAGGAAGACAACAAAACGCTTATTAACGCCTCGGTGCTTGGGCTCATTTTCGAGAAGATAAACGGCTACAAGGATGGCTCGTTCTTCACGCCCGGGTTCATAACCATGTACATGTGCCGCGAAACCATAAGAAAGGCCGTTGTACAGAAGTTTAACGAGGCCAAAGGTTGGAATTGCGAATCGATTACAGCCCTATACAACAAGATTGACGATATTGAGGAGGCCAACCAAATTGTAGATAGCCTAAAAATTTGCGACCCCGCCGTTGGCTCGGGGCATTTTCTGGTATCGGCGCTTAACGAGATAATTGCCGTAAAAAACGACCTGCACATACTCCGCGACCGCAACGGCAAACGGCTTAAGGAGTACCATGTTGAGGTAGAGAACGACGAGCTGATTGTAACCGATGAGGAGGGCGCCATTTTTGAGTACAACCCCAAAAGCCATGAGAGCCAACGAGTGCAGGAAACGCTGTTCCACCAGAAACAAACCATAATTGAGAATTGCCTTTTTGGCGTTGACATAAACCCCAACTCCGTTAAGATATGCCGGTTACGCCTGTGGATTGAGCTGCTTAAAAACGCCTACTACAAAACTGAAACCGAGCTCGAAACCCTGCCAAATATCGATATTAACATAAAGTGCGGCAACTCGCTTATTAGCCGCTTTGCCATTGATGCCGATTTAGGGCAAGCCCTAAAAAAGAGCAAGTGGACCATTGATAGCTACCGCATTGCCGTTGATACCTACCGCAACGCCCACAGCAAGGAGCAGAAAAGGGAAATGGAACGGCTTATTGCCGACATTAAGAGCGACTTTAGAAGCGAGATAGCCCAGAACGACCCCAAGCTTAAGCGCTTGCAAAAAGCCAAGGGCGAGCTCTTTACGCTAACCAACCAAACCACGCTTTTCGAGAAAACCAAAAAGGAGAAGGACGAGTGGAACAGAAGACTGAAAAAGCTTACCGACGAGGTTAAAAAGCTCGAGGCCGAAATTGAGGAGATTAAGAACAACAAGATTTACGAGAACGCCTTTGAGTGGCGATTCGAGTTTCCCGAGGTGCTGAATGAAAAAGGCGACTTTGTGGGCTTTGATGTGGTGATTGGGAATCCGCCGTATGTTGTTATTCTAAAATCAACTTTTGGAAATAATTATTTAAATTATTTCAATCAGAATTACACAACATCTGAATATAACCCGAATACATATGCTTTGTTTATTGAATTAGCAATGGGGAAACTTTTGAAATACAAAGGTCTATTTTCATTCATCATACCTAACTCTTGGTTAAATGGAAAATACTTTACAAAGTTAAGAGCATTTGTTCAAAATCTAAATAACATAGAATTAATAAACCTAAAGGACAACGCATTTGAAGTAATCGTTGAAACCGTAATTCTTATTTCAAAAAATGAAAACTCCTCTCAAAAACCTTTACTCAAAGAATTTGCAGACAGTAATCATTTTCTTGAGATTAATAGAGATATTGAATTTGGAAAAAATCCATTTTTTGAATTACAATTACCAAATTTCGTAAACAGAATTATCAAATCGTCTGAAAATATTAAAAATTACTGTATCGTTTATCGTGGAGTTGAAACAAGAAGTAATGATGATTATATCTCTACAGAGAAACACAATGATTTATGGAAAGAAATATTGCTTGGCAAAGACGTTCAAAGGTTCTCTTATAAATACAGTGGTTCTTATGTAAAGTTTGTTCCAAAAGAGCTTAAAAGCAATGCAAATATTGACTATTACTTACGTGATAAAATCTTAATGCGAAGAACTGGAAACACAATTATTGCTTGTGCTGATTTTAATAAATTTATTGCGTTGAAAAATTTGTATTTAATTATTCCAAATGATGCAAATCTTCTTTCAATAATTCTTCTTCAACTTAATTCAAAATTATTTGAATATATACATAAATCATTAACCACAGGAGAGAACAAAGCTTTTGCACAGTTTCCAGCACATTACGTTGAAACGTTACCTTGTAGAGTTAACAATTCTTTAATTGAAAAATCAAAGAAACTTTTGCAAGAAAGACAGAATGATGAAAGTGTAGAAAATCAAATAAACCAACTAGTTTACCAGTTATACAATTTAACCGACGAAGAAATTGCCATAGTTGAGAACAGCGTGAAGTAGGCGGCGAAATCGCAAAAGCTACATAACGGAATTTGTGTAACAGCGGTGATACGTATGTAAACGAGCAATACCGAATATTGTAATAAAAGCAATAAAGCACTGATATTTAAAGTCTAGTTATTAATATTTAAGCATGCAAAACGAGAGCAATAGTATAATAATTTATAATACTGCCGATGGCAAGGCGTCCGTTTCGCTTTTTGCCAAAGATGGTATGGTGTGGATGAACCAGAACCAGCTTGCCGAACTTTTTGACACCTCCGTTCCAAATATCAGTATGCATATATCTAACATACTGAAAGAAGGTGAGTTAAATCGTATTTCAGTTGTTAAGGATTACTTAACAACTGCCACCGATGGGAAGGAGTATCGGGTAACTTTTTATTCACTCGACATGATACTTGCTATTGGTTTTCGGGTGCGAAGCAAGCGGGGTACTCAATTTCGTATTTGGGCCAACCAAAACCTGAAAGAGTACATGGTTAAAGGTTTTGTAATGGACGATGAGCGATTGAAAAACCCCGATGGCCGTCCCGACTATTTTGATGAGCTGTTGGAACGCATTCGCGACATTAGGGCATCGGAGAAGCGATTTTATCAAAAAGTACGAGATTTATTTGCTCTTAGCAGCGATTACGATGCTACCGACAAAGCAACCCAAATGTTTTTTGCCGAAACCCAGAACAAGCTTCTTTATGCAGTAACGGGCAAAACAGCAGCCGAAATAGTTTTATCAAGAGCCGATGCTTCAAAAGAGAACATGGCCCTCACCTCGTGGAAAGGAACCATTGTAAGGAAACAAGATATTTTTATTGCCAAAAATTACCTCACAGCTGATGAGATTGATACCTTAAACCGACTTGTGGTAATATTTCTTGAAACAGCCGAACTCCGTGCAAAGGATAGAAAAGATTTAACCATGTCGTTTTGGAAAGAAAATGTTGACCGTATTTTGCATTTTAATGACAAGAAAATACTTAAAGGTTTAGGTGCCGTTTCCAATGCTTTGATGGAGGAGAAAGTGGCAGAAATTTATGAGCAGTTTAATGCCCGTAGGAAAGTTTACGAAGCTCAAATTGCAGATAATACAGATATTGAGCAGATAAAAGAATTAGAAGAAAAAGTGAAGAGAATAAAAAAATAAGCAACGCCACACCTGCTAACGCTCGATGGAATCGCAAGGTAACGAATAAAAGTATTTGCTTACATGCCCCACGATAAAATTTTACGGCAGCAAAGTGCACAATAATACAAATACTACAAAAAAGAGATAGCCCATGAGAGGTATAGCTTTTCTATTCATATTTGTTTTTGCCTTTACTACTCTTTTAGGTCAAACGGAGAGTACTAAACCATACAAAATTCTGGAAGGGCATAAGCACAAAATAAATAGTATTTGCTACAGTAGTACTGGAGGTTTATTAGCTAGTGCTGGTTGGGACAATACTGTTAGAATTTGGGATACGAATAAATATCAAGAAAAATTTGTCCTAATTGGTCATGAGGATAATGTTTGGGTTGCTATGTTTAGCCCTGATGATAAGTATTTGATTAGTGGTGCAATGGATGCGTCAATGATTATATGGGATGCTGCAACGGGCAAACAGATTAAAAGAATTACCATTGAGCCCCAAAAAACAAAACTTAAAGGAATTATTCCCGAACTCGATTTTGAATTACCAAATTCACTAGGGCCTGGTGTTTTTAGTCCTTCGGGAGACCTGCTATTTACAGGTTCAACAGATGGCTTAATCCGTATTTTCGATATGAATAAACTTGCATTTATTGATACTCTATATGGACATAAAGGCCCTGTTAGCCATTTTGCCATAAGCAACAACGGAAAGCTCATGGCAACTGGTTCATGGCAAAATGAATTAGCTATTTGGGATTTGGAAACTTTTGAAATACTACATTATATAAAAACCAAAGAGAATAGTGCCTACTCATTAAAGTTTATGGATAATGACACATTACTATTTAGTGCAGGTGCAAATTCGATTAATATTTGGGATATAAGTAGCGAGACAATTATAAAGACTTTTGAAGGTCAAACGGGTATGCAACAATGTAAATTTAGTCCCGATGGTAAATACTTAGCAAGTTGTGCCGAAGATTATACCGTATGGTTAAGAGATTTTGAAACAGAAAAAGTAATTTGGAAGTATCGAGGTTCTATGTTAGAGATTTCAACTCTTGCGTTTAGTCCAGATGGACAATATTTAACGGTAGGTACGCCTGAAAGTAAAATTCTAATTTGGAAACTTGCTGATTTAATAGAATAGTAAATACTATGCCAACACCGCTAACGCACGTGTCATTACGCGTGATAACGAAGTTAGAGTTTTTGCTATCGCAAAGGCCACACGACGGGAGTGGCGCGACAACTATACGATTTAGGTACCATAAACGAAAATCATAAAAAAATTACTTATGTCAGCAAAAGAGCATGATAAATTGGTGGAAATATTCTCAGGGGCTTCCCTCGAAGCCGAAATTGTTAAAAGCATCCTCAACGATAACGAAATTGAATCGTATCTGAAAGATGAGTATATGGGAACAATTGCCCCTTGGCAAGCTGCGCCAGGCGGGGTAGGTTCGGTTAAAGTGGTTATATCGAGCACTTTTTATCGTCAAGCGAAAACAATTGTTGAAAAATACATGAATTCAAAATAGCATGGAGAAAGAAAGGAAAAAAGTAGCAGCAATATGATTAGAATTGAAAGAATTACCGAAAACAAGAAGCAGTTCATCGATCTGCTGCTACTGGCCGATGAGCAGGAAGATATGATTGACAAGTACTTGCCCCATGGCGACCTGTTTGCCTTGTACGACCACGATTTGAAAAGCGTATGCGTTGTAGTGCCCGTAAATAGCCAAACCTGCGAGCTAAAAAACATAGCAACATACCAAAAGTATCAAGGTAAAGGATACGGCAGAACGCTAATAAAGCACATTTCCGATTTCTACAAAAGCAGCTACAAAACTATGCTTGTGGGCACAGGCGAAACGCCGGCAATACTGTCGTTTTACAAAAGCTGCGGTTTTGAATTGTCGCACCGAGTAAAAAATTTTTTCACCAACAACTACAATCACCCCATTTTTGAGGGCGACATACAGCTTATTGATATGGTTTATCTTAAAAAAGCATTGTAGCATAGCCAGCTTATTACAAGGGATATGTACAACAAAAGTACGCTCGTTATCCATTGTTTTCAAAACAAATGCGAACAGGTAACTTCAGCTTTTTAATTTAACGCTGCCAGCCTACAACTAACAGGGTTAGTGAAGCAGCGTTGAGATTTAGGTAAAATAAACAAAATTCAAAAAAAACAATTACCTTTTGTCAGAAAAAGAGTATGATAAATTGGTCGAAATATTCTCAGGGTCTTCCATCGAAGCTGAAATTGTTAAAAGCATCCTAAACGATATTGTAATTGGTTCGTATCCGAGGATTAGCAAACTGAATGAAAAACACAACGAGTATGAATACTAATTCTTTCGATTACATAACCGAAGAAATTATAGTAAAATGGCAAGAAATGGCTGATTTATTAGCCGAGCTTCTTTCTGTTCCTTCGGCTTTGATAATGAAAACAGAGAATGAATTTATGGAAGTATTCGTTTCCAGCAATTCCAAGAACAACCCCTATAATGTTGGCGATAAAGAAAAATGGTATGGATTATATTGCGAAACCGTTATTAAAACGCAAAAAGAATTATTGGTCCCCAATGCTTTAGCTGATGAGAAGTGGAAAAATAATCCAGATATTAAACTTGGAATGATTTCATACCTTGGCGTGCCAATTAATTTCCCCGACAATAAACCCTTTGGGACAATTTGTGTACTTGATAATCAGGAAAACTATTTCTCATCGAACCACGAACGACTAATACAACAATTTAAACGTGTAATAGAATTAGATTTAGTTTTGATACAATCGAATAAAGTGCTTGAAAAGCTTAATGCGGACAAGAGCATCTTTTTATCAATTCTTGCACACGACATAAAAAGCCCTCTTACCTCAATTCTAGGTTTATCTGACCTTTTAGCAAAGGATACACATAAATACGATAATGAAACGATTGAGACTTTCGCAAAGAACATTTTTGATGCGGCAAGTAGCACCAATAATTTATTAGATGACCTGTTACTCTGGGCAACTTCACAATATGGTAAATTATCATTTAAACCACAAAAAATTGAGTTCAATACTATTTGCGCCCAAACTATTAAACATCTAAAAAGTCAAGCAGAAAAAAAGGAAATAGATATTACAATCGCTACTCCTGAAAGTATTATTTTATGGGCTGATGAAAATATGCTAAAGACAATTTTCCGAAATCTTGTTTCAAATGCAATAAAATTCTCAAACAAAGGAGGTAAGGTTAGAATTTCAGCCGAAAAAAATCCGTCGGATACGCAAATTACAGTTTCGGATAACGGGATTGGAATTGAAGATGATGAACAAGCAAAACTTTTTGAAATTTCTCAAAGTATTTCGAACATAGGAACAATGGGAGAAAAAGGGACAGGATTAGGTCTTAAACTCTGCAAAGAACTTATTGAAAAGCACAAAGGGAAAGTATGGGTAGAAAGTAAAGTTGGAATAGGAAGTAACTTTAAATTTACTTTACCGAATGAGAATTAATTTCCGGAAAATAATTACCGTGTGCCAACAAGGGGTACATTGAAATTATTGCTCCTTGGCCACGCTACGGAGTCGTGCGGCAACTATACGATTTAGGTACCATAAACGAAAACCATAAAAAAATTACTTATGTCAGAAAAAGAGTATGATAAATTGGTCGAAATATTCTCAGGGTCTTCCATCGAAGCTGAAATTGTTAAAAGCATCCTAAACGATAACGAAATTGAATCGTACCTGAAAGATGAGTATATGGGAACTATTGCCCCTTGGCAAGCATCGCCAGGCGGAGTAGGTTCGGTGAAAGTGGTTATACCGAGCACTTTTTATCGTCAAGCGAAAACAATTGTTGAAAAATACATGAATTCAAAATAGCATGGAGAAAGAAAGGAAAAAAGTAGCAGCAATATGATTAGAATTGAAAGAATTACCGAGAACAAGAAGCAGTTCATCAATCTGCTGTTACTGGCCGATGAGCAGGAAGATATGATTGACAAGTACTTGCCCCATGGCGACCTGTTTGCCTTGTACCACCCCGATTTGAAAAGCGTATGCGTTGTAGTGCCCGTAAATAGCCAAACCTGCGAGCTAAAAAACATAGCAACATACCAAAAGTATCAAGGAAAAGGATACGGCAGAACGCTAATAAAGCACATTTCCGATTACTACAAAAGCAGCTACAAAACTATGCTGGTGGGCACAGGCGAAACGCCGGCAATACTGTCGTTTTACAAGAGCTGCGGTTTTGAATTGTCGCACCGAGTAAAAAATTTTTTCACCAACAACTACAATCACCCCATTTTTGAGGGCGACATACAGCTTATTGATATGATTTATCTTAAAAAAGCATTGTAGCATAGACAGCTTATTACAAAGGATATGTATAACAAAAGTGCGCTCGTTATCCATTGTTTTAAAAACAAAAGCGAACAGGTAACTTCAGCTTTTTAATTTAACGCTGCCAGCTTACAACTAACAGGAAGTGTGATTTATACAACGCACATGCATAACCTCTAGCTAGCAAAATTGATTAAAACCGTGAAAAACTCATTCTATAATTCTTCGTATATTTGCTTAAGAAAATATTTTAAATATGACTGCAATAGAATTGAAGAAGTTGTTGATACATAGGATAGCTGAAATAAATGACGTGTCTTTTTTAAAAGCTATTAAGACTATTCTTGACACAAAATCAGAATCCCAAACAATAGCACTTACTCCGGAACAACTTTATGAAATTCAGGAATCAAAAAAGGACGTTGAACAAGGTCTGTTTATTGAACAAGTTGAACTCGACAAAGAATTTGATAAGTGGTTAAGCGCAAGATAATTTGGTCGAATAAAGCCAAGGTTAAGCTTTTCGAAATTCTTGAGTTTTATACAAAGCGAAATAAAAGCACTGCTTATTCAAAAAAGTTATATAAGAAATTTTCCAAGGAACTAGTCCTACTTAATAAACAGCCTGAAATTGGAATTAAAACAGACCTAGAAGGAGTACGAGGATTAATCGTAGAAGAGTACATCCTTTTTTACGAAATTTATCCCGATATGATTGTTGTTCATACTGTTTGGGATTGTAGGCAGAACCCCGACTCACTTAGAATAAAATAAAATAAACAACTTTTTACTAGCAAAGAGAACCCACGCTACCGCGCAATTGACTGAGTCGAGACTGCTTGCGCCTGTCTGCCCTGTCTGGCGATAGGCAGACGACAGGCAGGCGATAGGCAGGCGATAGGTAGAGCAGGCAGGGACAGGCAATCTCACCGCATATTGGCAAACCGGTTCGAACAGCAGCAAGTGCTAGCACATCATTTGTAAACATAACCACCAAACTGCCCATTTATCAAAATATTTTGATAACTACAACCTTATTGCGTACCTTTACACCACAATAAACACGAAATGGGTATGCAACACCATATGCACTGCCCCAAAACCTAACTCAAATTCATCAATGGGAAGATCACAAGATTCATTTAACAAAAGAGAAAACGAAAAGAAAAGACAAAAGAAAAAGAAGGACAAACTACAGAAGAAAGAGGAGCGCAAAGCCAATGCCGACAAGACAAAGGACTTTGACGATATGATAGCCTACGTTGATGAGTTTGGTAACATTACCGATACCCCACCCGACCCGAAACAAAAAGAGAAAATAAAAGCCGAAGATATTGAGGTTGGCGTTCCGAAACAGGAGCCAATTGACCCTGCCGATCTTATTCGAAATGGGGTTGTTACTTATTACAACCAGTCGAAAGGTTACGGATTTATTAAGGACTTGGACTCACAGGAGAGCATCTTCTTCCACGTAAACGGACTGCTCGACGAGGTTCAGGAGCGCGATAAGGTTACCTTTGAAACCGAAATGGGACAAAAGGGGCTAAATGCCATAAAGGTTGCCCTTTTAAACAAATAGCCATTCCCACATAATACAATACTAAAGGGGCAAGTTTACTAAACTGCCCCTTTTGCTTGCGATATAGCTTGCTGAAACCCTAGCATAAGCTCGGCAAAAACCTCCTTTACTGTAGATATTTTATTTGAAAGGTATGCATTGCTTCCAGCAAACGCGTAACCACTTTTCATGTTGCCCTTATAGGCATTGTAAAGTGCTGCAATAATACAGTACGGACTCTTAGTGATATCGCACGTTTTTATACACTGAAATGGGCACTTCAATGGCCGTTTTAAACCTAGCATTACCTTCTCAACAAAAGCATTGCGCAATGCCCTCCCCGGCATACCTACGGGGCTTTGTATAATTTGAATGTCGCTTTCTTTAGCGTCAATATACGACTGCTTAAAGGCCATTGCGGCATCGCACTCAAGGGTGGGAACAAACCTCGACCCTAGCTGTACGCCCCGCGCTCCCTTTTGCATGATGTTGTACATATCCTGACCGCTGTGTATTCCGCCCGCAGCAATTACGGCTATCTCTTGCTGATACTTATTCTCGAAAGCGCTAACCTCATGCACAACTGCTGGAACTAGTTCTTCGAGCGAATACCCAGCATCTTCAATTTGGTTATTCTTAAAACCAAGGTGCCCTCCTGCCTTTGGACCCTCAACAACAATAGCATCGGGTAAATAGTTGTATAGCGTTTTCCACTTATCGCAAATAATTTTTGCTGCCCTTGCCGATGATACTATCGGAACAAGCTTGGTTGTGCCTCCGGGTTTTAAAAATTTTGGAAGATCGAGCGGTAAGCCTGCTCCCGAAAAAATTATATCTACCTTTTCGGATATGGCCGTTTTTACCAAATCGGCAAAGTTCGACATAGCAACCATTATGTTAACCCCAACTATGCCCTTGGTTTTTTCTTTTGCTAACCTAAGCTCCTTCTTAAGCCCTTCAATATTTGCCTGAACAAAATCGAGGGCGCTATTACGATGAACCAACCCTAGACCTGCAGCCGAAATTACGCCTACACCTCCTTGGTTGGCTACAGCAACGGCTAACCCCGAAAGGGAAACGCCTACACCCATACCACCCTGAATAATGGGTATTGGAATTGTTAAACCACCAATTTTAAGCTCTTTTGTCATATACTTTAAAATTAAAAACGGAGCTAAGGTAGCTAAACGGTTGACCAAAACATAGGTAGGCAAACATAAAAACAGCTAAATAATGCTATTCATCCTCCCAATTATTGATACCAAGTAAGCATAAAGCTTGCAAAAGCCAGTTTATTTTTGTGATAATTATCTATATTTGCTAATGAGTGCACCTGCTTAGAAGCCTAAAACAAACCTAAAGTAAACCTAAACCTTAATGATTACCAACAACATCACCGAACATCGCCATTGCTTAGAGTGTGGAGAGAAGATAGTTGGGAGGGTAGATAAAAAATTTTGCTCCGATCAATGCAGAAATACCTACAACAACAAGCTGAACAGCGATGCAAACAACACCGTTAGGAATATAAACAACGTTTTGCGCAAAAACCGGCGGATACTTGCCGAGCTCAGTGGACAATTGGAAAAGGCTATGGTATCGAAAGAAACACTACTTAGCAAAGGGTTTAACCTTACCTACCATACGCATACCTATACCACAAAAAAGGGCGATACATACAGGTTCTGCTACGAGCAAGGCTACCTATTTCTTGAGGATAAAAACCTCTACCTGCTAGTTACGCACAAAGAAAAAGGATACGAAACTGTATAAGGCGCTAGCTAATATCCTCTATCTGTTTAAAGCCCTCAATATCTGTCACCTTTATTGGGCGACCATTCTTAATACCTACCCCAATAACCTTTGCTTGTACCACAAGTTTGCTGTCTGCTGCTCGGTGGATAGTCTGATTAAAAACCACCCTAAGGTGCCCTTCCTTATGCATGCTTGAGCTAACAACAAACTCATCGCCACTTGTAAGCGATTGCTTGTAATCAATTTCGATGCGACTAACCACAAGGTCAATCCCTTCGGTATGCAGTTTGGCAAAATCAATCCCCTTCTTCAATAGGAAAGTGTGGCGCGCATGCTCTAAATAGTTCAAATAAACAGCATTATTTACAATGCCCTGTAAGTCGCACTCATAATCGCGAACGGTTAGCTCTAATCTGTCTTCAACCATTTAAAATACGGGTTTAAAGTGGTGCCAAATAACGCATCAAAAGTTATCCGCTTCTATACTTCTTAAAAACAATATTATAAACAGCTACAAAAAAGTATTTAATATCGGTCCAAAGCGGACGCTTGGCATAGGCATCGAGGTACTTTAGCTCCGAGGCCATTATCTCATCGAGAGTTTTGGGGTTATCGGCATAAAAAGGTGGGATTAGTCCTGGTCTAAACATGGTTCTCTTTTCCTGCAGTTCTTTGGTATAAAGGCTAAAATAGTGCTTGCTTAAGGGTCTAACCCCAACAATTTTCAAATCGCCTTTTAGTAGGTTAATTATCATGGGCAGCTCATCAATCCATAGCCTTCGCATAATTCGGCCAAGGGTTGAAATCCGAAAATCGTCCTTAAACTTCCCTCCCTCCTCTAGGTTGTGCTTCTCAAAAACATACTCTTGCAAATACTCGGCATAGGGATGCATGGTTCGCATTTTATAAACCTTTATCTCCTTGCCTCCTTTCCCAATTCTCCTAAGCTTAATGAGTGGCCCATAGGTTGCCTCTAGGTCATACGCAGGCAGCTTCACCTTTCGGCAAACAACGTAGAAATGATTGTCGACAAACTCCTCGTCAACCACCTCGAAACCGCATGAGTATAGCCTACCCAACAGTTCAGCTCGTGTAATCACCCTGTTTTCGCCACGTGTTAAAAAGAAATACAGACCTTTAGTTAGCGTAAACTTTGGCAATACCCGTTTAATAATGAAATCAACTGTGTAATAAATTAGGTTGATTACAGGCGGGAACTTTTTTAAGATCCTCTGCTTTCGTAAATTTTTTGTTTCGGCTCTGCAAACAAATAAACCGCCCTTGGGTAGCTTATTATTTATCGATTCGAAAAACTTGTTTATCCAGCGTATATCGTTTACCCGTTTTAAGTTGATGATGGTATTAAAAAAATGCGATGGTTGGTTGTCGATATTAAACCTAGTGGTGGTTGAAACAATTAGGGTTGACTCAACGCCAAGGTTTAGTATGCGGTTGAAGTATTCGTAAACATCTTGGCCTAGCTCTTCTACAATCGATTTTTTTATGGTTTTTTTTCGGGCAGCATCAATGGGACGTTCCGTTTCGGCTATAAGCTTATAGTCTTTTCGTTTTTTCCCTTTTAGGCTAACTGGTTCGTCAAAAATTTCGTGGCTTTGCTTAAACAGGTACCAAACGCCAAAAAAGATATACTCAAAAAACGTAGCAAAGCCAATGGTGCCAAAAACTACTATCCGCGAAAAAGCATACGAGTAAAACGTGAACATTAGCACTGCAAGCAGGGCAAGCGACGAAGCATTGCTTAAAAAGATTCGCTTTGCAAGAGGGCTAAAATCCTTCCCTTTTGACTGAAACTTACCAAATAGAAACGATGAGGTTAACCAGATTAAATTAAAAATTGCAAAAGGGATGAGGTTTGACTCAACGTAGCTAATAATTTCTGTGGATGGCTTAAATAGCAAGCTAATGCAAAACGATGCTAAAAAAATTAGCAAATCAACCACTATAAGCCATATGCGAAGTGCCATTAAGGTTCTTTTGTTTGTGCTAATATAGTGCTTTTATCAGGGTGAAAAAATGATTTATGCTATTTTTATTCGACTACAAAATGGCTAGAGCAAAACTGATTTTGCGAAACCTTGGTGTTACAACTCTGCTCAAGATCATCAATGGATATCCTCTTAATGCTATCTTGTTTACAGCTGCTGAATAGCTTTAGCTGGCTCATCCTGTTTGCCAGATACTCCTGTTCGGTTTGACCTGGTGTGGGTACAAGTATTGCCGAGCGCTTAAGGGTTATCAAATCCATAATGGTACTATAACCCGAACGGCATATAACATACCTTGCCGATGCTAGCGCTTGAGCAAGTTGCTTATCGGGTAAGTGGGGTACAAGGGTAATTTTGCCCTTGGTTGATGCTGCATCGTCAGTTTGCGGCAAACCCCTAACAATAAGCGATCGTAGCTTAAGCCTTTGTGCTAATGCAATAATTTGCTGCTCAAATATTGCTCGTTGGGGCTCGGGTCCCGAAACTAAGCCTACCAAATCTAATCCACCTGTCGACGGTTCGGGTTCAACTAGGCTGAAACGCGATAGAAACCCGATAAACTTAGCATTTGGAATGCTAACCGCTTTGCTGCTAAGCTCGCCCGTTAAACGTGGCTCGGTATCGCAATCGGGAATCCAACATTCCGAAAACCGTTTTAACTTTCTTCTTATATACAGCTCACCCAGCGGTTTTAACCAGCTAAACGGTTTTGGGAAAATTGGGCTAAGCTGATGGGTTATAATAATACTTTTAACCCCCTTGCAATACAGACCATATCTATTATCTGAAATTACGGTAGTAATCTGCTTTTCAACCACAATTCGCTTCAGCTCTTTGTGCTCAGCAGCGGTTCGGCTAATTAGATTAAGGGCAATTTTGGCCAAAGCAAATGTTTGCTGCCCTTTGCTCGATAGGGTTACATCAATCGACCTAAATACAAAACAATTTAAATTGGGGAACCGCAAACCAATAAGCTTAACTACGTGTGGGTCGGCTCCAACTATAACCTCACAGCCTTTTTTCAAAAGGGCATCAATAATTGGAACGATGCGAGTTGCATGTCCTAAACCCCAACCTAGCGGACAAATAAGTACTCTTTCGTTGGCGTTAAAGTTTTCCATTAACCCGATACTTGCACAGGAATTCCAAACTCGCGAACCCTATCGGCTATTGCATTTAGTTCGTTATGAGGCACCTTAGTTAGCGTTTCTATAGGCGTATCTCGGGCAATGGTGTATACCATAACCTCTTTCGGCATAAGCCTTTTCACAAGCATTAACCATCTATTCAGCTCGGCATCTGTGGTGTTATCAATAACTTTCCCCTTAAAGGTACCACGAACAAACATGGTTTGTAAGATAAAATTACCTTCAAGTTGCTCAAGATTTTCAACAATCTTGTCAACGGTAATTGCTGTATGTGGCTGGTTTAGCAGTTGTATGGTTGAGTCGTATCCCGAATCGAGTTTCAGGATATTCTGGTCAACTTTTAGCAATGCATCAACAACCATTTTTTTGTGAAGCATGGTAGAGTTAGAGAGCACGGCTACTCTTGCTTTGGGGAAATATCGGTTCCTCAGCTCGATGGTATCGTCAATTATCTCGGCAAAGCTAGGGTGTAGGGTGGGTTCGCCATTCCCGGCAAAAGTAATAACATCCAGATCATCAGCGTTGGCTTGCATTTGCTCAAAGCGTTCCTGCATGCGTTGTTTAACTTCGTTGCGTGAGGGCAACTTAGCGCTTTCGGCGCTATTTGTCCAGCCACACTCGCAGTATATGCAATCGAAGCTACACACTTTCGACTTTGTGGGCAGTAAATTTACACCTAACGAAACGCCCAACCTTCGGCTTTTCACCGGACCAAAAATTATTTCGTTGAAAAGAAATGTTGCCATAGCTATTTAAGTAAATATCAGGCAAAGGTAGGTAAAAGTTGTGGAAGTAGGGGCTCTGTTTAATAGCACCAAATTGGCTAGCACAATGCACTGACCCTACTATTTGGGTAAGGTTTCATTTCGGCAAAATTAAACGGTGCAATTAGGTTTAAGCCTGGCGACTTACCAATTTCAATAGTACCCAACTGGCTGCCCAAGCCCAGCATCTCTGCTCCGTTCAATGTTCCCCACTTTAACGCCTCAGCAAAAGTAATTTGCGGGAAATGGCTAAGGATAAGCTGCATTTGCTCAAATATTGATAGCGTTGCAGAAGATGCCAAACTATCGGTACCCAAGGCAATTGAGCAACCAAGGCTGTTCAGCATTGGCACATTGGGCATTGCTTGCTCAATGAACAGATTTGATGAGGGGCATAACACAAAGCACACATTTGAGAAATACGCTAACACAGCCTCCACTTCTTGCTGGCTAATAAACGTATTGTGAATCAAAAGCAGAGCCACATCTGAAGGCAAGTATCTTTTTAAAATTTCTACAGGGTTACCCTTAGGTGCACTGTTGGGCTGTAAACCCCATCGTTTATAGTTTTTGTAAATTTCGCCCTGTCGTAAGTTTGTAAACTTAGCCTCATCGAGGCTTTCGGCAAAATGAACCGATAATAGCGAATTACTGGTAAAATCGCCTGCAACTAGCTCCCAAAGCTTAGCCGATAGTGCATAAACCGAATGGGGCGTAATAAAAGCAGCCTGCCCAAGCTGAGTGGTTGAAAAGTTTGCTAGCTGTTTCGCCTGCTCATAGATAAGCATTGCCATCTCATCATCAAGGCCAAGCACCTCAATTAAACTTGCAAACTTAAGGTTTCCAGTTCGTTTTGCGCTAAAGCTATGGGAGGTATTACAAATATCGGCAACAGCAACAATGCCTTGTGCCTGTAAATTGCTAATAGCTTTAGTGATGATATCCTCGGAAGCATTTTTGCCCAACAACCTTTGATCTCGTATCTGGCTTACAAAACCCGCAAGGCCAGTGTGTGGCTGTACTAATCCGTTAAGATGCGAGAGCTCGGTATGGCAATGAGCATTAACAAAGCCTGGTACAATTATTCCATTCCTAAACTCGGTATGTGCATACTCCTTAACTCCATCGCTATGGTCAATAATTTCAGTTACAACCCCACTATCATCAATGCCAACAACGCCATTCCTGATAGGTTGACCTGTATTTGTAAAGATATAGTTTGCTGAAAACCTGCGCATCTTAGTCAATAGAAACAACTTGAGGAACTCTCTCTAGCTTATCAGTATTGTATCCCAACCCCTTTGCTTTACCAACAATTTCATTGTAAAGTTCATCGTTCATTTGAGGAGTTCGGTTAAGAATCCACAGAAAATTTGGCGAACTACTACCAACCAAAGCCCATTGGTAATTGGGGTCTAAATCGAGAATAAAATAATCGGCACCAAACGGCCAAAAGAAATAGACCTTAAGCCTACCAGGCATATTCGGATTGGGAATTTTTGCAAAAGCTTTGGCTGTTTTCTCCTTTCCATCGAGCGAGTATTTAAAGCCCTTATTTACCACGCTAACATTGCCGTTTTGCTTAAGCTTATAAGTTGCTGTAACGCCAACTAGGTTTCGCTCAAAGGAGTGAGGGAAACGGGCAATTTCGTACCAAGTTCCCATATACCTCTCAATGTTAACATGATCAACCGTTTTCATAGCAGTGCCCTTTTGTCCACTAACACATCCAAACAGGATGAAAAAAACAAAGATTGAAAAACGTGAGAAATACTTCATAGCGCTTAAAGTTACTAAACGAAAGTAACAAAAAAGGCAACAGCTAAAGCTCCGAGCGTAAAACCAGCATATACTTGCGAGGGCTTATGCGCATTTAGCGAAAGGCGAGCCCAAGCAACTAACCCTGCTGCCGCAATAGCGGCAATAATAAACCATAATCCAGCAGCCTGAAATCTGAGAGACAAAGCATACAAAAGACCAAATATTCCACCAATACCTACCATGTGTATGCTTACCTTCCACCAAATTGATACGATTAGCGCAATGAATACGGCCAAAATTGCCCCAAGCATAAATAGCGATATCTCGTTTAAAATGGGTAATCTATTCAAGAAATAGTAAGAAAAAACGTATGGAATTAGCGTAAATGCAAGTGGAATAATCCTCTCGCGATGCCCCTCCATTTGAATGCTTTTAATAATACCAAATTTGTAGAACAGAGGTATCATTAGCATTGGTAGAGCAAGGGTGTTAATGGCAACAATTACTAGAATTACCCTTTGCGCTTCGTAGGGAATAATAAAAATATGCGAGCTAGTTAAAAAAATGGCCAAAACGCCTACGGTTGGCATTATTAGCGGATGAAGCAACGCGGATACTATTTGAGCTAAAACTTTTTGCATCAAACTATAGTTCCTTTCTTAGCCTTGCTACGGGTATTCCAAGTTGCTCTCTGTACTTAGCAACGGTTCTGCGGGCAATTGGGTAGCCTTTCTCCTTTAGAATATCCATAAGCCTTTCGTCGGTTAAGGGCTTTCGCTTATCTTCTGCCTCAACGCAATCGGAAAGGATTTTCTTTATCTCTTTGGTCGAAACCTCTTCACCGCTATCGGTCTGCATGCCTTCGCTAAAAAAGAATTTGAGTGAAAAAATTCCGTAATTTGTTTGTACGTACTTACTATTGGCAACCCTTGAAATTGTTGAAATATCGAGGCCAGTAACTTCAGCAATATCTTTCAAAATCATGGGTTTGAGACGAGTTTCGTCTCCAGTTCGGAAAAAATCTTCCTGATACTCAACAATTGCCTGCATGGTAAACATCAGCGTGTTTTGCCTTTGCTTAATGGCATCGATAAACCACTTGGCTGAGTCGATTTTTTGCTTCACAAAGGCAACTGCCTCCTTCTCTTGCTTTGATGCGTTTTGCCTGTTAGCGGCATACGACTCGAGCATGTGCGAATACTCACGATTTATTTTAAGATCGGGAACGTTCTTTGAATTTAGGCTAAGAATAATTTCGCCATCAACCTCTTCGAGAATAAAATCGGGGATAATATGCTGAGCTACGCGGCTGTGCGGATCGTGAACTGCACCACCTGGCTTGGGATTTAGCTTTAAAATTTCGGCTATTGCCTGCTTAAGCTCGTCATCGGTTAGCCCAAGTTTCGCTTGAATCTTATCGTAATGCTTTCGGGTAAACTCGTCGAAGTGGTATTTAAGAATTTTGCGCGCTAGGGCAATCTCGGCAACCGACTGGTTTTTGCTTTGAATTTGCAGTAGCAGGCACTCCTGCAAATCGCGTGCTCCAACGCCTATGGGTTCAAAATCGTGAATAACGTATAGTATTTGCTCTAGCTCGTCCTCATCAGTTTCAACCCCAGCGCTAAAGGCTAAATCGTCGGCAATTGCCGAAAGCTTTCGGCGTAAATATCCATCGTCATCGATATTGCCAATAAGGTAAAGGCCAAGGTTTTTTTGCTTTTCGTCGAGCACCCTTAAGCCAAGCTGGTTTGCAAGATGCTCGTGAAACGACACTCCCGTTGAGAACGGTATTTCCTCGCGCTTATCGTCTTTTGAGTAGTTGTTTGCCGCAAGCCGATACGATGGAATATCCTCGTCGTTTAGATAATCATCAATGGTAAACTCATCATCGTCTTGGGTTGAGCTTTCATCGGGAGTAGGCTCTTCGCGCTCTTGCTCATCTTCGTAGTTTACACCCTCTTCGAGGGTTGGATTCTCTTCAAGCTCCTTTTTAATGCGCTGCTCAAGCTGCATAGTGGGTATCTCCAGCAGCTTAATAACCTGTATTTGCTGAGGCGATAGTTTTTGTAAAAGCTTTTGTTGTAACCTTTGCTTAAGCATGCTTTAAACTATTTACTTGCTAGAACTCACAGTTATTTGGCGTACGGGGAAATGGAATTACATCCCTAATGTTGCTCATACCCGTAACAAAAAGCAGCAACCTTTCAAATCCTAGGCCAAAACCGCTATGTGGAGCCGTTCCGAATTTGCGGGTATCAATATACCACCAAAGCTCCTCGTGTGGTATCCCCATCTCATCAATTCGTTTTGTAAGCGCATCGAGATTTTCCTCGCGCTGCGAACCGCCAATAATTTCGCCAATTTTGGGGAATAGCACATCCATGGCTCTTACGGTTTTGCCATCGTCGTTCTGCTTCATGTAAAAGGCTTTTATATCTCTTGGATAATCGGTGAGGATTACAGGCTTTTTAAAATGCTTCTCAACCAAATACCTTTCGTGCTCACTCTGTAGGTCGGCTCCCCAAAAAACAGGAAATTCCCATTTTACATCGGTCTTTTCGAGAATTTCAATGGCCTTTGTGTAGGTTAACCGCTCGAAGCTATTGTTTGCAACAAAGTTCAACCTCTCAAGTAGCTCCTTGTCCCACATCTTATTCAAAAACTCTAAATCATCTGAGCAGTGCTCGAGCGCATAGCGAATAAGATACTTGAGGAAATCTTCGGCCAAGTCCATATTGTCCTCAATATCGTAGAAGGCCATTTCGGGCTCAATCATCCAAAATTCGGCAAGGTGCCTGGGTGTGTTTGAGTTTTCGGCCCTAAAGGTTGGCCCAAAGGTGTAAATTTCTGATAGCGCTAGTGCAGCAAGCTCACCCTCGAGCTGGCCCGATACGGTTAGCTTCGCCTCTTTGCCGAAAAAGTCTTCGGTAAAATCAATTTTACCGTCTTCCTTTTTGGGTGGATTATGCATATCGAGTGTGGTGACCTTAAAAAGCGCACCTGCACCTTCGGCATCGGAACCAGTAATTATTGGTGTGTGGATATAGTAAAAGCCCTTATCGTTGTAGTACTTATGAATGGCATACGCCATGGCATGCCTAATGCGCAAAACGGCACCAAAGGTATTTGTGCGAGGCCTAAGGTGTGCAATTTCCCTAAGGAATTCAAGGCTATGCCCTTTCTTTTGAAGGGGGAATGTTAACGGATCGGCCTTACCGTATATGTCAATTTTTTTTGCCTGTATTTCAACGGGCTGCTGTGTACCTGGCGATTCAACAAGCTCGCCAACCACGCTAATGCAGGCTCCTGTTCCAACCTCCTTTAAAAACTCTTCACCAAAATTCGCAACATCGGCTACAACCTGTATGTTGTGTATTGTTGATCCATCGTTAAGTGCAATAAATGCAACATTCTTGTTTCCTCTACGGGTTCTAACCCATCCTTTGGCAATCACTTCGCTGCCAACCTCACCTTTTTGTAAAAGATCAATAATCTTTGTTCGCGATTTCAGTGTCATTAGGCACAAAATTTTAGTTTAATTCAAATGCATGGCTTAAGCAGCCAGTTGCAATTGACAAAAGTAACCATTTTTACCAAAAATGGGAGAAGGAAAAAGGGAATAAATGGCCGTAGGGGTACGATTTTTGCTATCGACCAGCCTTGCAAAACAGCCTATGAGCCATAGTAGGTTGATAAGCGCTTTTGGAAAACCCTTTCGTTGGCCTCGTTAATTGCCTCAATAAGCGCTTCAATTTTTTCAATCCTATGGCTTTGCTCTTCGGATGTAATTTGCGCCTCGTCGCTAAATACTACATAGTCAACCCTGTATCCCGAGTTATCAAGAGTCATGGCAACCGCAGCATTGTAATCGTCGAATATAATTACCGAAGGTAAATTGCTGATGTTATAGCGCAATACCGATGTGGAAACACGATTCTGAATAAACTCTATTTGAATTTCGCCTAAATACTTAGCACCAAGCAAAAGCCTAACAAGATCAATCTTTGAAAGCTTCATTCGTTGCCCAAGCGATCGCATCTCGTCGTATTCCTTTTGTGAGGTGTTTAGGAACAGCTCGATGAATTGCGTTGGCACACCCTGCAAATCCTGCAAATCATTCTCTCTATTTCGGAGTTTATACTCTCGTTGTGCTAACTTCTGATCGGATGGAATGTAGTGCTCCCATTTGCGGGTACGCTTCCACGTTTTGGTTTTGGGCTTTGGTTTCCAGCTGGTAACCGGACGTTTCATAATCGGATCGTAAAGGTTAAGCTGTTGCGATTCGAGCGAATAAATTAGGCTGTTTACAAAATGCACATAACCTCCGCCAAGCGTTCCGTGTAAGGCCGACCAAAGGGTTTTGGGTTTTCCTTTGGGAATGGTGTCAGCCTCAACATCATCATCGGTTTCGAGCTTGCGCGTTTTTATATATTCAATAAATTCCTCATCGAGATTAACAGGGTAATACGTTGTAGCTTCTTGTGCATTTTCAGCATCGAACTCCTCGGCATGATGCAATGCCCGAACATCCATCACATAGTTGGTATCGTTTGAGAGGCTAACGTGTAACTTAAAATCGCGCCCCCAGCGCATCTCACTGATTGACGGTTTTGAAGATTGACCCAACGAAACGGTTACGTAAAGAGATAACACCAAAGTGCCAATAAACCATATTGTTCTCATGCTACTTGTATTTATAATAATTCAGCCTAAATATACTAAAAAAAGGGGTGTGCATGCTTGCAAAAAGGGTTAATATTTATGGCAAAACCATAAAGCACTGAAATAAAACTGCTAAAGAAAATGTACTCGAAAACCCAACGAAGGCAAAAGGTATGCAAACTCATGTTTAAGCCCATAGCTATACTTTGCCTCGGCAAAAAAGCTGGCATGTAGCTGCGATTTGTTTGATGTACGTATGCCCAGAACTTTAGCCTCAAAACCCAATCGACCTATTGCATCGGGGCTTAAAACCGCTGGCCCATCGAAAGTTCGATTGCCAATATCGGCACCAATGCCAATGTAAGGACTTAAACCAATGGGAATGTAAAATAGGAAATCGAGCCCAGCCCTTGCCCCACCACTTGTCCATAGCTCATTCTGCTGTGCAATGTATTCGCCAAAGAGCAAGCCCTCGTATGAACCCGACAGGTTTACCGATAGCATTTTACGAATTCGTATGGTTTGAGTACAAATCCCCCTTAACTTATATAGCTGGACATGAAAATTGGTTGGTTCTGCAACCGCAAAGCCAACTCCAATACGCCAACGGGTAATGTGCGATTTTTTGTCCTCTAACCAGTTTGTCCGTTTGCGCGATTGCGAATGGGCTGTTGTACAGCCCAAAAGGACAAATATCCCTAGAACGATTAGAATGTTTTTCATAGCTTGAAAATATAAACCAACAAATTAGGCTATTCAGTTTTACTAATACTGCTATACCGATGAAGCAAAGATAACAGCTTTTGGCTATCGATAGGTTTTGACAAATACTCATCAACACCAACTTTTCGCAAACGGTCCTCGTCGGCTGGCGATGCGTAAGCTGTTTGAGCAATTATGGGCAAACTTGGCCTAAGCTTTTTAATAAGTTTTGTAGCTTCATAGCCATTCATTACGGGCATTTTAATATCCATAATAACAATATCAACCTGTTGATGATCGGAGCAAATATCAACAGCCTCTTGCCCGTTTCGGGCTCGTAAAAGTTTTAGGTTGGCACCTTTAAGCAGCTCTTCGAGGTATAAATAGTTGAAATCCTCATCCTCAGCAATGAGAATTATTTGACTGTATTGCTCGTTTTTACCTAAATGATTTGAGGCATTATTGCTGGAGATTGTTTGCTCAGTAGGAATGCTAAGCGATACCGTTGTACCTTGGGCAATTTGCGATGAGAGTTTTATTTCACCACCCATTAGCTTGCATAACGCTTTTGCAATGGTTAATCCTAGACCTGTTCCTCCATACTTTAGTGCTATTGAAGGGTTTGCCTGAACAAACCGATTAAAAACAATTTCCTGCTCATCGGTGTCAATTCCAATACCGGTGTCGGAAACCGAAAGGTATAGCTGTCCATCGGAAAGTTCAAATCGAATTGTGATACTGCCCGTGTCGGTAAATTTTACCGCATTGCTTAAAAGGTTCCAAAGTATTTGCTTTAGCTTTTCGCCATCAGTTTTAACGAGTGTTTTTCCATTGCTGTGAGCCGATTGAACGCTAAGAGCTATCCCTTTTGCAGCAGCCAAGGGTAAAAAGTGGTTGTACGCTTTTTCTACTATTTCGCTTACATCTACATTACCTTCGTAAACCTTTTCCTGTTGCGTTTCGATGTTCGATAGCGTAAGCACATCGTTAACCATTGCAAGTAGCTGGTTGCTATTGTTAACAATAATATCGATGTACGCATCGCGCTTTTCGGTAGTAAGGTTTTGCCTTTTCAGCAAGTCGGAAAATCCGCATATGGCATTCATCGGTGTTCGCAGCTCGTGCGAAACGTTCTGTAAAAATGCTGTTTTTAGCCTATCGCTCTCCTGTGCTTTCAGGGTGGCCTTGCGCATACCCATTATGTATTTCCGCAAAATAAAAAAGAAGAGAATACCAGTTGTTACAACGTAAAACCAGCCCTTATAGGTTTGCACACGGCTAATTAGCCATGAATCGCCAAATATTGAATACACCAATCTGTCGGAAAACAAAATCCAAAACCCACCCAAAATAAGATAAGCAAGTACTATTCGATACTCGAACCGAAACTTCATAGCTGAAAATGATTTACCCTAAAGGTAGGTAATAATCAATAACCAATCAAAAAAAAGAAAGTATCAACATAACACGGTATAGCTAAAATTTTCAACCCTTTCGTTTGAACGGATGCAAGCATATGAAAAAACACTTTTACCGTTAATTGTTCCCTTGTTTTGAAGCTCATTGGCTTGCGAAGGCGATATTTTTACTCGAAGGTTAACTCCATTAACCGCATTAAACTTTTTGGGAAGAACAAAGGGTTTTAGGCTAGCAAAATTGGCAACAAACCTAAGGTAAATTTCAACGGTTTGCAAAAGGTTTCCGTCATCGTTACATGGGTATAGAACTCCACCGTCGGCAGTATCGCAAAGGTAATTTTTCTGCAAAAGGGCTGAAATGGCCGCCTTTTTTCTTCTAGCAATATCCGCTGAAATTGAGCCTAGGTAAAAAATCAGAAAGTCGATTGGCTTAGCGTAGTTTGATTTTACCAAAAGCCATCGCCACCAATCGTGTGCATTGGTTCGGTAGGGCGAATCAATGGTTGTTTGCATTGCATCATCGGCACGAAGCAGTAAATCGGCAAACAGAATACTGCTTATCGTTTTTTCAAATACTATTGATGACATATCAACCCCATGCTTTGCAAGCGTTGCCAGAATGTAATGACAAGTTGCAAATGGGTATTTTTTATGGTACGACGCTGTAGGTGTAAAAACACGCTCTCGCTCAATATTGGGATTTAGCTTACGCCCATTTGCTTTAAGCAAACTGCTTTGCTTGGAGTTTAGGGCAACAATATGCTGATCGATACACGTTGTGTTAGGGTTGGCAACAAACATATCAACATAAACCGGATCGAAAATTGACTTACACAACAAGGGGTCATACCAAACAGTATCGATACTATTAGTAAAACCGACTACGTTACACTCACAAAAATTGGTGAGCAAAAGTCCGCTAATAATTCCATCCAAATCGGAGTTAATTATGATGTTCGGATTCTGCTTTAACAAAGAGAGCATAATCTCAGGTTTTTATCCAAAATGCTTAAGCAAAACGCTAAAAAGATTTTTTACTACCCTAACGTTTACCGAATTTCCGAGCTGCTTTAGGCTAACGTTTGGCGAGCCCACTAGCTGATAGGCTTTGGGAAACGACTGGAGTAGTTTTGACTCATCGGGGGTAATTTTTCGCTTTATGGGTCCAATTATCTGCCTGTGATTCATGGCAACCAGCGTTGAAAACTTATCGGGCTTTTTAATGCGCACACCCGATGGGCGAAACTGTATTAGGCATTCGAAAACGCTTTTGTACTTATCGCCTGCCTGCCATTCCATTTTGCGGTGAGTTTTTATGCACCACTCCAAATTGTCATACTTTTTAAGCCAAGCATCGATAAAAGGCTTATTCCGACTGTACAAGCTAACGTTTTTTTGAATAAAATTTGCCTTCCATTTAGGGAACTCATCTGAATTACCTTCGAACCTGAAGTAATCGGCCCAAATAGGAAAACCAATTACCTTCAAGTCGATACCCTGATAAAACTCGTCCCACATCTCCAAAACCTTCAAATCGTATGGCGTAAGGCTTTCGCTAACTAATGGGTCAATTATCGTATCAATATCCTCAACCTCTTCAACAAAAAAGGGCTCAATTTGGTCGCGAAAATTTTGCACAATGGCCATATTGCCGTTGGCAATATCTTTGCGAACGCACGGAATATAAACCCTAGGCCGAAGAATAGGTACCCCAAAGCTATCGGGTGAAAGAATTAGCGGTTTGTCGGGAAAGTAGTAGCCAAGCTCATCGAGGTTTTTACAGATTACCTTGTAGGTATTGCCATTGTCGTGTGAGGCCAAGTTGGCAACATTCTCGAGTAAAACAAACTTTGGCTTATGGCGCAGAAGTATTTCGCAAATATCGAAAAAAAGCGTACCCCGAGTATCTTCAAAACCATTTCGATATCCACCCTTTGAAAAGGGTTGACAGGGAAATCCCGCACACAGCACATCGAAATATTTAGGGATAAAACTTTTGGTAACCGGGTTAGTAATGTCGCCAAAGGGCATTTCGCCAAAGTTATGATTGTAGGTTAACTGGGCATCCTTATCCCACTCACTGCTAAAAACGCATTTACCGCCTAACTGCTGAAGAGCCAACCTAAAGCCTCCAATACCGGCAAACAAATCGACAAACGTAAACAAGCTATTCTCAACTGGAGGAAATGGAACCCGCTGAACCTGCTTGGAAATAGCTGGCATTATATCGGAAACCAAAATCCCATTAGCCTTTTCAAAATGCTCAATATATTTTAAATACTCACCATTTGTGTTCAGTTTGCCATTTTGGTAAAGGTGAGTAATTACTGCCTTATCGAAACTGCTTAAATTTACTAAATCCTCTGGAGAGGATAACGTATCTGTTTTACTATCAGTCATTACACGAAATTCAAGTTTTACAAATATACCAATATTAGCCTAATGAAAAGGTTTAAAGATGGGCTTCATACATTATCAAACAAAAATTTTCCCTAATTTTGAAGGAGGTATGCTTGTATAAACCCTTATGGAAAATTAAAGAGTAAAGTGATGAAAAGGTTGCATATTGCGTTAATACTAATTGCGGTACTAGCACTAAGTTCATGCGCTACGGTGTTTTTTGGCACCCAACAACGGGTAAGGATTGAAACCGAGCCAGCTGGAGCAAAAGTGCTTGTAAACGGAATGAACACGAATAAGGTTACCCCCTGTGAAATTTCAATCCCACGCCGTCAGCCTCGTAACAAGTCGTTTAAGCGGCAGGTAACCTACCAAATTCAAAAAGATGGCTATAACCACGTTGAGCTAAACGATGTGGCCTCAAAAAACGGACTAGTTGGCTTCTTCTCGTGGTATCCGCTTATACTACCAGGAGTTATCGATATGATTAGCGGAGCAAATAACCTTTACGCTAAAAACCATAAGCTTGTGCTTACTCCATCGCAAAATCAGGTGGTTTATAAAACCGATACCATTGTCCAAAAGGAGTTTGTTTATGTTGATGCAGCAGCGGGTAAGTCGGGTTACGTTTTTGCAAAGCACTCCGATGTTGACAAGGGAATAGCCCACAGCTCACCCTTAAAACCCCGAAGGTTTGCCCTAATTATTGGAAATGAGGATTACAGCTCGCACCAAATTGGCCTTAGCTCCGAAATTGACGTACACTTTGCCCGAAACGATGCCAGCGCATTTAAAGAATATGCTCAAAAGGTTTTCGGTATTCCTGAGCGTAACATTACCTTCCTGCTCGATGCCACTACTGGACAAATGAAGCAAGCCATCTCAAAAATGAATGCCATTATAAAAAGTACCTATGGCGAAGCTGAAGTATTTGTTTACTACGCTGGCCATGGATTGCCCGACGAAAGCACTCGCGAACCATACCTAATGCCAGTTGACGTTAGTGGCAAAAATGCAGCCGATGGCATTAAGCTTACCGAAATGTATCAGAAGCTAACCGAATATCCATCGAAAAGAGTAACCGTGTTTGTTGATGCCTGTTTTTCGGGTGGCGCTCGCGATCAGGGCCTAATTGCTGCACGTGGCGTTAGGGTAAGACCAAAGCAAGATGCACTTAGCGGAAATTTAGTAGTGTTTACAGCCAGTAGCGGCGACCAATCGTCGTTGCCATACAACGACCAGCAACATGGCTTTTTTACCTACTACCTACTTAAGCTGCTTAAAGAACGTGGCCCAAATGTAAGCTATGGCGAAATTGCCGATTATATGAAGCGTAACGTTGAAGTTGAATCGATATTGGTTAACGAAAAAGAACAATCGCCACAGGTTATTATTAGCCCGTCGGTTAGCAACAGCTGGATGAACTGGAGCTTTGAATAGCATCCTAATTAAGGTAAAATGAGGCATTTGCTGCTAAATGGTTGATAATAACCACCATTTTGCCTACCTTTGCTCTGAAAACCTATGTTAACCTAAAATTATTTATTATGAAAAAGATTGGCTTAATAATGCTATTACTGGCGTTTATTGCAGGCTCGTGTGGCGATGGAACAAGCAAAAAGGAAGAAACAAAAGAGACAAAAAAGGAGAAGCGCATTTCGAAAAGTACCCAAGAGGGCATGATGCAACTCCTCGATGAGTGTAACATTAAAGTGCATAGCGCTCTCGAATTTTCAGAGGTGACAAGAAAATCGGATGGCTACAAAATAATCTTTATTGCCAACGAAGTAGACGAGGAAAAAGGCGAAGAGCTTGCTCTCTGGTTCGATGGAGAGGTTGAAAAACTACTAAGCAAGGGCTGGAAAAAAAGCGTTATAGCTGAAAACAGCAAAATGGGAGGGATGCTTATGAATGAGTTTGCTTTAATAAAGCCAAGAGATCTTAAGGTGAACACTACATACGGATTAACCTTTTTCTCTTCGTTTGACAAGGAAGAAAAAACCTTTAAATTTTCTGTTACTGCCGATTAGTACTATCAAAAATTATTACCACTAAGAAAGGGGGCTATACATTAGCTCCCTTTTTTGTTATTTATACTCTCCCTTACATATCGCTTATTTTTTCTGGTTTTTAACTATAACCTTATTTAGAATCCGATATTTATTACTACTGAAAGTTCATTTTTGTTTATCTTTTTTGATTTATTGTTAAACATTTTTAATCTGAGCTTGTTTCTAGTTCAAAATAATAACTAAAAACCAATAATGATGAAAAAGAACATTTTTAAAATCGCAAGCCTAGCTTTAGTTTTAGGTATATCAGCAGTAACCTTTACTTCATGCGAAGAGGATGAAAACCCTCCAATGGTAAAAAATACTGTTGTTGATGTTATTGTAAATAGCGTAAACCACAATACGCTCGAAGCAGCAGTAATTGCTGCCGATCTGGTTGATGATCTTTCAGCCAATGGCCCTTTCACCGTATTTGCTCCAACCGATGACGCATTTGCAGCAATACCTGAAGAAACATTAACCGCTCTACTAGCCGATCCTACTGGCGACCTTGCAAACATTTTACTTTACCATGTGGTTGGCTCAAAGGCCATGTCAACCGACCTAAGTAATGGTCAGGAAATTCAAACGCTACTTGGTGACAATGTTGTTGTAACCATTAACAATGGAGAAGTTTTTATTAATGATGCCAAGGTTACCATTGCCGACATTGAAGCCGACAACGGAGTAGTTCACGTAATTGATGCTGTACTTATGCCAACCCCCGAAACAGTTGTTGACATTATTGTGAACAGCGATGCTCACTCAACTCTAGAGGCTGCTGTTATTGCTGCTGATCTTGTTAGTGCGCTATCGGCCGAGGGACCATTCACCGTGTTTGCCCCAACCGACGATGCTTTTAATGCACTTCCTGAGGGAACATTAGACGAACTACTAGCCGATCCATCGGGCGACCTTACCAACATACTGCTTTACCATGTTGTTGCAGCCCAAGCCATGTCGACCGATTTAAGCGATGGCCAAACAATTGAAACTCTTCTTGGTAGCAATATAACCGTTACCATTAACAACGATGGCGTTTTTATTAACGATGCAAAAGTTGTAGTGGCTAATATTGAGGCTAAAAACGGTGTGGTACACGTAATTGATACTGTTTTACTACCCCCATCAGAGTAAACTAATTCTAACTAAAAACAAAAAGGAGCCTAATTTAGGCTCCTTTACTATTTTATAGCATCTTAATTACTCCTGAAAAAAATAGAGCTCAGCCAAATTTCGAACTGAGAAATCGGCATAAAATGCCGAAGGAAGATAAAGCCTATACTGCCCTCGTCCTGATTCGGCTGGTGGAATTGCCAAAATTGGCTCTACCTGATCGGTACGATTAAACAGCTCGCTTACGCTTAGAATATTCCGAAATCCGTCCTTCCCAACTATGCATACCAACCCGTTTTGCATCCACTCCGAAAAACTTGGCTGTAAGTAATCCCAAACCAGAGGACGCAGTGCTGGCCCCTCAAAGGTAGGTGTATCGTGATACCCCATTCCCATGCCGTAAAAAACGGAGCTAAACTTTACAACAGGAACGTCGGTAATGTTTGCATCAACTGTACGCATTAGCTCATCGTTAATAACAATGCTCACGCTCGGGCTAAATGGCTCTTCAAGTTCTCTATCGATAGGGAAATGCTTCTTATCGAATGATTTTACAATAATCCGAGTTGGATTCGATAGTTGCCGGTAGGCAAATAAATCGGCCGATGCTACTACCTTCCAAACCTCTTCTTTAGGATAGTTTACCTCGCGTTTGTATGGCTCAATGCTTGCCTGTTCTGTGGCAATAATTACCTGATGCATGGTGTGGTTAAGGTAGATTTCCTCCCACGAAAAAACCACGCTTTCTCCCTTATCGTTTTCAATAACAATGTAAACATCGGTAGCAGGCACAAACTCTTCAGCATTTTTCTTGTTAAGAATAAAAGGGTTGAGCAAATCGAAAAGAGAATATCCCCGGTATCGATAGGCACCAACAAAATCGACCTTTCCTTCGCTGTTGAGGGTTGCCTCTTTGTAAAGTACCTCACGTTTAAGATATTTCTTGTGGCTAACTTTCCCCGGGTTTTTAACCTCACCTTCAACGTAAAGGTCGCTTACCTTTAATCGGGTTTCTTCGGTTCTGTGGTAAAAGCTATTCCCATCGGCATCGTAACCCCGAGTTGCTCCTGAAATAGCATCGGGCATAAAGCGGCACGACGACAAGGATATGCTGGAGATAAGAAGCAGAGCCAATAAAATTCTACTCATGATAATTTCTGTTTTATGATATTTGCCAATTGCTAAATTTTTGCTTTAACCTCAAGGGTTACAAATCGGCCAGGCCCAACCGACAAACTGCTATCGATAATTTTTTTATCGAGAATATTCTGAACGCTTAAAGATACCTCAACATGATTGAGCAGCTCGCGCGATAACCTTAAATCGACGGTAAATGCAGCGGGTAGCCTATTGCTCAAAACCCAATCATCGTAGGCATTCAAATCGTTAATATACATTTGGCCAACGTACCTCGAGGTTAAGCTAGCATTAACCCAATGATGACGAAAAAAGGCTCCAAGGCTAAACGAATGCATGGGCACATCGGTGAGGAAATTTCCGGTTAGGTCCAACTCTTTAGGAAGCTCATAATCGTCGGGCAAGCCTATGTTGGCTTCTTTCGGGTTGTACTGGGTTATTTTGGACTGTGCAAATGCGTAGCTGCCAAAAACGGTTAGGTTACGAATTGGCGTAGCGGAAAAATCGGTTTCAAACCCAATAATATTTACTCCCGAAATATTTGCAGGTATCATAATAGGCCTAACAAAGCCCATATCGATAGAATCGCCAGTAGATACATAGTACAGAAAATCTTTCCCCTTTGAGTAGAATGCGCTTGCGGCTATGCGGGCCCAATCGGTTGGCTTGTAATCGCCACCAATTTCAAAGTTGTTAAGATATTCCGGGGTTAGCTTTTCGTTTGCCACCTTAAATCCGCCCCTAACCCTACCTGATCGGCATAAATCGTCGAGTACCGATGGCCTAAAGCCACGGCTATAACTAGCGTATACCCTGTACTTATGGCTTGGCTTAAACTGAGCCGATATGCGCGGACTAAAGGCTCCCCAGCTAACAGGATCCTGTCCAGAGAACTGGTACTGATCCATAAAATTTGTTTCGGCCGATGGATTGTAAATGGCAAATTCGCCCTCGTAAAAACGGGCAAAATCGTAGCGAATTCCTGCTGTAATGGTAAGCCAATTATCAAAAAAACCAACCACATCCTGCAGGTAAAATCCATAGAAATCCATTTTCCCGCTATTATCAACCCTATCGGGCGAAGTGTAGTAAACATCCGAAGCATCAACTTCGCCAAGGCGAACATCAACACCTCCGGTTATTGAGTGGTTAGCAAACTTGTAGTTTGCGCTGGTTAGCAAGCCGTAATCGCTCCTAAGCGAAAGAACATCGTACCATGTGTAGTCATCCTTAAACCATTCGCTAACCCTTTTGTAATGCTCTCGTTGAAAAAATGCTGATGCATTCCAGCTGAAATTACCTTTACCGCCTTTAAACACTGAGCGCAGCTGATACGTGTCGTATTCGCGGGTATTTCCTAAAGTTTGGTATACCTGCTCGCCGGTTGTTCGCACATCATCGAAGAAGGTAAAATCAACCTCTGCCGAAAATTTCTCTCCACCATCGAAACCCGTTTTAAAATGCATTACCTTCTCCTCAAAGGTAGAGTTTACGATATACGGATTCTCCTGCTGTTCGGCTGGCGACTGGGTTATATAACCATCGCTATTGCGAAGGAGGCCATTGGCCGCCCAGTAAAAACCATTTTTAAGCTTCCCTGCAAATTTTGCATTTACACCTTTGGTGTTATACGTTGCATAATGTGCCGAAACGCTACCCTCAATTTTTTCGGTTGGCTTTTTGGTTACCACATTAATAATTCCTCCCATGGCATTTCCGCCATAAAGTGCCGAACCGGGACCCTTAATTACCTCTATTCGTTCAATCTCTCCTGTTGAAATTAGATTCCAGTTAACTGAACCACCATCGGCCTTATTTACTGGCACACCATTTAAAAGCACAAGGGTTCGTCCTTGCTCCTTTGCACTCACACCGCGCATTGATACCGTTGAGCGGAACGAAAACAGGCCAAACGAACGCGAAGTTTGCACCCCAGGAAGTAGGGCTAAAAGCTCATCAACGCTTTGGTACGAAACTAGGTTAATCCTCTCGGGAGTAACAACCTCAACCCTTCCGGGTATATCGCTTATTTTCCCTTCGGTTCGGGTAGCCGTTACCACTACTTCATCAATAAAGATGTCATCCACTTCAAGTACAAAATTCACATTAGTAGTCTCCTCATCCGCTGCGGTTACTTTACTTTGCTGAGGTTTGTAGCCAACAGCCGACACAACAACTAGATAGTTGCCAGGCTTTTCGACTTCTACTTTATACTCGCCCTTGGCGTTAGTTGTTGTAATTTGTTTTCCAACTCTAATGTGAACATTTTCAATGGCAATTCCCTGCTTGCTATCCTTTACCGTTCCGGTAACAATTTGCTGAGCCAATGATGCGAATGGGGAAAGTATGAAAAGAAATACTAATAGCTTGAATAATCTCATATGCTTACTCCTGAATTTTAATTTCCAACTCCATGTAACCGGATGAAACCTCATCGGCATGTAGAACCCTTATTAGGCCATACTTACCCTCTTCGGTTCGGAATGGGATAATTTTACCGGTATAACAATACTTGCAGTTGGCGTTTGATGTTTGCGGATTAAACGAGTAAATGAGAAGGCTATCGTTAGCAGCAGCCTCAAAATCCAAGGGATCAACCAAATCGTTATCTACCGAATTATAATCGTAAAGAGTAGTGTTTGCAGTTTCCCACTGGCCAACAGCAGGATAGTAACTCGAAATTGATCCGTAACCTGGACAATTCAGGGTTGGCGACCATTTCCCTCCGGTGTAGTATACAAAAGCAAGCAGGTCGATTGCGGACTCGTTGCCAGTAACCGTTTCGTTACTATATGCCACACCCGTATTCAAATCCAAAAAATGGGGGTACACATCGTTATCCTGCATACCAATAGTTACCGACTCAAAATGCCTAATTGGTCCATATGCCGAGCCTTCTCCTAAGTTTATGGTGCGCGATATAACTGCACTATCCCTATTGGCATTCATCACCATAAAGCGCCACTCCTCAACTAAAGCAGGCGATTTAACGGCGTTCACCGTTTGTTCAATTCCTCCACTTGGAACAAACATCCCTTTATCAACCTCGGTAATAATTTTGCCATCGGCAATTCGCTGTACCCTAAAATTTGTGAGCGGCGCTCCCCCTTCGGAGGCAGCAATGCCAAATGATAACTTTCCTCCCACGGGAACATACTGACCATCGGCAGTGTAATCACCCAATTTGAAAACAATTATTGGAGGGGTATTATCCTCTGTTTCCTTTTCGCACGAAGTAAGCAAAAACGAAAACAGAGCCAAGAGTAATAAGTATCGTTGCATAGCATTTAAAATAGCATAACCCCAAAAAGGAATATCTCCTTTTGGGGTTATGAAAAAAGGGTAAGTACTACTTTATTTTGTATTCGAACTCAACGTAACCGTCTTCTCCAAGAATAACATCGGTTACCATAAGCACACCATAGGTTCCCGATTCAGTTTTGAAGGCATAAATATCGTCAATTGAAAGAAGCTTCGCTTTTCGGAAGGCGTTCTCGATATCGTAGAGCGCTTCAATAGCAACATCGCCATCGCTAAGAGCGTCAAACTGCTCAGCAGTAAGTGTCTCAACTTGGCAGTAGCGCGTTTCGTTTTGTGTTGTCCAGTTAACTGGGTCATTCTCTCCACCACCAAATATATCGGTAATGTTAGCGCCAGGGCTTGCAATGGCAATGTCGTTACCCTCCT
>Ga0334898_1000997_pt1 | contig 36492 bp, 34 predicted proteins | sample GraSluR3_MG_10_FD_207228 | JGI IMG/M metagenome (GOLD analysis project Ga0334898, IMG submission 207228) | Sludge microbial communities from methane-producing bioreactor in Wageningen University, Netherlands - Granular Sludge_3_08-R3 | ecosystem: Engineered > Bioreactor > Anaerobic >... | reverse complement strand
CCACGGTCGTCGAACAGCAGGTCCTCCCAGTCGAGATCGACCTGCCAACGCGAGCAACCGGTGCGATGGATGTCGGAGGCGGGCATGGGCAGTTCGACGATTTCCGCAGCGAGCAAGCCGGCGGCCCTTCAGCTTGTGTCCTTCCTCGTTTCTCGCCGGTCGACCTACGACCCGGCTTCCGAAGTCAGCCCGTACTTGCGCATCAGGGCGTGGAAGTTCGTGCGTTGGATGCCCACGTCCTCGGCGGCCCGGCTGACGTTGCCTTCGCACCGTTCGAGGGCCTCGGTGAGGAAGCGGCGCTCGAGCTCCTGGATGGCGGCGTCGCGGACCTGCTGCTTGAGCTTTTTGAAATCCTCCCAATTCTGCGGGAGCTGGGTGACGGTCGATCGCGCGGGAGCCTGGCGGATTTCGGGCGGAAGGTGGCCCAGCTCGATCCGGTCGCCGTCGGCGAGGATGGCCAGGCGTTCGACGATGTTCCGCAGCTCGCGCACGTTGCCCGGCCAGCGATAGCTTTCCATCTGGCACATGGCTTCAGGTGTAAACCCCTTGACGTCGGCCCGGTTTTTTCGGCAGAACCGCTCGAGGAACGACATGGCCAGGCGGGGGACGTCGCCGTGGCGCTCGCGGAGCGGGGGAAGGTAGATGGGCACCACGTTGAGGCGGTAGTAGAGGTCTTCGCGAAAGGCCCCTTCGGCCGCCATCTCGCCCAGGTCGCGGTTCGTGGCGGCCACGAGGCGGATGTCGATCGCGCGCTCGGCCGTGTCGCCCACCTTTCGCACGCGCTTCGTCTCGAGCACGCGCAGGAGCTTGCCCTGGGTTTCCATCGTCAGGTTGGCCACTTCATCGAGAAAGAGCGTACCCTGGTGGGCGGCCTCGAACATGCCCTGCTTCGTGGCGATGGCGCCCGAGAACGAGCCCTTGACGTGGCCGAACAGCTCGCTTTCGAGCAGGGTGGGCACCAGGGCGCTGCAATCGCAAGCCAGCAAGGGGTGATCGCGCCGGCGGCTGAGCCGGTGGATGGCGCGGACGACCATCTCCTTGCCCGTGCCGCTTTCGCCGGTCACCAGCACGGAGCCTTCGCTGGGGGCGACGCGCCGAATCAGCGAGAAGACGCGCTGCATGGGCAGGCTCTCGCCGAGGATTCCCTCGAAGCCCTGGTGCACGCCCAGCTCCTGGCGCAGGGCCGCGTTTTCGCGGATCAGGGCCGACCGCTCCCAGACCTTTTCGAGGGCCATGGTGAGCTGGCTCGGCGAAAAGGGCTTGCCCAGGTAGTCGGCGGCTCCCTGCTTCATCGCTTCGACGGCCGACTCGACGGTCGAGTGGCCGGTGATGATGACCACCTCGGAGGCCACTCCCGCCGCCTTGACCCGGCGGAGGATCTCCAGGCCGTCGAGACCCGGCATCATCAGGTCGAGGAGGATCACGTCGAAATCGCCGCTCAGCGCCGCCTGGAGGCCCGCCGCCGGGTCCTCATAGGCGGTGACGTCGTGCCCCTCGGCGCCCAACACCCGCTTGCAGCTCAGGCCGATCACGGCCTCGTCGTCGATCACCAGGATGCGATGCGGGGCCGGGGAACGATCTTGCTCAAGGGCGTCGCCGCTCATGCTCTCGTCGTCTTCTCGGATGGACGGGGTTCTTCGCGCTCGGCGCCCTCGGGCGCGGGAAGGATCAGGGTGAAGGTCGCCCCGCGGCCCTCGACGCTGTCGACCTCGAGCGACCCGCCGTGCTGCCGCACGATGCCGTAGCTGACGCTCAGCCCCAGCCCGGTGCCCTTGCCCGCCGGCTTCGTGCTGAAAAACGGCTCGAAGACGCTCTCGAGGTGCTCCTCCTTGATGCCGCAGCCCGTGTCGGTCACCTCGATCCACACCCGGCCATCCCGGGCGGAGGTGCGGACCGACAACGTCCCTCCGCCGGGCATCGCCTCGCACGCGTTCAACGACAGGTTGAGCAGCACCTGCTGGAGCTGGTTCATGTCGCCGTCGACGCGCGGCAGATCGTCGGCAAGGTCCTCCACGATGGCGATCTGCTGGAACACTTTCTGGTTGCCCAGAAGCCGCAACGTTCGTCGGATCACCTCGTTGCAGTCCAGGGGTTCTTTGAGCGCCGGCCTCTCGCGCGCGAAATCCAGAAGTCCGCGCACGATCTCGGCGGCGCGCGTCGTCTCGCGGATGATCAGGTCGAGGTCTTGCCGATCCTGGTCGTCCATGTTGACTTTCTGCCGGAGCAGGTGCGCGAAGGTGAGCACGCCGGTCAGCGGATTGTTGATCTCGTGGGCCACGCCGGCCGCGAGGCGCCCGATCGAAGCCAGTTTTTCGCTCCGCCCGATCTGCCGGCGCGTCGCGAGCTCCAGGCGGTGTTCGCGCTCGGCCACGGCGTCGGCCATGCCGTCGACCGCCTCGCACAAAACGCCCGTCGCGCCCGATGGCCGGAATCCCACCCGGGCCGAGAGATCGCCCCGGCTCACCTTGCGCGACATGACCGCGATCCGCCGGATGGGGCGCAACACCGACCCGACCGCGACCCAGAGCAGCCCCAGGCCGACCAGGGTGGTGGCGGCCACCGCCGCCAGCAGCGCGCGCGTCCGCACGTTGCGCCGGTGGACGAACGGCTCTCGCAGTCGCCCCACGCGGAGGCCGCCGATCACCTCTCCCCGCGGATCGCGGATCGGCTCCCAGGCGACGACGTACTCGCCGTCGTGCTGCCCGTTCGACGCGTCGCTGCGATCGCCCTGGAAAATCGTCACCGTGCCGATTTGCTTGCCCTCCCAGGTCGCGTCGCGAAATACGCGGGCCTCGATCGAGCCGGCGATCTCGCCGCGACCGTCGAGCACGTCGCCGCCGTAGAGAAGCCCCAGCAGGCTGCCGCGGGCGTCGAGGATCGGCGCGGCCGCGGCGACGACCATGCCGCCGACCTGCCCCGCGTCGTCGGCCGCAACGAGAATCGTCCCGCTCGACGGCTTCACGTCGCGCAATGCCCGCGCGACCACGAGGTTGCCGGCCGGGATGCCGCCGCGACGTTCGGGGTCCTGCGCCCGGCCGATCGGGGTCCCGCGCTCGTCGAGCACCGCCACGAAATCGATGCGTCCGGCCCGATGAATCTTCTGCAAGCGGCTGAGCAATTCGTGGTCGTCGCCTCGCTGCACGGCCTCGGCGAGGCCCCGTTCGAGCGAAGCCGCCTGCAAGAATTCCGCGATTGCCTGAACGTGGCCGTCATAAGCGGCCTGCGCCAAACTCAAGTCGAGACCAGCGCGTTCTTGCATCGCCTCGAGGGGGTCGGGCCCATGCCAAGAGACGACCACCAGCGACACGACGCAGTTGGCGACCAGGATCAGCGCGAGCGAGCCTACCGCTAACTCAAACCGCATCGTCATCGCGAGCATTCGCCTGGACTCGACTCGGGGCGAGCCAACGAGCAATAGAAACAACATCCCACGACAATATTGTTTCACATTCCCGCCCCCGCCGGAAGGGCGCGCCGCCGGGCCCTTCCGTGAAATATGCTCGACAGGATCCGCGGAATCGGATAGCATCGACGCGCTCTTTCGATCGGAGCCGGCTCGCCGAGCAGGCTTTTGGACGGTCCGTGCCGCGGGAGAGTCATCCTGGAAGAATTCCGAGTTGTTCTGTTGGACGTGTGGCGCGAGGCTTGCCGCCACATCGAGATCGGCGAGTCGACCGGCACGATCGCCGCGATCCTCGACCGCCACATGCCGACCGATCGGGTGATCGTCCGCCAGATCGACCGGGAGCGGTCGTGCGTCGAAACGGTGGCCGTGGGCTCGACCGCCGTGCGGCCCGGGCTGCAAGACGCCCGCAGGGAGTGCTCGGCCGCCGAGATCGACGAGGCCGCCGCCTGGTGCGAGCGCGGCGAGGTGGCCCACCTCGCCGGGAGCCGGGCGGCGGAGCCCCCGGTCGACGTGCTCGTGCCCTCGGCGATCGAAAGCGACATGCTCGTGGGCCCGCTGGGCGACGCGGCGGGGCGACGTGGGGCGCTGGTTCTCGTGGCGTCGCGAGAGGGCGCGTTCCATGCCCGGCACCGGGCCCTGGCCAAGGTCTTGCTCGAACCGTTTTCGGTGGCCCTGGAGAACGATCATCGGCTGCGCGAGATGGCCGCCCTGCGCGAGGCCGCCGAAGCCGACCGGCAGTCGCTGCTGGCGCGCCTGGGCCGAAAAAAACTCGCCGACACGATCGTGGGGGCCGAATCGGGGCTGCGCGCGGTGATGGAGCGGGTCGAGCTGGTCGCCCGGTCCGACGCGCCGGTCCTGATCCTGGGGGAGACGGGCACGGGAAAAGAGCTGCTGGCCCGCGCGATCCACGCCAAATCGCCTCGATCGGCCGGCCCCGTGCACCGGGTCAATTGCGGCGCCATCCCGCTCGACCTGATCGATTCGGAGCTTTTCGGCCACGAACGGGGGGCGTTTACCGGCGCGGTCGACGCGCGCCGCGGATGGTTCGAGCGGGCCGACGGCGGCACCCTCTTCCTCGACGAGATCGGCGATCTGCCGCCCGCGGCACAGGTCCGCCTGCTGCGGATCCTCCAGGACGGCTGGCTGGAGCGGGTCGGTGGGCACCAGCCCATCAAGGTCGACGTGCGGATCGTGGCGGCCACCCACCGCGACCTGTCGAGGATGGTGGCCGAGGGGAGGTTTCGCGAAGACCTCTGGTATCGGATCTCGGTCTTCCCCATCGTCCTGCCGCCCCTGCGCGAGCGGCGCGACGACGTGGCCAAGCTGGCCGCGCACTTCGCCCAGCGGGCGGCCATCCGGTTCGGTCTGCCCCCGGTCATGCCCACGCCGGCCGACCTTCGGCTGCTCGAAGCCTACCCTTGGCCGGGAAACGTGCGCGAGTTGGGGGCGGTCATCGACCGGGCGGCCATCCTCGGCAACGGCGAGCGCCTCGACGTGGCCACCGCCCTGGGCGTCAGCGCCACCAGCGCGGCGCCCCCACGGGAAGAAGACCAAACCGCTTCCTCGCCGGCCCCGGTCGCCATCGAGAGCCTCTCGCTGGATGCCGTCGTGCGCCGACACATCGAGGCCGTGCTCGCGGCCACGCGAGGCCGCATCGAAGGCCCTTGCGGGGCGGCGGTTCGCCTCCAGGTCAATCCGCACACGCTGCGCGCCCGGATGCGAAAGCTCGGCATCGATTGGAGCCGGTTCCGCGACGGCCCCGGCGCTTGAGGCGAAGCCCACGCGTCGAAAGCGTTCGCCGGCGGCGTGGGCTGCCGAAGTGCTGCACGACCCGTCACCCGGCGCCCCGGAGCACCGCCACGACCCGCGCGATTGCGCCAGCCGGCAGGCGGCGCCGCCCCATGCCCGTCGCGAAAACGCATCCGCGCCGGAAATTGCCTTGCCTGCCTAACCCGTTGAATCGTAACGTTTTGTCGCGTGCAGATCGTCGCGTGTGCGGTCTCGGGATGCAAAAAAGCAACCATCGGATTTGCCTTCCAGGCAAATGGGGCCCATGTTTTCTCAGGTCTTCGACTCGTCCAGGTCGAAGGATTCCCTGAGAAAGGAGCTTCACGATGCGGTTGATTGGTTGGATTGCTGCCATCGTTGTTGTGGGGAGCCTTGGCTCCGACGCCTTCGGTATCGAACTCTGCTGCGATCGGTACCGAGCCCCGGCGAACGCCGAAAGCTGCACCGCCTACGGCGCCCCGGCGTGCGCTGCGCCGGGCTTGGGGTTGGTGCCGGGCTGCTGCGAGTTCGTCCCCTCGTGCTGCGACGACGTGTGGGAAGGCTACTGCCAGGAACAACGCGGCCTGAGCGGCCGGTTCGCGGGCCGGTTGTGCCTCCCGCGCCTGCGGTGCCGCACGATCTGCGCCCCGCCCGCGTGCGGCACGTCGTGCTGCCAGCCCGACCAGGGCCCGGCCCCGATCCTCCAAGAGGAAACGACGGCCCCGGCCGAGCAACCGATCCCGCCGGCGCCCAAGTCGCCTTCCGCGTGAGGCCGCGGAGGCGCGATTCCCGCGGCATCGCGACGGTCTCTCGTGCCGTCGGGCTCGTCCGGCCGGCGGGGATCAGCGGATCAAACGCTGCTGGATCACGCGGAAGATCGCCTTGGCCACGTCGCGCTTGCTGCCCGACAGGGCCGCGAGCACGGTGCCCGACGCGTCGAGCACCTCGGCCTCGGTGTCGACGGCGTGCATGACGGCGGGACCGTTGAGCACGATGAGGTCGCAGCTTTTGCGCTCGAGCTTTTGCAGCGCGCGAATCCGCTGGTCTTCGGTCTCCAGACAGAACCCCACGACCCACTGGTGTCTCTTCGCTCCCCCGAGCGTCGCCAGGACATCGGGGGTTTCGATGAGGTGGACGGCGAGCGGTTGGCCCGTCTTGCGGATCTTGTGGTTCTCGATCCGCACGGGCCGGTAGTCGCACGGCGCGGCGACGCCGATCAGCCCGTCGCACGTCGGAAAAAGCCCCAGGCAGGCTTCGAGCATCTCCTCGGTGGTGATCACGGGGCTCACCTCGGCCTCGGCAGGATACTCGACTTCGACGGGTCCGCTGACGACGACGGCCTCGTGCCCCGCTTCGACCACGGCCGAGGCCAGCGCCGCGCCCATGCGGCCGCTCGAGGCGTTGGTCAAATAGCGGACCGGATCGAGATACTGCCTCGTGGGTCCGGAGGTGATGAGGATGCGTGCCATGTTGTCGTGAGGTGGAAAACGCGAAATCCGTCGCGGCTGGGGCGCTGCGCCCGGCATTCGACGCCGGCGCACATTCGCCCCGACGCGCCGCCAACCCGAATCGCACGGGTCCGTCGGCGCACTACGTGCCGGACGTCGTGCCGAGCGTGTCGGCGATGACCTGGAAGATCCGCTCGGGCGCGGCCATGCGGCCCGCGCCGACCGCTCCGCAACTGAGGTATCCTTCCTCGGGATCGACGATCACGCACCGGTCGTCGCGGAGCCGGCGCACATTGCGCTGGACGGCCGGTTTTTCCCACATCCGGCTGTTCATGGCCGGTGCCAGGATCACGGGGCCGTGAAACGAAAGCAACAGGGTGCTCAACAGATCGTCGGCCAGCCCCCAGGCCGCCTTGGCCAGGAGGTTGGCGGTGGCCGGCGCCACGCAGAGCAGGTCGGCCTGGTCGGCCAATTCGATGTGCGGGTGGGCGCCCGGTCCCCAAAGATCGGTTGGCACGGGTCGCCGCGTGAGGGCCTCGAAGGTCTTGGGGCCCACCAGGTGGGTCGCCCCCTCGGTCATCACCACGGTGACGCCCGCGCCCGCCTGGACGAGTCGGCTGACCAGGGTGGCGGTCTTGTAGGCGGCGATCCCTCCGGTCACCCCAATGACCAACTCGCGCCCGTTCATAGCTGATCGAAGTCCATCTCGGGCGGACCGCCGCCCTCGTCGGCGATGCGAAGGTGGGATTCGCTGTCGAGGTAGATCTTGTCCTCCAAGATCTCTTGGATGACGATTCGCATCTTGTCTTGGGTCTTCATATCCACGAGCACGGGCGCCCCCTGGTTGAGGGCCACGAGTCGTTTCTGGATCAAGGTGGAGAGCTTGAAGCGCCCTCCCACCTTCTTGACGATTTCTTCTTCCCGAAGTTCGTCGAGCATCGAGATCATTCTCCACACTGGATCAGGATATCGCAAACCGCCCGGACCGCCTGGTCCAGGTCGTCGTTGATCACTTGATACCGATAGCGGTCGGCCCGCTCGAGCTCGCTTCGGGCCTGCCGGAGGCGTCGTTGGAGGGCCTCCTCGGTCTCGGTACCCCGCGTGCGCAGACGCCGTTCCAATTCCTTCAAGGAGCTGGGCCGCAGGAAGATGGTGATCGCCTGGGGAAAGCGCCGGACAACGGCAAGCGCGCCTTGCACGTCAACCTCTAACAGTACCCATTTTCCGTCCCTAAGGCTAGGGATCACTTCGCTTTCGAGCGTGCCGTACCAGTGGTTGCCCGAAAAAACCTGGAAACACTCGATGAACTCCCCCCTCGCGCGGCGTGCATCGAACTCCTCTGGGGTAAGGAAGTGGTAGTCGACGCCGTCGACCTCCCCCGGACGCGGTGGTCGCGTGGTCGCCGACACGCTCGCCTTCAAGGGCACCGGCGCGGTCTCGAACACCCGCTTGAGCACGGTCGTCTTGCCCGCCCCGGAAGGCCCCGAGACCACCACCAGCTTGCCCGGCACGTCTGCGGACATGGTCACTCGACGTTTTGAATCATCTCGCGGATTCGTTCGATGGCCGTCTTGATCTCGATCACGTGGCGGGAGATCTCGACGTCGTTGGCCTTGGAGCCGATCGTGTTTCCCTCTCGCACCATCTCCTGCGTGAGAAAATCGAGCTTACGGCCCGAGCTTTCGGGCGCGTCCATGATGGCCTCGAACTGCTCGACGTGGCTCCGCAGCCGGACGATCTCCTCGGCGATGTCGACCCGATCGGCGAAGAAGCTGACTTCCTTGAGCACGTCGCCGGGATGGAGCGCGACGTCCAACTCGGCGAGCGTCTTGGTGAGGCGTTCTTCGAGGCGCCGACTGTAGGCATCGACCACGAGCGGAGCGCGCAAGGCGACCTGCTCGAGGCTGTCGGCCAGAATGCGGCAGTTTGCCTTGAGGTCGGCGGCCATGGCCCGACCCTCGTCGAGCCGCATCTGGTGCAGGCGATCGAGGGCCGATTCCAGCGCGCGGCCGACGAGGGGCCAATCGGCCGCCGCATCGACGGGAGCCGACGACTCGTCGCGCACGACCCCGGGCAGGCCGAGCATGGCTTCGAGGGAAACCGGTCGGGACAGGTTCCACTTGTTTCGCAGGGCCTCGAGCTGGTCGCGGTACAACTCGAGCACGTCGACGTCGATGGCATAATCGTCGGGTGACTTGGCGCGGTCGACCCGCAAGTTCACCTGGACCGTGCCCCTGCGCACCCGCTTGCGAACGACCGCCTCGATTTTCGGCTCCAACGGCGCGTAACCCTCGCTCGCGCGGATCGACAGCTTGAGGTAGCGGCTGTTGACGGTTCGCACCTCGACCGACACCGCCACCCCGCCCTGCTGGCGGTGCTCCTCGCCAAAGCCGGTCATACTCAGCAGCAAGGCCTGGGTCCTCCTGGGGCAGCAAGGCCGAAAGGGCTCGCGGGAATGTCGCCGTCGGTGGAAATCGCCCCTGCCGGGTTCGTCGGCCCTCGAATCGCCCCACTCACCCGTCGCTCGGCGCGGGGGCGGGCGCGGTCCCGGAATCGTCCGCCGGGCTTTCGGTCGCGCTCTGCTGCGGAGCTGGCTGGCCGACGTTGAGTCGGCTCGGCCCCGTCGCCAACATGCGAACGCTGAAGATGCACAGGAGAATCCAAAACGCGGCCACGCCGATGGTGACACGGGTGAAGGTGTCGCCGGCTTTCGCGCCAAAGGCACTCTGGCCGCCCATCCCGCCAAGCGCACCCGCCAAGCCGCCGCCTTTGCCGCGCTGGACCAGGATCAACAAGATCAGGAACAGCGCGGTCAGAAACAGCAAGATCATGAACAATACGGCCATTGGATATCGCTCCTGCCGCCTGCGAGGCGAGGGTAACTCTCTGGGGGGCTACCGCGGTAGCTGTTCGACGATCCCCATGAACTGCTCCACTTTGAGGCTGGCCCCGCCGACCAAAGCCCCGTCGATGTCGGGCTGGGCGAGCAGGTCGGCCGCGTTGTCGGGCTTGACGCTGCCCCCGTACTGAACCCGCACGGCCCCGGCCACCTCGGCATTGTAACGCTCCTCGATGATCTTGCGAAGATCGAGATGCACCTCTTCGGCCTGCGCGGTCGTCGCCACCTTGCCCGTGCCAATGGCCCAGACCGGCTCGTAGGCGATCACGACCTTCTGCATCTGCTCGGCCGTCAGGCCCGAAACCGATCCCTCGAACTGGCGGCGAACGACCGCGAGGGTCTTGCCGGCCTCGCGCTCGGCAAGCAATTCGCCGACGCAGACGATCGGCACGAGGCCGCCTTCGAGCACCGCATGCACTTTCTCGTTGACCAGTTCGCTCGATTCGTGGAGGATGTGCCGTCGCTCGCTATGCCCGAGGATCACGTACCGGCACCCGACATCCGCCAGCATGGCCACGCTGACCTCGCCCGTGTAGGCCCCCGCGGGCTGGTGGTAGACATTCTGAGCCCCCAGGGCCACGTTCGAGCCGGCGATCGCCTTGCCGACGGCATCGAGATAAACGCTCGGCGGACAGACCGCCAGATCGGCGTCCACACCCCGGGCCGCCTCGGCCACCCCCTCGGCCAACGCAACCGCGGAGGCCCGGTCGAGGTTCATTTTCCAGTTTCCAGCGATGAACGGGCGTCGCATGGTGCAAACTCCTGGGCTAAGGGCGCGCTCCGCAAGAACATGGTTCCAACGTAATCGGCACACTCCGTGTGCCGTAACCGGCCGACGGCACACGGAATGTGCCTGTTACGACTGCTCACCTCATTTGTCCACGCACCCTGGGCACTTGGTGGGAGCCTCGGCAAGCGTCCCCGGGCACATCACGAATCTCAAATCATCGCGCAAAAGGCAGTATCCGACAAGGGGAGGCACTCCGGGATCAGACGCCCACCAAGCTGCCCCGCGGGCACGCGACCCCTCGCATCCGAGGGCCTGGCGCGGGCCGGGTGGATCGGGCACCCCGGCCGTGCGCACCACGCCGCAAATGAGCCGACCGACCGCGAAAACCCGAAGTCGCGGGAAAGCCCAACGGCTGTGTTTGCCGATATTCTCGAATAAGGCGTAGAATAGGGTCGTGCGCCGCGACCTCCCGTCGCGCACAGCGAGGGGCCACGGAAACCGGGCGCCCGGCGGAATCCGGCCGGGGCCCGCGGGCAAGGATACCCAGAACCAGGATACCAACCATGACGCGGGTTCGGACGTTTTTCGTGGCGTGCCTTGTGCTCGGATCGATCCAGGCGGCGCAGGCCCAGTATCCCTCGCCGGCCTTAAGCCCCTGGCTGAACCTCGGCCGCAGGGACCCCGGACCCGTCGGACCCTACCTGAGTTACGTCCGCCCGCAACAGCGACTCGAAAGGACCCTCTCGGGACAGTCCGCCTCCCTGCAGCAACAGCAGGCGAGCATCCAGACCCTGCGAACCGACCTGTCGCAAATGCAATGGGCCCCGGCACGGGCGACGGGCACGGGCAGCGTATTCATGAATCACTCCCACTTCTACCCGGGGTTTTCGACACCCCATCGTCAGGGCGGGACGCGCGGGGGCTATCGCGTCCCCTCCGGCCGCACAGGGGGGTACCGAGGTTACTGAACCGCACGACCGCGCAAGAAGAAAGGCAAGGCCGCGCGAGCTGCCTTGCCTTTCCGGGGTGCCCGTGGGGCGCAGTTTCCATGAAGCGGTCTGCGACCTCTCCTTTAGAGGGGTTCGAGCATGAAGTCCTCGATTTCGACCGAGGCCCCCTGCTGCAGGAAATCGACGCTCACGACCAGTCGCGTTTCGCCCCGGCGGGTCAGGACGGTACCTTCGAGCCCGGCCAGAGGCCCTCGCCGCACGCGAACCCGATTCCCCCGATCCAGGCGCGCCTCGACCGTCAGCGGAACGTCGGCCGCAATCAGTTGGCGCACTTGGCGCAGGTCGGTGAAGAGGCGGTCGAGGTCGTGAACGTAAAGCGTCCGCGAAATGCGGTTGGTCGTCAGGCTTTGGATGCGTTCCTCGTCGTCGCCGAACAGGAACAAGTATCCCGAGAAAAGCGGCACCCACGCCTTGACGCGGCGGCCGCCATAAATCGAAGTCTTTTTTACCTGAGGCAGGTAGAACGGGATCTCGCGAGCCAACAGGTCGCGGGCAAGCGCCTTCTCTTGGCGGGCCTTGGTATACACAACCCACCAGCGCCGGCCGCACTCCTGAAGCGTCCCGTCCTCCAGAAGCCCCTCGGGAAACAGACTGATTTCTTCGCTAAGAACCGGCATCGCTGCTATCGCTCCTTAGGTGCTCAAATCCTCGATTGTGCAGTTTCTCGCGTCACCAAGTCCGGGCGCCAGACCCGGGAGAGTTGCTCGATGCTTCCCTACCTCCTTTGTGGTGAACCATCCGTCTTTGTGGTAAACGTTCCGTGTTTCAGGGGGGCGTGGATGCAACTCCAGGATCGAAGAGAGGGCTCCGCCCGAGCGGGCATCGCGGCCCGTGCGCGAAGCGACGGACCATTTCCAGGATAGCCGACCAAGTCGTTCGATCAAGGGGGATTCTTCTCCGCTGCCGAGTTGCCACTTGTTCGCCTTGCCGCATACCGCTCAGGCCGCATGATCGCTTTGGCCCGAGTCTTCCGAAGAGTCCCGCGCGGTCCCGCATGGCCTTCCTTTGCCGTGGAGAACGGACCGGCCGCGGCTGGCTCCCAATGTTAACCGGGCGTCGACCCGCAAATGGTACGACGAAAACCCAAGAAAACCATAGCCTATTCCCCAGACGCCGTTTAACGTTCAAGGGGTTGTCGGCCGCGACCGCTCGAGAGATGCGATCGCAAGTCCTTTGAAGAGAAGGACATAGGTAAGGCCGACGCCAGCAACGAGCGTCGGCGCGCGTAATCGCGGGCGGTTGTGGTGCGAGCATCTGCTCGCCGTTGCGTGAGCCTGGGCGGGCGGGGGATTACGACTTCGCCCCGAGAAGCCAGGCCAGAATGCCCTTCTGCACGTGCATGCGGTTGCCCGCCTGCTGAACGACCACGCTCTGGGGGCCGTCGATGACGTCGTCGGTGACCTCCTCGCCGCGCCGGGCGGGCAGGCAGTGCATGAACACCGCCCCCTTTTGCGTGTGCGACATGAGTCGGGCGTTGACCTGGTAGGGCAGCAGATCGCGGCGGCGGCGTTCGGCCTCGCCCTCTTGCCCCATGCTGGCCCAGACGTCGGTGTACACGGCCACCGCGTCGCGCACCGCCTCGACCGGATCGGCGGTCACCACGAGGTCGAGGTCGGGAACTGCCCGCTCGAGCAGGGCGACGAACTCGTCGTCGAAGCGATATCCTTCCGGGGTACCCATGGCGAAACGCATCCCGAGCTTGCCGCATCCCAGGGCAAGGCTTCGGGCGACGTTGTTCCCGTCGCCGATCCAGGCCAGGGTGTGCCCGCGCAGCCGCCCGGTCAACTCGCGGATGGTGAACAGGTCGGCCATGGCCTGGCAAGGGTGGAGGTAGTCGGTCAGGCCGTTGATCACCGAGCACGAGCAGTATTCGGCCAGTTCGACGACCGTTTTGTGCTGCTTGGCGCGGATGACGACGACGTCGACGAACTCGCTGAGCACGCGCCCGAAGTCGGCGATGCTCTCGCGGCTTCCGAATCCGACCTCGTCGCGCAGAAACAGCGCCTTGCCGCCCAGGTGGGTCATGCCCGCCTCGAAGCTCACCCGGGTGCGCAGCGACGGCTTCTCGAACAGCAGGGCCATCACGCGGCCCGGCAGGAGCGGTTCGCGCAACCCCTTGAGGTACTTCGCCTTCAGATCTTCCGTGATCGAGAAGATCCGTTCGATTTCGGCCGGGGACAAATCCATCAAGGAAATCAGATGCCGTGTCATCACGCGCCTCGCGATCGTAGAGTTGCCGGGCGGCTCACTCCGCCTGCTCTCGAATGACCTGCGCCAGAACGTCGCAGCCTCGGTTCGCCTCTTCCTCCGAGAGAGTCATGGCCGGGAGGAGGCGGATCACGGTTCCCTGGGTGCAGTTGACCAGTAGCCGGCGATCGAGACAGCCCTTGACCACGGGCCCCCCTTCGACGGCCAACTCGACGCCGATCATCAGCCCCAGCACGCGGACCTCGCGAACGATTTCGCACTCGTGCTTCAGGGCTTCGAGCCGCTCGCGGAAGATCGCGCTCAACCGCCGGGCCTTTTCAAGCAGGCCTTCCTTTTCGATCATTTCGATCGTGGCCAGACCGGCGACCGCGGCGATCGGGTTGCCGCCGAAGGTCGCGGCGTGCATGCCCGGCCGCAGGCTGGGAGCGATCGCGGGCGTGGTGAGCATGGCCGCTCCCGCCAGTCCGCCGCAGAGCGCCTTGGCCAGGGTCATGACGTCGGGCGTGACGTCGAAGTGCTGGTAGGCGAACCAGTGCCCGGTTCGGCCCGTGCCCGTCTGCACCTCGTCGAAGACGAGCAACAGCTCGTTTTCGTCGGCCAGCCGGCGCAGCCCGGCAAGGAAATCGGGCGGTGGGACGCGAATGCCACCCTCGCCCTGGACCGGCTCGACGAGGATCCCCGCGGTTTCGTCGTCGATGCGCGCGGCCACGGCGTCGAGGTCGCCGTAGGGGGCGTAGACGAAGCCGGCCATGAGCGGCCCGAGCCCCTCGTGGTACTTGGGCTGGGCCGTGGCCGAGGTCGATCCGAGCGTCCGCCCGTGAAACCCCCCCTCAAACGTGATGATCTTGTAGCGGTTCTTCGGCGTGTGCAGACGCACCAGCTTGATGGCCGCCTCGTTGGCCTCGGTCCCCGAGTTGCAGAAAAACGCCTGCCCGCCGAAGCTCCGCCGGCTGAGCGCCTCGGCCCAGCGTCCCTGGCACTCGGTGTACCAGGTGTTGGGAACGTGGATGAGCTTGCCCAACTGCTCGCGCACCGCCTCGACCACGGGCGGTGGGCAGTGCCCCAGCAGGTTGCACCCCCAGCCGGGAAACAGATCGAGGTAGCGGTTCCCTTCGCTGTCCCAAACATAGGAGCCCTCGCCCCGCACCAACGACACGGGAAAGCGACCGTAGTTGGGGATCACGTATTTCTGGAACAGCTTGATCGTTTCCTCGGAACTCAAGGCCGGCACCGAACCCATCCGTTTTTCTCCTCGCTTCCAAAGGCCCTCGGGAGCACTCCAAACGCAACCTCTCCCAGAGGCCGAATCCCTGCAAAAGGTTCACTTACAACCCACGAATCACCGCCCACGATCCACTACCCACCGCTCCTGACGATCTCGGTCCCCACCCCGCTGGTGGTGTACACCTCGAGCAACAGCGAGTGGCGCAGGCGCCCGTCGATGACATGCACCTTGCGAACCCCCTTTTCGAGCGTTTCGAGACACGCCTCGACCTTGGGGATCATCCCGCTCTCGATGGCCCCGCTGGCGATCAGCGAGCGGGCCTCGTCGGCCGTGAGCGAGTGGATGAGCGAATCGGGGTCCTCTTTGCAGCGCCGCACGCCGTTGACGTCGCTGAGATACACGAGCTTCTCGGCCCGAAGGGCCTGGGCGACGGTCGTGGCCGCCGTATCGGCATTCACGTTGAGCTTCTCGCCCTGGTCGCTCAGGCACATCGACGGAATCACGGGCACGATGCCCTGGCGGCACCGCTGCTCGATGGCCTCGCAGTCGACGCGGGTCACCCTGCCCACGTGGCCCAAGTCGACGGGCCGGCCCTGCTCGTCTTCGAGCTGGATGCGCTCGCCGAACAGCACGTTGGTCGAGCGGAAGTTCAGCGGCTCGGCCCGACCGCCGAGATTCTCGATCTGCGCGGCCAGATCCTCGTTGACCTGGTAGGCGAGCACCTGCTCGACGATGCCCAGCGTGGCCTCGTCGGTATAGCGGCGTCCCCGGACGAATCGGGCCTGGAGCCCCGCCTCGGTCATCGCCCGGCTGATGGCCGCTCCGCCCCCGTGGATGACGACGGGGCGCATGCCCACCGTCTCCATGAACACGACGTCCAGAAGCAGATGCATCATCGCCCCGGCGTTGTCCATCAAGCTCCCCCCCAGCTTGATCACGGTGATCTTGCCGCGGAACTCGCGGATCCAGGCCAGCGCCTCGATCAACACGTCGGCCTTCTGAATGGCGTCTTCCAAGGCGCGGCTCCCAACGGTCGCGGGTACGATAATCCTCGAAAAAAACAGCCCCGGCGCAAGCCGCCCAGCGCCGGGGAAACCCAATATTCTAGCCGACCGCGACCGGCTGTCAACGCGACCGGGAAACGGCTCCTGCCACGTATTGGGTACGGAAACCCACCCATGTCTTGCCTTTCCGTGACGAGGTGCCCAAACGGTGCCCCTGAGACGCCGAGGACACCGGCCATGCCTCGACGAGGGTTTTTGCGGATCGCGCAAGATAGGCCGAAACTGCGCACTATCTCGATGATTTCGGTCATGCCGATCGTGCGAAACGCCGAATAAACTCAGGACCCCACCTCGTGTCGCTTTGTCGAAGGGCCGCTGGCAAACGGAGAATCTCGGCCATGGAAACGCGAGTCCGGATGCTGGGACTGCTCATCATCGCCTGGGCGGTCGGCTTCCCCCAAACGGGATACTGCCAGACGTGGCAGGCGCCGGAGGCCCCGATACCCGACCCAGCACCTCGCCCGGCGACCCCCCCCGCCCTCGCCCCGGAGCCGGTCCCCGAGTACCTGGGTTTCGCGGCCGAGCCCGATCGCTCGTGGTACTTCATGGCCGAGGCCATGGCGCTAACCCGCGACGCCTCACGCGATCGCACCTTCGCCGCCCGAATCGATCAGGTGTTGCCCGAAGTGGGCGAGGATGAGGAAGGATTAATCCTGTTCCGGACCGACGTCTTGGGGACGCACGACCTGGACTTCGACTTCCGCGCCGGCGGCCGGGCCCTGGTCGGGCGCAACCTCAGCGAAGCCTTCGCGGTCGAGGTCTCCTACTTCGGCGTGAATACCTACAGCGAATCGGCCTTCGTGCGCGATTCGACCGAGTTCGACATCTACGACGAGGACGATCTGCTGGTCGCCACGGTTCCCGGCAGCCTCTTCTCGCCGTTCTCCGAGTTCGGCGAGTGGCCCATCAACGGGCTCGACTACAACAACCTCGTCTCGATCGAATACAAGTCGAGCCTCGACAACCTCGAGTGGAATCTGCGCCGATCGGTCCCCATGCCCGAGGGACGCTTGACCGCCTCGGCCCTGGTGGGCGGCCGCTACATGGATATCGGCGAGCGGTTCCGCTACGTCTCCCAGTCGTACATGTCCCAGACCGGCACCGTGGGGCCAGCCCGAGACACCGCCGTCAACGACATCGCGACGCGCACCAGCAACGAGATGCTGGGCGTGCAGATCGGCGCGCTGGTCGAGTTCCAGGTCGAGCCGTACTGTTGGTTCGACTTCGAGATCAAGGGGGCCGTCTTCGACAACCGGATCCGGCAGACCACCGACTACGTCAACGTCGATACGGGCGTCGCGTCGGCGTTTTCAGGTACCCGATCGGGCAACACGACCGCCTTCATGGGCGACCTCGACCTGGTGTTCGTCTACCGCGTGAGCCCGGCTTTCACGTTCCGGCTGGGTTATCAGGCCGTCTGGATCGACGGGTTGGCCTTGGCCTCGGAGAACATGGCCCGCAACGTCGACGTGCTTACCCTCGGTCCGCCCATGCTGGTCGACGACGGCAAGGTCGTGTACCACGGCCCGCACCTGGGTGGCATTCTGGCCTGGTAGGCGCTCAGTTGACCACGTTGCGCAGCGGGGCCCCGCTCATGGCCCGGCGACAGGCTTCGGCGGTCTTCGTGCGCATGTCGAGCAGGCCGGCCACGCTGTAGAACGCCGCGTGCGGATTGACGATCAGCCGGTGGTGGGCCGGATGGCTCGGATCGCGCCAGGCGACGGCCAGGGGATGATCGTCGGGCAGCGGCTCGATCTCAAGCACGTCGAGCCCGGCCCCCGCCAGGCGGCCCGACGCGATCGCGTCGGGGACGGCCCGGTTGTCGACGATTGCCCCGCGGGCCGTGTTCACCAGGTACGAGCCGCGAGGCATCGCCGCCAGCGCCGCGGCGTCGATCATGTGCCGCGTCTCGTCGGTCGCCGGGCAGTGGATGCTCACGATCAGCGACTGGGCCAAAAGCTCGCCGAGCGTCTCGACCCGGCGGATGCCCAGGGCCTTGTCGTACCCGTCGGGCTTGTACGGATCGTAGAAGACGACCTCCATGCCCAGGGCCTTGGCACGCAGCGCGGCGGCCGTCCCGATCCGCCCCAGGCCGACGACGCCGAACACGCTTCCCCGCAGACGGGGCAAGGGGGCCACCAACTCGTGCGACCAGGGCCCTTCGCCCGCCCGAAGACGCGAGTTCATCAGGTGGGTCCCCCGGGCCAACGACAACGCCATGGCCAGCGCCGTATCGGCCACCTCTTCCGAGCCGTAGTCGGGCACGTTGGCCACGGCGATTCCTCGCTGGCGGGCAAGAACCGCATCGACATTGTCGAAACCCACGCCCCCGCGGACGATCAGCTTGCAGCGCTGGAGCCGCTCGAGCGTCGGCCGGGTAATCGTCATCTCGTGGTAGACAATGATCGCGTCGACCTGCTCGATCCGCCCGGCCAGCTCTGCCTCGGACCGGGCGCCCAGCGCGGTCACCCGGGCCGTGCCGTCGAGCACCTTGCGCTCGGGCTCGAGGTCGTCGCGAATGAAGTCGGTAATCACCACCTGGGGCAGGGAGTCGCTCATGTCTCGGCCGAAAGGGGACCCGCTCGAAGGATGGCAGCCGGCATAATCACAAGGGGCGCGGGCTCGATTGTACTCGACGCCCCGATGCGCGGCCAAGCGGCAGGGCAATCGCTTGCGACGGAAGCGAGGCGGTTTGCCCCCGCCCCCGCTTCGGCTAGAATCCCGCGGTGCCGACGAATCGCCTGGTGGGCCGGCCTCCTGCCTGCCGGAAACGCGAGACCGGCCCCAGGGCCTACTTCGACGACTGAGGTGCTTTCGATGCTCGACTTCGTGCGCGCCCACGACGTGCTGCTGGGATGGCTGGGGGGCGTGTCGCTTTTGATGTTCCTCGGGGCCCTGATTGCGGTGCCGATCCTGGCCGTGCGCCTGCCGGCCGATTACTTCGCTCCCCCGAAGCGCACCCGGCGCCTGCACTCCGCGCGTCACCCGGTCGTGCGGATCGGCACCCTGGCGGCCAAGAACCTGCTGGGCGCGATCCTCGTGCTGGCCGGCATTTCGATGCTGGTCCTGCCCGGCCAGGGGATTCTGACGATCGCGATCGGCATCGCGCTGATGGACTTTCCCGGCAAGTACCGGCTCGAGCGTTGGATGATCCGGCGCCGCTGGCTGCTCCGCCCGATCAACGGGCTGCGCCGCAAGATGGGGGCCGAACCGTTGAAGTTCGGGCCGAACCGATGAATCGGCGGCTCACGACCGCGCGCGAGCGTCACGCTCAGTGCGACTCGGCGCGAATGCCGGGAATCGGAAACTGGGCACACAACTCGGCGACTTCGGCGCGAACCTTGCGCGCGGTCGATTCGAGGTCGTCGAGATTCTTGCACACCGTGTCGATCCACCCGGCGACCAGGTCCATTTCGGGCTCCTTCATGCCCATCGAGGTCAGGGCCGGTGTTCCCATGCGCACGCCGCTGGTTACGGCCGGTTTGCGGTGATCGCCGGGCACCATGTTGAAGTTGCAGATGAGGCCCGCCTGCGCCAACGCCTCGGCGACTTGCTTGCCCGTGTACTCGGTTCGGCGGAAGTCCATCACGAGCAGGTGGTTGTCGGTGCCGCCGCTGGACAATTCGTAGCCCCGCGTCATCAATTCCTCGGCCAGACGCCGGCAGTTGCGGACCACCTGGCGCCCGTACCGCTTGAATTCGTCGCCGGCCGCTTCCTTGAAGGCGACCGCCATGGCCGCGATCGTCTGCATGTGCGGCCCGCCCTGGATGCCGGGAAACACGGCCCGATCGACCCGCTTCGCGAGGTTGAACTTGCTCTTCGCGTGGTACTTCGCGTGGTAGCGGTCTTCGATCCGGGAGAGAATGAACGCCCCGCGCGGTCCGCGAAGCATCTTGTGGCTCGTGCTGCTGATCACGTCGCAGTGCGGCACCGGGTCGGGATGCACGCCCGCCACGATCAGCCCGTTGATGTGCGCAATATCGGCCACCAGGTAGGCCTCGACCTCCCGGGCGATCGCGGCGAACTTGTCGTATTCGAGGATGCGCGGGTAGGAGGTTGCCCCCACCCAGATCATGCGCGGCCGATGCTTGCGGGCCAGGTCGCGGATCTGATCGAGGTCGAGCCGGCCCGTCTCGGGATCGGGGCCGTAGGGAATCTGCGTGTAGTCGGCGCCCGAGAAATTCACTCCCCATCCATGGGTAAGGTGCCCACCCGCCGGAACCGGCATGCCCATGAACTCGGTACCGGGGGCCACCAGGGCCCGGTAGACCGCCTGATTGGCGGGCGAGCCCGAGTAGGGCTGGACATTTGCGTGCTCGGCCCCAAAAAGAGCCTTGGCCCGCTCGATCGCCAGACTCTCGATTTCGTCGACGACCTCATTGCCCTCGTAGTAACGGGCGTGCGGATACCCCTCACAGTACTTGTTGGTGAGGATCGAGCCGCTTGCCTCGAGGACGGCGAAGGAGGCAAAGTTCTCCGAGGGGATCATCTTCAGCGTCGAGGCCTCGCCCATCGTCTGCCGCTCGAGCAAGGCAAACAGCTCGGGGTCCGATCGCTCGAGATACGGATGACGCTGCGAACAATCCGGCATCGGAATTTCTTCTTGCGCGAAATGAGTAGACTGGCTCATGTTGGTTCTTTGGGCTCCTTCTTCCTTTAGGATCGACGAGGACCAAACCGCCCGCCCGACTCTCGACAGTCGAGATCGACCGGGCAGCACTGGTCTTTTGGGGGAGAATCGTTCTCCCAGTACGGACTGGAAGAGAGCGCCGTCATCCTGCGCGTGGCCCGGCGGGATTCCGGCTGCTTTCAGGATACCCGGTCGCGCCCCAGCAATCAAGAACCCCCTATTTTGACCGGTCGCGCCCCGGCCAACCGTTGGCGGGTGGGCCCTCTGGCGATCCCAGGATAGTCTACGTCCGCCGGCACGGTGCGGCAAACGTCACGCTTGTCACGCTTGGGATCACGCTTGGGGTCAGAGCGCCGTTAGACGTTAAGCAAAGTCGCGAGCACGTCGCCACCTTCTGTTGCTCTTGTCCGATCGGGGCTTCGCCTCGCGGACCGCGTGCAGGCCAGCGCAGTTATGGTGCTTGACGGTTGGCCCGGCACTACTCTCGCCCGTGCCGGAATCACCGGCGATCCAACGGCGTCCCGGGCGCTAGTGACTAACGGCGCTCTGACGCCATCCTCTCCTGACGCCATCCTCTCCCTCAGGCGGCGCGGCGTTCGAGCTCGGCGATCTGGTCTTGATCGAAAGGGTCGAACGCGCGGGCGATTCGAACATTGTGGTCGACTTGCTCCACGAGGGAGATACCGACGATCGCCGTTGCCACGGGGAAGCTGAGCGTGTAGGTCAGCGCCTCCTCCATCGTGAGGCCTTTCTTGAGGACGTCTCCCCGGGCCACGACTTTCATGGCGACCACGCCGACGTCCTTCTCGGCGGCCGTGGCGAGCAGCTTGCCGAGGTGCTCGCGGTCGAGCATCCACAGGTTGGCCGCATTGAGCGTGACGAGCACGCAGTCGTAATCGTAGCGCTCGAGGGCCCGCAGGAGAACGCGGGACGAATGGCCGGTAATGCCTTGGTAGCGGATGACGCCTTCGCGATGCAGGCGCTCGAACGCCCGCACCGCGCCGTCCTTGGCCTGAGTCTCGTCGAGTTTCTCGTCGGTGTGCACGGCGTGGTGCTGGTACAGGTCGAGGTAGTCGGTCTGGAGGCGCTTGAGGCTCTGCTCGCAGAGCTTCATCGTCCCGTCGTAGGTGTAGTCGTGGCTCTTGCTGGCAAGAAACACTTCCTTGCGGCGATGCTTCATGACTTCGCCGATGTAGCCCTCGCTGACGCCGATTACCCGTTCCTGGCCGTCACGGACCCGTCCGTAGCGTGGGGCGGTATCGAGGTAGTTCACGCCCAGGTCCAACGCCCGGTTGATGATCTCGACGGCGTCGTCGCGTCGTCCCTGTTCTTCGAGGGTCGCCTGGCCTCCGAGACTGAAGAGGCCCACCTGATAGTTGGTTCGGCCAAGGCGGCGCGTGGGCATGGCGGCGCGACCCGCCGGCGCGGCGTGCAGGCCGGTCCCGTCGGGCAGACCGATCGCGTTGGCGGCTCCCAGGCCGGCAACGGCGGCCAGCCCCGATTTGAGCAGCTCTCGGCGTCCTATCTGGTCAGTCATGACAGCACCTCGCATCTTGGGGTTGAGATCCTGTTGCCGCGTTGCGCACCCCGCCGGTTCGGCCTTTCGGGCGGGCTGCGCCGGCGCGCATCAGGCTACCACCATCGAAAGCTCGGCACAAGCGCTTCGCGGCAACCGGCGAAAACCCTCGGGCGACGGATTCCGTAGATGGGGTAAGCCTTGAGCCGGGCGGTCGAAAAGCTGGCCCCCTTTTTGGGTTTTGACGATTCCATGGTTGATGCGGGGCACGGCGCTTCGGAGGGGCGGCCGGTGCGGCAGGGCCCAATGGCAGGGCGTGGACGAGCCGGCCCGGCCCGTGTAAACTCAAAAGGCGAGACCCTCGAAATCTCGCAAGACCGGCGGTGTACGCTGGAAGGGCCGGCCCACCAGTCAGGCAGGATGCCGCCACCATGACACCACAGGAGCAGGCCGAGCCGCGCGTCGCGTCGGTCGGTTTTTTGCGCCGAGGTGCCTCGCCTCGTGGTGCCGCCCAGGGGATGTAGCAGTCGTCGAATGAGCCAGCCCTCGTTTTTCGCCCGCCACGGCCATCGGATCGCCATCGTCGTGGCCTTCCTGTTGCCCTTTATCTGGATGGGCACCCGGCGCGCGCTGCGCGACCAGCGCAACGACATGAAGGAGTGGCTGCCCGACCAGTTCGAAGAGACGGCCGACTATCGTTGGTTCCAGGAGAATTTTCCACACGATCAGTTCATCCTGGCGAGTTGGGAAGGTTGCACGCTCGACGACCAGCGTCTGGAGTTGCTCGCCAAGAAGCTCGTCCCCGAGGACCCAGCCGCCCAGGATGGGGGCGACCAGGCCAATTCGGGGGCCGAGGTCGGCCCGGCGGGCACGCGCCCGGCAAAATCGCCCTCCGAAGCGCCCCGGTACTTCAAGGCGGTGCTCACGGGCACCCGCCTGGTGAACGGGCTCAAGGAGCGTTATCCGGGCCTCAGCGACGAGGAGATCTTCCAGCGGTTGGAGGGCTCCCTGATCGGCAAAGATCACCTGAAGACCTGCCTCATGGTGACCTTGTCGGACGGGATCGACAGCCGCGATTTCAAACACGCCATCGACCGGATCCGCGAACTGGCGCGGCAGTGCAACATCGAGCCCCCGGTCGAAGCCCATGCCGACAACGTCGTGGTGCGGGCGTGGGAGGGGCTGATCGCGACGGTCCGCGAGATGATTTTCGGGCGAGAGCCCCCGAAGGGAGGCATCCGCCTGGGCGGACCGCCCGTCGACAACGTGGCCATCAACGTGGAGGGTCAGCGGACCCTGATCCGCCTGGCGGGCCTTTCGGCCATCGTCGGCGTCGTGGTCTCCATGTCGTGCTTTCGGAGTTGGCGCCTGACGATCATGGTCTTCTGGACGGCCATCCTGGCGGCCGGGATCAGTCTGGCCACGGTGTTCTTCACCGGAGCCACCACCGACGCAATCATGCTGTCGATGCCCTCGCTGGTCTACGTGCTGGCCATCTCGGGGGCGGTGCACATCATCAACTACTACCACGACGCGATTCGCGAGGGCGGCCTCGATCGCGCGCCCGAGCGGGCCCTCGGCCACGCCTGGGTGCCCTGCACCCTGGCCGCCGTGACCACGGCGATCGGTTTGGGGTCGCTCTACCGCAGCCACGTGCTGCCCATCTCGCGCTTCGGCGTCTATTCGGCCGTCGCCGTGGTGGCAACGCTGGGCTTGCTGTTCCTGCTTCTGCCCACGATGCTTCACCATTTTCCCTCGCGGCAGTTCGCCGCGCGGTACGGCGGCAAGGGGCACACCAAGGCGACCCAGTCGGTCTTCGCGCGGGGGTGGCGCCGCGCCGGCGGAGTCGTCATCCGGCACAACCTCGCGGTCTCGCTCGGCTGCTTGCTGGTCATGGCCTTCTTTTTCGTCGGGGTGTTCCGCACCCAACCCAGCTTCAAGCTGATGAAGTTCTTCTCGTCGGACGCCGAGATCATCCACGACTACGGCTGGCTCGAACAGCACCTGGGCCCACTCGTGCCGATGGAGGTGGTCGTCACCGTCGACAACGCGAAGAACGACTTGAACATGCTCGACCGGATGCGGATCGTGAAGGCGGTCGAGTCGACGATCGAGGCGAAGCTGCCCGACGTGGGCGGCGCCCTCTCGGCCACGACGTTCGGGCCCGAACTTTATCCCGAGAGGAGAAACCCCTCCGTCTTCGAACGGATGGTGGGGCTCAACCGCAAGCGGCAGCGGCAAATCTTCGACGAGAAGATGAACGAGATCCTCGAGGGGCACCGCGAGGAGTTCCGCGGCTATCTGGGAATCGACGGCAACCCCACGCTCGACGAACTCGGCATCGGCGGACGGCTGGCCTCGCGGTTGAAGGCGACGCGTCTGGGCGACCTGCGAGCGATCGAGGCATACGCCGGCTCGGGGTCGACGTCCGCCGAACTGGCGAAAATCGAGGGGATCGACTATCAGCAGGCCGCCGAGGTCGAAGACGCGATTCGCCGCTGGCAGGCCGAGCACGGCACGGAGCTGTGGCGGATTACGGCCCGCGTCGCCGCCCTTTCGGACCTCGACTACGCCGATTTCGTCGACGAGCTGAAGGAGACCGTCGAGCCCGTGCTGGCCGCCTACCGCGCGCAAGGCGTCGAGGGGCTCGGCGTCGTCTACACGGGCGTGGTGCCGCTGGTTTACAAGACCCAGCACGAGCTGATGAAAGGCCTGGTCAGCAGCACCGACATGGCCTTCGTGCTGATCGCCCTGGTGATGATGGTCGTGTTGAAGAGCCCGTCGGCCGGACTGCTCAGCATGGTGCCGAACATCTTTCCCGTCATCGTCGTCTTCGGCGTGATGGGCTGGACCGGCATCCCCGTGGACATCGGGTCGATGATGTGCGCCAGCGTGGCCCTGGGCGTGGCGGTCGACGACACGATGCACTACCTGACGTGGTTCCGCGAGGCGCTCGACCGGGGGCTCGACCGCAAGGAAGCGGCCCTGGCCGCCTACGAGCGGTGCGGCACGGCCATGAGCCAGACCACCTTGATCGGCGGGCTCGGGCTGGCGGTCTTCGCCTTCAGCACCTTCACGCCGACCCAGCAGTTCGGCATCATGATGCTCGTTCTGCTGTTCGCCGCGCTGTTCGGCGACCTGATCTTCCTGCCTTCGCTGCTCACCGGCCCCTTGGGACGGTTCTTCGATCGTTCGGGAAAGCAGCCGAAACGCCCCGTCTCCGAATCGTCCGACTCGCCGACGCCCCAGGCCCCGGACCGTGAGCCGCCAGCCCTCGCCGTGAAGGCCCCGGTCACCACGCCCCACCTCCGCCACGACACGCCCCACCCGTCGCAACGGTAAAAAAGCGGGGCCGCCGCGCTCATTACGCGCCGTGATGGCCGCGGTGCCTCCTTCCGGTCCATCGGCACACCCGTGCTCCCTTGCTCCCGGGCCGCCCAAACTGCCCTGGAGTCGCAAGCCGACTTCGGGTACTTTTCGCGCCGGTGAGAATGGGCCGACCCGCGCGAGGGGCGCGGGCCGGGGCTCCCGTTCCCTTGCAGCGGGATAGCCGGAATGAAAGGATTCGGATCGTCAGCGCTTCTGGTCGCCCTCCTGTTCGGGGGCTGGTACTTCCTCACGAACTACGATGTCGACGGCCTCGATGCGCTGAGCGTCGAGCCGAAGCAGGCCGCTTCGGGCGACGGGTCGCAGCCGGTCGGGCAAGACGGCGATCCGGGCTCGATTCCCGTGGTGCCGGGAAAGAAAACGATCCGTATCGCCACGGTTAATCTCGGGCCTTTCGACCGCCAGAAGCTCGACACGCCCCGCGTCGCCGCCAGCCTGGTCAAGATCGCGCGCCAGTTCGACGTGCTGGCCATTCAGGACGTTCGCGCCGCGAACCAGACCCTGCTGGCCGACTTCGTCGCGAAGATCGCGGCCGACGGCGGTTACTACGACTTCGTGGTGCCGCCCGAGGTCGGACGCACGCCGGTCGAGCAGTACACCGCGATCCTGTTCGATCGGGCCGCGGTCGCGGTCGATCGCACCACGGTCTACACGGTCGAAGACGACAAGGGGCGGATTCGCCGTCCACCGCTGGTGGCATCGTTCCAGGCGCGGGGCCCAGGCGGGAACGAAGCGTTCACTTTCACCCTGATCAACGTGCACGTCGACGCGAGCCAGAGCGCCGTGGAGCTCGACCTGCTCGACGACGCCTACCGCGCGGTGCGCGACAGCGGCCGGGGCGAAGACGACGTGATCGTGCTGGGCGATTTCAACGCCGATCCGCGCCACGCGGGCCAGCTTGCCCAGTTACCCAACGCCACGTGGGCCGTGAACGACAAGCCCACGACCACGCGGGGAACCCGGCTGGTCGGCAACATCCTGTTCGACGGGCGCGCCTCGATGGAGTTCACGGGCCGCAGCGGGACGTTCGATCTGATGCGCGAGTTGAATCTCACGATGCGCGAGGCGGTCGAGGTCTCCGATCACCTGCCGGTGTGGGCCGAATTCAGCATCTTCGAGGGGGGCGAGGCCGCCCGCCTTGCCAGCCAAACCGTCACGACCCGGTAGCAGGCGAGGCGGAGTCCCCCATTCATACGGGAAAGCATGTCTTTTCCCTGGCAGGGTGGTAGCATCCGCGGCCGCGTCGGCTAAAATGATAGCAGTCGTATCCACCTCACCCCTTGTCCGACGGGGGGCCTTGTCATGTGGCGGAATGAAGACTGCTACTCGGGCGCGGAGAGCTACGATCCGTTGTCGCTGGCACGAGGGCGACCGATGGACGACGCCGAGGCCGAACGCATCGAGTCGATCTGCCAAGCCGCGACGGCGGGCCCGCTGGTCACCGACGAAGCGTCGGAGGGGGGCGGCGCGCTGATCGCCACGTTGCCCGACGGGCGGAACGTCGTCAGCACCCACCCACCCGAAAGCTGCCCCGAGGCGGCCGAGCGAGCCGCGCAGGCCAATGCCCAGTTGATCCGCGAGGGTCGGTGCATGGTGGTGCGGCTTCTGCGCGACCGCCGATGGCGCAAGCACCGCGAGGAGATCCTGCTCGAGCGGATCCGCGAACTGGAAGCACGACTCGAGAATCTTGCGGAGGCAGCCGCGTCGGACGACTCGATGGCCGGCCGTGCCGTTTCGCTAAACCCCCGGTGACATGGGTCCTCGGGCACGCCCCCAGCGAGCACCGTTGCCACGGCCCCAACCTTGACCGCGTCCCCAACCTTGACCGCGTCCCCAACCTTGACCGCGTCCCATGCCGGGCCCCACGCCGCGTCCCATGCCGGTTCCCTGCCAGGCGGCGCCTCCGCCGGCCCAGAACGGACGGAGGTTCTCGTCGCGAAGCCCGATCGTCTCCTTGCCCAACACGAGGGTTTGAGCCACGTAGTGGTTCTCGGGCATCTTCTCGGTGCGGAAGCCGTGCACCACGACCTCCCGGCCGGGTTCCAGTTGGTCGACGACGAAGCCGACCACGTTGGCGGGCCCGAGATGGACGTTCCACTCGCGCCCCTTGGAATCGTTGAGCAACAGGTGGCTTCCCGCAAAGGCGCGGCCGGTCGACATCTCGCAGGGCCCGGTCTCCACGGCGGTGACCGTTCCCGAGAGGGTCGCGGTCGCCACTTCCCGGTTTTGCCGCGCGATGCCGATCGCGTCGCCCCGTCCCTTCTGGCCCCACGCGGGGGGAGCCGTTGCCAGGGGCAGCAGAATTGCCGTGGCCAGCACAGTGGTTCGCAGGTTCATGGTCCGTCTCCTTTTGGTTTGAACTCGAAAACGCCGTCATCTCACGGAAACCAGCACGATTCGGCGGTCCGTGCTGTGCAAGGCTTGCACAGGTCGCGGGGCGGCCATCGACACGTTCTTGCACGGAAACGCGGGAAACGGTGGCCGCCAACACTCCCTTAATGCAACCCGCGTGCCGTCGCTTCGCCCGGCTTGGCACGGAGCGACGATTCCCCTATCCTGACCGCATGATGCTGAGCGAACGATTTTGCCAGGCCCTGGTCTACGCCGCGCAATTGCACAACGAGCAGAGGCGCAAGGTCTCGGGCACTGCCTACGTCGCCCATCCGTTGCGCGTGGCGGGCATCGCGCTGGAGGGCGGGGCCGACGAAGACGAAGCCATTGCCGCGTTGCTGCACGACGCGGTTGAGGATCAGGGCGGCGACGCCACCCGCCAGGAAATCCGCCGCCGATTCGGCCAGCGCGTGGCCGCGATCGTCGACGGATGCAGCGACACCGATCGGCATCCGAAGCCGCCGTGGCGCCGGCGCAAGGAGGCCCATCTGGCCGAGCTGGCCGACGCTTCCGCCTCGGTCTGCCTGGTGACCGCCTGCGACAAGCTCGACAACGCCCGGTCGCTGCTTGCCAGCTATCGCCAACTCGGCGAATCGCTCTGGAGCGGGTTTTCGGGCCATCGCGACGGCACCCTCTGGTATTATCGCAGCATGGTCGACGTCCTGCGGAAGTCGGGCCCCGCCGCGATCGTCGACGAGCTCGATCGCGTGGTCGCCGAAATCGAATCGATGGTGCAGCGTTTTCGGCCAGTTTGCCAGAAGCCCCCTTGAAATTGTGCCACGTCATCGGTTAAGCTTGCGGCCGTTCGGCGAGTTTCGGTAGGGCCGCGACGGTCAGGTATCCCAAGAGCTCGTCGCCGGAGTCAGTTCCGGCGGCGAGCTCTTTTTCGTTTCTTGCCTCGGCCGCGTTCCGCGCGGGCCGGCCGAAAAGTCCGACCAAGGAACTCGCTTTCCCCCACGCACAGGAGACGTACCGCCGTGACCGTCGAGCAATGGGCGATTGTGATCGGCGTCGCGACCTCGGCCTTCCTGGCCCTGACGCCCTGGACCTTCATGGTCCATGCCAAGCTGGCCGTGCTGGCCGCGCAGATGGCCAGCCTCGACGACAAGGTCGACTCGCTCATCCGGGCGAACGAGCAGCGTCTGCCCCAATGCGTCCAGCACGAGGCCCGCCTCGACACGCACGAGGTGCAGATCGCGCATATCGAGGAGCGAATGCGGGAGCTGGTGTAAGAACCCACCACCGACATGAAGACGTTGCCGAACTCGTTCCCAAGCTCCGGCTTGGAGACGCGACCGCCCAGGGCTCCGCAACGGCAGAAACGTTGCACGGCGTTGCCTTCGGTCGTATGCTGACCAGGTGTCTAGATGATGAACTAACCCTGAGCGAAGCCGTCGAGGCGGTCTCGACGGGCAACGCCCGCTACGTCGGCGTGAGGTTGGAGCCGAGGTGAATGCGGACCCAACGGCCCGCGCCGCGGAGGAGCCGAACGATGTCGGACAAGTCGAAGATCAGTTGGACCGACGCGACGTTCAATCCCTGGATGGGATGCGCGAAAGTCAGCCCCGGGTGCGCGCACTGCTATGCCGAGCGGATGCTCACCGACCGCATGGGCCGGCCCGGATTGTGGGGCCCGAAAGCCGGCCGTCAGGTGACGTCCGACCAGAACTGGAAGAAGCCGCTGAAGTGGAACGCCCAGGCCGCAAAAGAGGGCAAGCGGACCAAGGCGTTTTGCGGGTCCCTGTGCGACTGGGCCGAAGACCACCCCACGTCCGAAGCGGCCCGCCCGCGGCTGTGGGAATTGATCCGCGCCACGCCGCACCTCGATTGGCTGCTTCTGACCAAGCGCGCCGAACGGATCGCCATGTCCCTGCCCGACGATTGGGGCCGCGGCTACCCGAACGTGTGGCTGGGAGTCTCCATCGAGAGCAACGACTACCGGGCGCGGGCCGACCAGCTCCGGCGGGTTCCCGCCGTGGTTCGATTCATCAGCTACGAACCGGCGTTGGGCCCGCTGGACCGGCTGGACTTGACCGGCATCGACTGGGTGATTTACGGGGGCGAATCGGGCCCGAAGTACCGCGAGCACGATCTCGCCTGGCCGCGGCAGGTTCGCGCCATGTGCCGGGCGGCCGGCGTGGCGTTTTTCTACAAGCAATCGCCGGCCATCCGCACCGAGATGAAGACCACGCTCGACGGCGAAACGATCCGCGAGATGCCCGTGCCGCGGAAGATCGCGTCGATCGAGCGGGGCACGCCGGCGACGCCGTGACGTAGCAACGAAGCAGAGCTTCGAGGGCCGGCGTTCCCAAGCCGGAGCTTCGAAAGAAACGAACGACAAGAAGCACCGAAGGTTTCCATGCAAGTGCGCGATCGAATTCAAGAGCTGCGCCGGGTTCCGGCCAACCGGTTGAGACCCCATCCGAAAAACTGGCGCACCCATCCCGTCGCGCAGCAAGACGCGCTGCGGGGCATTCTGGCCGAGATCGGTTATGCCGACGCCCTGCTGGCGCGCGAGTTGCCCGACGGGTCGCTCGAGTTGATCGACGGCCATCTCCGCGCCGAGGTCACGCCGAACATGGAGGTTCCCGTGCTCGTGCTCGACCTCGACGAGCACGAGGCCGCCAAGCTGCTGGCCCTGCACGATCCGCTGGCCGCGCTGGCCGAGACCGATCGCGAAGCGCTGGCCGGGCTGCTCGGCGACGTGGAGACCGAGAACGACGCGGTCCGCAAGCTTCTCGATCGGATGCAATCGCCCGCGGCCGATGCGTGGGAGGGCGACTCGGCGGCGGGCGATCCGCCCGAGGTCGACGTGGCCGAGGCGTTCCAGGTGGTCGTCGAGTGCGACGGCGAAGCGCAGCAGAAGCAGCTCTATGAGCGTCTTACCGCCGAAGGATGGAAGTGCCGCTTGTTGACGTTGTGAGGCACGGGGACCAGCGCGCAGGGGCAAGCGCCGAAACGGCCGCACTCCCTGGTCCCCGGCCTCGAAATCCAGGAGCATCGCCATGCCCCGCATCGAAGTCACGGTGAGCTGCCCGGTTCACGACTCGTTCCGCGTGCAGCAGGTCGCCGGCATGTTCGACGTGCCGATGGCGCGACGGGCCTCCGAGCGATTCGCGGTCGATCTGCCCGAGTTGGGCGACGACTGGCGCATCGGCCTGATCGTGGGCCCGTCGGGCAGCGGCAAGACGACGATCGCCCGCCGGATGTTCGGCGCGCATCTTTACCGCGGGCGCGCGTGGCCCCGCGACCGCGCGGTCGTCGACGGTCTGGGCGATCGGCCGATCAAGGAGATCACGGGCCTGTTCACGGCGGTCGGATTCAGCTCGCCGCCGAGCTGGATCAAGCCGTACCACGTCTTGTCGAACGGCGAGCGGTTCCGCTGCGATCTGGCCCGCGCTTTGGCACGGGGCGGGCAGGATGCTCCGGGCTCCGCGAGTTCTTCCCGTTCCTCCTGCGCCGCGGATCGTTCGTCGCTGCCCCTCGTCGCCTTCGACGAGTTCACCAGCGTGGTCGACCGCAACGTGGCAAGGGTCGCCTCGGCGGCCGTGAGCAGGGGGATCCGCCGCGAGGCGATCCGCTGCCGCTTCGTGGCGGTGACGTGCCACTACGACGTGACGCCGTGGCTCGAGCCCGACTGGGTGATCGACATGGCCACGTCGCAGTTCACAAGGAGGTGTCTTCCACGACCCCCGATCGAGCTTGCGATCTTTCGTTGCGGGCGTCGTGCGTGGCGGATGTTTGCGCGTCATCACTATCTGACCGGCTCGCTCAGCGGCGGGGCGCGTTGCTTCCTGGCCACGTGGGACGGGGCGCCCGTCGCCTTCTGCGCCACGGCCTCGTTGCTGGGGCGCAAAGGCCGCCGCCGAATCAGCCGGATCGTCACCCTGCCCGACTACCAGGGCATCGGCATCGGCACGGCCGTGCTCGACGCGGTCGCCGAACTGCACCGGCAGGAGGGCCATCGGGTGAATTGCACGGCCAGTCATCCGGCCATGATCGCCCATTGGCGCAAGTCGCCGCGTTGGAAGCCGATCGGCGTCCAGAAGACCGGGGGCCGCCATCCGACCCGGCTGAATCGGGCGTACCGCAGTTCGGCCGGCCGGGCGGTGGTCTCGGCCGAGTACGTGGGGCCGGGCGATTGCGATCGAGTCGAAACGCCCGGCGCGGCGCCGCCGGCTCGCTAAGGACGCACCCATGGCGGAACGCCCCGCACTGGATGAAGGCAGGCGTCGCGACGTGGTCGCCATCCTTTCGGTAGGATGCAGCCGCCGCATCGCGGCCGGGTACGTCGGCTGCGCGGTCTCGGCGATCCGGCGCACGGCCAAGCGCGATCCCCGCTTCGCCGAGCAGCTTCGCCACGCCGAGCACAAGGTCGAGATCAGCTATCTGCAGCAGGTGAAGACGGCCGCGGCCAAGGAGCAGTTCTGGCCGGCCGCGACCTGGGCCCTGGAGCGAAAGAACCCCCAAGACCACGCCCCGCGCGGCCCGGGCGCCATGACCGAGGCCCAGGTGCAAGAGATGGTCGGGGAGATGGCCGAGATGCTGGTCGAGTTGGTCCCCTCCGCGAAGACGCGCCAGCGCATCCTCAAGCGGCTCGAAGCCTGCTGCCGCCGGACGCGCGACGCGGCACACGACGAGGGCGCACGCCATGAACCATGAGCCGCCGTTCGCCGGTTGCCGCCTGGCCCCCGATCGCGCGAGCCGGATGCTGCGGATGTTTCGCGACGCGCTGGCCCGCAAGCACGGCCGGGCGCGCCGCCTGCTGGCATCGCAAGGCGGCCGGGGGCTACTCGAGTGGGGCAACGAATACCTGCCCGATCACTTCACGAAGCCCCCGTCGCTGATGCACCGCTGGCTGGCCCGGCGATTGGACGCCATGTCGCTGGCCCGCCCCACCAGGCTCAACGTGCTCGGACCGCGGGGCGGGGCCAAGTCGACGCTTGTGACCCTGGCCTACGTCCTGCGCGTTGCCGTCGAGCGCCGCGAGCCCTACGTGTGGATCGTCTCCGACACGAAGCACCAGGCCCGCGCCCACCTCGAAAACGTCAAGAGCGAGCTGCTCGAAAACCCTCGCCTGGCCGCCGACTATCCCGGCGCCGTGGGCAAGGGCCCCGTCTGGCGGTCGGGGTCGATCGTGCTTGCGAATCGGGTCGCTCTCGAAGCGTTCGGCACGGGGCAGCGGATTCGCGGACGCCGCCACCGCGCCCACCGGCCCACCTTGATCGTCTGCGACGACCTGCAGAACGACGGGCACATGCTCTCCGCCCTGCAGCGCGACCACGCGCGAAGCTGGTTTCACGGCACGCTGATGAAGGCCGGCGTGCGCGAGACGAACGTCGTCCATCTGGCCACGGCCTTGCACCGCGAGGCCCTGGCCATGGAGCTTCACGAGACGCCCGGCTGGCGATCGAGGATCTTCCGCGCGATCGAGCGCTGGCCCCGCAACATGTCGCTCTGGGAGCAGTGGGAGGCCCTCTACACCGATCCGAATCGAAGGGGGCGCGCCGAACAGGCGCGCCGCTTCTACGAGGCCCATCGCGCCGAGATGGACGCCGGCGCCGTGCCGCTGTGGCCCGAGGCCGAGGACCTTTACACCCTGATGTGCATCCGGGCCGAGAGCGGCCGGGCGGCCTTCGCCCGAGAAAAGCAGAACTCGCCCATCAGCCCCGAATTGTGCGAGTGGCCCGAGTCGTACTTCGACGAGACGATCTGGTTCGACGCCTGGCCGCGCGACCTCGCGATCAAGACGCTCGCCCTCGATCCGAGCAAGGGGGCCGACGCCCGGCGGGGCGATTACTCGGCCTTCGTCATGCTGGGCGTCGATCGGCGCGGGCTTTTTCACCTCGAAGCCGACCTGGCCCGGCGCGCCACGCCGCAGATCGTCGCCGACGGGGTGGAGCTTTGCCGCCGATTCCGGCCCGACGCGTTCGGGATCGAATCGAACCAGTTCCAGGAGCTGTTCGCCGCGGAGTTCGAGGCCGAGTTCCGCCGCCAGGGCATGCTCGACGCGCGGCCGTGGCTGCTCGATAACCGCGTCAACAAGCAGGTGCGGATCCGCCGGCTGGGTCCCTACCTGGCCGGGCGCCGGCTCCGGTTCAAGACCGACTCGCCCTCCACCCGGCTGCTCGTCAACCAGCTCAAGGAATTTCCCATCGGCGACCACGACGACGGTCCCGACGCGGCCGAGATGGCCGTGCGCCTGGCCGGCGAACTGGCGCGAAACCCGGCTGCCGACGATGGCTTGGGCAGCCGATTGCCCGTCGGATGAACCCTGAACCCTCACAAGGAGCCCTTCCATGGACCCCGAATCACGAACCTGCGCCGAAACCGAGCCCGATTGCCGGCTGGGCCGGCTCGAACGGCGCCTGCTCGAGGCGTTCGACGATCTTTGGGACGACTTCGTCGACCCGGCCGACGCCCTGTACGACGCCGACGGCCGGCGGTGGTCGCCCGTCGGCGCGTCGGCGCCGCTCGGCGCCGCGGGAGTCGCCTTCACGACCGAGCAGCAGCTTCACGAAATCCGCATGCAGTGCCGCGCCCTGGCCGTGGGCAACGAGTTCGCCATCAACGGGCACGAGAACCGCATCTCGTACATCGTGGGCAGCGGGCACTCGTATCGGGCCACGGCCAGGCCCGGGCAGGCCGCCTCGCCCGAACTGGTCCGCGACGTCCAGGAAGTGCTCGACCGGTTCCTCGAACAGAACCAGTGGCACAGGCGGCAGCAGGAGATCGTCCGCCGGCGCGACCGCGACGGCGAAGCCTTTTTGCGATTCTTCGTCGCGCCGGACGGAACCGTGCGGGTGCGCTTCGTCGAGCCCGACCAGGTGTCGACGCCGCCCGACCGGGTCGACGATCCCGCGGCCGGCTTCGGCATCCAGACCGACCGCGACGACGTCGAGACGGTGCACGGCTATTACGTCGACGGGCAATGGGTCGACGCGGCGAGCATCCAGCACCGTAAGGGCAACGTCGACGCGAACGTGAAGCGCGGCCTGCCGCTGTTCTATCCGGTCCGCAAGAACCTTCGCCGGGCGGAGAAGCTGCTGCGGAACATGAGCGTCGTGGCCGAGATCCAGTCGGCCATCGCCATCATCCGCAAGCACGCGGCGGGCACGCGGGGCACGATCGAGCAGTTCGTGGCCAACCAGGCCGACGCCGCGGTCACCAACCGCGCCACCGGCCGGACCAGCCACTTCCGCCGCTACGCGCCGGGCACGATCGTCGACGCGTTCGCGGGCACCGACTACCAGTTTCCCGCCGCGGGCCTCGACGCGGGCCGCTACGTGACCGTGCTCCAAGCCGAGCTTCGCGCGATCGCCAGCCGGCTGGTCATGCCCGAGTTCATGCTCACCAGCGACGCCTCGAACGCCAACTATGCCTCGACCATGGTGGCCGAGGGCCCCGCCGTGAAGATGTTCCAGCGCCTGCAGCGCGACATGATCGAGCAAGACCTGGAGGTCATGCGCCGGGTGATCGCCGCCGCGGCCCAGTCGGGCCGCCTTGCCGCCGACGCCCGCACCGCGGTCGCCATCGAAGCCGTCGCCCCGACCCTCGCCGTGCGCGACCGTCTCAAGGAAGCCCAGGCCGACCAGATCCTGCTTCGCAACCGAGCCATGTCGGCCCAGACCATGGCCCTGCGGCACGGGCTCGACCCGGATCGGGAAAGAGAGTTGATGGGAGGCTCGGGAACGTAGTGCCACGCGACCCTCGGCAAATCTGCTTGGCCCGACCCCGTTCCGAAGTGATTGGCAGAACCTCAGTGATCGTTGCCGGGATCGAAAAGCCCAATGGCCATCAACGTTTCGAGAATCACCGCGCCAGGCACATGCCCCAAAGGCGGGGTGGCCAAAAAGTCGACTTGAAATTCGCGCGGCGATCGGGTAAAGTGGGGGCCATGACGACGCTTGCCAGAACACCCGCGAACGAGAAGAAGCTGGCCCAGCTCAAGGCCGCCCTGGGCGACGTGCTCACCCAGGCGCTGAAGCGGGGCTTCTTCGGCTCGGTCGCCGTCGAACTCTCCGTGCAGGACGGCACCATCCAGAGCATTCGCCGGAAGCTCGAACGCGTCGAGCGATAACCAACTGACGGGTATCGGAAGAGCCTGCCCGGGCGACGCGCAGGTATCCACAAGAGCCCACCGAGGACGATCGGTTCTCGGTGGGCTTTTTTTGGTTCTGTTGCGACAACGAGGGAGCCATGAGCGAGATACTTCAGGAGTTCGTCGATTCGCGCGGGATCGCGATGCGGGTCGACCGCCAACATGGGGTGATCCGGGGCGTGAAGATCCTGGGCACCGAGTCGCGCAACGGGCGCACGTACCTGCCCGAGGCGCTCCGCGAGGCGGCCCGTCTCTACGAGGAGACGAAGGTCAACGTGAACCATCCCAAGGGCGACCCGCTGGGGGCGCGGGAGTATCAGGACCGCATCGGCGTGCTGCGGAACGTGACCCTGCGGTCTGGCGAGGGCCTGTTCGCCGACTTCCACTTCAATCCCAAGCACGCCCTGGCCGAGCAGTTGATCTGGGACGCCGAGCACATGCCCGAAAACGTGGGCTTCTCGCACAACGTGCAGGCCCGAACCTCGAGGCAGGGCGACCGAGTGGTCGTCGAGGCGATTACCCGGGTGCAAAGCGTCGACCTGGTGGCCGATCCGGCGACGACGCGGGGGCTGTTCGAATCGCGGCCCGGCCGGGCGGAACCCTCCCACCGCGAAGGGCGCGACCAGAGCGATCTGACCGTCGAGGATCTCAGGAAGCGTCACCCCGACCTGGTCGAGGCGCTCGTGCGGGAGCAGGCCGCCGAACGGGAC
>Ga0334898_1000994_pt1 | contig 36601 bp, 26 predicted proteins | sample GraSluR3_MG_10_FD_207228 | JGI IMG/M metagenome (GOLD analysis project Ga0334898, IMG submission 207228) | Sludge microbial communities from methane-producing bioreactor in Wageningen University, Netherlands - Granular Sludge_3_08-R3 | ecosystem: Engineered > Bioreactor > Anaerobic >... | reverse complement strand
GCCCACGAAGCCATAAGGCCAACATACCTCGAAAAGCAAAATATTTCGGGGAACAACTCAGAGCAAAGGCTCTACGATTTGATTTGGAAAAGAACCATTGCATCACAAATGAGCGATGCAAAACTCGAAAAAACCACGGCAACCATTGATATTTCAACATCAAAGCATAAGTTCGTAGCCTCGGGCGAAGTATTGCTATTTGACGGGTTTTTAAGGGTTTACTTCGAATCGACAGATGACGACAGCGAAGAGACAACAAAAGTTTTACTTCCCCCTCTAAAGGTTGGAGAAAAACTAGCTCCAATTGATATTACTGCCACCGAGCGTTTTACACAACGCCCACCAAGGTATACCGAAGCAAGCTTGGTGAAAAAACTCGAAGAATTGGGCATTGGCAGACCATCAACGTATGCTCCTACCATATCCACAATCCTCTCCAGAGGGTATGTGCTTAAAGAGGATAGGGAGGGTAACGAAAGAAAGTACAAGGTTATAACACTAAAAAAAGGCGAGCTAACCGAGATTAACCAAACTGAGACTCATGGCACCGAAAAATCCAAGCTATTCCCCAGCGATATTGGTATGGTTGTAAACGATTTTTTGGTTGAGCACTTCCCGAAGATTGTGAACTTCAACTTTACCGCTACCGTTGAAAAAGATTTCGATGAAATAGCCATGGGAAAATTGGAATGGACGGAGATGATTGATAAATTCTATAAGCCATTTCACAAAAATGTGGAGAGAACGCTTAAAGAGTCGGACTACACTAAAGGAGAGCGAATACTGGGTACCGATCCTAAAACAGGGAAACAGGTTAGCGTGCGCATCGGCCGTTTTGGCCCTCTTGCTCAAATTGGCGAAAGCAACGATAAAGAAGACGAAAAACCACAATTTGCAAGCTTACTAAAAGGTCAGCTAATTGAGTCGATAACTCTCGAAGAGGCGCTAAACCTATTTAAGCTACCACGAACCCTAGGTGAATACGAAGGTAAAGACGTGGTGATTGGTGTTGGCCGTTTTGGACCATACGTGAGGCATAACTCAAAATTTGTTTCGCTTAAAAAAACCGACGATCCGCTAAGCATCGAACTCAACAGGGCTATTGAGCTTATTGAGGAGAACAGGCAAAAAGAAAAGGACAAATACATAAAGAGCTTCGACAACGATCCTGAAATGCAAGTGCTCAACGGCAGATGGGGTCCTTACATTAAATACAAAACAAATAACTACAAAATACCAAAGGGAACAGTAGCGCAAGATTTGAGCTACGAAGAGTGCCAAAAAATTGTTGAGAACCAACCAGCATCAAAAGGTAAAAAGGGCAAAGCTACCACAAAACTTAAAGCAAAAAAATGAACCTTGCCCACTACTTCGACGAGTCCGAAGCGTTACCCATCCCATACGGTTTAGGTAAAGACGCCTCGTTATACGGAAAACTTTCAAGAGCAAAAAACCCCGATAGCTTCACATTCGACTACAATTCGCTTGTCATTTTTGGGGTATGCGAGAGCAGAAATTCGAACAACCCGAGTGCAGCAAAGTCTCCCGATTGCATCCGCAATTACCTGTATGCCTTGTCAGGGGCATCAATCAAAAAAAGTGTAATCGACCTAGGCAACCTCAAACAAACTGCAAACCCAGCCGACGCATACATGGCTACTCGAGATATTGTGGCCTATTTAACAAGCAAAGGTGCTACCGTAATTGTTCTGGGGGGTACCCAAGAAATAACTTGGCCAGTGTATCAAGGTGTTGCTGAGAATAATAAACGGTTGAACATTAGCATTATTGACCATAATATCGATTTTGGAGACAATGATGGAGACTTCTCCTCAACATGCTTTGCAAATAAGTTTTTAGCTGAAAATTCCGATGCCCTTTTTAACCTAAATTTTATTGGTTACCAAGGATACTTCGTTAATAACTTGCACATAAAACAGCTTCAACAAAAACACCACGATCACTATCGCCTTGGTTACGTTCGCAGTTCAATGGCCGAAATTGAACCCACACTTCGCGATACTGACATTCTAAGCTTCGACATGGGATGTGTTAAGCAAAGCGATTCGCCGGGGAAAGTTTACTCGTCACCTAATGGGTTTTACTCCGAAGAGGTTTGTCAGCTAGCACGATTTGCTGGACTTAGCAACAGGGTTAAGGTTTTTGGCCTTTTCGAGCTGTCAACCAGTAACGATATTAATGGGCAAAGCTGCCATTTGGCCGCACAAATTATTTGGCATTTTATTGATGCGCACAACCAGCAAAAGCCGAATCCTTTGCTCGACAAAGAAAATGAAGGAGTTAAAAAGTTCTACGTAAAAAGCCCCATTCCCAATATCGACCTAATTTTTCTGCATAATACAGTAAGCGATACATGGTGGATAGAAATTCCTAAATCAAAAAAATATCCCGCCTACATATTAGCCTGCTCATACAACGATTACAAAAGGGCAAGTAATGGCGATATACCTGATAGATGGTTACATGCAGTAAAAAAGTTGACCTAAATCATTTCCACCATTTATGGGGCTTAAAAGGCAATTTGGTCATGCAATATCCGTTATTTGTATAAAAAATAACACACAACAGAAACCTTTGACCTAAATTGAAGTATAAGCCAATGTTGTTTTGTTGGGGTTTATCAACAGATAATTGTTGATAAAATTTGTTGGAGAAAAAATTTTTTACTTACTTTACCTTTCCGTTAAGCTATGTACAAACGGGTTTAAGGCGCAACTTGATGAAAAAAATTTTTTTTACATTATCGCTTTTCACATCCATGACACTTTGTGCTCAACAAGATCCCTTGTTTAGCCACAACATGTTCAATCAAATGGCCATAAACCCTGCCTATGCTGGCAGCAACGACATGATTTGTGCTACAGCTATTAACCGGTTACAATGGACTGGTTTCGGCGAAGGTTCACCTAACGTAACCGTAGTAAATGTTAATGCTGCCATCAAGCCATTCGGGCTTTCAAGCGGCATAGGCCTAAACATCCTAAACGATCAGTTTGGCTTTAACAAAGACCTAGGCGTAAGCCTCTCGTACGCTGTACGTTTTAAGGTAAGCGGTGGAGGAACATTAGCCATTGGCTTAAATGGAGGGTTTATAAACAATACGCTTGATCCTACATGGAACTTCCCCGATGGTTCAAGCGACAATGCCGTTCCCCAAGGAAAAGAAAATGCTATTAATTTCGATATGGGAGCTGGTGTTTTTTACAGCAATAACGAAATGTATTTTGGTGTTTCTGCAACCCATTTAAACGAAACTCCGTACTATAACCAATACGAAACACATTATAAACGTCATTACTACTTAACTGGTGGATACTATCTCGAAATGCCAAACCCTTCGTGGGAGTTTAACCCATCGGTTATCATTAGTAGCAACCTTGTAACAAACCAGCTAACTGTAACTTCAAATGTTATATACAATAAAAGGTTTTGGGGTGGCGTTTCATACCGTGTGGGAGAAGCAATAATTGGTATGGTAGGTTTTGAACTTTTCTCTGGAATGAGAATTGGCTATGCATACGATTTTTCAACAACAGATATAAGTAAATACAATTATGGTTCACATGAATTTATGCTAGGATACTGTTTTACGCTAAAAAAGGAGAGACCTCCTCAGCAGTATAAAAGCATACGTTTTTTGTAGCCTAACATAAAAGCATTTAGAATATTTTTACGTTATTTGCAATTAATAATCGGAGTGTTATGAGAAAACTTCTTGTTTTTGCTGTTCTCGCTGCTATAATAAGTAGCTGTGCTCCCACTGATCGTGGAGAACTTGTGGGTGTTCCTGGCCGAAAAGGTTATCAGGATCCAACCCCATACAATATGGTTTTTGTCCCCATGGGATCATTCAACATGGGTAGTAACGACCAGGATATAGCCCATTCGATAAACGCACCCACAAAAACTGTTTCTGTTGATGCGTTTTGGATGGATCAAACCGAAATCACCAACAATCAGTATCGGCAATTCGTCTTTTATGTTAGAGACTCAATTGCACGTAGATTGCTTAGCCAGCAAATTGATGATTATGCCATCGAAGAAGATGAGTTTGGCAATATCATTGACCCTCCCGTACTCAATTGGGAAATTCCCATCGATCATCAAGACGAAGAACAGCAAGAGATTTTAAGAGAAATGTACTACACAAAGGAAGAAAGTTTTTACTTCCGCAAGGAGATTGACACCCGTAAGCTAAACTATGAGTTTTTCTGGATTGATCTACAGCAAGCTGCAAAAAAGAAGAACCGCTGGAACTTCGAAACAGGTTCGTACGAAGAGAATGCAGAGGTTATTAACCAAATGGGAGTTCCTGTTAGGGTTACCAATCGCTCTTCATTCATCATTCGTGATAAAGTAAACGTATACCCCGATACCCTTTCGTGGATAAGCGATTTTAGCTACTCGTATAACGAACCATACGCTACGCACTATTTTTGGCATCCATCATACGATAACTACCCTGTTGTTGGTGTTTCGTGGCGCCAAGCGTATGCATTTACTATCTGGAGAACTCAATACCTAAACAAATACCTTGCTAGCAGCGGCTACTCATTTGTTGCCGATTATCGTTTACCAAGCGAAGCCGAATGGGAATATGCTTCTCGAGGTGGACTTGATCACGGTATGTTCCCCTGGGGAGGCCCTTACACCAGAAACTCTGAGGGTTGCTTCCTTGCAAACTTTAAACCACTAAGGGGTAATTATGTTGACGATGGTGGCTTTATTACCCTACCCGTTGGTAGCTACGAGCCAAATGATTATGGCCTTTATGACATGTCTGGAAACGTATCGGAATGGACTGCCAACGCATTTGATGAAAGCGCATACATGTTTATGCATGACATGAACCCTGATTATAAATACAACGCAAAACCAAATGATCCACCAGCGCTTAAGCGTAAAGTTGTTAGAGGTGGTAGCTGGAAGGATATTGGATATTTCCTTCAGGTAGGAACCCGAACCTTTGAATATCAAGATAGTGCAACAACACACATTGGATTTAGGTGTGTAAGAACTTATACGGGAGCAAAATAACCCTAGAAAGAATAATAACCTAAAGTTTAATCTTAACTCAATCATCGCAATGGGATTCAATATATCCGAAATCGTACAAGGGGAAAAGTGGAGAATCTTCATGAAGTACCTTTATGCTTGGGGAGCATCTCTGGTTCTTTTAGGAGCCCTCTTCAAACTGCAGTATTGGAAAGGAGCAGGTACTATGTTAACAATAGGAATGATGACCGAGGTAATCATCTTCTTCTTCTCGGCGTTTGAACCCATTCACGATGAAGTGGACTGGACCCTTGTTTATCCTGAGCTTGCTGGAATGACTGACGAGGAAGAGCTTCGAAAGTACAGAAGAGGTTCAGGCCTTGAAGGAATAAACTCAGAGGATTTGAAAGAAATTATTACCAGCGTTATGGCAGCTACAGGTGCTGGTCAGATTCCTCAAGCATCGGGCGAGGGCACAGCTCAGCCAGCCTACGTAGCATCTGGAGGTGGCGGAATGGTTTTCACCGAGAAGTTTAACCAAATGCTTGAGAAAGCTGAAATTGGCCCTGAACTTTTTGATAAAATCAGCAAGGGATTATACAAGCTAAGTGATACTACCTCTAAGCTATCCGATATTAGCGATGCAGCATCTGCTTCCACTGCTTTTGCTCAGAACATGAAAAAAGCCAGTGACTCAGTAAGCAGTTTTTCTGATGGCTATCAGAACAGCGGACAGGTACTAAACGATTCAATGAATATCCTATCGGAAAGTTTCCAAAAAACCGCCAGTACAGTCTCCGAAAGCGGTCAAAACTTTATGGGTGGCGTTGAGCGTTCGGTTGGCAATCTCGAAGAACAGCTTACCCAAGCTGGCGAAACCGTTAAGGAAAGGATTGTTCAGTCGGGAAGCGATGTTGCCAATCAGATTAGCTCGGCAGCAGGCAACCTAGTAAATACTTATTCGCAAATGGCCGAGGCTATGAAAGCCAATGGCGATGTGGTATCTGATGGAAGCAACGGCTATCAGGAGCAGCTTGAACGACTTAACAAGAACATGGCAGCTCTTAACGCCGCACACGAATTACACCTTCAGGGAACATCGGAAAAACTTAAGCAATCGCAAGAAGTGTACTCTGGTGTTGAAGGTATGATGAAAAAACTCAAAACCTCAATTGACGAAACCGAGAAGTATGCTGATTCAATAGCAAAGCTTAACCAAAATATCGCATCGTTAAACACTATTTATGGCAATATGCTATCGGCCATGAATGTTATGTCGAACAATGCATAATGTTGAATTTGTAGCAACAACGCTTTATGGCTCACGGTAAAGAAACGCCAAGACAGAAAATGATAGGTATGATGTACCTAGTGCTTACTGCAATGCTTGCGCTAAACGTGTCGGCAACTGTACTAGATGCTTTCGTACTTGTTGATTCTGGTCTATCACAAACAGCAAAAAGTTTTTCGGTTAAAAATGAGCGGCTATACAACCAAATGGATAATGCAAATGCTGTTAACCCAAAGAAAGTAGGCCCATGGAAAGAAATTACCGACGAAATTAGGGTAAAAACGGCTGAACTTGTTGACTATATCCAGGATCTTAAAATACTAGCCGTTGTTACTGCTGAAGAGGAAACATCACCAGCACTTATTGGGGAGAAGGATATTGATGCAAAAAAGATTAAAGGCAAAGGGGATACAAACATCAGCGGACGAGTATTTTTAGGGTCAGATGGTTCATCAGGAAAAGCCACCGATCTTAAGAACAAGATTATTGAATACCGAGAATACATGCAGAGTTTGGTCGATCCAGAAATTGCAGAGCAACTTATTCAGTCAATTAACAATTTGCTTAATACCGACGACCCTCCACCCTCTGCCGATGGAACTCCACATACATGGGAATCAACAAGGTTTGATCATATTCCGTTAGTTGCTGTTTTCCCACAGCTAACCAAAGTACAACTTGATGTTCTCAACGTTGAAGCTGAAGTTGTGGGTTATCTTCTCCAACAAGTAGATGCTAGCGACTTTAAAGTAAATAAGCTTGATGCTGTAGTTATACCAAAGTCCGACTACGTAATTCAAGGTAATGAGTTTAGCGCAAATATTTTTCTAGCAGCTTCCGATACTACTCAGGTACCTCGAGTTTTTATTGGCGAGTATGAAACTTTCACCACCGAGCAAGGGTTAGAAGACTACAGAATGGTTGGAACATACGAAGAAGTTCCTGTTGAGGGAGGTAAAGGAATATTTACAAGAAGAGCAACAAGGCTAGGTACAAACAAGTGGTCGGGTTTACTTGAGGTTACTGGGCCTGACGGCAATACTTTTAGGCGTCCGTTTAACCACGAGTATGAGGTAGCCCAACCAAACGTAGTTGTATCACCCACAAAAATGAACGTTTTTTACCGTGGTGTTGATAACCCTGTAGACATATCCATACCTGGAATTTCGATGGATAAGATTACGGCAAACATCGACGGTGGAGGATCAATTCGAAGAGCAGGTGGTGCATTTACCGTTGTGCCTGGTAGAGGAAATAAATGTAATGTAACCGTTTTTGCTGAAATTGAAGGAAACAGGCGCAGAATGGGAACTCGTGAATTTAGAGTACGCGATGTGCCCGACCCAATTCCCGGTGTAAGAGGAGTTGGTTCTCGTATAGTTAATAAAAACGAGCTAGCAGCATCATTAGCAGTTGAAGCGCGTATGCCTGAAAGTTTTGACTTTGACCTTTCGTTTAGTATTACTGGCTTTACCGTAATGGCTACAGTTGGCGGATTTACCAGAACTGCAGTATCAAATAACCAGCTAATAACCGATGATCAACGTAGGCTTTTTGATGGTTTACGAAGCGGCCAAACCGTTAACATAATTGACATTACTGCTGTTGGCCCCGATGGCAAAACACGTAACTTGAATGATATAGTATACCGAATAAGATAACACTTTCGACTATGAAAAGAATAGCTTTTTTTCTACTAAGCGGATCGTTACTCCTAGCCTTCTCCTTATCTAGTATGGCCCAGAGAGAAATGAAGGAGCCTCTAGTTAACGATGGAATCTATGAAAGGGAAACAATTAAGCAGCGTATCCCAATTCCCTATCCTCACTTGCGGGAAGCCGATATGATGTGGACAAGAAGGATATGGCGTATTGTTGACCTAAGGGAAAGAATGAATCATCCCTTATACTTTCCTACAACACGTATGCACGACAGGTCTAGCCTAACGCAGCGTTTAATGGATGCCATTAAATACAACGAGATTAATGCATACGATCCCGATGTTGACGATGAGTTTTCAGCGCTAATATCATATGATCAAATTCTAACAAAGCTAGAGGCTCAGGATAAGGAAAAGCAAGATAAGAGCCCAACAACTGGCCGCGATACTACAATTATTATCCCTGGTAGTATTAACTGGAGCGAGATACGAGAACTTGAAATTAAGGAAGAATGGTTCTTCGACAAGCAACACTCAACCATGCAGGTTCGCATAATTGGCATTTGCCCAATTAGAGTGTATACTCGCTATGCACAAGGTCAGGATGATTTGGACATGGGAGGCGATTTATTGAAAATGAGGCTTTTCTGGGTATACTATCCTCACGCACGAACAGTGCTAGCAAATACTGCTGTATTCAATGATTTTAACGATGCTCAGAGAAATTCGTTTGACGATATCTTCTTCAAAAGAAGGTTTAGCTCTTACATTGTTCAAGAGTCTAACGTATTCAACAATAGAAGGGTTTCTGAATACACATTTGGTGGAATTCCTAACATGCAGGAATCGGAGCGCATTAGAAACGAACTTTTTACCTTCGAACACGATTTGTGGGAATACTAGCCATTATATATTTAAAAGTAAAGGCTGCCGATCGGCAGCCTTTTTTTATACTATAAGGTTATTGTTATATAAACCTATCCCCCTTTTCCACCAACACATCATTCTGATAACGTTTTATCTCCTGCTCATCCTCTTTTCGGCATATCAAAAGAACTCCTTCTGATTCTACAACAATATAACCATCTAACCCTTGCAGTACAGCAAGCTTGTTGCTTGGTAGATTTACAATAGAATTCTTTACATCGTAAACCATTGCATTGCTGTTGCCTAAAACATTTCCATAGGCGTCTTTGGAGCTGTTCTGATAGAGCGAACCCCAAGTTCCCAAATCGGACCAACCAAACTCTGAGCAAATTACATACACATTATCTGCTTTCTCTAATACTCCATAATCAATGGAAATATTTTTACACTCGGAATATACCGAGCTAACCGCTTCAGCATACTGCTCCGAATCAAGTTTATGGAACATCCCCTCAAACAAACCGTGTATATCGGGAAGGTATTTGCTAAAAGCGCTATCAATCGCATTTACTGACCAAATAAAAATGCCCGAATTCCAGTAAAACTCACCCGTTTCAAGAAAAACCTTAGCCAGTTCAAGGTTTGGTTTTTCGGTAAAAGTTTTCACCTTATATAATGAAGGATTGCTTTTGTCAGCATCGCCTGATACCTGAATATAACCATAACCGGTTTCGGGACGGCTAGGTTTAATGCCTATGGTAAGCAAAGCATCGTTATTTGCTGCAAAAGCAATGGCTTGTCCAATAATTCTGGAGAATTTATCTGGTTCTAAAACCAGATGGTCGCTAGGTGCTACCACAATAATTGCATTTGGATTTTGCTTTCGAATTACCTGGTAGGCCAACGCTATACATGGAGCCGTATTACGACGCATAGGTTCAAGCAATATCTGTTGCTCTGTTATTTCAGGGAGATGCTCCTGAACCTGGTCTTTATAAACCGATCCTGTAACCACGTAAATATTTTGCGAATCGCAAAAACGATTAATACGCGAAAAGGTTTGCTGAATCAGAGATTTCCCTGTTCCTAGAATATCAAGAAATTGTTTTGGTTTATCGGTTCTGCTTAATGGCCAAAATCGACTCCCTATACCTCCTGCCATAATTACGCAGTAAACATCTGAACGATTATAAGAATTATTAGTTTCGCTTTTCATTATTATGCTGATTATTTATTTGCTGGTATCTTGGTAAAGGTATCGTTTTATGCTCCGCTTGGGGGTTTTCTCAAACTCTTCGGGGTAAAGCTTAATTTTTGCTATCTGACTGTAAGATGGGAGGGTTTTGTTTAGCTCATTTCTATTTTCTTCCATTATACCCTCGAGTGCGCTAGTTTTTACACCATCTTTATCGGCCGAATCAAAATCGGGGAATACCAAGGCAACGAGTTTGCCCTCCTGCTCAATTACAAGAGACTCCTGAACATAGGGAAGATTATTAACAATTCCCTCAATTTCCTCAGGGTAAATGTTTTGTCCGCTAGGGCCAAGTATCATGTTTTTGCTGCGACCCTTTATGAAAAGATAACCGTCAGCATCAATAATTCCCAAGTCGCCAGTATGAAGCCAGCCATCAGCATCAATTGCATGTTTAGTAGCTTCATCGTTTTTATAGTATCCGAGCATAACGTTGGTTCCTTTAACCAGAACCTCACCTACAGTATTCTGTGGATCATCCGAATCAATTTTAACCTCCATATTAACCACTGCTTTACCTGCGGAATAAAGCTTAGTCGATTTCCATGAGTCGTAGGTAATTATGGGGCCACATTCGGTCATTCCATATCCAACAGTATAGCGGAAACCTATATCGCGGAGGAACGACTCAACCTCAGGATTAAGCGCGGCGCCACCAATAATAACCTCTATAAAGTTTCCACCAAAAATTGCTGTAAGCTTTTTGTTTATCTCTTTCTTAATTCTACGATCGATAATTGGAACCTTAAGCAGCATTTTAAGCGAGGGGCGTTTTAATGCTTCAAGGATATTCTTTTTGTAAATTTTCTCAATAATTAAGGGGACAGCCAGTACAACTTTTGGCTTAATCTCGTCAAAGGCTTCGAGAATAATTTTTGGTGATGGGTTTCGCGTAAGGAAATGGATGTGGCAGCCTTTAGTTACCTCGTAGAGAAACTCGAAAGCGGCTCCGTATGCATGAGCCAATGGAAGAATTGACACCTGTCTGTCGCCAGGCTGTAGGTCAATAACCTCGTCGGCAAAAACCATATTGCTCCATAAACTTCGGTAGGGAAGCATTACACCTTTTGAGAAGCCTGTTGTGCCGCTAGTGTAGTTAATTACACAAACATCGTTGGGCTTCTCATCTCGGTAAAACTGCACATCATTTGGTGTAAAACCATTTGGGTGCCTTTGGTTAAATAGCTCATCAACGCTATTCCTTATATCAGTAACCGAGAAAGGAGTGTTCTCGTGATGTATTCCGAATTTGGTTAGCGAGATGATGCATTTTACATTTCGCATTTGCGACTCATCAAGATTTTCCCAAATTGGATCGCCGGTAAATAGCACAACCGAATCGGAATGGTTAACAATGTGGTGCACATTGTCGGGTTTAAAATCGGGCAGAATTGGAACTACTACTGCGCCGTAGGTTACAATTGCCAAAAAAGCAACAGCCCAATGCGATGAGTTACGGCCAATTAGCGCAATCTTATCGCCTTTTTCAATTCCTGTTTTCTCGAAAATTATGTGAATTTTCTCAATCTTACGTGCTAGGTCGTAGTAATGAATGGTTGCGCCTTTATAGTCGGAGAATGCAGGTAAATCCCAATTCTGCTTAACACTCTCCTCAATCAGCCGAATAAAACTTTTGTCCATAGAAGATAATTAAGCGGCAACGAGGCCATTTTAGAAAACAGCAAAACTACAAATTTTAGGCAATATATCCTTATTATTAATTGCACAAGCCTACTGTTGTGCGCCTCGATCTATTGGTTTTTGCTGTTTTGCTTGTACTTTCTATACGCAAATACAAAAGTAACTCCTATGATTAATCCAATTATATTCGAAAGGGTATCTTTGGGGTTGAAGGCTCTTTCGGGAACAAGCTGCTGAATAAACTCAATGGCAATTGCCAGTATAAATGAAAACCCAACAAATATCCACCACAGATATGGCCTCCTTCTATCGCCATTGGCTAAAAAGGCAGCTATAGGAAGGACAAAAAAAGCAAAACCATGCAACAGGTAGTCTACTCGGTACGTGTTGGAGTTAACCTCAACAGAAGTAATGCCTGTTGATGGGCAAAAATAAAAGCCAATTAGGGCCAAAACATAAACAATAAAGCCAATGCGGTAAATAAGTTTCATGTGGCAAATATAGCTTCATTTGGCAAAATGGTACTACCTTAGCATTGACTTTACCTATTAAGATGATTTTACTAAATTTGCAGTTCCTTTACGAAAAAAATAAAGAATGAGCCTTCCTGACAAGCGGATTGTAGATTTTATTAACGAGCACCACGTACTAACGCTAGCCACGAGCTTCGACGAGGAGCCATACTGTGCAAACTGCTTTTACGTGTATATGGAGGAGGAGAATAGCCTCGTATTTACATCGGATTACGACACAAAACACATTCAGCAAGCAAGCCATAACATATACGTAGCCGGTAGCATTGTGCTCGAAACAAACGTTATAGGTAAAATTCAAGGCGTACAGTTTCAGGGAATAATTAGCGAACCAAGTGCAGAACTCCACGAAAAAGCTCGAAAAGCCTACCTCAAGCGCTTTCCCATTGCAATGTTAATGAAAACTACACTCTGGGTTGTCGATCTTACCTTCCTGAAATTTACCGATAATAGGCTAGGCTTCGGGAAAAAGCTCAAGTGGGAAAAAGAGCTAATTGTTAACCCTTTCTTTAGAACCAATCCTGACAAATGATTTTTGTAACCGGCGGCACAGGGCTAATCGGATCGCACTTGCTATACCACCTAACGAGCAGCAATAAACAAGTAGTTGCGCTAAAGCGAAAGAATAGCAACCTAGCGCTGGTAGAAAAACTATTCGAGGCATACTCCCCCGATAAAACAGATTTATTCAATTCCATTTCGTGGGTCGATGGTGAGATTGAGGATTACCAAACCTTATGCAACGCTGTAAAAGGATGCGATGAGGTGTACCATTGTGCTGCCATTGTTTCGTTCAACGGGAAGGACACAAACCAAATGCTTAATGTAAACGTACAGGGAACTGCAAACATTGTCAACGCGTGCATTGAAATGGGAGTTAAACGGCTTTGCCATGTTAGCTCGGTTGCAGCCATTGGATCGCCAGCGGAAGGAAATTTCGTTGATGAAAACACTCCGTGGGGCAAATCGAAAGGAAAATCGGGATATGCAATAAGCAAATTTCGTTCGGAAATGGAAGTGTGGCGTGGCATTGAGATGGGGCTTAATGCTGTGGTTGTTAACCCAACCGTTGTAGTTGGCCCTGGCCGCTGGGAAAACGGAAGCGGACAAATATTCGGAACTATTGCCAAGGGATTTCCGTTTTACACAACCGGCAAAACAGGTTACGTTGATGTAAGAGATGTGGTAAAAGCAATGATAACTGCCATGCAAAAGCAGATGTGGGGCAAAAGGTTTATTATTAACGGTGAAAACCTCATGCACAAGCAGGTTTTTGAAACCATTGCGCATGAAATGGGTAAGAAACCACCCAGCATAAACGTTACGCCATGGATGAGCGCAATTGCTTGGCGGCTAGCGTGGATTGGCTCAAAATTCAGCGGTAAACCCGCAGCCCTAACTCGCGATACAGCTCGAAGCGGACATGCTACTACCTACTACTCATCAAAACTTGCCGAAAAAGAGCTTGGTATTAAGTTTACACCCATTGCCGATGCCATAGCAAATACTGTCCGCATTGGCCAGCTATAGGCTCCTAAACCTTGCTTGTATTTGAAGTTAACGCTTTGTAAATAAAGTACAAGCCTGCTATTACAAACGGAATGCTTAACCATTGCCCCATGTTTAGGGTCATGTTAGCTTCAAACCCAACCTGAGGTTGCTTAATAAACTCAATTAGGAAGCGTGTGGCAAAAATAAAAATTAGGAATAGCCCGAAAAGCAATCCGGGTTTAGGCTTGGCATTTGACTTAAGGTAAACCCACACCAGAACTATAAAGCCAACCAAGTACGACAACGCTTCGTAAATTTGCGTTGGATGCTTAGGCACGGTTTGGCCATCCTGTTTAAAAACAAAACCCCAAGGTAGGCTAGTTTCAATGCCGTATATCTCCGAGTTCATAAGGTTTCCCAAACGGATAAGAACACCGGCAAGGGCAACGGTTATTACAATACGATCGAGAATGTAAATTAGCGGCCGCTTTGTACGGCGACTAAAAAGGTAAAGCGCAATAATTATCCCTATGGCTGCGCCATGACTTGCTAACCCACCCTGCCAAATTTTTAGTATCTCCAATGGGTTTGCCAGGTAATAGCTAGGCTCGTAAAACAGGCAATGCCCCAATCGAGCGCCCGCAATGGTACCAATTGCCATGTAAATGGTAAGCGTATCGAGGTAGTTTTCCGGAAGACTCTCCTTTTTAACAATACGCTCAAAAATCATGTAGCCAAACAAAAACGAAAGCGCCCAAAGCACCCCATAGTAGCGTATTGAAAGTGGGCCAAGCGAAAATATTTCGGGGTCGATATTCCAAATAATCTGTGATAGTAGCATGCCTAAAATTTTTGGTAATGTAATGCGTAAAAGTATAAAATATTTTACGCTTACAGGCTAATTTTTAGCTAAAGCTATGGTTGCATAGGGTTATAATAAAAATAGGCGGAGCTGTGCTCCGCCTAATAAAAAATTTAATCGTTTAGGATAAGATTAAAAGGCCACAACAATACCAATGTTTACTCCTAATCCACTTTCCTTACCTATCTCATCCTTATTGTCCTTGTTTTTAATTTTTGCAAATGCATATCCTATTCCCATTTCTAAACCAACATATTCATTAATAAAATAAGCAGCACCTAAAACACCACCAAATGCAAGACCGCTATACTTATCTGTATCATCATCTCCATATGAAATAGACATAAAACCAATATTTGCTTGAGCAAATGGTTTAATATTAGTATCGCCTACATAATACTTCCCAAATAAACCTATTCCTAATGCAGTTGATGGGTCCGACCAATCCATGTCGCCCCATTTTGACTTACTTGAAATGTACGACAAGTCTATACCAACAGCCAAACCATCTATTACAAAATAACCAACTTGAGGCTCAAAAGAAAATTCAGAAGTTTTTAACTGGCTATCCGAATCTTCTACTCCGACAACTTCTGATGACATTGTATTGGAACTAAAACGTAGATTAGATGAACCTCCAATTAAAATTTTTCCTTGTTCGACCTGTGCATTAAGACCTAGTGCAATTATTAATGCACCTGCTAGCAATGAAATTTTTCTTTTCATAATAAATGTTAGGTTAATTTCCCTACTCTTAAGGCTTTTCGGTTTCGCCCCTGGTTACAATCCCAAACTAGGAATGGGTTTTTACATTTCAAATTGAAATTAACACTTTTTTTAGAAAACCAAAAAAACGTTTGCTTATTGGGGCATTTTTTTAGACAAATGATTGGTTTAAGAATATGAGTGGGCGCTCCTGTAAAACAAAACATATTTTGTACTTTTGGGCGTATTACTAACCGAAAAAAATGTTGCTATGTTTTCAGGAATTGTTGAAGAGGCCGCAAGGGTTGTCGATATTCAGAAGGAGCAAGAGAATATCCATATTACCCTAAGCTGCTCGTTTGCCAAACACTTAAAAATTGACCAAAGCGTGTCGCACAATGGGGTGTGCCTTACTGTGGTTAAGCAACAGGGCGATACCTATACCGTTACGGCCATTAAGGAAACGTTGGAAAAATCGAACCTTGGCCTACTGCAAATTGGCGATAAGGTAAACCTTGAGCGCAGCATGAAGCTCGAAAGCCTACTCGATGGGCACATGGTACAAGGGCATGTTGACCAAACCGCTGTTTGCACCAAGGTTGAAGAGGCTGATGGTAGCTGGTACTACACCTTTGAGTACGACCCAACCAAAGGCAATATCACAGTCGAAAAAGGATCGGTATCGGTGAACGGCGTTAGCCTAACCGTTGTAAACTCAAAAGAAAAATCGTTTCAAGTTGCCATTATTCCATTTACCTACGAGGTGACTAACTTTCATACGTTTAAGGAAGGAACAGTGGTTAACCTTGAGTTTGATATTGTGGGTAAGTACATCTCAAAAATTTTAAAGCAGTACATTGAGGGTGGTATGCTCGATAAGCTAATTAAAGGGTAAAAGAATAGCTGGCTATGATATCGTCGCCAAAAACCATGTCGGCAATAATATCGGTTGTTGCATCGGCTATTTCGGTAGCTACATGGTTAATTACAACCCCACCCGATGAAACAACTTTTTGGCCTATAGCAGCAATTGGGTTTGTAACTTTTGCTGCTATGTTCTTTCTTAGCCACTTTCTTATCAATCAGTTTATTTTTGAGAAGATAAACCCCATTTACAAAACTATTCAAAGCCTGAATATCTCGCGTAGAGAATTGAAAAAGGATCTGGAGGGAAAAGATATCCTCACCGAGGTAAACCGCGAAGTAGTGCATTGGGCAAACCGAAAAAGCCAAGAGATTGACAAGCTGAGAGAGCTTGAAAACTATCGAAAAGAGTTCCTTGGAAACGTGTCGCACGAGCTGAAAACGCCAATTTTTAACATTCAGGGCTACGTGCTAACCCTGCTCGATGGTGCACTTAGCGACCCATCGATAAACAAAAAGTACCTTGAGCGAACGGAGAAAAGCATAAACCGCTTAATTTCTATTGTTGAAGATCTGGAGTCAATCTCCAAACTTGAATCGCGTGTGCTAAAGCTTAACTTGGAAAAAACAAACATTGTTCAACTTGCAAATGAGGTTTTTGAGGCTCAGGAGATGCGTGCAAAGAAAAGGGGTATTAAGCTAGTCTTCGATCAGGATTACGATTCCCCCATTTGGGTTAAAGCCGACAAGAAAAGGATATACCAAGCGCTAACTAACCTTGTGGCAAACTCCATAAACTATGGAAAAGAAGGTGGTCGCACAAAAGTTTCGTTTATGGATATGGGCGAGAATATTTTGGTTGAAGTAAACGATAACGGAATAGGAATTCCAAAAGAGGACATACCCCGCGTATTTGAGCGGTTTTACAGGGTTGATAAAAGCCGGTCGAGAGAACAAGGCGGAACAGGGCTGGGTCTGGCTATTGTAAAGCATATAGTTGAAGCTCACGAGCAAACCATAAATGTGCGGAGTAGCCTAAATGAGGGTACTTCATTTGTATTTACGCTTGTAAAGCATAAATCTTCAAAAGGCTAGCCCTTAAAAGGTTCCCAACTTTTAGCCAAGCCGCCAATTCCCGTTTCGCGGTAGGCAACCTGAATATCGCGACCCGTTTCGGCCATTGTTGTAACAGCTTTATCAAACGATATTTTATGCCCCCCGTCGGAGGCCAGTGCGTAAACAGCACACGAGTATGCTTTTGTTGCTGCAATGGCATTTCGCTCAATACAAGGAATTTGTACAAAGCCCAATACCGGATCGCAGGTAAGGCCCAAATTATGCTCCATACCCATTTCGGCAGCATACTCAATTTGTGTAGGCGATCCACCAAGTATTTGAGTAATTGCAGCAGCAGCCATTGCACATGCCGTTCCTATTTCACCTTGGCAACCCACCTCTGCTCCCGAAATGGATGCATTGGTTTTAACCAAATTGGCAATTAGCCCAGCAGTGGCTAAACCTCGTAAAATTTTTGTCTCGCTTAAATGCTCATCACGACTAAGGTAGAAAAGAGCCCCAGGTAGAACACCCGACGAACCACAGGTTGGAGCCGTAACAATGCGTCCTCCTGCTGCATTCTCCTCCGAAACTGCAAGGGCAAAAGCAAATAGCAACCCAATGCTTTTAATGGTGCCATGCTGATTTAATGCTTTTGTATAATGCGACGATGCCCTTCGGGCAAGCTTAATTGGGCCAGGCAAAACGCCCTCATTATCTATACCCCGCTGCACAGTTTCCTTCATGGTTAACCAAACATCGTGGAGGAATTGCCAAATTTCAGCCCCTTCGTTATCCTCTACATACTCCCAAAGCGATTTTCCTTCTTGCTTACACCAAAGTAGAATATCGGACATTTTGTTGTGGCTATAAATTTTTTCGGCGTTAAGCACGCCGTTCTCATCGCGCAAATCGCCCCCACCTATGCTATAAACATCCCATTTTTCAATGGCATTGCCGTCGGGGGTCATAGCCTCGAAACGCATTCCGTTTGGGTGAAGAGGTAATTCCTGCTTATCGTTCCAAACAATTTCCAAATCGTTAGGCATAAATGCTTTTTGTAAAGCATGATCGGTATGGTGACCTTTACCTGTTAGCGAAAGACTTCCGAACAGCGTAACCTTAAAGCTGTGAGTATCGGGATGGCGCTCCATGAAAATTTCAGCAGCACGAACCGGGCCTATGGTATGGCTACTCGATGGGCCAAAACCCATTTTGTATATCTCCCTAATTGTTTGCATAGAATTATGTAGTATAATAGGCAACAAAGATACAAAAAAGCGCTTGGCTACTACTATACCAAACGCTTAATGAGAATTAGGTAATTCGGGATTTAGCAGCCTCCTCGAGGTGCTGCAGGCTCTTCAATATCAACATCCGCAGTATTTGTTGCTCCATTAATGGGCGAACCTGCTGGCATTAGCTTGGAATAGTTAAACCTTGCCTGCTCATCGGAATAGAAAAAGAATGAAGGTGTAGGCTTTTGAATAACATATTTGTTGGCTAGGGCAAATCCGCCTTTGAGGTACTTGAAATTTTTTGTAAAACCATTGGTGAATAGTATGGAAAGCGCATTAACAGCATCAACCTCCTTGTTCCCGTAAATAACTTTTGTAAGCCTTGGGTTATTGTTAATATACTCAGCATACGTATCGCTGGTAATTTCACGCAAGGGGATGTTTATGGCGTTAGGCAAGTGGTTTTTTTCGTATTCTTCGGGTGTTCTAATATCAACGAGCAATATGTCAGTTTCTTTTAGCTGCAGTGCTTCGTAATACTCAGCCAGCGAAAAGCTATGCTCATTGCTTTGCAACAATTCGAGCTGATTTTGAATAGATATTTTATAGGGCGAAGTAACCACCCTTTTCACCACCATTGCCAGTAATAGTAAACCAACAAAAGCAGTTAAAACTAGGGTTAATATATGTTTCTTCATAACAATTTAGTATTACGTTTAGTGTTTTTGCTAACACCCACCACGAGTCGCGGTAACCACAGGCTCATCAACCACCTGAGGGGTTTTATCCTTAGCCGTTGTTAGCTCTTGCTCTTTAAATGCCCTTATTGCTTTCTGTCGAAACCTATTGGTAAATGCAACCTCCATTTTTAAGCCAGGGGGCACGGTTGTTTGCAGCGTTTCGAAGAAACCGTTTAATCCTCCCTTAAGCACAAATATATTTTCGTACCCCAATCGCTTTGCAATTATCCATGCTTGCTGTGCTTCTGTAGTTCCGTTTGAGTATAGAACAACCTTGTTCTCTTGGTCATTCAGAATATTGTTCCATCTTCGCTGATTAATTGAGCCAAGAGGAATATTAACCGACCCCGGCAACGAAAATTGTGCTGCATCGTGCGAACTACGAACATCAACAAGTACCATGGGATGATAATCGTTTAGCAGCTTAAAGGCTACCTCGTCGGGGTGAACAAAGTGCTGGTTTGATAAAACACTAGCATTAAGTTCGTCTTTAGCCAGCTCATTAATACCTGTAATTTTTTGAAATGGGGTAAATATTAGCACCACGCCCACAAACAGCGAAAGCAATACAGGAACTGCATAGCTCATGCCTTTTGTGTCGGTTAAACCGCTATCGGGGTTAACCCTCTCCTCTATAAGAGCAGTAACACCAAAGGCAATTAGCGCAACGGCTATCATTAAAAAGGCAAACCATCCGGCGGAAATGCCCAAGGAATCGAAAACGAATAATCGACCTAAATTACCGCTTACCGAAAATTCTTGAACCACAGGGAAAAACTCACCGTAAGCAACAATACCTAAAAATATCCCCACAAGAAAAACCATTGCATCAATTTTACCAATAACAGCAGCGGTTACGCTGGTTCCGGGGCAATATCCACCAAAAATAAACCCGAAACCCATAACCACGCCACCAACAATTGCCGGCCAGATAAAAGTGGGGTTAACATAAACAAGCGAAATATCAATCCATCCAAGGTAGTTCATAATAAACACTCCAACCATTGCGGTAATACCGGCAGTAAAGAACACCCTGAGCACTGTAAAATCGTAGCCGTAAAAAACGCCAGCCAATCGACGCGAAGAGGAGAAACCCGCCGATTCGAGCACGTAACCAAAGGCTATACCGATGAAAAGGGCGAGAAGCAGATCCCATTCCATTCCAATTATTCCTTGAGGTATTAGTGGTCCCATAGTAAAGGGTTAAAGGTTAATGATTAACTAAATCCAAAGCTTACGAAAGAAATATGCAATTGCATAACCAGTTCCGAAGATGAACATCATGGTAATAATGCCGCCAGTTGACATAACAGCCATTCCGCTAAGCGCTGCACCACTTGTACAACCCCTGCCTAGCTGAGCTCCAATTCCAAACAGAACACCTCCAAGCAGGGCAAATCCGAGTCGAGTTCCGGCCTTTACTCTTGGTCCTCGCTCCACTTTAAACTTCATTCGGCCAGAAATAATGCCCGACAAAAGCCCACCAATCAGAACACCAAGCACCTCGATGGATAGCCACGATTTTAGGGGATGAACATCCCCTGCAAGGTTTGGCCCCCAAAATGAGGATTCGGCTGCATGCTCAGGTGCAACGGCATTAACGGTAACGGTAGCCAAATCTTTAAAAGCACCGCTCGCCCCTAAGCCTCTACCTGCAATAAAAATTGCCATTAAAAGCACCAAACCAAGCAGCACCCCTGCTAAATACGAATTGATGTATTGGGTCTTTTGTTGTTCCATAGTATTGCTTTTTTAATCAATTACAAAACGAGTAACACTAGCATCCGCCACGGGGCGAAACCGTAACCTCCTCAACTTCTTTTGTTTCGGCTTTTCCGCCACCCGATGATACGGGATAGTCAAAAATTTCGCTCTCGGTAAATGCGTTAGGTATACCTTGCTCAAGCATAAAACCGTTCATAAAACTATTTGCTCCGTAGGTTAGCGTATAAGCCTCGTATCCAATAAGCCGCAGATAGACTGTTACAAACGAGCTATGCTGCCCCGTAAAACAGTACACTACAATTGGCTTATTAGTGGGGAGCGTATTCAGCTGCTCGGTTCTTTTAAGGGCTTTTTTGGGCTGATACCTTACCGCTTGGGGTATATGTCCCTTTAGGTAAAGGTTTTCGGGCCAGTAGTTTATAATGTAGAAGTTGTGCAAAGGATTAAAAAGAGTATCGGGAGTTACTGTAACTCCATTAAACCCATTGTTAAATAGTTGGTGTGCTCGTTCTCTAAGAATTGCGTAACCCGCTTGCTTTTGAGTTTCAACTTCAGGAAACTCACCAGGCTGGTTCATCATTTTCGGATCGGTCTCAAGAAGTTCTGAGTGGCTATTTGATGCCCTTGCTAGCCATTTCTTTTCGGCCGTTGGCTTATGCCATGCGCTAAAACCCCATTTTAGTGCATAAACATTATTGTAGCCTAATAATCGGAGTAATGATGTTGCATACGATGCTGTTTGTCCAGCATTGCAAACCATAACAATCTTGCTAAAAGCATTTGGGTTGATACTACCCTCAAAGTAGTTAAGCACTTCGGTAAATGCAACGTTAACCGAGTTTGGTATATGTGCGGCACTAAACTCTTGAGGGCTGCGCATATCAATTACAAGCACATTGCTATCAATCTCTTTGTAGAGTTGGTAAGCAGCAATCATAGCAGGTACTTGTGGGCTATTTATAAAGTCACCCGAACGTTCAATATAGGTTACTAACGAATCGAAGGCAACCTTAGGGTCGAGTGACTGTTGCTGGTTGGGTTTGCTATTGCCGCACGAAAATGCAAAAGCCATTAGTACAAGCAGAAAAATTGGCGCTATTCGTTTCATGCTATTCCTTTTTTTCATCATTAACAACGTTTTCCTCTTCATGTTCGTCATGCTCTAAATCTTCCCAACCAGTTATCATGGCCTTAATGGCCGATAAGGGTTTGTGACCAGTAGTTGTTAAGTAAACATGAGCAATAACGAAAGCCACAAGTGCAAAAGCCCCAATAGTATGAATTATTGCAATTAGCTTAAGATTAATAGCATCAACCGACTTAATCTCACCTCCCGATGGGTATTTGTAGTAGAGGTACAAAAAGCCCGTAACTATTTGTACCGGTATTGCAAATATTTTTAGTCCAAGGTATACAAGCCTTTGCAATGGATTAAACTTGTTGTAAACCGATTTTTTGGTAGGGTGAGGTGCTCCCCTAAAAATACCTGTAATGTAGTAATCAATTTGTGCCTTAATAAACTTTGAAGTTGGAATGTACTGCCGCCACTCACCCGTTGTAAAGTGCCAAAAAATGGCAAAAATTATTAGCACAACTAATGCCCAAAGGGAAATATTATGCCATTTTACAGCAGCTTCAAACCCCATTAGGTTAAACGAACCATGGATTTCGAACCCTGTAATCGCTAAAAAAAGTATTAGAAAAGCTTGGCTCCAGTGCCAAAACCGCTCAAACACTTTGTAAACATAGGTTTCTTTAGCCATACCAAATTGTTGTTATATTTTAACTGCTCTTTACCTTCCGTTTTTTGCTACTTACAATACGTAGGCTTCCGTGAACCAAAACACCGCCTAGAGTACCAAGTACCATTAGGATACCAATAAGGTCGATTTTCGCGTTTCTATCGCGCCCTGGCATGTAAAAATCGGTAAGCGATGCTAGTCGAGAATTCTGGCGCGAGTGACAATCGACACACGACAGTGAATTCTCCTTTGGCGATACCATGTGCGATATTGGAAGATACATTTCCGTTTCAACAAATTCCCACTCGCCGCTCCACGGCAATCCGGCAATCCTCATGCCCTCGGTTAGCGATGTCTCCCAATTAAAATCGACCCAAAGCCCACCTTTGCCCGGTTCTTTATCCCACAGTTTGGCCTTTAGCACCCGTCTGTAATGAGGGTCGAAGGGTTGCTTTCCGCGGTGTATCTTAACAGGCCAAATTTGAGCCTTTGGATCAAAATACTCGCCATACAGCGTATTAATTTTAACTGGAAATTCGGTAATGGTATCGCTAACCAGCATATGATCGGCCTGTCCGTTAAACCAAACGTACTCGGGTTCAACATCTTTAGCCCAATATGCTGTTCCTTTTATCGATTGGTACGAAATGGTACCGGTTGAATCCATCATTTGGTAGGGCTCACCATCCTGAAGGTCGCATGCTGTTGACCAGTCCCAGTACATTTTTGTTGGGTTAACCTTTGCATAGGTTGGAATATGACAGGTTTGGCAGGCCACTTTTACGGTATGCTCGTTAAGCTTACTTTGCGCATGAGGGGCTGCACCATGGCACTCGGTACATGTTGCCCTATTATAATCGTTTGAGGCTGTTCCATAATAACGGCCATTCATTACATGATTTTGGGTTTTATGGCAATCAACACAGCTCATGTCCATTCCCTCTTTTGCCATATGAACATCCACGTTTCGGTTTGTGTTGAGCAAGGCCTCTTCGAGATGTCCGTGCTTAATATTGTTCCCCCCAGCGCTGTAGAAGTGACAATAGCCACAATTGTACTTTGTTGGTTTGCCTACATTGGCTGTAATGTGCTTATAATCGGGGGCAAGTGGACCACTTGCAGGTGGATAGCCTGCCCCACCGCTTGCTTTCTCGTACGTTTGGGTGTTGTCGTGGCAAATTAGGCAATCCATATTCCGCTGTTGAGAAAAGTCGAAGGAATCGTCCTCCCAGCCATAGCCAGCATGACACTTATTGCAGGTTGCCTCGCTCCCTCCTATACCCGTACAAAAATTGTTTACCAGATTTTTTTTGCCAAGGTAAACCACGCCTCTACCCTCAATGTACGCTTCGCGCTCCCAAAGCCAGTGGTGATTAGTTAGTAGCTCTTTCCCACGCTCGGTATGGCATGAGAGGCAGGCTTCGGTTACCTCTTGCGGTTGTTTAAAATCTTTTTGCAGCTCGGCAAACTGGCTGTGATCAACAGCCACTTGGGGCTTGTTGTTAACCTCGTGCTTAAGTGCCTCGAGCACTTCGGGGTTCATTTGTTTTGGCTTATCGAGTAGGGCAATAGCGAGGAAAACTTGCGGGACAAGTACTATGGCCACGAAAGGAATTAGCTTTTTTTTCATCAGTTAATGTTTTGTTGCAAACTAAAACTGTATTTAGCAGAGATGAACTAGCTGTTAATGAAATAGAATGTGGCTAATGCTGTTGAAATTTTACTTTTGTTTTTCTCTGAAAAACTACTAAAGAACAAGCAACCAATACAAATATATCGAAATATATATATGTAATGTTTCGTAACACGGTAAAACTTTGAAAGAAGAAAGAAATTTAGAAAGATTTTAAATATTGATAGTTTTATGTATCAATAATTTATCACTTGAATATACAATTATTCGGTGCCAAAGCGTATTCGCTTTGCCAGCTTCGATGCAAATACGAAATCGTTCAGCTCCTTGTTGTCGCTCTGGAGTATATCCTCCTTGGTTCCCTCCCACCATTTTTGGCCTTTGTAAATAAAGATAATCTTATCGCCAATACCCATAACGGAGTTCATGTCGTGCGTATTTACAATGGTGGTAATGTCGTACTCCTCGGTAATTTCTTTAATAAGCTCATCAATTACAATTGACGTTTTGGGGTCGAGTCCCGAGTTTGGCTCATCGCAAAAGAGGTATCGAGGGTTAAGGGCTATGGCACGTGCAATGGCTACGCGTTTTTTCATACCACCGCTAAGTTCGGATGGAAAAAGGCTGTTGGAGTCGTCCATGTTAACCCTGTGCAGGCAAAAATTTACCCTTTCGAGCTTTTCGTCAAACGATTTGTTTGTGAACATATCGAGCGGATACATCACGTTCTCCTGCACTGTTGCCGAATCGAAGAGGGCCGAACCCTGAAACAGCATACCAACTTCGCGTCGAAGAAGTTTTTTCTCGTTGAATGAAAGCTTATTAAAGAGCGTGTCGTTATAATAAATTTCGCCTTCGTCAACCTCATGCAACCCAACTATCGATTTCATTAAAACCGTTTTACCCGATCCGCTTTGTCCGATTATCAGGTTTGTTTTACCCTTCTCAAAAACAGCGCTAATACCTTTAAGAACGGTTGTTTCGGCAAATCTTTTTGTTATGTTCTCAATTCGTATCATGATAACAGCAGCTGGGTAAGAATAAGGTTAAACAGGAGAACCACGACACTACTATACACTACCGCTTTGGTACTTGAGCTGCCCACCTCGAGCGAACCACCGCTAACCGTATAACCGTAAAACGAGGAAATTGAAGTAATTATAAAGGCAAAAACCACCGTTTTTATTACAGCATAGGTTATGTAGTAAGGAATAAAAACGTACAAAATTCCCTCGAGGTACTGTTGAGTTGTAATTACCCCGGTAAAGCTACCAACGGCCCAGCCTCCAGCAATTCCAACAAAAATGCTCATAATGCATAGAAATGGGTTAAACACCATGGCCGCTACCACCTTTGGAAGAACTAGGTAGCTGGCAGAGTTAACCCCCATAATTTCGAGAGCATCAATTTGCTCGGTAACGCGCATTGTACCAATTTCGGAGGCAATATTACTACCAACCTTACCAGCAAGAATTAGCGCCACAATTGTTGATGAGAACTCGAGCAGAATGCTATCGCGAGCAGCAACGCCAATCAGGTAGTTTGGCAAAAGGGGATTCTCAGTATTATATGCTGTTTGAATGGTAATAACCGCACCCATAAACGCCGAAATAATGGCAATAATACCAATTGAGTTAAGCCCAAGCTTTTCAATTTCCTTAACCGTTTCGCGGTAAAAAATCCACCACTTTTCGGGCTTTGTAATTACTTTGCCCAAAAAAAGTATGTACTCACCAATTGTATGAAATAGTCGAATTAGCATGACAGTTCAAAAGTAATAAATTTTGAAGTATAGCGGAGATCTTTCAAAACTTTGTTGCGCTAGCATCAGTGTTTCTTCCAAAAAAACCTAACAATGCTAGTTCTTACTCAAAACAGTTTGTAGTTAGACATAAATTGCTTTGCTTTGCTAGCACATATCTTTATTCGCTTTTTAAACTGCAAAACGCAACACTATGAATACGCTAAAAAAAATAGGCTTAACCGTTGCTATAATAAGCGCAAGCCTTATGCTTTGGGGGCAAAACGTACAACCAAAGCAAAGCGAGCCTAGCCAAATAACCGACAAGCAAATCTCGCTATTTGTTAACGCGCTAGTAGCTGTTATGCCAATTCAGCAACAGGCCGAAAACGATAAGGTTAAGGCTGTGGAAAGTAACGGGCTTACCATTGACGAGTTTAATAAATTATCCCAAAAATTTAGGGCCAAAGGCAAAGAAGGCTCAATTGATGAAAACACGCTGAAAACCTTTGAGCGCATTGCAAAAGAAATTCAGATTATTAAGCAAACAGCACAGATTGAAACGACAAGAGCCATTACAAAAGCAGGCCTTACAACCGAAGAGTATCTTGAGATAATTACAGCATACAATACGGATACTGAAGTTAAAACGAAGGTAGATAGGCTGTTGAAAGAGCAATAGTTTAGAAAACTAGTAATATTTCAGCAATTGCTTTATTCAATTTTTCGAATACCAATCTCAATACTGATTTGCTATATAACAAAGGGGGCTTTCTTAAGAAAGCCCCCTTTAATTTCTAAAATATCAACTATTCGCTCAAGGTATTGCTGTTATTTTTTCTCTATTGCCCAAAACTATTGGGAACATGGTATTGAGATCCTGTTTCTGGAACTTTCCAAACCGTAATTTCAATAGGTGTAACAGGTAAGCTAACGCAACCAGTTGTTGTGTTTGTTAGTATGGCTGTGTAGGTGTAAACTGTTGACGTGCTGGCTCCAGAGATCCAAGGCAAACTATTTGTTTGATAAATAAATGGATTCCCTGGAATATCGCTTTGGTCATACAAAGTTTCAGTTACTCCATCCCTTATAATATCTAACGTAAAATCATCAGCAGCAATATCATGCTCTATGTCAATATCTGCTCTATTGCCATCGCAAATATTGTCAGTTACATCCACCTGAAATGTAATAAGCTGTGGCAATGGATTAACCGTTACCCCTAGTTCTAGAGGATTGCTATCGCCGCAACCATTTGTTGTGTAGACACTAAGCATACCTGAAGTTGCGTTGTTTCCAAAAGTTATTTCGATTTGATTTCCTGAGCCAACAATTGTGTAATCAGTTCCGGAATAGCTCCACGTGTATGTGTGCCCAGCAAAATTCTCTACAGAATATGCCACATCAGCAGTTCCTTGACAAATCTCATCTTGATAGAGGATAAAAGCCAAAGGCTCCTCTGGAAGTAAAGGGAATGATATTTCAACATCATCGAATGATTCACAGCCACCATTAGAAACTGTCCATCGCAATGTATAGGTTGAGCCATTTGTTCCATAAAACTCTGTGGTAGGGTCGGTAGGATCGTCAAAGGAACCACCCGTTCCGCTAACAATAGTCCACTGCCCTGATCCAACTAAAGGAGTATTCCCTTCAAGAAGAGTGGACGTTGCACCGCAATGCGATTGATCGGCACCTGCATCGGCATCTGTTGGCAGCTCGTACGTTGTTACGATAGTAGGATCGACTACTCCGGTAGTTGAACTGCCTGGATTATTATACGTAAAACTAATCAACTGGTAAGTAGCACCGCCCGCATCGGTAGGCAAAAAGTAGGGTACATCTGCTGATGTAATTGTAACTGGAGGCTGAATTACACCGTCCTTCTCAAACTCTATTATGTAATCAAACGAAAGATCGGCTCCTGTAAATTCCATAGGTATGCCATCCTCGCCACAAACAGGGCCCGAAGGATTGAACCTTGCACGTGGTTTGGTAACATTAATACACGCAGTTGTAAAGTCGCTGGTTCCGCTTGCTGGTATAATAATTTCCGATAATGTAGTAACCGTTCCGTTGCTAGTGTTTCCGGTTTGGTTAGAACTAATCTCTTCCCACTCTGATGTTCCTGTATTGAAACCAGCAACCCGCATATCGCTTAGGCCATTTTGGGTCATTAGCGGTGTTAGGTCGCTTTGGGGGTCCCAATTTAAGCCAACCTTGGCCTTATCCCCGTCATTTGCGCTAACGGTCCAGTACTCTTTGGAGTTTACATAGGTTAACGGATTCGCAAAATCGGTGTATGTTGGGTTAGGCGTAAAAAATTCTGCAGTCCAAGCAATAGTGCCAACTCTAATTGAAGAAAGTGTTAACTTATTTCCAACTACATCGCCTTTACCAATAGGGAAAAGGAAATCATCTCCTTGGTTAATGTTTTTGGTTAAAGGCCCATCCACATATGATGTAGCACTTCCTCCCACTGGAAATACGCTATTAATGTTTGTATTGGTTATGGTTACCGTATTTGTTGAAGAAGTGCTAATAACCCCTTGAGTTAGGTATAAATTACCTGCAACCTCAATGGCTCCTGCATTACCAATTGTTAACCCATCGGGGTTATTAATCTCAAAATGGTTAAAAGTGTTTACACCGGTAAAATCACCAGTAGGTCCCCCAACTAATTGAGGTGCGTTGCCAGCAAATACAACCTTTGCATTGTTGCCAGACCCTGCGAGGAACGTTCCGGCATTTCGCTCCATGGTTCCTTGAATGGTGAGCGTACGATTATTCACGCTATTATCTAAATCAGGACCATTAATCAAAAGTTGTTTGCATATTGTAAGATTCTTGCTAGGTAGAATCCTAGTGCCAGTTCCAGTAAAATGTAAGTTTGGCACTGAATTGTAAAGATCAGCTATTATTGTATAGATGCCTGTTCCGCCATATTCTAGTGTTCCATCACCAGCACAATCGAGAAAATCTGTATATCGACCAGCAGGCATTGTGCCACTTTCCAAATAGAGGGTGCCGTTACCACTTAATATACCTAGGTTATGTCCGTAATTAATTGCATTTAATCTTCCTTCAATATTAATTCTATAAGTAAAAGCAAAGTTCTGGTCAAGGGTAACCTCATCCTCCTCTCTAATTGTAACAATAAACCCGTTAGGGCCACCAGTTAGTACATAAGGATCTCCTCCTGTTTGTGTCCAAATGCTAGAGTTACTCCAAATACCATCCTGATTTGATGTGAATTGCGGTATATCGTCAGGGAAGGCATCGTCTTCGCCTGCAGTGTATTCTCCTGTTAAATCGCTCTCGTTGGTATAGTTAAATGTAATAATATTGTTGTTTTCATCTACCAATTCTGTTCCTCCTTTACTCCAACTTGTGCCACCAATGGTTCTTACTGCCCAGAAATTTGCATCGTCAGTTGTTGCAGGTACATCGCCCTGATTGTAATGTAACTCGATGTTGCCCGTTACACCTGACACGCCACTATTCTCTACCTCCCAATAGTACTCAAGCACTCTATCGGGATCAATAACCCCAGGATGTGCACTATTAATATTGTTTACCCTAATATATCCAACGGCATCGTTATTAGAGTAGGTGAAAACTGCTGGTGTATATTTTCCCCCCGTGCCGGTTGGGTAAGTAAAGGTTATTTCAGGTCCACTGTAAATTGAAAAGTATTTACGTATTCCCACGTCACTGATAACACCATCTGATTCAATCATCTTGTTAGAACTATAGGGAGCGCCTGTAATATCGCTATTTTGACCTAAAGTCAGCAGATAGCGGTTTATGTTAAAAACGCCCTGAGTAAGGTTCAGGTTTTTGGTTAATGTGATATCGTTAAGCAGTCTAGCACCCTGCTCATTATTAAGGCTAAGCGTGCTAAATGTGCCTGTTCCGCTAATCTCCTGTTCTTGGGTACCTAATAAAATCACCCCAGTAGCATTATCGGTATAGCTAGCGTTGTTGATAAAATTCTCCGATAGGTTAACATAGTAATCGGACAAAATCAGCTGACCTCTACTAAGCGTTAAATCACCTTCTACATCAATATCTCTTGATAGGTTAACCCTTGTAATGGGGTTTATTATCAGGTTATGAAAGGAGGTGCTCGATGTACCCAAAATACCCTGTACTCCTCCATTAAAAGTAGTGGTATTCTGATAATGGTTGTAGGTACCATTGTTAGTAAAGTCGCCCTTTAATGATATATTTAGAATATTGTTGCTGTTGGCATCGAGAATGCTATTGGCGTTTGATAAAGTAAGCGAACCATTTAATACCAGTGGGTTTATCATTAACGTTACCGTAGCGTTACGGTTATTTGCCGTATTGCCGGTTATGGTTAGGTCATTTAAAGTTATGGATGCATCCATTCGGTAGCTTTGTTCCGTGTTAACAGTACCCTGTGAGAAGATAATCTCTCCACCAGTAACAGAGCCACTGGCAGGTCGAAGATAGAGGTCGCCAAACGATGTTCCTCCACCACGCACTAGGGTTAGCGTACCATCTGACATACTAAATACACTTCCGGGGTTAACCACCTCAAGTTTTGCACGGGTTTGTGCCGTTGCATCCTGGTTTCGACCATTGATTTGAACAGCACCGCCGCTTTGGTAGTACTTAAGAACACCCGTAGTGGTTGCTGTACTTCTTCTAATTTGTCCATTTACAACAAGTTGCCCACCGCTAATGTCGATGGTAGAGTAACCACCACCCGAGTAAACAATATCGTTATTATTATTTGGTGCAGCAATAGGCCCAACGTAAACATTACCTGCCGTTACAGTTAGCTTACCATCAAGTGAAACATCGTTATTATTATTGTTCGCATTGGCAATTAGGATGTTTCTACCTCCTGAATTATTTGGATAATCAATATAAAGCCCTGCTGTTTCGGGTATGATAAATGGTGTATTGGTTGAAATGGTAAAGTTGGTACTTGGGTTCTCACGCCTATAAACCAACGTTCCATTTTGCAATGTTAGCCAATTATCTGCTGGCGTTGTAAGTGTGCCTCCAATATCAATAATTAGGGAGTCGGATTGGGAAGTTCCTTTGTTTACTGTTACTTTGTTAAATACTGTTTCAGGTGATCCGCCCGTGTTGGTTATTGAAGCTGAATTACTGCCAAAAAAGGTAACATCGCAGTAATAGTCTAATCCAAAGGTAGCGCCCCCTAAAGTTGACGTATTTATTAAATCCACAGCAAAACCGCCACCAGCATTCGAATTGTTTACTAAACTCCCACCAATAGCCAAAGTGTTAGGCTGAGGCATTGCAGCAATGTTTAAGAAGCCAGCCAATGGAGCATTAGCATATATTCGTCCACTCTCTGCCACAGTAATATCCCCGTCGACAATTAAATGCTGAGGTTCAATATCATCCATGTAGATTAACGTTCCGTTGTTCACATACAAATCGCCTTTAATATGAACGGTTTTCTCAACAGTTATGTAGCTATTGTCATTGTATGGAGCAACATTAGTGCTCCAACTTAAAGCAATCCATGCATTGCTATTATCTCCGGTGCATGTTAAGTCGCCATGAATTGTTAGATAATCAATATTTGGAAGGACTAAGTTGTCTCCTCCTCTAGCAGTAAGAATTAGATTTCCGTAGGAATTTACTGTTGATGGTAAAATATACAACGCTCCTGCTGTACCGTCAATATCGTAAAACTCTGTTGTACCTCCAGAAACATTAAAATCAGTAAAATCGCCCGAAGGGAAAGTGAAGAACTGTGGCTGATCAACAGCCGGAGCTACAGGAGTAGTAACTCTAAACAGACCATTACCATTACTATGGTTAAGCACCATACCAAAATCACCACCAGTGTATGTGTAAATGTCAAGCACTCCACCTGTTTCTATTTGCAATATTGCACAGCTCTCATCTGCATCAAGTTCAACAGTATGTCCGTTACCAATAATTACAATGTCACCCGCTCCTGGTGGTGATGCTGGAGGGTCATCAGTAGCATGGTTGGTTAATGACCAAGTTGCAACACTGCTCCATAAACCTGAGTTTCGGCTATAGAATGTTGTTGGAGTACCAAAAGGGCTGTCGGGATTATTATCGCCTGCAGTAAAATCGCCATCAATAAAATCGGTATCAGTAAGGAATAAACCTGCATCTGTACCAATTATATTGGTTGCATCGTCAACATCGGTGGTATTACCGTTGCTCCAACTGCTGGTTGATATATCAAATCGGGCAGCAACATACTCATCCTCGGTAATATCAATATCGGTTGCCACATCGTTTTGGCTGTAGGAAAAACGATGAGTTACCGTTGCGCTGCCCAAATCGAACCCGTCGGATTTTACTCGCCAGAAATATGACAGTGACCTATTCTTGTCGGTTGTAGCAGGATGCTCATAACCTACGGGTATTACCGAAATATCACCATAGCTATTGGCTGTTCCACTAATAATTACCGTTGCTGGTGTATACTCGTATGCAGCATGACTGGTTGATGCACCACCAATGGGAAAAGTAAAAGATGCGTTGCCCGAAGAGAATGCTCGGGTAATACCCGCATTACCTGCTTCGCCCGAAGTGATGATGTACCTATTTGCATTGCTCCCTATGATGCTCGCATCCGTATCGAATTTTAAGCTATAAGATTTTATATTAAGAAGATTATCTTGTGAGAAAGTAAGTTCTCCAGTAATTGCAATATTTGCAGCAAGGCTAACGGGAGCATCAGCCGCATTTGTATTGTTTAGCTCCAAATTATTAAAAATCCCAGTACCATCGCCATCAATTACCTGAGGATCATCGTCGGCCAGCACAATTTTTCCTGAGCCTAAATGTGTACCGCTACTGTATATGTACGATTCTGTTGTGTTTGCAGATGGTATCATGGTAATGGTTTTACCACCATCGTTAAGGCTTCCGTTAATAATCATAAGCGAATCGGAAAGCTCAATGTTATCTTGCGTACCCGAAAAAGTAAACGTACGTGCTGCAGGTTTATCAACCTTAAGCTTATTAAAACTAAAAGTTCCTGTGGTGTTTATTAATGCCGTTTGGTTAGTTGAACCATTGAAAACAGTCCAGTTCTGTCCTGTTGTATAGGTAGTACCGTTCGCTGCTATAAAATTGCCTCCAACGGTTACATCAAGGTCATTTGCATCAAAATCACCTGAAAGCAACCTGAAATTGCTTCGAACGGTTAATGGATAGGTATCGAGCAAAACAACCGAAGTACTACTTTGCCTATTTACAGTAAAGTTGCCCAAAGGAGCAGTAGATATTACCCTAAAGTTTGGTGAGTCTGTTCCTGTGGCACCTGCAGTTGGTAAAAACTCAACTGTACCTCCACTAACGTTAATGTTATTTGATGATGAGTATATTTCTATAGCTTTTTGTTGCTCGGCAGCAGAGCCATCACCACAAACATCGAAAATTCTGATAGTTCCACCACTCATGTTAAAAACGTTTTCCTCCTCGCTAATATTAAGCGTAGCAACAGCGCCATTTAAGCCTCCTGTTTCGCGGGTAGTATTAACAGGGGCAGCTATGAGGTCAGCAACCGATGTGTAGCTCGTTGGTACCCGCCTAAACCTGCCTCGAAGTTCAAAAACTCCACCTGTTTGGGTATATGAGGTTAACCCACCGCTGCTTCCGGCAGTACGAAATTGTTTAGCATCAACCAAACCGCCGTGTATTTCAACTTGTCCTGCCGATTCCGACCATTGTATTAACCCTCCCGATTCGCGGGTTGAGAAATAACCTGCATTGACCCGAAGCAGACCGTAAATTGAGAACGACTGCGTACCTCCAGCATCAAGAATTCCCATGTCGGTATTACTTGTGGCCGAAACGCCGTAAGCGGCGTTTACCTCCTGGTAATCGTCGGCAGTAGAAAGAACAACCACCTCTGAACCCTCAATTATAAGTGCTCCGTTAGCAGGTATGTAAAAATCTCCATTTGGCGTTCCCCCTGAGTTTGCCTCTGACAGAGTAGGAATAACTGTTAACCCTTTTAATACTAGCGACCCATTGCGTAACCATAGGGCTTTTTGTAGGTTGGGGTTTGCTGTACCTCCGTATCCTCCTGCTGTGTTTGCACCAAAAAGCCTAAAGTTTTGGTAGCTGGTTGAGTATACCTCTAGCTCGAAGGTTTGGTCAACCCCTTTGTCTAAAACAAGACTATAAAAATCGGTTGTACCATTGCAATAAAGAGAACTGTTTGTAATACCCCGGAAGTACACAGTTGCAAAACCGCTAGTTGGAAGTTCATCGTAAACGGGGTAATCTTGATTGGTAAACCTAACGGTGCCGTTGTTAGTAAAATCGCCATACACCTCAATGCGATGCGATTGTGTGTCATAGTAATTAATAAAAGGCGCAATTCCTCCATTCGTAACAGCAGTGGGGTCTGTGGTTGTATTGGTTTGGCCCTCTCCCACAGTTAATGACGCTCCGTTACTAATCGATACATCGCCACTTATGGACAACTGCCTGCGTGCTGCTGTTGCATTATCGTTTATTCTATATGTTCCATTTCTAACCTCTAGGTTACCGTTCAAGGTTAAATTGGACATCTGCGTTGCTACAACGCTCGGTGCATTTATGCGAAGGGTGTTGTAAGTGTTTTGTGTAGCGGGCAAGGTAAAGTCAACAGAGTTATAGTACTCGGTTACACCACCATCGGCCTGAACAAAACTATTGGTGGTTGCAGCAGGAAAACTTGTTGAGGCCAACTTCAACGTTCCCTTACCCTTTAGTTCGGTTAGTGTGTTTAAAAACTCAAACGTTCCCATATCGAGAATACCGCCCTCCTGAATATTTACAGTCATGTCGGTTTTATCTACATCGGCGGTTAGTTCAACGGTTCGGTTTGGAAGAATAATGGCAATATCATCGTTACCCGGCACGGTGCTCCCCACTAGCGTTGTTCCGCTGGGGTCAAAGGTCCAAGTATCGGGATTGTTCCAATTGCCAGATTGATACGAGTAGTATGTTTTAACATCATAAACGGTTACATCGTCAATAAGCCACCAGTAATCGTACGAACCTTGCCATTTAAATTTGATTTTAACATTGCTCTCCCCTGAGGCAACATCGGAAATATCAAAGTAGGAAACAAGAGGGTTTACCGTGCTGTTGTAATCGTTTTGCGGAGCATCTCTCCATTCATACACCAAAGTTTCACTTGCAAAATCATCGCTACTAACGAAAATACTAACATGAGCATTCCCATATGTTCTTGCCAAATGCTCAAGGTAGAGTACAATATTTGTAGCCTCGCTACAATCAATTGCAGGGGTAATTAAATCTGCCTCTTCGGCTACGCCACCAGTACCGTGAGCATCAGAGTCGAGAATCATATAGCCATTTGCAGCGGTTGAAGAGTTTAGCTGACCGCCATAGTCTCCACCAACATCAGTCCATTCCCACCCAGGGAAACCACCGGGACCAGCAACTACAGTATTTGTCCATCCCGCAGGGAAAGCGCTATCAAAATCTTCGTAAAGGAGGGCATCCGAATTTTTTGCATTTGAGGCTTTTGCTCTGCTATCATTGGCCAGATTGAGTTTATCCAGCATTTTCTTCGATTGCTCAACCTTAGCAGATGTGTCAATTTGATCTTTCGTTAAACTGTGGTCAAAATTGTCCTGCTGAGCAACCAGAATATAAGGGAAACAAAGAAACAGTACAAAAACAATTTGCTTAAAAAGCTTAGTGCTAAAAATCTCTTTCATGTAACTATAATTTATTGCAAACGACAAAATTAGCTAAAAAAAATACACCTCAAACTATTATTATCATTACTAATAGTAGGGTATTTTGATTAACAAAAAGACTAATGTGTCCAAAATCGGCGGAATTCTTGCGAAACCTAACATTTGCAATTTTCATACCTCACGCCTTATATTCCTGGTAATCTACGACATATGTATACAAGTGATGTTTTTATTGTACGCTTTTGGACAAGTATGCTAACTTTGTTCCGTTTCATTTTCATAAAAACTCTACTCTGCTAATCATGTCATATATTGATATTTCCGGGGCTGCCGAAAACAACCTTAAAGATATTAACATATCAATTCCGCATAACCAGCTAACGGTTATAACGGGGCTTTCGGGGAGTGGCAAAAGCTCGCTTGTTAACGATATTCTACTTCGCGAAGGGCAGCGAATGTACCTCGAAACATTCTCGGCTTACACCCGCTCAAGGCTGGGGAAAATTCGTCCGGCAAAAGTAACCAACATTAGCGGATTACTTCCAGTAATTAGCGTTGGACAAACCCACGTGCAGGCCAATAGGCGATCGACGGCAGGAACCTTTAGCGAGGTATCACCACTGCTGAGGCAGCTTTTCTCAAGGTATAACGATCAGGAGCAGAAGCTAAACCGAAACAATTTCTCGTTCAACTCTCATAACGGCTGGTGCCAGCAGTGTAAAGGATTGGGTATAGAGGAGTATATCGATGTTGATAAGCTGGTAGGCAATCCAACAAAATCGTTACGCGAGGGAGCTCTGGTAATAACACTCCCCAATGGTTACA
>Ga0334898_1000992_pt1 | contig 36651 bp, 28 predicted proteins | sample GraSluR3_MG_10_FD_207228 | JGI IMG/M metagenome (GOLD analysis project Ga0334898, IMG submission 207228) | Sludge microbial communities from methane-producing bioreactor in Wageningen University, Netherlands - Granular Sludge_3_08-R3 | ecosystem: Engineered > Bioreactor > Anaerobic >... | reverse complement strand
CCTCGCGGCGGATCGTGGTCGAGTCGATGTCGTGGTAGACCAGTTCCACCATGTCCCAGTGCGAGTTGCCGGCGTCGATGGCCCGCTTCAAGGCCGTCAGATCGTCGCCTGAGGTGGCCAGCAGCACATCCCGGATGGCCTTCTCGAAACGGCGCGGGGTGGGACCGATCTGCAGGGCGTCCACCACCGCTGCGCGGGCCGCCACCGAGAGGTCGGCCACCCGGCCGCGGGTCAGCAGATCCAGGATCGCCTGGGAAGACCGGCGGGGAGCGCGGCGGAAGAGGCCCGACAGGTCCAGGTCCAGGACCAGACGGTCCAGGACGTCGGCGGGAAGTCGTGCCAGGACCTCCACCAGGCGCTCCAGCTTCGCAGAGCGGTAGGGCGGTGAACCCAGTTCCACAGATTCCCCGAAGGGATCGCACGGTTCCATCGCGGTCACTCCTCCCCAGCCCTGGTCCCAGGCCCCGACCCGGTGCCGGCAAAGGCCTCCCAGGCCGAGTCGTGCACGGGATCGAGCCCCCGGGCCCGAAGTTCATGCTCGGTGAATCCGAAGGCGCTGAGCAGGGTCTGCCAGCGCCTGGGGTCCATTCGAAGCTGGTCCTGCCTGCTGCGCCCCACCCCCAGCGTCAGCAGCCTCCGGCAACGGTAGGCCAGGGGCAGGGCCCGGGCCAGGCCACATCCGTCGGCCGCGCCGAGAATCCCCACATCGAAGAGGCCCGCCTCCAGAGGCAGGCTGGCGTTCAGGCCTTCCAGGGGCGAAGCCCATCCCCGCGGGCCGGGAAGCACGGCCCGCAAGGCCCGCGCCAGACCCGGAGCGCCCGGTGGAAGCCGACTGAGAGCTTCCAGGGGTGCCGACCAGGAGGCCAGGCGCCGACGGATGCAGGCCACCACGGCCCGACGCGTGGCCCGGTGCCAGGCCGCCTCGCGTTCCCGGCGAAGCCCGGGATCCTCGGGAGGAAGAGTTGCGAGCTGCTCGAGAGCCCGCACCGAGGCGCGCGAGGTCCGAGCCCAGGTCAGAAGGTCCTCCCAAGCCGCCTGAGGCTGCACGCCCAGCCCCCGCAGATAGCGACGCCGTCGCCAGCCCCCCAGGAATCGGACGCCCCCCAGTCGCTCTGCCCGGCTCTCAACCTGCGCGGGATCGGCCTCAGGTCCGCTCCGAGACCCTCCCCAGAGACGGCGGGCCAACTCCTCCTGTTCGGCCAGAAGGCGGGCCAGGTCCGCGGCCAGGTCGGACCGGCGCTCTTCAAGGAGGACCTGCCGACGCGCCTCGACGGCTCGGGCGAGGTCCTCTCGGGCCTCCTCCTCGGCTCGTCCCGAAGGAGGAGCCTCCATCAAATCCGAGAGCAGACGCGCGACCTCCACGGGAAGGGCCTCTCGCACCCGCCCCACCCCGGTGGCCAGAAGCATTCCGGGATGGACCTGCCCGGCCCGCTCCAGCACCTGGTCCAGGCCTTCCTGGTGAGCCCAGGAGACCAGCACCCGGTCTCCATCCAGCCAGGCGTTGGCCAGCGCCGCCAGCGCCAGGAGGCCGGCCTCCTGATCGTCGGGGGCCAGCAGCGACGCCTGTGCGCCTCGACGGAGCCGACCCAGGGCCTTCTCCCAGGCCTCGGTCAGAGGAACCGGGGAAGCGGGCATTCCGACGCGGTCCTCCGACTCGGGGGCCTCCAGGCCCAGGAGCGAGGCGGCTGCCGTTCCGGTCCAATCCGAGCGTTCCTGCAGGGCCCGGAGTTCCTCCAAGGTCCCCCGCAGGGCTGTCGGGGCCTCGACCAGGAGGGCCACGGCGAGGTTGTACAGGCCCGGCGTGCGGGGGCAATCGTGTCGCAGACGCCAGGGGTCCAGCGCGTCCAGGGGGAGGCCCAGGTCGATGCCCACCTGCTCGGCCAGGTCCATCAGGCGCTCGGGGTCGCCCAAGGGCAGGCCGTCCCGCAGATGTTCTGCCTTCCAGGAGTCCGGGAGGGCCAGGCAGGGATTCAGGATGGCCTCCTCCTGCACGGGGACTTCCCTGTGCAGGTAGGGCGGGGGCGCCAGTCCTGCCAGGAAGACCGGTGCCATCGTCAAGCCGCCGGGGCCGGAAAGAACCACCGCGGGCCAGCCATAGCACAGGGATTGGCCGGACCGCAGGCGCCCGGCCAACCGATCCAGGTCCGGGAGCAGGCGGACCCCTCCCCGTCCCTCGCAGAAGGTCCTCTCCTGCCCCAGGGCGAGCGGAGTCCAGCGATGCCCTGCCAGGGCGGTCCGGGCTTCGGCCGAGCCGACCTGCAAGGCCTGGCCCAGCACTCCCAGCAGTCGCCTCCACCGACCCTGAGTCTCCGGGTCGGCCTCGCGGAAGACAGGGTCGAATCGTTCCGGCTCGAGACCAGACTCTCCCAAGGGGCCCGGACGGCAGCCCTGGCACCACACCTGACCGGTTCCCGCATCCCACCAGGCGGGAATGCCCCGAGGCAGCGAGGTCCCGCAGACCTGGCAGCGGTCGGGGGTTGGCAGGGACCTGACCCAGCGAGGTTCCATGAGACGAGGTCTTCGCTCCGGGGCAGGGACTTTCCGCCTGCCACCTTCGGCCGTCTGGCCCCAGGCTCCGGCCGGTGGCCTGGGGGAAATCCTGATGCGCCGGACGTTGACCCGGGGGGCACCGGCGCGGTATCCTGCCAAGGCTATCTTTGGGGGGTTGCCCGCAATCAGGAGGTATCGTCCATGTCCCACGCCATCTATGAGGCCCAGAAGACCCAAGGTCGACTGGACGATGCCGGAGAGTTCCCGCGGGTCGTCCTGCTGGACTCGATCAGCCATTGCAACCTGCAGTGCTCGATGTGCTTCCACGTCAACATGACGCGCCAGCGGGGCATCATGCCCTGGGACCTGTTCACGAAGCTGATCGACGAGATCGCCGAGGAGGACCCCACGGTCCGGGTCTGGATGGTCTTCTTCGGCGAAGCCTTGATGCTGCGCCGCCGCAAGCCTGGCATCTTCGACATGATCCGCTACGCCAAGTCCAAGGGACTGCAGGACGTGGTCCTGAACTCCAACGCCAACCTGCTGGACGAGGACTCGGCCCGTCAGTTGATCGAGGCAGGCCTGGACGCCCTCTACATCGGCATCGACGCCTTCACCCCCGAGACCTACGCCCAGGTCCGGGTGGGTGGGAACTACGAGCGCACCGTGGCCAACGTCCAGCGCCTTCTGGCGCTCAAGAAGGAGTTGAACTCGACCACGCCCGAGATCTTCGTTCAGTTCGTCGAGATGGACGCCAACTCCGCCGAGAAGGACGACTTCATCCGGTTCTGGACCGAGCAGGGCGCCCACGTCAAGATCCGCCCCAAGGTGAGCTGGGCCGGCAAGATCGAGGCCCCCAACCTGGTCCTGGGCCAGGAAGAGCGCTGGCCTTGCTACTGGGCCATGCGCAGCATGTCCGTCACCGACCAGGGCAAGGTGGTGACCTGCGCGGTCGACCTGGACGGCGGGCACGTGGCCGGAGATGTGACCACCCACACCCTCAAGCACGTGTGGAACAACGGACTGAAGAAGCTGCGCGAGGCGCACCTGGAGCACCGCTGGGAAGACCTGCCCGGGATCTGCCGGGATTGCCGGGACTGGCAGTCGGCCCGGGCCGACTACTACGACACGAACCCCGGCTAGCAGCCCGGACTGGAGGCCGGCCCCGGTCGCACGGGCCGGCCGCAGTCCTTGCAGAAGCGGGCCCCTGCGGGCAGGGCCGCCTGACACTCCGAGCAAAGGGCCACCCGCAACGGGGCTCCGCAGTCCTTGCAGAAGCGGGCGCCGGGGACGGACGTGTGACCACAGCGGGGGCAGGTGGCTTCTGCTGCGGCGGGGGGCACCTCCCGGGCCGAGGGGCCGCCCGGCTCCGGCTTTTTGGGCCTGGCCGCCGCCTGCGAGGCCGCCACCTGACCCACCACCCGGGCCGCCCCTGCCACCAATCCTGTCAAGGAACCGGCCGAGAGACCGGCGGTCCCCGCTCCTCCGCCGCCGCCGGCCTCACCGAGCTCGTCCAGACCCTCTGCGATGTCCCACGAGCAGGGCGGCACCGTCGGGTCGGAGGGAATGGTCTGGGGCAGCGAGGCCTCCTCGGCGGCCGAGAGCTTGTCCTCCAGGCGGTCCAGGCCTTCCTCGAGGTGGCGCAGGACCTCGGCCTCGGGAACCACCTGCCCGGAAGCCAGGCGCGCCCAGGCCTCTTCACCGGGCGGGCCGGCGACCCATTCGCCGGTGGCCGTCCAGGTCACGGTGAAGGAACGACGCTCAGGATCGCTCAGGAGCAGGCTTCGAGAGCGGCCAGGCCCCCCCGAGCTCAGGCTGACCAGGCGGCCCTCCCGGAAGAGCCAGCGAGTCCCCTCCTCCTCGAACGCCTCCCAGTCCCCCTCCTGAGGCGTCTCACCCCAGCGGACCTGACCCAGAAGGGCGCGGGCGGCCGCTTCCAGGGCCGCCAGGCGCATCTCGGAGGGTGCCCCCTGCGGAACCAGGGCGAAGACGGCACTCAGGGCGGGCGCGGCCATCGGGTCGGGCAGGCGCCCGGTCACGACCTTCCCTCCGGAACGGGATAGCCCCAGGCCTGGTCGGCCTCCAGCATGATCGAGTCCTCCCGGTACAGCTTTGCGGTATAGGCCACGTGGGCAGGCAGGATCACGGCGGCCACCTCCAGGGCTCCGACCAGGGCCTTGCCGCCGCGGGCCACCGCCTTCAGCCAGTCCCAGACCTTGTCCATGCTCTCGATGAAGGCGGTCAGTTGGGGCTGAAGCGCCAGGAAGGCCGCCAGCGATCCCCCACCCGAGGGGATGCTGAAGATCAATGCCAACAGGGCCAGGATGGCGTTGGCGCCCCGGCAGGACCACACGATGCCGAACTCCACCCAGTCCAAGGTCTCGGCGAACCACTCGGCGTAGCACTCCCAGGCCTCGGCCGTGAAGCCGTTGGCCTCGATGGTCTCGTAATACCAACGGAAGGCGGCTCGGACCTGTTCCTTGTCCTCGGGGTCCTCGCAGACCAGGTTGAAGCCCCGGGTCCGCTTCAGGGCGCTGGCCAGGGCCTCGGCACCGGCGTTCAGTTGTCGGGACTCCAGACTGCGACCGATGTAGGGGACGATCCCGTCCGAGGGCGTGCCTCCGACGAGATCGCTGAACGAGGGCTTGAAGACCACATCGTCCAGGGTGTTCCAGAAGACCTCCCCCAACAGCGGGTAGTACTTGTTGGCATACTTCTTGGCCACCGGGCGGAACATCCCGAAGACCATCGCCGAGAGGTAGACCACCACGTAGGTTCCGAAGTTCCAGATCCGGTTCAGGACCCCCAACATGCTGGACAGGGCGTCGTCCAGCATGCTGGCGGACTCTTCGGCCATCTTCTGGTTGAGCAGCACCTCGTCCAGGGCCCGGGCCGCCTTGTCGCGTTCGGGAAGCAGATCATCCAGGCTCTTGCGCGCCTTCTCCAGGGTCCCCCGCACCCCCCCGAGCTCTCCCTCCAGCTTCTGGACCTGCGCGGCCCAGCGGGCCTTGGTGCGAGGATTCACGGCTTCGCCCAGGGTTTTCTGCGCCGCCGCCAGTTGGGACTTCAGGTCGTCCAGCTTGGGGGCCAGGTTCTCCGCCAGCTCTCGAGCCGAGGCCAGCTTGCGCTCCAGACCCGCCACCAGGTCCCTGGCCTGGCGCTCGGCCTGCTTGAAGAGGCGGGCATCCGGGCGGACCATCTGACCGCGCTGGATGGGGAAGGGCCCGTCGTCCGGGGTCCTGGGCAGGCGGGACTTCAGGTTTCCGGGCATCTTCCCCTCGGCAAAGAACCCCTTGCGCCGAAACCAGTCGGTGAACTTCTTGCCCAGCGAGTCGACTCCGTCCAGGACCCAACGCAGCCCGCGGACCAGGGGTTTCATGGCTGCCCGGATCCAGGTGTGGGAGGCCAGGCGATGGGCCGCCCAGGTGAAGAGGCCCTTGGCCTTGCTGGCGATGCCCTGGACCAGCTCCCCGGCCTTCTTCTCGCCCCAACGGCTGTAGCAGGCCGCCGCCAGGTTGCGGCAGAAGTCGGTGAAGTCCCCGCTGATCCGGCCATATCGGCGCACCAGCAGGGCCCGGGCCATGGGCAGGACTCGCGTCGCTGCGGCCAGCAGCTTGACGCTGAACAGGGTGTCCTTGTGTTCCTGGGGTTCCTGCTCGGCCAGGCGTTCGACGAACTCGACCTCGGCGAAGCGGACGAAATCCTGGACCACCAACTTGAATCGATCCGGAGCCACGGGAAGCTCGGCCAGCGGCGCGATCTCCAGCAGCCTGGACTGGGCCCCCCGGGCCTCGGCGTCCAGGGCCAGGCGCACGGTCAGCGTCTCGCCAGGACCCGCCCCCTCGCCCACCTGGGCCCGTCCGTCCCGATCGGTCGTGGCCGTGGTCCCCTCGATCTCCACCGTCGCGTGGGCCACGGGCCGAAGTTCCTGGGGAACCCTCGTGGGTGTCGGAGGCAGGACCAGCACGCCGACCGGCCCCGGCCGGGAAACCGTGACCTTCTTCTCGACGGTGTCGAATCCGGGCTTGGAGACCTTCAGGGTGAGGGTCTGCTGGCACGCCAGACGAAGCGTCTGCGAGCCGACCTCACGCCGATCGGGCCCCGCCGTCGCCACCACCCGCACCGAAAAATCCCCCCCCTGCCCCAGGGAGGCGACTTCCTGGGAGGTCGGAGCGCGGTAGGTGACCTGGAGATGACCCGACTCGTCGGTCCTGCCCGAGGACGGCTGGACGGTCCCGGCCGCCGGATCGAGCCGGAACTCGGCGAAGAGTCCTGCAACCCCGGTATTCTGGGAGTTGAGCGCCTCCAATCGGAGGGTGGCCTGGACCGGGGCGCCCTCCTCCGTCCCCGGAGCCAGGCCCAGGCGGGCATCGGCCGGGCTGAGCAGCGTGAGTGCCGCCTGCAAGGGATGCACCTGCACACGAACCGTGCGCGACTCGAGGTGTTTGCCTCCAGGACCGGTCCCGTGGAAGAGCAACGATCCCCACACGACCCCGGAATCGAAGCAAGGCTTCGTGGACTGGAACTTCACCGTCAGGCCGGTGCCGGTCCGCTCCACGGTCACACTGGCCCCGGCGCCCCCCTCGACGGGATGCTGGGAGACCTTCAAGTCGGAATTCACTGGTTCGCCTTGAAGATTCCCGCGGGCGTCCACCCGATGACAGGTGACCTCCAGCAAGGTGCAACTGCACCCGTCGCCCTCCAACTCTGCCCCGGCTCCCGGACCCAGGTCGGCCTCGCTCCACGAATTCCCCACCTGCCGCCTCTGGCGGACCTGCAGGACATAGGGGACCAGGAGGACCTCGACCTGGGCCGTCATCCGGGGGAAGGGGCGAGGGATCGAGACCCCCGGCGGAAGGGCCGCAGAGGCAATGGTCATGGCCATCTCGGTGGCGGGATCGGCCACTACGTGGATCAGGGCCCGGTCGTCGGCGGGAAGGGTAGCGTCCGGATTGACCGACACGGTGGCCAGCTTCCCCGAGCCTTCTCCCGCCATCTGGAAGGTCAGGCACGGGGGGACCGCGGTCAGTTGCAGCGTGAGGGGGACCTCCCGATCGGGCTCGGACAGCGAGCGGACCCGCACCGCCAGGTCCCCGGTGGTCCACTCCGAACCGTTGAAGCCCAACGTGATCGGCCTGGGCTTGGAGCTCATGGATTCAGCCCTCCCGCGTTCGGGCCTTCAGGACGGGTCCTCCCGCTCCCGAGCGGGCCGCTCATCGGCTCCCCCATGCCGAAGAGGTGCGGATCTCCAGCTCGTAGCCTCCGCCCAGGGTGAAGACCACCGGCGCCGCGACGGGTTGACCGGCCAGCACGGCCCGCACCATCAGGGTCGCGCTGGCGGGAGGGGTGTCTCCTTCAGGCTCCCGAGCCCGGACGTAGACGGCCCGCCGCGAGCCGGCGGCCTGCTGTCCCGACAAGGCCAGGGCCTCGCAGGACGAGCTGAAGGAGATCGAAGAGGAAGCGGCCCCGACCAGGGCCGGAGCGGCGTTGCGTGCACGAATGGAGGCATAGACCCAGAGGCCCTCGGCAGCCCCCGGGGTCAAATCGGTGCGCCGGTCCTGGGTGACCACCTCCAGGCGGAGCTCCGGCGTGGGGGCATCCTGAGCATCCGTGGTCTTGGAGCCAGGAGCGGTCAGGACCTGGTTGAGGATCGTCTGGCCGTTCACCGCCACCGCGATGATCACCGAGACGATCCCCTTGATCGGGGGACCCATCCAGATGGTGTCCATCGCGTCTTCCGGGCTGCTGCAGTCGTCGGCCCAGCCCAGCTCACTGGCCAGCCAGACCAGCAGGACCGTCAGGAGCAGGCGAAGCCAGGGGCTGGCCAGCCCGGGCCGGCCGGGGGCGTCTGACCTGCGAAAAGGTTCGGTTTCCTGGCCCCCCAGCACGCGCAGCACCTCGCGAAGGAGTTCACTCCGATTCCAGCGGTTCTGGAACGACTTTCGCCATGACCCCGGTCAGTCCTGGAGGAGGCCCCAACCCCGGCGCCTGGGCAGGGGATCGCGGCTGGCAGCGGAACTTCGGGCCATCCAAGTCTCCGAGGTCCACGGCCGTGCCGACCTTCCGTGTTGCCCAAAGCCAGATCGAACTGCACCAGGGAGACTGCCTGGAGCTCATTCCCGGATTGCCCGAGGCCTCGGTGGACGTGGTGGTGACCTCGCCTCCCTACAATATCGGGGTCCGCTATGGCGCCTATGACGACACCGGGTTGTCCCGGCAGGAGTACCTGGACTGGCTGGCCGGCTGGGCCCTGCAGGTTCGTCGGCTCCTGAAGCCCGATGGTTCGCTCTTCCTGAACCTCGGCTCCAAGCCGACCGACCCCTGGGTTCCCTTCGAGGTCGTCACCCGCCTCAAGGAGATCCTGGCCCTGCAGAACGTGATCCACTGGGTCAAGTCCATCGCCATCGAGAAGGCCTTCGTGGGCGAAGGCGCAGGTCTGGCCGAGGATCTCACGGTGGGCCACTACAAGCCCATCAACTCCAACCGCTTCCTCAACGACTGCCACGAGTATGTCTTCCACCTGACGCACCGTGGGAACGTCATGCTGGACCGCCTGGCCGTCGGGGTCCCCTACCAGGACAAGTCCAACCTGCGCCGCTGGTCGGCGGCCGCCTCGGATCGGCACTGCCGGGGCAACACCTGGTTCATCCCCTACCGAACCATCCAATCCCGCAGCTCAGACCGCCCCCACCCCGCCTCGTTCCCGGTGGAACTGGCCCGCAAGTGCATCCTGCTGCACGGGGCCCGACCCGGTCTGAAGGTCCTGGACCCCTTCCTGGGGATCGGACACTCCGCCCTGGCGGCGATCCAGACCGGCTCCGACTTCCTGGGCTGCGAGCTGGACCCGGAATACTTCGAGGTGGCCTGCCGGGCCGTCCAGGAGGCCGTCCCGAGCCTGCCGGATCGGGCCCCGGCGCCCCACCAGGCGCAAGCCACCCAGATGGAACTCTTCTGAGCCCGCAGGGGGTGACGGGTCACCGTGGAAGCCCTCCTCATGGGAGCAGGTCAGGAGAGAAGCCAGATCCGGATCGGCCTGAAGGTGGCCGTGGTCCTGAAGAAGGACCAGGGCACGGGCCGGCGCACCCCGGGCGTGGTGGCCCGAATCCTGACCAACTCGGCCTTCCATCCCCGCGGGATCAAGGTGCAGTTGCAGGATGGCCAGGTGGGCCGGGTCCAGGAGATCCTGGACTGAGTGTCCCCGACGGGGTCTGCTGAAAGGACGCCGGCCCGCAGCGAAGAAGGCGCCGCCCGATGAGCGCGATCTTGAGTCCTGAGGACGTGCGGGTGGTGCTGGTTTCCCCCGAGGGCGAGGCCAATATGGGGGCCGTGGCCCGCTCGATGGTCTGCTTCGGCGTGAGGGATCTGGTGCTGGTCACCCCCTACCGCCAACCGGCCGAAGAAGCCCGGAACTGGGCGTGCCATGGCCTGCCGGTCCTGGAGGGCAGCCGGATCGCCTCCACCCTGGACGAGGCCCTGGAGGGCGTCAACCTGGCCGCCGGCCTGACCCGCCGCGCCGGCAAGCGCCGCCACCGGATGCTCTCGCCGGTGGAGTTCAAGACCCGCATCCTCCCCCGCTCGCTGCCCTGCCGGCTGGCCCTGGTCTTCGGGACCGAGGAGAGCGGCCTCTCCAACGAGGCACTCGACCGCTGCCACCGCCTGGTCAGGATCCCCAGCCAGGGCTCACTGAACCTGGCCCACGCCGTCAGCATGATGCTGTACGAGCTCTTCGGCCGCGAAGAGCCGATCCGCTCGACGCGGGCCGCACGCCTGGCCTCGCCGGAGCTGCGCCGGCGGATGCTGGACGCCCTGGCCGGTCACCTCCAGGTCATGGGGTACCCCTTCCACCAGGCCAGCCTGGAAGAGGAGATGACCAAGCTCTCCGACATCCTGGAGCGAGCCGAACTCGAGGAGTGGGAGACCAACTTCCTGGGTGGGATGTTCAAGCACCTGCGCATCCAGTTCGAGCGGGCCCGCGACCGGGGCTGAGGCGAGGGTTCAGAGGCGCCCGTCCCCTCCGCAGTGGAAGCACCTGCCGCTCTTGTTGCACGCGCCGCAACAGGGACCGTCGCACTGGACCCCATAGTGGACGGCGTGCCGGGTTCCATGGCAGACGTGGCAGGCACCGGAACCGTGACAGATCCAGCAGACCTCAGAGGAGGGCGAGGAGCTGGTGGTTGAACCAGAGCCGGCGCTGAAGTTGCCCCCACCCAGGAAGGGATTCATCGGAAAACTGCTCCCTCCCACGCCGGGAGACAAGGACGGGACGCTGCCCCCGGTCGTCTTGGGATAGCTGTTGTAGCCTTTGCCTTCGCACCAGGAGCACTTGCCCTGACCGAAGCACATAGGGCAGTTCATGAAGCCCATCGGGAGCAGCACACTGCCAGATCCGGAACAGCCGGGGCACCGACCGCTCCTATTGCAAGCGCCGCAAGGCACGGTCACCGTCTCGCTCGAGGTGTCCGCGACGAAGCGGATCTCCTGCTCGCCGAAGGCCGGACCCGCCAAGGCCAGGAGCATGCAAGCCAGGAACATGAAGGAGTTTCGTCTGATCATCGGCCTCACCTTTCGTTCGCTCCATTCGAGGTGACTGGAGGCGCGCTCGCAACAGCCCGTGAAGAAGGGCCTTTGAACACGATGTCTCCGCCTCGGGAGCTTCGGGTTCTTTGTCCCTGCCAGACTACGCCTGGGGCGATCTGGGGTTCAGTGAGGTTTGGCACGGAGGGAAAAATTCGCCATCCTCCAGCAGGTCCGCGATTCTCCGCCCCTGACGGGCCCCTAACCATCTGTTCATTCTCGGCCGGCCTTGAATCGGGTAGACTCGGGACGTATGAGACCGATCAGCGCCATGTCCGCCCCTCCAGCCCAGCACGCCGGCCAGAAGCCCCCCGTCGTGCCCGCCTCGACCGAGCCCCTCGACTGCGTGGAGCTCGGCCTGTCCCAGGAGGAGCCCCAGCGCCCCCTGGTCCCCGCGCCGCAGGTCCGGGATGGCGCCGAGGCACCGGAATCCAGCCCCTCCTCGAAGCGGCGCTGGATGGCGGCGGGGTTCGCCGGGCTGGCCGTGGCCGGGGCGGCGACGGGCCTGGTCGGGCACACCCTCCTGACCGCCCCCGTGGCCCCGGGCGCCACCACGCCGATCGTGTTCCAGGAGGGTCGACTCCACGTCTCGCCGGAGGCCGGCCACGACGCCTCCACGGCCTGGCGCGTCTTCCGGCGCCAGTTCTACGAAGACGACGCCAAGGCCGACCTGGCCTCCGACTCCAACCGCTTCCTGCCCGCACCCAAAGGGTCCCAGCCTCCCGGAGAGCTGACGCAGGATTCGCTGCGCGTGGTCTCGTGGAACCTGCACCGGGGGCAGGGTCGCGAGGACGAGGGCTCGCGCGAGCAGGTCCCCCAGATGGTCGCCCAAATCCGCGAGGCCGCCCCCGACGTGGCCCTGCTGCAGGAGGTGCCGCCCTGGCGGGCCGCCGAGATCGTCAAGGGTACCGGCATGGACGGCTACTACACCAACACCGCCCCCGGACAGGGAAACCTGATCCTGGTCCACCCCGACCTGGATGTGGTGGGGAACTTCCGCGAGACCCTGTCCTTTGAGGTGGAGAACGCCCAGGACGCGGACCGGGTGATCGAGACATGGAAGGAAGAAGGGGCCTCCGGGCACCCCCGCTCGGCCCAGGCCCTGCGCCTGCAGAGGCCCGACGGCTCGACCAGCCTGGTCTGGAACACCCACCTGACCAACATCGACTACCAGGACGGGCAACGAGCCATGGAGGCCCGGCGCCTGGTGGACTTCCTGGACGAGGTGGCCCTCCCCGGCGAGCCGATCTTCGGCGGCGGGGACCTGAACTCCAAGGCCGGCCTGGATGCCGTGCGGGTCCTGGAAGAGCACGGCTACCACCTGGACGGAGCGCGCATCGACTGGCTGGCCACCCGCGGTGCCTCGCTGGAACAGGTCGAGCACGAGAAGCTCCTGGAAGGCGACCTGCAACTCTCCGATCACCCGATGGTGCACGGGCAGGTGCCAGACCAGGGCGGCAAGGTCGAGTAGTCCTGAGGAAGCGACTCGCCACGGAAGGCCCGGTCGAAACGGCCTCGAAGGCCGGCTTGACTTCTGGCCATGCTGGTGCGCACCAACCGGGGTGCTCGAAGCTGAAGAAGGCCTTGAGGAGGCCGGTGCATGACAACCCGACGAGATCCACAGGGGCGCGCGGAGGGCGACGGCTCACGCCCACGCATCGAGTACCTGCGGGTCAAGAACTACCGGGTCCTGCACTCGGTCGAGCTGAAGAACCTGACGCCGCTCACCGTACTGCTGGGCCCCAACGGCAGCGGCAAGTCAACTCTCTTTGACGTCTTCAGCTTCCTGTCGGAATGCTTCCAGACGGGGCTCCGCGCAGCCTGGGACCGGAGGGGCAAGGCCCGCGAGCTGAAGACCCGCGACTCGGATGGGCCCATCGTCATCGAGCTCAAATACCGAGAGCGCCCCAAGCGCCCCCTGATCACCTACCACCTGGCCCTGGACGAGGGCCCCCGCGGACCGGTGGTGGCGGAGGAGTGGCTGCAGTGGACCCGAGGTCGGGGTGGCAAACCCTTCCGCTTCCTGAACTACAAGGAAGGGAAGGGGCTGGCCATCAGCGGCGAGGCGCCGGATGAACAGGAGGAACGGCGGGAAGGTTCGCTCAAGTCGCCCGACTTGATCGCCGTCAACGCCCTGGGCCAACTTGCCGACCACCCTCGTGTCGCGGCCCTTCGAGACTTCATCACGGATTGGTACGTGTCCTACCTCTCTGTGGACGACACTCGGGGACAGCCCGAGGTGGGGCCCTCAGACCGCCTGTCGCGCACGGGGGACAACCTGGCCAACGTGGTGCAGTTCCTCCAGGAACAGCACCCCGACCGCCTTGAGGCGATCTTCCAGCTCCTCTGCAGGCGGGTCCCTCGCCTGGAGAAGGTGCTGGCCGAGCCCATGGCCGATGGCAGGCTGCTGTTGCAGGTGAAGGATGCCCCCTTCGAGCGACCGATCCTGTCCCGATTCGCCTCGGACGGAACCCTGAAGATGCTGGCCTATCTGGTCGTCCTGAACGATCCGCATCCGCCCCAGTTCATCGGGATCGAGGAACCCGAGAACTTCCTCCACCCTCGCCTGCTTCGGGATCTGGCCGAAGAGTGCCGTGCCGCTTCAGAGCACAGCCAACTGCTGGTGACCACCCACTCGCCGTATTTCCTGGACGGCCTGCGCGAGGAGGAGGTGCGGGTGCTGTACCGAGATGAGGCGGGGCACACGTTGGTGACCCGCGCCGCCGACATCCCGGGCATTCCCGAATTCATCCGGTCCGGGGCGAGCCTTGGCGAACTCTGGATGGAGGGCCATTTCGGCTTTGACGCGCCCCTTCAAAGGGGCACGCGCGAGGCGTCTTGAGCACGCGCCCTGCGCTTCACAGGGTCGACTTCCTGGTCGAAGAACGCTCCATGGCCGAGTTCCTGAGGTGCGTCGCGCCGGGTTTGCTGCCTGCCGGAGCGAGCTTCCAGGTGGTCGAGTTCGGGAACAAGCAGCGACTGCTGAGGAAGCTGCCCGAGCGATTGGCCGGCTATCGACACTGGGTGACTCCAGGCCACGTTCTCGTGGTTGTCGTGGATCGGGACGAGGACGACTGCCACGCCCTGAAGGCCAGACTGGAGGAGATCGCGGCCCAAGCCCGACTCTCGACTCGGACCTTCCCCAAGGACGGTCAGTTCACGGTCCTCACGCGCCTGGCCATCGAAGAACTGGAGGCCTGGTATTTTGGGGACTGGGAGGCTGTCCGAGCGGCGTGGCCTCGCGTCCCCGCGGACATCCCCCAGAAGGCGGGATACCGCGACTCGGACTCCATCTCTGGCGGGACCTGGGAAGCCTTCGAACGGGTGCTTCAGCGGGCGGGCTATTTCCGCTCGGGCCTCCGCAAGGTCGAAGCGGCTCAGGCCATCGCACCGCACATCGATCCCGCCCGAAGCCGTTCCAGGAGTTTCCAGGTCTTCCGCGACGCCATCCTGGATCTGTGAAACGAGAAGACCACCTCTCGGCCCAGAGCGCTCGACATCCGACCTGGCCGAGCAGCGGAGACTTCGGTGTCACGCCGTAGGAGCCGGTTTCCCGGCCACGAAGGCCCTCGGCCTGCGGAGGAGTGGCTGGATTCCTGAGCGCCCTCCGCCAAGGAGAACCCATGGCCCGGTTGACCCTTCCTCAGCTCGAGCGGCACCTCTTCGCGGCCGCCGACATCCTGCGCGGCAAGATGGACGCTTCCGAGTTCAAGGAGTACATCTTCGGGATGCTGTTCCTGAAGCGGTGCTCGGACGTCTTCGAAGAGCGGAGAAGTCGCGTCGTGCAGGGGCAGGTGGAACGCGGCCGGAGCCAGGCCGAGGCCGAAGTGCGGGCCGACCAGCGGACCCGCTACCGCGACACCTTCTTCGTGCCGCCCCGCGCCCGGTGGGAACGACTGCGCGACGAGGTCCACGAGGACGTGGCCACCGAGCTGAACAAGGCCCTGATGGCCCTGGAGGAAGAGAACCAGGGGCTGCGCGGGGTGCTGACCCATATCGACTTCTCCCGCAAGATCGGCCAGTCGCGGATTCCGGACAAGAAACTGCGGGACCTGATCCGGCACTTCAGCAGGCACCGCCTGCGCAACGAGGACTTCGAGTTCCCAGACCTGCTGGGCGCGGCCTACGAGTACCTGATCGCCGACTTCGCCGACTCGGCCGGCAAGAAGGGCGGCGAGTTCTACACGCCCCGGGCCGTGGTGCGCCTGATGGTCGAACTCTTGGAGCCCCGGGAGGGGATGCGGGTCTACGATCCTTGCGTGGGGTCGGGCGGCATGCTGATCCAGTCCCAGCACTACGTCGAGGAGCGGGGCGGCAACGCCCGGGACCTGGCCCTCTACGGGCAGGAGTCCAACGGCGGGGTCTGGGCCATCTGCAAGATGAACATGATCCTGCACGGCATCATGGACGCCGACATCCGCAACGAGGACACGCTGGCCAACCCCCAGCACCTGGATCAGGGCGAGCTGATGCGCTTCGACCGGGTGATCACCAACCCGCCCTTCTCGCAGAACTACTCGCAGGAGGGGATGCGCTTCCCCGAGCGGTTCCGCTACGGTTGGTGCCCCGAGGGCGGCAAGAAGGCGGACCTGATGTTCGCCCAGCACATGCTCTCGGTGCTGCGGGCCGGGGGCCTGATGGCCACCGTCATGCCTCACGGGGTGCTCTTCCGGGGAGGCGCCGAGCGGGAAATCCGGCGCGGCTTCCTGGAGGACGACCTGCTGGAAGCGGTGATTGGCCTCGCGCCCAACCTCTTCTACGGCACCGGCATCCCCGCCGCCATCCTGGTGATGCGGGCCAAGGGCAGCAAGCCTCCGGAGCGCCGGGGCCAGGTGCTGTTCATCAACGCCGACGCCGAGTTCCACGCCGGGCGGGCCCAGAACGACCTGCACCCCGAGCACCTGCAGAAGATCGTCTCGGCCTACAGGCAGTTCCGGGACATCCCGGGTTTCGCCGCGGTGGTCTCCCACCAGACGCTGGCCGGGAACGACTACAACCTGAACATCCGCCGCTACGCGGACAACGCGCCCCCGCCGGAGCCCCACGACGTGCGGGCCCACCTGCTGGGCGGGGTGCCGAAGGCCGAGGTCGAGGCCAGGCGGGATCTCCTGGCCAGGCAGGGACTGGACCTGAAAGCGCTCTTCGTCGAGCGGGGGGACGCCTGCTGCGACTTCCGTCCGGAACTGGCCGAGCGGTCCAGCCTGCGCGAGACCGTGGAATCGAACCCGGGCGTGCAGGCCAGGGAGGCGGCCCTGCGAGCCTCGTTCGAGGGCTGGTGGAAGGCCCGCCGGGACCGCCTGCGCCGCCTGCCCCAGACCGGCGACCTGATGGCCGTGCGCGCCGAGTTCCTGGAGAGCTTCACCGAGGCCCTCCGGCCCGTGGGCCTCCTGGACGAGTTCCAGGTGGGCGGGGTGGTGGCCGCCTGGTGGGACGCCGCCCAGTTCGACCTGAAGGCCCTGGCGGCCCGCGGGTATGCGGACCTGCTGGACGGCTGGGCCGACACCCTGCGCGACGCCCTGGAGGAGGGGGGGAGCAAGGTCGACCCCACCGAGGATCGCCTGGTGCGCCGCCTGCTGCCGGACTTCCTGGACCAGATCGCCGAGGCCGAGGCCCGCCGGGCCGAGCTGGAGGGCCAGATCGCCGAGGCCAGGGGCTCGGAGGACGAGGAGGACGACGGCGATTCGGAGGAACGCCTGAGCGAGGCCGAGGTGAAGGAGCTGAAGAGGCAGCTCACCGCGGCCAGGAAGGCGCTCAAGGCCCTGCACTCCGAGGTGCTCAAGCGCCTGGAGAAGGCCCGCGCGGCGCTGTCCGAGGCCAACTGTGCAGACCTGGCCCTGGACCTCTTCCACGCGGACCTCGCAGCCCAGCTCGAGCGCGCCGTGGCCGCCCGCCGCCGCCAGGTCGTGGCCGCCGTGGAGAACTGGTGGGACAAGTACCGCGTGCCCCTGCGGCAGTTGGAGCGCGAGCGGGACGAGGCCGTGGGGCGGCTCGAGGGGTTCTTGAGGGAGTTGGGGTATGTCGGGTAAGGAAAATGGCCTTCCCCGGGTCGCCATCGGGGATCTGGCCCAGATCAACCCCGAATCTCTCGGCAGAGGCACGCCGCTGGACTTCAGCTTTCGGTATCTGGACATCCAGTCGGTTACGCTGGGCTCCATCTCGTGGAAGGACGTGTCCGTCCAGCGGTTCGTATCATCTCCGAGTCGAGCCCGGCGGGTTGTCCGTCCCGGCGACGTGCTCCTCTGTACCGTGCGCCCCTACCTGCAGGCTCACGCATATACGGACTGGTCAGAACGCGAGGATATCGTCTGCTCCACGGGTTTCGCTGTCATCCGGTCGGGAGACAAGCTTGAGTCCAGATATCTGTTCCACCATCTTTTCTTCGATGACGTCGGACGACAACTCGAGGGTCTACAAACCGGCTCGAATTACCCCGCGGTAAACGAATCCGACGTCCGTGTCGTCACGTTGCCGTTGCCACCCCTTCCCGAGCAGCGCCGCATAGCCGAGGTCCTGGACACGGCCGACGAGGCCATCCGCCGCTCCGAGGCCCTGCTGGCCAAGCTGGAGCAGGTGAAGGCCGGCCTGCTGCACGACCTGCTGACCCGGGGCCTGGACAAGATCGGCCGCCTGCGCGACCCGGAGGCCCACCCCGAGCAGTTCCAGGACTCGCTTCTGGGGCGGATTCCGCGGGAGTGGAGGCTTGCCGCTATCAGAGATTGCTCGGATGTCGTCACCAGCGGATCTAGGGGATGGGCTGCGCATTACTCAGACTGTGGAGCATTGTTCATTCGAATCGCAAACCTGACTCGGAGTCATATCAACCTGCGATTCGGAGAGACAACGTTCGTTCAACCGCCTGTCGGCTCCGAAGGCATACGCACCGCTGTTCTTCCGGGAGACCTGCTCATATCAATAACCGCGGATGTAGGGATCATTGGCATAGCTCCTGACGAAATTGGTGAGGCTTATGTGAATCAGCACATAGCTTTGGCACGTCTCAAGAGTGCGGTTGTGGCCCCTCGATGGGCAGGGCACTACCTAGCTGGCCCGGCGGCTCAGAAGCTCTTTCGTGAACGGAACGACATTGGTGCAAAGGCGGGACTCAATCTCCCCGCTGTCGGCGGCCTGCACCTTCCCCTCCCCCCCCTCCCCGAACAGCGCCGCATCGCCGCCGTCCTCGACGCCCACGACGCCCGGATCCGGGCCGAGCGGGCCCAACTCGACAAGCTCCGCCAGATCAAGAAGGGCCTGATGCACGACCTCCTCACCGGGAAGGTCCGCGTCCAGGTCCACCAGGAGGCTATGGCATGACGGATTCCTCGAAGTCGGATCTCAGGGTCCGCAACCCTCTGTTCGAGACCTACCGGGCGGTGCGGGTCTTCCTGCGCAGCGCCGAGGGCCGTGCTGCCGGGGTTGTCCGGGAGACCATCAAGGACCTGGAGACCCGGCTGATCGGGACCCCGAAGAACCCGGTGGACTGGACCGATCCCGACAAATGGATCCCTGAACGCCTGGAGGGTCCCAAGGCCGAGTGGGCGCTCCAGGTCTGGCTGGACAGCCAGCAGCAGGTCAACCCTCGATATCTTTACGGCCCCTGGCTCCTGGCCCGGCACTACGGCCTGCTGGTCGAAGACGCCCACGGGATCCTCCGCCTGTCCGAGAAGGGGCGGGCCTTCCTGGAGGAGGAGCCGGCCGCTGTCCGCTGGCTGGACGACCGCGAAGGGTTGCTGGAGATTTTGCGCTTGTTGGCCTTGGATCCCCAGAGGCGGATGGCCGAGATCCTTCCCGAGTGGCAGGCCTTCCTGAAACTCTGTTCCAGGATCCGCTCGACGGGAGAGGCGAGGAATTCCCTTCGCCGGCGCCTGACCAACCTCCGTGAGCGCGGTCTGGTAGGCAAGGAAGGAAACTCCTACGCGATCACTCCCGCGGGCCTGGATTACCTGGGCACCGCCGTCGGCAGGCAGGAGGGTCCCAAAGCAGACCTGCGCCGAGCGGTCAGGACCTACAACACGGCCCAGGTGCACAAACTCAAGGAGGCTCTTGGCAAGATGCCTCCCTACCGGTTCGAGCGTCTGGTCGGGGACCTGCTGGAGGCCATGGGCTACGAGGACGTAGTGGTCACGAAGGAGTCCGGAGACAAGGGCGTGGACGTGGTGGCCACCACCCAGTTCGGCATCTCGACCTTCAAGGAGGTCGTGCAGGTCAAGCGCCAGCAGGGCACCATCGGCCGCCCGGTCCTGGACGGCCTGCGTGGCGGCCTGCACTACTTCGGTGCCCTCCGCGGCACGCTGATCACCATCGGGCGTTTCAGCAAGGAGTGCCAGGAGGCCGCCCTATTCCCGGGCGCTCCGCCCATCGGCCTGATCGACGGCAAGCGACTGGTGGAACTCCTGCTGGAGCACAGCATCGGAATCCGGAAGACCACCCTGGAGCTCACGGACTTCGATACAGACTACTTCGCGGAAGAAGAACCTCTCTCCGAGGAGGAAGGCAACCTGGAGTCCGAAGATGAGTGACGTCCCGGCCCCCGAGGTCCCCGCCGCATGACCCGCCCCACCGAGTATACCTACGTCGAACGGCCCTTCCTCGACCAGCTTGCCGCGATGGGCTGGGAGGTGCTGGACGGGTGCGCCCAGGACCCGGGCCGCACGGAGCGGGAGGGCTTCCGGCAGGTGCTCCTGGAGGGGCGGCTGCGGGCGGCGCTGCGGCGCATCAACCTGGACGCCGACGGCGAGGGTTGGCTGGACGACTCGCGGCTGAACCGGCTGGTGCTGGAGCTGCAGCGGGTGGGCGGCAAGCTCATGGAGGCCAACGAGCGGGCCACCGAGCTGCTGTGGCGGGGCACGGCCATCGAGGGCCTCCCCGAGCGCGACGGCGGGCGCGACGTCGTGGTGCGCTACCTCGACTTCCGGCATCCGGAGCGCAACGACTTCCTGGCCGTGCGCCAGTTCCGCGTGGACGTGCCCGGAAGCGCGACCTTCATCTTGCCGGACATCGTGCTGTTCGTGAACGGCATCCCCCTGGTGGTGGTGGAGTGCAAGAGCCCGGCCGCGACCGACCCCCTCAACGAGGGCATCCAGCAGCTTCTCCGCTACTCGAACCAGCGCGGCGAGGGCTTCGCGGACGACGGAGCCGAGCGGCTCTTCCACACCAACCAGTTGCTGGTCTCGACCTGCTTCGACCTGGCGCGGGTGGGCACGATCGGGGCCTCCTTCAAGCACTTCCTGGAGTGGAAGGACACCAACCCCGTCCCCTCCTCCGAGGTGGCCGCGGCCCTCGGCGTGGCCCGCCTCTCGGGGCAGCAACTCCTGGTGGCAGGGATGCTGCGCCCGGCGCACCTGCTGGACCTGGTGCGCCACTTCACGCTCTTCAAGGACTTCGACGGGCGCCGCGGCAAGGTGGTGGCCCGCTACCAGCAGTTCCGGGCCGTGCACGAGGCGGTGCAGCGCCTGAAGACGGGGGCCACGCGCCTGCAGGATGGCGAGCACGACCGCCGGGGCGGCGTGGTCTGGCACACCCAGGGGTCGGGCAAGAGCCTGACGATGGTCTTCCTGGTGCGCAAGATGCGCTCCCAGCCCGAGCTGCGCCGCTTCAAGGTAGTGGTCGTCACCGACCGGACCGACCTCGAGCGCCAGCTCTCCGACACCGCCGCCCTCACCGGCGAGACCGTCCGCAAGGCGGCCGGCACCCGGGACCTCAAGGGGATCCTGGCCGAGCCGGGGCCGGATCTCGTCTTCGCCATGATCCAGAAGTACCTGGAGCGGAGCTCGGTGGTGGCCCTCCCAGGCGGGGCCAGCCCCAGCAACCCGGTCCTGCCGCAAGACCTGGCCGCCGAGGCGGAGGGCCTCTACGACGGGGACTTCCCGCCCGCGACCGAGGAGTTGTTCCCGACCCTCAACCACTCCGAGGACATCCTGGTTCTGGTGGACGAGGCCCATCGGACCCACACCTCGACCCTGCACGCCAACCTGATGAAGGCCCTGCCGAACGCGGCCCGCATCGGCTTCACGGGCACGCCGATCCTGCTGGGCGCGCGGAAGCGCACCCACGAGATCTTCGGCGAGTACCTGGACCGCTACACGATCCGCGAGTCGGAGGCGGACGGGATGACGGTGCCGATCCTCTACGAGGGCCGCACCGCCGAGGGCGAGGTGGCCGACGGCGGCAGCCTGGACCGGCTCTTCGAGGACATGTTCCGGGAGCACACCCCGCAGGAACTGCAGGCCATCCAGGCCCGCTACACCACCCGGGGCCAGGTGCTGGAGGCCCGGGACCTCATCGCGGCCAAGGCCCGGGACCTGCTGCGGCACTACGTGGACGTCGTGCTCCCGAACGGCTTCAAGGCCATGGTGGTCGCGGTCAGCCGGCGGGCGGCGGTCCGCTACCGGGAGGCCCTGGTGGCCGCGCAGGCCGAGCTGGTGCGCGACCTCTCCGCCTTGGATCCCGCTCTCCTGGCGCTTTCCGCCGAGGCCCTGGCCGCGCGCTCTGCCGACGAGCAACTCCTGGTCCGCGCCCACCCCCGCCTGGAGGCGATCCGGGCCCTCGAGTTCGCGGCCATCATCTCCTTCAACCGCAACCACGACGACGCCGCATGGAAGGAGTGGACGGACGGAACCCGCCAGAAGGAGCTGATCGCCCGCTTCAAGCAGCCTTTGCAAGGCCCGAAGTCGGACCCGCTGGCCTTCCTCTGCGTCAACAGCATGCTCCTGACCGGCTTCGACGTCCCTCACCTCCAGGTGCTCTACCTGGACCGCGGGCCCAAGGAGCACGAGCTCCTCCAGGCCATCGCCCGCGTGAACCGGACCCACGAGGGCAAGAGCCACGGGCTTGTGGTCGACTACTTCGGCGTGGCCCGCCACCTCCAGGAGGCCCTGGCGGCCTACAGCTCCGAGGACGTGGCGGGCGTCATGGCCAGCCTGAAGGACGAGCTGCCCCGCCTGGAGGACCGCCACCGCCGGGTGGTCGGCCTCTTCCAGGACCTCGGCGCCGGCCTGGACCGGCCAGCGGAGTGCGTGGACCTCCTGCGGGACGTCAAGCTCCGGGCCCGCTTCACCGCGGAGCTGAAGCTCTTCCTCGAGAGCCTGGACATCGTGCTGCCCCGCCCCGAGGCGCTGCCCTACGTGGGCGACGCCCGGATCCTCGGCTGGATCAACAAGGTGGCGGCCAACCGCTACCGGGACGACCAGCTCAATATCGCGGGGCTGGGCGGCAAGGTGCGCGAGCTCATCGACCGCCACCTCGTCTCCAGCGGCATCGACCCCCGGATCCCCCCGATCTCGATTCTGGACGCGGGGTTCGACGAGGAGGTGGAGCGACACGAGAAGCCGCGGACCCGCGCCTCGGAGATGGAGCACGCCCTGCGCCACCACATCCGCGAGCGCTTCAACGAGGATCCCGCCCGCTACCGCAAGCTCAGCGAGCGCCTGGAAGCGATCCTGCGGGATCTGCACGACAACTGGGAGGCCCTGGTGGCGGCCCTCGGCGAGATCGTCGACGAGGTGCGCCATGATCGCCAGGAGAACGATGCCGGCCTGGACCCGCGGACTCAAGCCCCCTTCCTGCGCCTGCTGAAAGAGGAGGTCCACGGGGACGGCCCGGTCGACCCTGAGGAGCTCCAGGACCTCGCTCGCCACACGGTCCGGATCGTGGAGCACCTGCGAGGGGAGCTGCGCGCGGTCGACTTCTGGCGCAAGCACCAGGCCCAGCTCGTGCTGCGCCAGTGGCTGGTCGAGTATCTGGACGACGAGGTGGCCGCCCTGCCCTTCGCCCGCTGCGAGGCGGTGGCCGACCGCCTGATGGAACTGGCCCAGGCCCGCCGGGACTGGCTGGCCGGGTGAGCGAGCGCCTGGTGGTGGGGGACCTGGACTTCGAGGTGCGCCGCAGCCCCCGGCGCCGCACCCTGGAGATCACCGTCGAGCGCGACGGCACCCTGGTGCTCCGCGTCCCCGAGTCCTGCTCGACCGAGCGCCTGGAGGCCTTCGCCCGCGACCGGGAGCTCTGGGTGCAGACCCGCCTGGCCGAGCGCGCACCGCTGGCCCCCGCGGCCCGGCCCCGGGAGTACGTCAGCGGCGAGTCCTTCTTCTACCTGGGCCGCGAACACCGCCTGCTGCTGGTGGACGACCCCGAGGCCTCTCCGCTGCGCCTGCGCGGCAGCCAGTTCGAGCTCCGCCGCGACCAGGCCCACCGCGGCCGCTTCTACTTCGTCCGCTGGTACACCCGGAACGCCAAGGCGTGGCTCCGCCGGTGCGTGCGCACCTGGCAGGGCCGCCTGGAGGTGAAGCCCACCGCGGTCGAGGTCCAGGACCTCGGCAACCGCTGGGGCTCGTGCGGCACGGGCGGCCGCCTCAACTTCCACTGGAAGGCCATCCTGCTCCCCCCGACCGCCGTGGAATACGTGGTGGTGCACGAAATGGTCCACCTGCTGGTCCCCGACCACAGCCGCGACTTCTGGGCCCGCCTGGAGCGCGCGGTGCCCGACTGGAGGTCGCGCAAGGAATGGCTGGCCCGCGAGGGCGGTCGCCACGTGCTGTAGCGGGGCGGGCGTTCCAGGAGGCGGTCCAAGCCTACTACCGGGAGCACGTGTGTCGCCTCGACCCCTGGCCAGCGCGCGGAGCGGAGATGATTCGCTGGGGGAACCCCTGGGATCTGCTCCTGGCCATGATTCCGCCGAGAATCTGCGGCATTTCCCCAGATTCTCAGCGGAAACCGCTTCTCCAGGCGGCCCGTTCCAGGCCCTACCCCTTCTTCATGTCGGCGATCACGTTGTTGACCTTGACGGCGTAACCGCTGGGGTCGGCCGGGCGTTGCACTGCTGCGGCCCCGGCGCCGTCCTTCACCCCCGCCTTGGCGAAGCGCTGGGCTTCGTCCTGGATGATGTTCTTGGGGTTGAAGGCCCACTCCTTGCTGCGATCTCCCAGGGCGCCGCCGATATGATACTGGTAGAGGCCGAAGCTGGTGCCGTTGTCGCCCACCGCCTTGGGATTCAGGCCGCTCTCGACCACCGCCGTGGCCAGCATGACGTAGGGGTCGGCCCCGGCCTTCTTGGACTCCTGCCAGATCAACTGGGCGATCTCGTTGTCCTTGTACTTGTCGGGGATTCCGGCGGCTCCCCCGGGCTCGAGCTCCTTGGAGACATCGACGCTGGCACCTCCGGCATCGCTGACCGGAGCGTTGAGCGTGCCGGAGTCTCCTCCGGCCGAGGTGCCCCCACCTGCGGAGGGCCCGGCGACGCCCGCGGCTCCCGGCGCACCGGCCGCGCCCGCGGCCATCGGTGCCCCACCGCCCTGGATCGGTGCCGCGGCGACCCCGTCACCGCCCGCCTGGTCGGCGGGGGCGGCCTGGTCCTGCCCGGTCCCCATCCCCAATTCCTTCAGGAGCGCCTCGATCCGGGCCTGGGTCTGGGCCGCGCCCTCCTGGTCGCCCGACTGCAGTTGCTGTTGCCGCTGCATCTCCAGCTTCATCAACTCCAGCAGTTTCTGCTGAAGCTCCTGCTCCTCCGGCGTCTGCTGCGCCTGCTGGTCCTCCTGCAATTCCGGGCTGGCCTCGAAGCCGTCTCCGATCGCCGTCTGTCGGGCACCCTCCACGGGGTCCCCCGCCGCCCTGGATCCTGCCAGACTGCCGGACTGCAAGGCCTGCAAGAGGCTCTGGGCGGCCGGGTTGTTCTGGAAGCTGTCCAGCTTCCGGGTCTCTCCGATGGGATCCAGGTTTGCCATGATGTCCTCCTGTTGTCGCCTGTGACGATTCCTCTTCCCCGCCATGATGGCGCCCTCCCCGAGGGAAAGACAGTTCTGCAGGTTGCATGGATGTTGCCGACGTTAACGGATTGTTGCCATCCGTGGACAAGGATGGCCTGAAGCACTTGGCTCGGCTGCAACGATGAGAACCGCTCCTGGCACGAGAAGTGCCGGGGCGTCTTTGTGCGAACTTTCAGGGCCGAGCGTCAGACTCGACTGGAGGACAACCTGCCCTGGGGAGATGAGACGATGATCCACACCGGCACCAGCATCCACCGGAGCGCGAACGCCGAGCGCCGCCACGCCGTCCAGACCAGAATGGAAACCCCGGACGACGGCTACGCCGGTTCAAGCCCTGCCAGCCAGGAGATGAACCCTGCGGGAATCCGCCAGATGCGGCAGCGGGTCGCCACGTCCGGCCCTGGTCCCCTGGCTTCGCAACTGAAGGAAGCCCTGGGTCTGACCGAGGAGCAGGCCAGCCGGCTGGTTTCGATCAGCCAGTCGACTTCCCATCTTCCCGGTCGCGCCGGACGCCTGGAGAACGGCGAGGTCTTCCTGGTGACCGTTCAGGACTGCAGCAAGGATCCGGCCAGCTTCCAAGGTTATCAGAAGTACTTCCAGGTCTTCTTCGGCCCGCCGGATGGCGTGGAACAGCGCCAGGTCCTTCGGGCCGAGCGCATGCGGGACGGCGGTTCCACCTTCATCCACGCCGATGGAGTCGATCTCCGCTTCCCCGTCCAGGGCCCGGCCACCGTCAACGGATCTGCGCTCACGGCGGACATCAAGTTCTAGCTGCGCTGCGTCCTGGCGCGGTGATGGCCACCAGCCGGGCCCGGAGCCGCAAGCCCTAGTCCACCGCGCCTGCCCCAATTCAGCCGTCTTTCAGGGTCGTGGGCTTCCATGCAAGCGAGATGATCCCCCGCCAGCAGATCCGCGAAGCCTTCCTGGCCCACCGCCTGAACCAGGCGGAGCTGGTCCGCGTGGTCGGGTCGGGGGACCAGGCCGAGAAGGCCCTCCAGGAGCTGCTGGATCCCGCCACCGACCTGCGAGATCCGGTGGACCCGCCGCGGCTGTCGGAAGCCTTGGAGGCCCTGGGGCTGGACCAGGAGTTTGCCGGGCTGGATCCGGCCAAGGTCTGGACGCCCTACGAGCGGGCCCTGTTCCGGCGCCTCTCGAACCCGGACTTCGACCCGAGCGAGCTTCCCGCCATCAGGGGCCAGGGTTCCGGCGAGGAGGCTCCCGGTCCGCTGATGGCCGACTTCGTGCGGACGGTCGACGGCAGGTTCGACCAGTGGGACCGCAACCAGGACACCCGCCTGGAGGTGGCCGAGATCGATCGGGCGATGGAAGCGACGGACTCCACGCCCGCCGAGTCCGCCGCCCTGGTCCTGCTGCGCTCCAATCCTGAAGCCCTGGGCTCCTGCCAGCCCCACGACGGGCCCGGGGTCACCCGCGCCGATCTGGGCCTCCTGGCGCGACAGGGTTTCGCAGGCGCCCCCGAGGCGACCCTCAGCCTGGGAGCCGAGTTCCGGCAGCTCGAGGCCGAGGCCGAGGCCCTGAGCCCGGCTGCTCCCCTGCAAGCCGAAGACCTGGATCCCCTGGCCACCCGGCAGAACCGCCTGGGCTCGTGCGTGCTGTTGTCCACGGCCGCGGGCCTGGCCCCGGAGCAGCTCGAGGACCTCTTCGAGACGGGCCCCGCCGGGGCGATTCGGGTCAACTTCCGGGACGGCGAGGACGAGACAGTCTTCGAGTTGACCCCCGCCGAGCGGCTCTTCCACGCTCGCGGGGCATCCGGTGAGCGCTGGCCCGGCCTTCTGGAGGTGGCGATGGGGCAGCGCCTGGCCCGCCAGCAAAGGTCGTCCGGTTCGGTTCGCCAGGCCGCCGACGGAGTTCCGCCCCAGGAAGCGATCCTGGCTCTGACCGGTCGGGAGACCCGCATGGAATCCCTCGACGAGTTGAGCCTGCTGGCCACCCGCGACCTGGTCGCGGAGCTGTGCAGCCAGCCGGGCCCCCGCATCTGCGGGACCCGGCCCAGGCCCCTCCTCAAGGAGGAGCGCGCCTTCGACGTGGAGACCCTCCACAACGGGCTGCAGAACAGCCACTGCTACACCCTGCTCGACTATGACCCCCAGAGCGATACGGTCGGCCTCCGGAATCCCTGGGGTTCCGGGCCCTGGCTGATGGCCGCCGAATCCGCTGAGTCGGGATTGTTCCGGATGCCCCTGGCCCAGTTCTACGCCGGCTTCCGCTGGGTGGCCGCCCCCCAGCCCCAGGGCTGAGCCCCCCTGGCCGGGCCTGGCCTTCCTCCATCTCCTCCCCGCGAGGCCTCGATTCGTCCGCCCCTTGCCGCCTGGATGGTTGACATCTCGTGGCCTGCGGAATGAACATGGAGCCCGAAACGCGGGCGCCTCGGAACGCCCGCCCGACGAGGAGTCCCCTGATGAACTTCAAGCCCTGGAAGGTTGCCTCGATGATGTTGATCCTGGCCCTGGCCCTGTGCCTGCCCGCCCGAACCGAGACCTCTCCCCGCACGAACGCGCCGGCGCCCGGCAGCGGCATCGACCGCGCCGACCTGAACCCCGGCGTCCGTCCGGCCGACGACTTCTTCGACTACGCCACCGGGGGCTGGCGCAAGCGAAACCCCATCCCTGGCGACCAGGCCCGCTGGGGTACCTTCAACGTGCTGGACGACCAGAACACGCATCTGCTGCATGAGATCCTGCGCGAGGCCCAGGGGGCCGAAGCGGGCACCCTGGAGCGCAAGCTCGGGGACTTCTACGCCAGCGGCATGGATGAGGCGACCCGTGAGAAGCAGGGTCTGACCCCGATCCGCGAGGATCTCCAGGCCGTGGAGGCCATCCAGGACCGCCAGGCCTTGCAGGCTGCCGTCGCCCGGATGCACCGGGAGGGGCTCAACGCCTACTTCAACCTCTTCGCCAGCCAGGACGACAAGGACAGCACCCGGATGATCGGCGTGCTCTGGCAGGGCGGCCTGGGGCTTCCCGAGCGCGACTACTACCTGCGCGACGACGAAGACTCGCGCAAGCTGCGCGAGGCCTACCAGGCCCACGTCACGAAGATGTTCACCCTGCTGGGCGATTCGCCCCAGCAGGCGGCCCGGCAGGCCCAGGCCGTGATGGCGCTGGAGACGCGCCTGGCCCGGGCCTCGCTTCCCGCCGCTGAATTGCGGGAGGCCGAGAAGGTCTACCACCTGATGGACGCCGAGGCCGTCGCGGCCCTGACTCCGGACTTCTCCTGGTCGGCGTATTTCGAGGGCCTGGGAATCCCCGCCCTGAACGAACTCAACGTCGCCATCCCGGGCTTCATGGAGGCCGTGAACCGCGAGCTGGCCAGCACCCCCCTGGAGGACCACAAGAGCTACCTGCGCTGGATGGTGCTGCGCGGGTTCGGATCGCACCTGAACCAGGAGATGGAGCGCGAGAGCTTCCACTTCTTCTCGACGGTCCTGAGGGGCGTGAAGGAGATGAAGCCCCGCTGGAAGCGGGTGGTCGAGACCGTCAACGCCGGGATGGGCATGGCCCTGGGTGAGATCTATGTCCGGCGTGCCTTCCCGCCGGAGGCCAAGGCCCGGGTCCAGGAGATGGTGACCAACCTCAAGGCCGCCATGGCTGCCACCATCCCCACCTTGCAGTGGATGAGTCCGGCCACCCAGAAGGCGGCCCTGGAGAAGCTGGCGCTCTTCCAGGCCAAGATCGGCTATCCGGATCGCTGGCAGGACTACTCCAGCCTGGAGATCCGCCCCGGCGACTACGTGGGCAACCTGCGCCGCGTCCGGGTCTACGAGGTGCACCGCGACCTGGCCAAGATCGGCAAGCCCGTGGACCGCGACGAGTGGCACATGACCCCCCAGATGGTCAACGCCTACTACAACCCCTCGATGAACGAGATCGTCTTCCCCGCCGGGATCCTCCAGCCGCCTTTCTTCGACATGAAGGCGGAGGACGCCGTCAACTATGGGGCCATCGGGATGGTGATCGGCCATGAGATCACCCACGGCTTCGACGACCAGGGCTGCAAGTACGACGGGCACGGGAACCTGCGCGACTGGTGGACGCCCGAGGACCTGGCCAACTTCAAAGCCCTGGCCGAGGGGGTCGAGAAACAGTTCGCCGCCTATGAGGTGGCGGGCCTGAAGCTGAACGGCAAGCTGGTGCTGGGTGAGGCCATCGCGGATCTCGGTGGACTGAACCTGTCCTGGAAGGCCTACCATCTCTCGCAGCAGGGTCACGAACCCCAGATCCTGGACGGCTTCACCCCGGCCCAGCGCTTCTTCCTGGGCTACGCCCGGGTCTGGGCCATCAACATGCGCCCCGAGATGGAGAAGCTGCAGGTCAACACCGACCCCCACCCCCATGCCCGCTGGCGCGTGAACGGACCATTGTCGAACATGCCTGAGTTCTTCGAGGCCTTCGGCGTGGCCGAGGGGGACCCCATGGCCCGGCCCGCCGATCAGCGCAACCGGATCTGGTAGACCCTCCGAACCTGGCTGGGGCCCTTTCGGGGCCCCAGCCGGGAGACCGGCTTTCTTGCGCTGAGACAACATGGCCGGGCCCGAGATCCGCTCTCATGGTCCAGTGGAGGGCGCCGAACGAGCGCCCTCCAGAATTCCCCGGGCGCGCCCAGGAGGAGCCTCCCATGATCGAACAGATCCACAAGATTTCCACCGCCGACACTCGGGCCGTCGAAAAGGTGATCCAGGACGAGAACATCCACTACATCCACATGGTCTTTCCTCAGGACCAGGGAATGCCCGAGCATTTCTCCAACTCGACGGTCTACATGACGGTCCTGAGGGGAACCCTCTCAATCGGCTTGGACGAGCAGGAAATCCACGAATACCCAGGCGGGACGGTGCTGAAGATCCCCTTCAACACCCGCATGAACGTCCGGAACCTCCACCCGGAGATCCTGGAACTGATCGTCGTCAAGGCCCCGGCTCCGCGCGCCTCCTGAGAAGAGAACCGGCGGCCGCTTCGGGGCATCTCAATCCAGAGGCGCCCCGAAGCGCGCCTCAAGCTCCGCGAAGCGGCCGGTCAGGGCCTGGCGGATCCGCTCGACGGTCTCTTCGACGTCTGAGTCCCCCCGCTCCAGCACAGGCATGAACTGCACGCGCACCGTGGACCACGCCCGAACCCGGGGGAACCCGCGAGGGAAGACATGGTTCCCACCGTGGACCACCATCGGCAGGATGGCCGCCTGGGGGGCCGTGCGCAGGAGCGTGGCCAGTCCCGCCGGCTTGAAGGGATTCATCCGACCATCCGCGCTGCGGGTGCCCTCCGGGAAGATGAAGGCGGAGACCTCGCCCGAGTCGACGCGGCGGCCCAGCTCGGCGATGGCCGCCAGGGCCCCCTCCCGGTCGGCCCGGTCGATCAGGCAATGCCCGCCCCGGCGCAGATTGAAGCTGATGGCCGGGATCCAGCGCCCCAACGCCCTCTTGGCGATATAGCGGGGACGCAGGTGCCGCAGAAGCCAGAAGGGCAGGAAGCTCTCGACCAGGGATTGGTGATTGCAGACCACGATGTAGCTGCCCTGCGGCGGAACATTCTCCAGCCCTTCCAGCTCCAGACGGCCCAGACCGGCGCGGATGCTGCCGCCCAGGACCCGGCACATCACCCCGACAGCCCGATCCATCGGCTCTGCGCCCAGCATTCGAGCGACCCGCAGCACGGGGTCGAAGACCAACAGGGTCAGCCCGAACCAGCTCCAGGCACCGGCGGTGGCGACGAAATCCACGGCTCGCACGGGATTGTCCTCCATCAGCCTCGCAGTCTCCAGGCCGGTTTCCGGGAGATTCTTCGAAGTTCCTCCCATCTGGCGGGAATTTCGGAACCGACCCAGAAGGGGCAGCCCCTCCCGCCGGGTTGGTGCTCCCCTGGGCCCCCGCCGGATGGCCACCGGTTCGCCCGGTGAATCCCGCCCCCCCCGAGGTCTTCACATGGAAAAAGTCCAGACCCCGAAAGGCACCAGCTTCCTGGGCAGGTTCATGGTCATGAAGGGCGCGCTGCGCGAGCTGTGGATCATCTTCGGCACCAAGATCCTGTCCATCGTGGCCTATGGCCTGGTGAACTCGACCCTGGTCCTGTGGCTGTCCAAGGACCTGGGATACGGCGACGTCCCGGCCGGCTTCATGGTCGCCGTGTGGTCCGCCCTGATGACCCTGTTCACGGTCATGGTGGGCTCGCTGGTGGACGCCATCGGCATCCGGCTCTCACTGTTGATCGGGTTTGGAATCTGCCTGGGGGCCCGGCTGGTGATGAGCTTCGTCACCGCCCCCTGGTTCGTCATTCCGGCGGGCCTGCTCCCGCTGGCCCTGGGGGAGGCCCTGATGGTCCCGGTCATGGTGGCCGCCATCAAGAGGTTCGCCACCACGGCCCAGCGCTCGATGGCCTTCTCGATGTTCTACGCCATGATGAACGTGGGCTTCGCCATCTCGGGATTCATCTTCGACAAGGTGCGCACCACCCTGGGCGAGTACGGGCACCTGGCCCTTCCCGGCGCCGACTTCAGCCTGAGCACCTACCAGACGCTGATCCTGCTGGGATTCCTCTTCACCGTGCCCAACCTGATCCTGGTCTGGATCGGCATCCGTGATGGCATCGAGATGGGCGAGGACGGCCAGGTCCGCATCCACAAAGCCGAGTCGAAGTACGCCGGGCAGCCGGTCATGACGGCGGCCTTCAAGTCCGGAATGGACGCCCTGGGCGAATGGAAGCGCATCTTCACGGGCCTGTGGCACCAGCCCGCCTTCTACCGCTTCCTGGCCTTCCTGACCCTGGTCGTCTTCGTCCGGATGATCTTCTACCACTTCCACTACACCTTCCCCAAGTACGGCATCCGCGAACTGGGGGAAGGTGCCCCGATCGGACAGCTCTTCGGAGTGCTCAACCCGGTCCTGATCGTGATCCTGGTCCCCCTGGTGGGGGCCCTGACCCAGAAGATCTCCGCCTACCGCGTCGTGATCTTCGGCAGCCTGATCGGTGCGCTCTCGATCTTCTTCATGGCCATGCCACCGGTGTGGTTCCAAGGGCTGGCCGACGGCTTCCTGGGCGATCTGATCGCGCGGAAGTGGCTGGGAGTGCAGACCGACGTGGTCAACCCGCTCTTCGTGTCGATCTTCTTCTCGGTGGTCATGCTCTCGGTGGGTGAAGCCTTCTTCTCGCCGCGACTGTACGAGTACCCGGCGGCCATCGCCCCCAAGGGGCAGGAGGCCTCCTACATGTCGTTGTCGATGCTGCCCTACTTCGTGGCCAAGTTCTTCGTCGGCCCGCTCTCCGGTTGGCTGCTGGTCACCTTCTGCCCCGAATCCGGTCCGCGCAACTCCGAGATGATGTGGCTGATCATCGCGTTGATGGCGATGGTCACCCCCATCGGCCTGTTCGTCCTGCGCCCCTGGATCCAGGTCCAGGAGGCGGGCCGGGACGGCCACGAGGAGGAGGTCCCCGTCGCCGAGGCAGCCGTGGCCGAAGAGAGCGAAGACCAGTAGGGGCCAGGTCCGACCACCAGGAGGCCGCGACCCGGTCGTCCACCGGGTTTGCGGCCTCGCTCGTCTTCACGAAGGGTCAGGGTTCAGAAGAGCGTGTAGATGAAGGGGGCCACGTGGGTGGCCTGGGCCAGCGAGACCAGCCCGGCCAGGAGCATCAGGCCCAACAGGACCGGCATCAGCCAGGGGCGGGTGCGGGCCATCCAGCCCAGGAAGTCGCAGGTCGTCTGGATCCGTCGGCCCAGTCTCCGGAAGGCTTCCCTCATGGTTGCACCCTTCCCGGCAGAGCCTGCTCTCGCAGGAACTCCGCCACCTTCTCGCCGGCCTGGAAGTGTCCCAGGTCGTTCCAATGCATGTCGGCTCGATAGTACAGCCGCTCGCGCCCGCGGAACTCCGGGAGGAGGTCCAATGCCGCGACGTTCCTCTGGCGGGCCCACTCCAGGAGGAACCGACGCGGCTTGGAGCGGTCGAAGAGTTCCTCCTCCAGGTCCCAGGCCGCCAACCAGGCCTGCCATTCCTCGTCATGGACCTCCTGGGAGGAGGGAACCACCACCAGGGTCATCGGAATCCCACGCGCCTTCGCCTGGGCCAGCAGGTCGTCGAGGTGCTCGGTGGTCTTCAACAAGGCCTGCTCCATCTCGGGGGTGTAGCGGCGCAGGAACCAGGCCTGGGGCAGGGACGGGCGCAGGGCCGAGCGCGTGCCTCCGTACATCCGCGAACGCACGTACTGGTACAGATGACTGCGCATCAACACCCCACGATACCAGGGGCGGCGGGCATCCGGAGGCAGGTCGGTCCGGGGCGGAGGTGTCCGGCCCAGACAGTCGTATCCGCTCCAGCGGGCCTCGGCGGCGGGCTTGAGGACCAGGAAACCGGAGTCCAGCGTGAAGGCATCCCGTCCCACCAGGTTGTCGTGGAAGTCGTTGCCGGTGTAGAAGGACACCATCAGCACGTCGGCCGGACTGGCGGCTCCGGGCCCCCGCAACCAGGCGGCCTCGGCGTCGGTCCCCGCGTTGGGAACCCCGGCGTTGAGGACCCGGAGCCCTGAGGCCCGCTGCAGACGGGCCAGCCACGTCGAGTCGGCGTCCGACCAGCAGCCGAAGGTGAAGGAGTCCCCCAGGGCCAGCACGGTGCCTCCCGCAGCCTGGGGGGGGTCGGGCAGGGCCCGCATCCCGTCCGGACCGATCTCGACCCGGGTGTCGAACTCGGCGCTGTGAATCCTGCCCTTCCACCCCGGCCGGAGCCGGATCCCGCCCTCATCCTCGAGATACATCCCTCGGACCTGCATGTTGGGGTTGGGCACCAGCAGGCGCAGCAGGACCTCCAACAGGATCAGGCTGGTCAGGAGGATCAGCGCCACCTTGCCCAGGGCCCCCGCGAGCGAGGCACCTCCCGGCCTGGAGGCCGCCCCCTCCTCGGGACGAACCCCGAAAAGGGCGTGAGCCGCCCCGGGCAATTCCGGTTGTCCTTCGGGTCTCTGCTCGGTCCCAGAGGCCCTCTGGGGGGCGTGGGCCCACTTTTCCAGTTCCGCCCCGGGGACCAGCCGCCCTTCGCCGGCCGCCCGGCGGCTGACCAGGAAGCGGCCCATGACCAGGGCGTCCATGTCCGAGCGGGCAAAGGTCGAGTAGGCCTCGGCCGGGGTGTTGACGATGGGCTCGCCGCGCAGGTTGAACGAGGTATTCAGGACCACCGGAACCCCGGTGAGCTGGCAGAAACTCGAAATCACCCCGTGGTATTCGGGACTCTGCTCCCGGTGCACGGCCTGGATGCGGGCGGTGCCGTCCACATGGGTCACGGCCGGGATCTCCTCATGGCGTTCCGGGCGGACCGGGACCACCATCAGCATGAAGCGGGCGGGGTCCACTCCCAGCGCGTCGGGAAGCTCGAAGTAATCCTCCACGCGCTCGGCCAGGACGGAGGGAGCGAAGGGCCGGAAGGGCTCTCGGAACTTGATCCGGGCGTTCACCACGTCCTTCATGTAGGAGGCCCGGGGATCGGCCAGGATGCTCCGTGCGCCCAGGGCCCGAGGGCCCCACTCGAAGCGTCCCTGCATCCATCCGACCACCTGTCCACATGCCAGGCGTTCAGCCACTTCCGAATAGACCGCCTCCATGTCTGGGAGTTCCCGGCAGGCGTGGCCCTCCGAGCGCAGGAAGTCGGCGATGTCCTGATCGGAGTGATCCTGGCCCCAGTAGCCGTGATCCATGCGGAAGCGCTCGCGCCCCCCCAGGACCTGATGATACCCCCAGAGGGCGGCTCCCAGAGCCCCTCCCCCGTCGCCGGCGGCGGGTTGGATATACAGCTTCTTGAAGCCCGACTCGCGCAGGATCCGGGAGTTGGCCACCGAGTTCAGGGCCACGCCCCCGGCCATGCACAGCGCCTCGTGGCCGGTCCGGCAGTGCAGCCAGGAGGCCTGTCGGACCAGGATCTCCTCGGCGACCTTCTGGATGCTGGCCGCCACGTCGGCATAGTGGGGGTCCAGAAGGTTCGACTGCTCCCGGGTCCGGGCCGGCCCCAGCAGTTCGACGAAGCGATCGCTGAAGGAATGGAAGGCCGAGTGGTGATAGGCGAAGCAGTCCATGTCCAGGCGGAAGGAGCCGTCCGGACGAAGATGGACCATCTTGTCCAGGATCAGATCCGCGAAGCGGGGCTGCCCGTAGGGAGCCATGCCCATGACCTTGTACTCGCCCTCGTTGACCTGGAATCCCAGGAACGCCGTGAAAGCGCTGTACAACAAGCCCAACGAATGGGGGTAGCGCATCTCCTCGTCCAGGAGGATCTCCTGGTCCCAGGCGGTTCCCCGGGTTCCGGAAGCCCATTCGCCCACCCCGTCCACGGTCAGGATCGCCGACTTCTCCAGGCCCGAAGGATAGAAGGCGCTGGCGGCATGGGACATATGGTGGGGGCAGAACACGATGCGGTCCCGTCCGCAACCGATCCGCTCCTGCAGCAGGTCCCGGGCCCACAACTTGTCCAGAAGCCAGACCAGCATGGCCTCGCGAAAAGCCACCATCGAGCGCGGCCAGGTGGCCAGGGTGGACATGAGGATCCGATCGAACTTCCGGAAGGGCTTCTCGTAGAAGACGACCAGGTCCAGGTCGGCTCCGGTGAGCCCGGCCCGTTCCAGGCAAAACCGGACCGCCCGGGAGGGGAACTCCCAATCGTGCTTGACCCTTGAGAAGCGCTCCTCTTCTGCGGCGGCCACGAGTTGCCCGTCCACCAGAAGGGCGGCCGCGGCGTCGTGATAGAAGCAGGAGATTCCCAGGACTCTCATCAGTGCTGCTGCCGGGCGTCACAGACCGGAGGACGACCCCAGCGACCGCCGTTCGGATCCCGGATCTCCAGGGGGTCGGAGAAGGCCCGCAGGACCAGGGCGAAGGGGGTCACGACGACCCAGTAGAAGACGGTCAACAGGACCCGGGCCTGAAACGTCGCGGCCCGAGCCGCCAGCGCCTTCCAACGTTCCCAACTGCTCTCAGGGTTCATGGGTTCGCCTGTTCGCACGAGGGGCTGGAAGCCCTGCCGCATCGGGCCGCGCTTTTCCAGCACGGCGATCGGTCGGTTCCTGGACACAGACCAGGACTGGAATGGATCCGAGAGATTCCCGCGGCGGGAAAGGGCCGCCTCCGGTATCCGACGAAGGTTTCCCCACCATGAGCAACTCCCTTCCCTGCAACGGCGCGGAGATCCCGTTCGGCACGATCCGGATCGAGGCCGACGGGCGCCTCCTTCCTGACCGCGAAGCCGCCCGAATCCTGGCGCTGCAGGACGGAGGCGGCGCCCCCATCGCGTCGGAAGGCGAGATGGCCCCCCTGGTCGGGGCCCTGACCCAGGCGGCCCAGGCGGTCCGCGAGGGAGCTTGTTCCTGGAGCAGCCTGGTGCCGATGCCCGACGGCCTGCTGCTGGAAGTCCTGGTCCACGGGGATCCGGTCCAGGCCGGGGGGCCGGTGTACGCCGTGGTACAGGACGTGGCCCGCCGCAGGCAGCGTGAAGAACATGTCAACCGGGCCCAGCGGGTCGAGGCCCTTTCGGAGTTGTCGGGAGAGTTGGCCCACGAGTTCAACAATGTGGGCACGGCGATCCTGGGGCTGACCGACCTGCTGGTCCTGGACGCCAAGGATACCCCCTCGCGGGTGCTGCTGGGCCAGGTCCAGACCGCTGCCCGGCGTGGCTTGAACCTGGCCGGTCAGCTCCTGACCTTCGGCCGGCGGCACATGCACCGGGAAGAATCCTGTGACCCTTCGGACGTCTTCCAGAGCGTCGTCGAGCTGGTTCGTCAGACCTTTCCCCGGAACATCGAGATCGGGGTCGACCTGCAGGCCGATCCCTGCCAGATCGAGTCGGATCCCGAAC
>Ga0334898_1000991_pt1 | contig 36656 bp, 41 predicted proteins | sample GraSluR3_MG_10_FD_207228 | JGI IMG/M metagenome (GOLD analysis project Ga0334898, IMG submission 207228) | Sludge microbial communities from methane-producing bioreactor in Wageningen University, Netherlands - Granular Sludge_3_08-R3 | ecosystem: Engineered > Bioreactor > Anaerobic >... | reverse complement strand
TCCCAGCAGATGGTCCTCTGATACTAGAGATTGGTCACGACCAGATACTGTTACATTAAATCCCGAAAAAGAAGATAACGTAATTCTAGAATCTAAAATGCGACAACTAACTTGACATCCACCGCTTCATTTGTCTCTAAAAACATATCACTTATTTGCATTATTTCAGAAAGTTCTTCACCATTAAAGAAATCCGTAATTCTGCTTCCTTTTATCTTATCTATATCTAAACCAAAAAGTTCAACGAAACTTCTATTTGCATTTATTACTTCTGCTTCTCTATTTAGGATAATCAATATATGAGGAGAGAGTTCAAAAAATTCTTCTATTTCATTTTCTATTTGTGTATTTCTTCTAATAACCATAACTACTTGGCCATCGTAGTGTATCCTAATTTGGTAATGTATTTTTTTGTCAGAATCAAGATAAGTTTCTATATCCTCAGAAATTGCGCTATCTCTTACCCGTTTAATAGTATTATGCATTTTAGACATAAGTTTATTTAATATATAGTCAATCTGATCTTCAGTCAAACTATTAAAATAACACTCTTCTGTATTTTTATACATACTTAAAATGCTATTATCACTACCTAAAACAACTATCATATTATCAGATTTTCTTAACAAAAACTTATAGCTATCTGCTTTTATCACACACAACCCTCCTTAAATCACGACAAAGTGTACACTTTAGGATGTTACCATAGAATAATTATAACATATAGAATCTTTTATAAAATATTACTTTAGTCAAATCATGTCTATTTATTTGACTTTATTCACAGATTCCACTATAAATACACAAATGTCTTTTAAAAACAATAAAGACTGTTAATACAATCAATCATCAACAGTCTCGTTATTATTACTCGGTTTTTTCTTCTTTACTTTTATATCCAATTTCTATTATCCCGTCTAATACTGCTCCTTCTTCTACTTTTATCTTTTTAGACTTAACATGCCCATCTATACTACCACCTGCATGTAAATCTATTAAATCTTCAATTACAATATCTCCCTCTACACTACCAGCAACTATTAACTCTTTTGCAAATATGGTAGCATGCACAGAACCTTCTTGGCCAATAATAACAGATGACTTTTTGGAGTCAATTCTTCCTTCAACACTTCCATCTATTTTAATCTTATCCCCAGTGAACTTAATATCACCTTTTATAAAAGTATTAGGACCAATGAAACTTTCAATGCTACTTGCATCTGTTCTTATGCTATCTTTTTTGTTTATCACTATCTAAGACCCCTCATTCATCAAAATTTACATCATACAATCTTTAATTAATTATTTCTCTCTGCAACTATTTATTCTATAAAAGAGTTTTCATTCCTGCATGAAGACTACATTTAGTATTGTTTTATTACGCCAACAACTATTCCTAGTATATTTAGTTCCTCTTCCTTAATAGAAATAGCTTCATATTTTGGGTTTTCTGCAATTAAAGCTACCATCTCACTCATTTTAGATAGTCTCTTAAGAGTTACGGTATCATCAATAACAGCTACTACAATATCCCAATTTTTTGCATAATCCTGCCTTTTTACAAGCACAAGGTCCCCATCATTTATATCAGTTCCTATCATACTATCTCCACGCACTTGCAGTATGAAACTATCTTTGTAATTTGTCCACTCACTTGGCAGATAAAAAGTATCAAGCTCTTCATTAATATTAATAGGTTCTCCTGCTGCAATCTGTCCATATACAGCCACTCCAGTAGTTTCGTCACTTGAATAGCTTAACTCTTCAGAACCTTCCATGACCATCAACTCTTTAGGATAATAATAGTCTCTTGATATCTTCTTGTGATTCTTTTCCTTAATGTTTACAAAATCAAACTTTTCAATAGTTTGAGGCAATAAAGCTGTTGTAAACTGTGGTAAATCATTTATTACTTTGTGTTTATTATTAACCACTAAAAACTCATTACCATCACTAATAATTCCAAAGTCAGCTCCTTGAATGTCCATTAACTGTTTTAGATCTTCAATTTTGCTATTTACTCCTAATAAATATTGTGACGTTAAAACTATGCAAAAGGGCACCCTTTTTCCATTAGCGTAACGCATAAGTTGAATGTCTATATTTATTTGATCTTCTAAGAGTTCTTTTTGGACATTAACTTCAATTAACTCTATTGGGTAATCATATTGCTTCATTAACTGATTAATCAGCCATTGTCGTATACTTTCTTTTGGATTGTATATATCAATTGAATTGATATATCTATAGCTTTCAGTAGAAAGTTTCTCATACCTTTTAATTTTTGCGTTTCGTGATAATTGCATATAAGATGAATTAATTTCGTTGATAAATGGAGATGGAACTGCATGAGAGCTAATATATAGTAACTCCCTAGCTCTTGTCATCCCTACATAAAACAATCTTCTTTCGTTTGATTCTTGTATTACTTTTTCATCTTCATCTATCTTCTTAAGATAAGGCATAATACCTTCATTTACACCGATAATAAAGACAACTTTGAACTCTAATCCTTTAACTGAATGCATAGTTATTAGTTTTACAGTGTCAGATTCAAAATCAGCATTATTCCTATCAATTCTACTAGACATAACCTTCCCTAATCTTAACTCTCTTTCAACACTATTAAGAAGATTACTAAACCGAGCAATTATTGCAATATCTCTAGCTTGATATTCTTTTAGTAATACCTTAATCTCTGATGCAATATCTTTTGACTCATCTTTTGATTTTTTATATCTCTTATATATAGGGTACACACTTTGTCTATCAAGCAGAGAAGGTTTCACATAGTTTTCATTTTCGATTATATTAGGATCGTCCTCAATTAAGCTATATGCTGCTTTTGCAATCTGGTTTGTTGTTCTATAGTTCTTTGTTAAGGAAGTGCTTCTACCTGTCATGTCATAACCTATTGAGGTAAAGCTCCTTCCTCTAACTAGCCATGCATGTGCATAGATGCTTTGAGCGGTATCTGCAAAAAAATAGATACTGCTGTAACTTTTTTCCTTGTATAAACTCTTTAATATTATTAACTGTACTCTTGTTAAATCTTGTACTTCATCTATTAAGATATGAGTGTATTTCTCGTGTTCATCCTCTTTAATCTCATCAAGTGCATACAGTGCTATATCCTTAAAATCTACTTTATTATTATCTCTCATTATTTTATTATAGCGGACCATTAGTTCATGAATAGCTTCTCTAATATCTGAGTCTTTCCTAAGTTTTTGAGGGGCGTCTCCACTTTGAAAACTCATCCTTCCCAACCTATCTGCACTTTGATAATCAGCTAAGTTAATATAATTGCAAGCTTTTATCCACTCGATTTCTTCAAGTAAAAATTTATTGTTCTTGGTATCAATTATTTCTACTTCAGGATAGTCCTTACTTACACTTCTTATAGCGTCTGCTAAATATCTAAATTGGATACCTCTATCATCAAGAATCTCATAATAAAGTGACATTCTTTTATTTCTTCTCTGGAATAGTTGATAAATAATACTATCGATAGTTACAATGCTATAGTTATCTTTGCTTCTTCCAAAGATAGAATAGTTTACAACTGATGCATCTTTAACATTTTTGTATAAATAACTGATATACTCAACCAAGGTTTTGTTGTATGTTACTAACAAAACCTTATCATCTTCACCAAAACAATACTCATTAAGCAAAAATGGCAGTCGATGAACTGCCACAGTAGTTTTTCCAGATCCTGCAACACCCTTTATCAAAGCATGTCCATTAGGCTTAGCATCTATTAATCTTTTCTGTTCCATATTAAGGTGCATTTGCATCATTCCTCTCTAGAAAAACTTTAATATATATTCTATTTTAAGCTCAAATATCCTGCATTTAGTGTTAATCCTTAAAGAATTCTTTATATTCTTTTGCAGCTCTACTTTGCTGTTTTATCCTTTCATTATTAACCTTGTCAAAATTGTTCAGTAATAGCCCTGTTATGTAAGGACATATCGCCTCTTTACTCACTAAATCAATCAAAACCTTCTTTATAGCTTCATCATCCATTCCTTTTCTATAAGGTCTATCCTCTGCTATTGCTGTAAAAATATCAGCAACAGCTACTATTCTGCATCCAAGAGTCAACTCTTTTCTATCAATGTGAAAAGGGTAACCTGAACCATCAAGTCTTTCATGATGAAACGCAGCCCATCTACTTAGGGTATCAAATGCATCTATATTTTGGAGCAATCTGTATGTGTAAAAAGTATGACTTTTTATAATATTAAACTCCTCAATTTCCAATGGGGCTGCTTTTTCTAAAATTTCTGTAGGAATTGCCAATTTCCCTAAATCATGCAAATATCCTGCTACCTGCATCATTTTTTGCTCAATCTCTGAAAAACCAGCAAGCTTACCAAGTTCTACTGCAACAGTAGCAACTCCTGATGTATGTGTAGCTGTAAAATGACTTCTAAAATCTATTATTCTTGCAAAAATTCTTGTTAGATCAATAATATCATCCCAGCTTATCTCCCATATATCAAAAGCAATAACTTTCGGCATAATATTGAGTAGTGGTTTATATGTTAAATCTAGCCAAATAAACTCTTTATGACTTAGTTCATAAAACGCATCTACACATTCTGGAACAAATCTCTTACCACTACCTGCCATAATCTTTTCTCTTATATCAGGGATTTGCTCAAGAACCTTATTGCTATGATTAACCAGCACGGCAATACGGTCTGCTAAATGTATTATATGGCTAAGCATAGAAACTTCCTCGCCTTCAAATTCTGAACCATAACCAAAGTCCCAAGGCATATGATGATGTTTGATTACTTTAGCTGCTTTCTTAAGGTGACTAAAGCCAGATAAGAGTTTAGCTCCTTTATGGCCATGATCATTAATATTTGGAGCTTCATTCTCAAGTATAAAATGCCTTTCCTTTACTGATAAAGCTCCTATATCATGGAGTAATCCAGCAACAATTAAATCCCTTTTATCTTCGTTTGATAAACCAATTTGATCTCCTATATGATATGCTAAATATGCAACTTGTTGATGATGATTAGCCAGCTGAGGACTAATCAAATCTGCTGCATCTGTCAAGCATTGTAATAACTCATATATACTTATAATTTTCTTATTCATGAAAGCTCCTCCGTATACTTACCAATATTAGCTTTAATTATTTCTCCTTCTACATAGTTATCGTCTTATTAAGAGATTTATTTAGGTAATCTTAATAATTGTTTCTTTCCAGGATCCTAAATATAAAGTGACTTGCAAAACCAAGAGTTAATGGGATTATTATTGCAACAGTCTGAATCATTGTACCACTCTCTCCATGCGGAATATTTATATACAGTGAGTTTATATCAAAAACAAAAGCAATCAATTGGGTAAGCAAAAACGATACAAAAAAAACTTTAGTTTCTTTAATAAAATACTTATTTTTTATCATTAAGTGAGTAATAATAGTTATTGCTATATATGAAATTAGAATATTAGGCCAATGTGTATACATGCTTTTCTCCTTTTATAAAAAGTCTTTCTTATCATACAATTTAGAGCAAATAAATACAACTAAAGAAGTTCCAACTGTTATTCCTATAAGAGTTATGAGACTAATAGAATAGTTGACACTTGTAACTTCTAGGTTCACATAGCCAAATGGAGTCAACTTAGATAAAAACGCTGATTTTTCACTAATGCCTGATATGTTATAGATAAAATAAAGCGCCAAAATTGCTATCATGACATGTTGAGAACTAGATTTCTTTGCATAACGTACTGCACCATAGACAAAGCTTAAAATTGAGCATATAAATATGCCTAAAAACATATTAATGTGAAGAATGAAAAAATCGTTGATGTTATATTTTTCAAATAACTTTAGAGCTACTAAATCTATTCCCAGTATTCTATTAGCTTCATTTATTATATTATCACTGATAATCTTATTTAGGAAAAACTCAGGATAAATGTCAAAGAACTCAATTATTACATCTTCTGATATAAATATTTCTTTCATGAGACTGTATTCTGCTACTGTCTTTTCAACCTCTAAGACAAATTCTTCAACAGGCATCCCTTCTACCTCAAACTCTCTCATAAAATACTCTGGGTTTTCTTTAAGCTCAATCATTACTTGTTCTGGATTAAATGTTAAAGTATCAATCCACCTACCTATTTGCTCATTATCTAAATCCATGGGCATCTCATCTTTGTTTGATTCATATTCTCTAAGTATTAGCTGATTAACAAAATCACCAAAATCATCTTCATCTAAGTTTAACAAGCTTGACATTGACGCTGAATTAGCAATAAAACTATCTTTTATCTCCACATTCATTATTTTCATGTTAATTTCATGAGGGCTAAACTTTTTTTGCATCTCAAGTGCACTAAAGCCAAAGATAGACAAAATAATCATAAATAACAATATACTTGAAATCAAAACAAGTAACTTTCCTTTATATATATCACTTCTTAGTAATGGCCTGGTGATTAAGTATTCTGATACCCCATTTTTCTCTTCATTTGCTATCAAATCATAGGCAAAATATGAAAAAAAGATTGATCCTATTAACACTACCCACATCGATGAGTAAGTTGCATAAAACCCTAAAATGCTTTGAAGTGAGCTTGGATTTATTCCAAAAGCAACAAATATATTCTTTAGCATAGTTTCCTGAAAAAATCCTTCGAGGTAGCTAAAGCTATCTCTTACAGCTGAATAAAAAAACATACTACCAAATACTAAAAAACTTATTAGTAGTGAGGCTATTATTATTGTTTTTACATTTCTTCTAATGTCATTTCTTATTAATGTATTCATTTTCTTTCCTCATAATAATGTCTAAAAGCTTCTTCAAGTGTAGGGTCTGTAATATTTATATCTTTGAGCGTGATATCTTTCAGTTTTTCTAGTAAGGTATTTATATCATTTACATAGGTAAATGATACGATTTTTGCAAACTCAGTTTCACCCTTTTTAACATTAGTAAAAGTTTTATTGCCATCTATAACTTTATCTAGCGCTTGAAAATTTTCTGGATCTATAGTTATTTTTATGTTTTTAATACTTCGTCCCTTAAGTTTGTCTATACTAGTAGATTCGATAATCTGCCCTTCTTTAATTATTGTAACTTTTTCGCATACTCTCTCTACTTCACTCAGAATATGAGATGAAAAGAATATAGTAACTCCTTTTTCATTTTCTTCTTTTAACAGCTTAAAATACTCATCTTGCATTAATGGATCAAGCCCTCCAGTAGGCTCATCAAGTATAAGCATAATGGGACTATGAATCATGCTAATAGCTAGTCCTACTTTCTTCTTATTTCCAAAGGATAGCTCCCCAAACTTCTTTTGACTTGCTATATTTAACAAACTGCTAAGCCTATTAATATTGCTTTTCATTTCTTTAATACGATCTTCCTTACTCAGTTCAAAAATAGTACCCAATCCTTTAAGCTTTGGATAATCATTAATTGATATATCAGAGTAATACTTAAGGGTTTGCATCAACAAGTTCTCAACTTTTTCATTTTCATAAATGTTTATCTCAGAAGGAAGATATCCGGTTATGAGCTTTATTTCTTTAATATCATGCAAAATATCAAGCCCAAGTATATTTCCATGCCCTGTTGTAGGTAATATTACATTTAACAATACCTTTAGGGTGGTAGATTTACCAGCACCATTAGGCCCAATAAATCCATGTATAGTTCCTTTTTCTACTTCAAAAGAAATATCTTTTACACCTAAATTGTCTCCATAGTATTTTGTTAGATTATTAACCGTAATTGCTTTCATTTTATTCCCTCTATTCAAAGACTTTCTCTATAATTGCTTCAACTAACACTTCATTAAACTGCCTGCTTTCACTTTGAAACTCTTCTTTAAATACTTGCAAGTAAAAAATACTTCTTAGCAAATCCACTGCAATATCAATGTCAACTTTAAGAGTTAAACCTGCTCCAATGAGCTGCTTGAGCAAATTTTCATCAATTTCAAACATGCTTCTTTTGGTTTCCTCACTTACATTATCATAGACACTCTTAATATTATCTGTTGTTAAAAAACTCTGTAGAAGCACATTCTCACTTACTTTAATTAATGTGTTTGCTATGATTTTTACTAGTGTTTCTTTTTTTATAAGTGATTCACTAAACAAAGAAATTATCTCGCTGTGAATTTCTTTTTCAATAATAGCTAAAACCTCTGATAAAAGCTCTTCTTTTGATCTAAAAATGCTGTAAAAACTTCCTTTAGCGATACCAACTTTTTTTGTTATCTCTATTACTTTTACATCTTCAAATTTTCTTTTGGAAAAAAACTCTTTTGCAACTACTATCATTTCTCGCTTTAGCTCTTTTTTTTGCTCTTCACTAAAAGCTTTTGACATACAGAACCCCCTATCTATGACTCAAATAATATGTCCAGTCATTGTTTTCTCTAAGTCATGACCAAGACAGTACCCTTGGTCATGATTATAATATCATATTAGTTTTCATTTGTATACTATTCTATCCAAAACAGCTCATCTAGTGTTTTATCTAATGCTTTGCAAATAGCTACACATAAGCTTAGTGTTGGGTTGTACTTACCTAATTCAATGAGGCCTATGGTTTGTCTTGTAACACCCACAATTTCAGCTAAATCAGCTTGTGAAAGATCTTTTTGTGCCCTAGCTGCCTTTAGCTTAAGATTCTTCATCATAATCACCTAACTGCTTTTCGCTCATCCTTTTACTAATTTTATTAGCCATATAATCAGGTAGCACTGTTGCAACTAATAAGACTGGCAGATAAATTATAAGTGCTGCGACAAATACTAATATAAAATAATATAGCTTTTCTCCTTGATCTGCATAAATAATAGAACTTCTAACACCAAAGAATACAGCTATTAATACACCTACAAACCCACCTACTAATGCATTCTTTTTTGTACTGCTTCTCTTAATTTTTTCTTCGTTAATTTCATAATATGTGCCAAGCAGTATTGTTTTAATTCCAAAATATCCAATAGAAGTTAAAATTATAACCGCTTCTGTTATAAGCATCTTTGCTTCAAAACCATAATAAAGAGATTTTATGGCAATTGACACTAAGCACATTACTAAAACAAGATAGTAAACCTCTTTATAAATCTTATCTTGCACACTCTGAATTCTTTCATCTACAATAATTTTCTTCATCTTTTTATACCTCTTTTGTTATGATGAGCTTATTGTAATGTTTAAGTATCATTTTGTCAACTATATATTGCATTTAATAATATATATCTTCCTAAAAGCAATTAACACTTAGGATATACCTAAGTGTTTTCTTGCTATTATTAATATTGTTGAGCCACTTAATGCTCCTAAGCTATCAAGTAGCACATCGCTAATTTGCCCAGCCCTTCCAGGTATTGTAGTTTGATAAAGCTCATCAACACATGCAAGACATGCTGATATGACTAAAGCAAGTATAATAATTTTATTTGCATTAACATTACTATAAATCAAAAAGAGAGAAATAAACATTGCTAGCACAGCATACATAAAGAAATGAGCTGCTTTTCTTATCATTTTATGGACTAATTCTAAAGTGACTTCTTCAACTTCTCCTTCTGGTAGGAGCTTAACTGTTTTTAATACTGTTATAACTGTTTCAGTAATCCCTCCACTAAGTTTAGCTGAATCCTCTGCAACTTGTGATGAAAAACTAATAATCAAGCCAAACCACAGTATTACAAGTATTAAGTAAAGAATTTGTTTTTTATTCATCTTTAACCTCAGCTTCGCTAAAAGAAATTTCAAAACCCTCTACTTTTATAACAACTGTTGGTATAACTTGTGTTATCTCAGGAAAGAATTTTCCGTTAATATTATATTCTTCAATTATTGATATCTTACCAACACCCTTGCCACTAAAATTAGTATAATAATATTTTCCTCCTCTTTTTTGAACTAATGGAAAAGGCATAATTTTAGTATTTATTGGTAATGGTAAAAAACCTGGTTTAAATTTAAAACTTGCAATTTTCTGATCATCTTTAGATATATTGATAATATCATACTTATCTTTTTCTTTTATTTCAAAATCAGCTAACTCTTTAGGAATTGCCCAATTTTCTATGCCATTTATTACACTCTCTTTGGTAGAAACATATATCCTTGATATCGTTGCTAGCTTTTTACTATTATGTTTAAACTTTCCCGGAATGAACAGTAACTCTTCATATGGCCCTACATTAGATTCTTTATAGTCAACCAAAATAACTGCCCCATATCCTTTAACCTTTTTATCTTTTAAGAAGGGTGGTATTGCTCGATTGTCTTCTAAAAACTTATTATTAAACTTATATAAGATTATGTAACCATCACCTTTTAGTTTCCAAGGTGGCTTAATTATCTCCACTTCTTTCACCCCTCTTTTTAATACTTCTAAACTTCATTCCCTCAAGTTTTTGATACATTTTTAGAGCAAAAGGCAATATATATTTCCCAACAATGAAAAGCTTTGATGGATATATATTTTTCTTATTCTTCCTGATACCCCTTAGTATTTCATTTGCTACTGCCTCGGGAGATTGCCTAGGCCATGGCATATATGGACTGCCTGCAATTTCGAAAAATTTAGTTTTTGTTGCTACTGGATAAACAAGTTGTAATCGCTGGTTTTTATTAAGCTCATATCTATATGCATCTGCAAATCCCCTAATAGCTGCTTTTGATCCACTATAAAGAGCATACCCAGGCAATGATAGGAAGCTTACTGCACTCGCAGTAATTACGATATTATATTCCTCTTTTGGATATAGGTCTTTCATTTTCTTACATGAATATAAAGCACTATACACATTGGTCTTAAATATTTTATCAACATGATTAAAGTCGCCAGAATAGTCCTCAAAATATGCAAATCCAGCATTAGCAATAAATATATCAATTTTTCCTAACTTGTCACAAGCATAATCAAAGAGCAAGTCAATCTGACTTTGATCTGTAACATCTACATCAATTTTATAGAGATTTCTATTCTTAATTTTTGTTTCTGTCATTGTCCTTGATGCTGCTACTATTTTTGCTCCTTCAGCTATAAGTAAAACTAGTAAAGACTCACCAATACCAGAAGAGGCTCCCGTTAAAACAACTCTCTTATCTTTAAAGTCCATAATATCACCTACTTGTGATAATTTTACTACATTACGCTATAATGAAAAAGGCTATCCATCAAAAACTGATTAATAGCCTATTCTTATCTATGCACTAAACATAATCTTCTCATTGTTAAACATATTTTTAATTAAAACTACTAGCACGCCTGTCAATACTATGTTTACTAAGCACGTTATCAATATTCCAACTGTTGAAGCTTCAAACATAAACATCGCTCTTAAGGCAGCTACACTTCCATAGATTGGAATAGCATATGTGCTTAACTCTACACTATTCATATTAAACATATTCATAAATCCTAGTACCATAATAATCATAAACAAAGGAGTTACATAAGTACCAGCTTCTTTAACATTTTTAGCAAATACAGAAAGAAGCGAAATAAACCCTACAAATACACCTACCATGGTAACCATAAGTGCAAGTAAAAGAGCAAACTCTGACACCCCAAACCCTAATGCTCCAAGGCTAACATCTCCAGAGCCAGTTGCAAATAAGGCTTTTGAGAAAGGCAGAGATGCCACTATTCCTATAAAAGATGATATAGCACTGATAAATGATATGATTCCTAAACCAATTATCTTGCCAAAAGCTATGGTCTCACGTTTAACAGGTGTAATTAAAAGCGTTGCCATTGTACCTCTCTCTTTTTCACCTGCTATAGTATCCATTCCTATTCCCATTCCTCCAGAGAAGAGGAAAATAGTGATTAGAACTGGGAAAAGTGTTGAAAAACTTCTTCCTGCAGCTTTTTGCTCATCTACTATATCATGAGTTTCTTCTATTCTATCTACTGCAAAAACTGACGCATACTGTGCATTTCCTAGTCTATAACCAATAATCATTTTTTCATATTGCTCTAATAAATTAGGGAATAGTCTAAACCTAGCTGTACTAGAGTTATCCTCACTACTGTTATAAAAGGTTGTAATATTTGGCAATCTATCATAGTCTTGATAATTACTGATCATTACTTCTGTGTCATCTTCAAAGACTATAAGAAGATCTACCTCGCCACTGTATATTTGACTTTTTATTGATTCTAAATCTCCATTTGCATCATTTAACTCCATAGAAGTTAAGTAAGCAGGTGTTTTAGCTAATCTCAAGAATTCTTCCGGAGCATTTTCTACATATACAATCGGTACGTGTTGCTGCATGGTATCTACCATGTTATCTATCATCATACCCATAATTGAATATATAACTGCTATTGCTAGTGCAGGCAATATTATAGCCGTAAACACTAATCTTTTATCATCAAAAACTCTTTTTAACTCTTTCTTAACTATTGTTAGTAAATCATTACTCATTATATTATTGCACCTACCTTATCTTGATACAATTTAAAGAACGCATCTTCTAAATTACCCGTATTTGTGCTCTCCTTGATTTCCTTCAGTGTACCATTTATACAGATTTCTCCATTTAGAATAATAGCTATTCTATCACATAATCGTTCAGCAACTGACATAATGTGCGTAGATATGATAATTGTTTTACCTAACTGTCTTAGCTTCTCAAGATAGTCTGTTACTGCCTTAGCTGTTATTACGTCAAGGCCATTCGTTGGCTCATCAAAAATGATCACTTCAGGGTTATGGACTAAACTAACTACAATAGAAAGCTTTTGTTTCATACCTTGTGATAATTCAGCAATTTTCATATCTTGATAACTATCAACGCCAAAGTATGCAAATAGCTCCTCGCGCCTCTTATTGATATCTTCCTTGCTCATACCATAAAGCTTTCCAAAATACTCCATAGTATATTTTGGAGTAAAGTTTTCATCTAATTTCAACTCATTTGTTAAAAACGCAATTCTCTTTCTTACTTCAAAAGAATCATTAACTACATCATATTGTGCAACCTTTACACTACCTTCTGTTGGCTTTATAAGTGTAGAAATGCAACGTAAAATAGTTGTCTTGCCTGCTCCATTTGGTCCAAGTAACCCAAATATCTCACCATCTTTTGCTTCAAAGTCTATATCATTTGCTGCAACTAGCTTATTTGTCTTTCTATTGTCTTTAGCCATTTGCTTTTTGCTTAGCTTATAAACTTTCTTTAAGCCTTTAACATCAACCATAATCATTCTCCTTCCATTTGTTATGCATCAGTAACCAAATGCTAGTGACATTATACATCAAAAGGTATATATACAGGTTAAAATTTGATTAAAGCAGAGTAATAACTTCTCTCTAAAATACCATAATGTGTTTATTAATGGAAAACTCATGCCATATACTAAAGTTCTAATTAATAAATACTTCCCCACTAATGATTTGGAGAGAAAAAGTAAAGAAGAGCTATTAGTTAGCTCTTCAAAAGTCTATCTCCTGTGTTAAGATATATTACAAATCCTAAAATATATATGCTTATAGCAACCCATCCAACAATGATGACAATACCTTTATTAAACACGCTAAAAAACAAAAACAAAGCCATTATAACCATGATGAAGGCAATATGAAAAAGAAAGTTACCAACAACATTGCACATTTTGTCTTTATAATAGTTTTCTTTGTCTTCTTGACTCAACTGATTGTAACCTGCAATTAAGAAATCCATCTGCTTATATTTTACTAAGTAACCAAGAAAGAAAAACAAAACTGCTAAAAAAATATTTATTACTATCATTTTGCACCTAATCAGTTAAAACTTTATGTGCTGCTTTTAGTCTGTCAATAATCTCAATATATTGTGGGCACTTCTCTTCACATATGCCACACTCAACACACTGGCTTGCATCCGTGTTAGTCCCAATTAATTCTTTACCATAAAGCACTGCATCAGACCAATGATTTGTCATTTCTTTTAAGTTATAGTAATTAAAGACTTGCGGTATATTTACACCTGCTGGGCAAGGCATACAGTAATTACAGTTTGTGCATGGTACAGCATAATTTTCAAAGAAAGTCTGCTTTATCTCTGTTAATAGAGTTCTTTCTGCTTCTGTTATTACACTAGGTTTAGCATTTCTAAAAATTTCAATATTATCTTTTAATTGCTCCATTGTTTTTACACCACTTAGTATTACCTTAACTTCTGGCATATCATATAAATATCTAAATCCCCACTCTGCTAGTGATCTTTTTACAGGGAAATCTTTAACTAATTGATGAACTTTCTCTGGTGCAAATTTCAGTAAGTTACCACCTCTTAAAGGACTCATTACTGTAATAGGTACCCCTTTTGCTGCAGCATCTTTTAACCCCTTAACACCAGCTTGATGATCCGTATCAAGTAGTCCCATCTGAAGAGTCATCAGTTCCCAATCATATGCATCTAGTACTTTTTTGAAATGATCATAAGAGCCATGTAATGAACATCCTTTGTGCAGAATCTTGCCTTTTTTTATCATTTTATCAAGAAAGTCTAGTCCATTATACTTCTCAACTTTTTCCCAATGTGTCCTATCAACATTATGAAGCAAGTAAATATCAATGACATCAGTGTTAAGCCTTTTTAATTGCTCATCAAGAAGCCTTTCATAATCTGCTTCACTCTCAACATTTTGCATAGGGCATTTGGTTACTAATATTGCTTTATCTCTATATCCTTCTCCCAATGCTTTTCCTAATATTTCCTCGCTATTCTTATAGAAATATCCTGTGTCAAGATAATTAATGCCATTATCTAATGCATATCGTGTCATATTAATAGCATTTTTCTCATCTTCAGTAAATCGCATACATCCTAAACCAAATCTAGATGCTTTGAATCCTGTTTTGCCTAAAGTAACGTATTGCATAAATTTACCTCCACCTATTTATTCTTTGCTACATAAACTATATGATTACTATACCCTAACATTTCTTCTTTTTCACAGACATATTTTTGGTAATTAACCCATTGCTTAAATGAATCATCATCCATTTTGTTTATTTTCTCACTTAATAACTCACTAAGTCCATCTGCTGCAAAATGATGTAGAGGTTTTAGACCTGCTTTAGCCATCAATTCTTTAGCTCTTTCTACTGTTAAAAAAACAAATGGAAAGTTTTTCACATTAAATGTGCTATGATCGTAACTACTACCAGTTAGAAAGTTTGGATTATACTTAAATGTTTCTGTTACAACTACCATGTCATTTGATATATATGCAAAAAACATAATTCCGCCTGGCTTACACACCCTTTTAACTTCTTTGATACATTGCAGCTGCTTATCTATACTATCTAAATGATATAGTGGGCCTAAACAAAGAACTACATCATAGCTGTTGTCTTCTATGAAAGCCATATCTAGTGCATTACCAAGCCTTGCATTAAGCTTCATATCTGGAGTAATTTTACTCTTAAGAACATCTAAGTTCTTCAAAACGGGCTCAATAGCCATTACCCTAAACTCTTTAGCTGCGTAGTAAAGACTATATGCCCCTGTTCCAGCTCCAATATCAAGTACTGTGCTCTCATTAGTCAAATATTTATCAATAAAGCTCGTTGTTATAATAAATTCTATTTGGCTAGACTTAGTGGAATTAAGCCTACTATCTTCATCAAACATTTCATATATTTCATCTAATTTCAAAATACCACCTACTTTAACTTTTTATTATTATATCATAATATATTGACTTATTCTTATATAGATAATATTCTAAATACACATTATTAGAAGGAGGTTTTGCTATGTTCTTTCAAGGAAAAGCTAACTTAGGCGTTGGTATTCTAGCTATTACCTTAATTCTTGATAAATTTATTAAACTCCCTGCTTTCTTTTCTGGACTTGGAGTAGGCCTTGCATTAGTTTTAATTTTTGTTGAATTATTTAATAATCGAAAGAGCTAAATTTCTTAATTAATATATCTAAAATAACCATTACTAACACAGCTATTGCTATATTGAATAGATAGGACATTATTCCAGTTAATATCATCAATATCTTTTTATCTGTTTTAAGTGCGCTTTGAAACATTTGTGTTGCTGTGAAAAAAATCATTGCTCCTAAAACTCCAATTGGTATTATATTGATGATTTCAGGACTTGCAAAAAACAAAGCAATTATTAATAAAATTACTCCTGAAATAATGTTAGAGCCTCCTGTTCTTGCTCCAAACCTGTATTGTGCTGCTAGGCCCCCTGCTCCATGACACATGGGAAATCCTCCAAACGGTGAAGATATAATGCACATAAGCCCCATGCTATAGGCTAATTTTCTCTCAGGGACATTTCTTCCTAACAAATCATTAATCAAAAGCGTGGTTGCTAATATAGCATTTCCTAAAGACAGTGGTAGTTGTGGTAAAACACCAGTAAAAAAGGCATGCCCAAATTCAATATGACTAGGTATTATCAAGCTTGGCATACTAAAAAGAGTTACATCTGGTACACCATAATTTATCAGTCCTACAGTTAAACCTAATAGAAAGACAACAAGTGCTGAGATATCCCTTATTGAGAGAACATAAAAAATTGCAATTATTAATACTGAAACTAGAGATAATACTAAATCGTCTTTAAGATAAGTAAAAGATGTATTTACTAAAATTAAAGCTAGCCCCATTTGAATTCCTCTCACAAGCCAAGCAGGTATCATATCCTTTATTTTCTTAACAATATCAAAATATCCAAAAGTTATTAAAATTACTCCCATAATTATACCAGTAGCAGCGATTTCATTTACACTAAGATTTCCGCCTATTGATATTGCTCCTATTGCTTTCATAGGTTCTATGGGCATAGGGAGCTTATAATATAAGCCTGATACAATATAGCTTAGAGCAAAAAAGAAAAATACTACACTTAAATTTATGTCAACAACAAGTGCTACCCCTAACACAATAGGTAAGAGAGTTCCATAATCTCCTATGGCTCCTGCAAATTCTTCTAAATTGAATCTAAAATCTCTCTCCATTTTTCCACCACTTCCATAAACCCATTCTTTTTTCCAATTATATGATAAAATGATAATAATCTAAATACAAGAAGGTGAAAAATATGAATTTAAGATCTAGATTACTTAGCAATTTTGATTCAAAAACAATAATGAAGTTTTATGATAGGTGTAGTGATTTTTTTGATATGACACTTGGAGAACAACCAAAAGATTGTCATGATCTACTAACTGATTTACCTCCAAACTGTATAAAAGAGCACAAACAAGTTATTGGCTACTTTGATGAAGAGAACATCCTTCGTGTTGTAGTCGACATAGTTGATCATTATCCAAATCAAGAAACTACTATTATTGGACTTATATTGGTAGACCCAAAATTAAGAAGACTTGGTTTAGGTAACTCAATTATCGATAGACTTGAAAAAGATGCTGTTTATAGAGGGCAAAGTAGAATGCGTGTTGCAGTAATTGAAGAGAACCTACCTTCTCTAAATTTATGGAAAAAAAGAGGCTATCGTCACGTAAAAACTACTGAACCAAAGAAGCATGGGAAAAAAGAACACAAGCTACTTGTATATGAAAAAGAACTTACTCTAGAATAGTATTTCAGGGAATGTCCTTAAAAATAGTTAGTGTAATTAAAATTTCGAGCAGTGAAATATTTTTAGTTGCACAACTAATCAAATTAGTGTAATATATTATCTCGAGAATCGAAACTTTAAGGACGGAACTTTAATTATGAAATTCAATGATCGAAAAAAAAGAACTTCATCTTTAGTAGAAATGTCTAAAGAAAACTTGCCTAAAGCTGTACTTTTTCTGGCATGGCCAATAATTGTAGAGATGTTACTGCAATCATCTGTAGGCATTGCAGATACTGCTATGGTAGGAAGATTAAGTCCTGCTTCTATTGCAGCAGTAGGGCTTGGTAATCAAATTATTATGCTTTTACTAACAGTGTTTGCTGCAGTTAGAACTGGTGCCACAGTTTTGGTAGCAAGACTAATTGGAGCAGGCGAATTTGAAGAAGCTAATGACGCTGCTAGGCAGGCTTTAATCATTACAATTATTTTTGGATTAGCTGTTGCTCTCTTTGGAGTTATTTTTCCTGAAGTTGGATATAGACTTTTAGGTGCTGAAGAAGAAGTTATTTTAGTTGGTGCTAGTTATATGCGTTATAGAGCAATAGCAGCACTATTTGCTTGTATAACCATGGTTGTTACAGGTATTTTACAAGGCTGTGGTGATACATTGACTGCTATGAAAGTAAATGTAACATTAAACTTGCTAAATATAATATTCAACTACTTACTTATTTTTGGTAGATTTGGATTTCCTGAAATGGGTACTGCTGGAGCAGGTGCTGCAACTATGATAGCTAGAATGGTTGGTGCCGCAATGATGCTAGCAGTGCTGTTCAGAGGCAAGGGAGATATTAGGTTAAGAGTTAAAGATGGATTTAAATTAAGTAAAGATGTGTTAAAAAGATTACTTAATGTTGGTATCCCTGCTGGTATTGAACAAGGACTTATGAGAGGAGCACAGCTTTTCTTTACTATGGTTGTTACAAACCTTGGTACTGTAATGTATGCTGCACATCAAATAGTTTTAAGAGCCGATTCAGTTGCTTTTATGCCTGGCTTTGGATTTGCAACTGCCGCTACTGCGCTAGTTGGTCAAAATCTAGGAGCAAAGCAACCTAAAGAAGCTGAGAAGGCTGCTCATATAACCATGCTCATGGCTATTGGATTGATGTCTTTTGTTGGAGTTTTTCTGTTTTTCTTCGCTACACCAATTATGAAGTTTTTCACTAATGATCCTGAAGTTATTGCAGCTGGGATAAGTCCGATGAGAATTATATCCTTCTCTATGCCATTCATGGCGATAGAACGAGTCTCTGCTGGCGCACTTAGAGGCGCTGGGGACACTAAATATGTTATGTTTGGTACTGGAATTAGTATATGGATAGCAAGACTTGGGTTAGCATATGTGTTAGTTAACTATTTTGACATGGGATTAGTAGGTGCATGGATAGGCATGTTTGCTGATCATATTGTAAGAGCTGCATTCTTCTTTACTAGATTCAAAAAAGGTCAATGGAAATTTATAAGACTTTAAGATTAGGGGCCTAGCCAGCCCTTTTTGTATTTTATATTTTGCTTTATAATTAGGCAGGGGTGATTATGTTGAAGATAATTGTTGATGGTGATAGTTGTCCTGTTGTCAATCAAACAATAAAAATAGCTAAAGAAAATAATTTGGAACTATTAATAGTAAAAAACCATAATCACTACATACAAAGTGATTATGGAGAAATTGTAAGTGTAGAGTCCACTAAAGATAGTGCAGATTTATATATAGTTAATAATACAGATGCAAATGATATTATTATTTCACAAGACTATGGACTAGCAGCAATGGTCTTAGCAAGAAACGGGAGAGTTGTTCACCCAAACGGCATCATAATAACAGAAAATAATATCGATACACTTTTACATCAAAGATTTATATCAAGTCAACTGAGAAGACAAAAACGTCATTTTGGTTCAAAAAATAAAAAAAGAACAGAATCTCTAAATGAAAATTTCATAAACACACTAAAAAGCCTTATCAAAATTTAAGGCTTTTTTAGATTCTCAACTTCACTTTTTAGACCATCTACTTCTTTTTTAAGTGCCATTACTTGGCTTAGTGCAGAAATTGCAAACACAAAAGCTATAGGTGCTAGATAAGATAATATTTCCACTAAAATTTCTCCCTTCTACTTTACTTTATTCATACAAAAGCAATCTGTCAACAGTTTCTTGACAATGAACTATAATGCGTATATACTGTACTTATTGTTTATATACAGTATATACCTTGGAGGTGATTAATTGAATATCATTATCTCAAACTCTTCAGAGCATCCGATATATTACCAAATTACTATGCAAATTAAAGAAGCTATAATTCAAGGACTTTTGCCGCCAAATTCACAACTTCCTTCTATTAGAAGTTTAGCAGCAGAATTACAAGTTAGTGTAATTACCACAAAACGTTCTTATGAAGAGTTGGAAAATGAAGGATTCATCACTACAGTTCCTGGAAAAGGTTCTTATGTAGCACCTAAAAGCAACGAGCTACTCAAAGAACTTAAAATGAGAACTGTTGAAGAGAAATTAGAAGAAGCGATAGACTCAGCAAGGTTAATAGGATTAACTCTTGACGATCTTGTGGGTTTGCTAAAAATACTTTATTTGGAGGAATAATATGGACATTGCAGTAAATTTGAAGGATGTTAGTAAAAGATATGATGATTTTAAACTAGAGAACCTAAATATATGTTTAGAATCAGGGTATGTGCTTGGATTGATTGGCCCAAACGGTGCTGGCAAAAGCACCACTATAAAACTGCTGTTAAATCACATAAAAGCAGACTCTGGTCAAATTGAGATTAATGGCAAATCTTATGATAAAAGCGGGCCGTCAATAAAAAATGATATTGGCTTTGTTTTGGACCAAGACCATTACTACAGTCATCTTACAATAAGAAAGATTGGAAGGGCTTTATCTCCTTTTTACACTGAATGGTCACAATCAAAATTTGAGAGTTATATAGAAAGATTCTCTTTACCATTTGATAAGAAAATTAGCCAATTATCTAAAGGTATGAAAATGAAATTTTCTCTGGCAATTGCTTTATCTCATAATGCAAAATTACTATTAATGGATGAGCCCACGAGTGGATTAGATCCAATTGTTAGAAGTGAATTGATTGAAATTTTGTCAGGAGTAATGCTGAATGATAAAAAATCAATAATTTTTTCAACACATATAACATCTGATTTAGATAAAATTGCTGATTACATTCTACTGCTAAATGGAGGCAAAACGTTGTTGAATGAAGATAAGGATGCCCTTATAGAAAGGCATGCGATTGTAAAAGGTCCTAAGGAACTTTCCCATGAAGTATCAGACCATGCTATCGGAATAAAAAAACATAAATATGGCTTTGAAGCTCTTACATGCGATAAAAACAGATTCCTAAATGATTCTAGACTTATCTTTGAAAAACCCACCTTAGACGATATTATGCTTTATTATACTAAAGGAGAAAGCAGATGTTAAACCTGATAAAAAAGACTTATATGTTTTAGATTTAAAGCTATTTAGAGAACTGCTATATATACCTGTTATTATGTTTGCTTTTCAACGTTTTATTGGGTTGACTTACTTAATGGCTCTCTTTTTCTATGCTTATGCAATTATTCCCGAGTGCTTTGAACAAGATGAGAAGAATAACTCAGAAAAGGTTGTTCTTAGTCTTCCTGTAAGTAGAAAAGACATTGTAGTCTCAAGATATTTACTTGTGTTTATTACTATCATTATAGGAAATATAACGTTCTTTACGCTAAACTTTATTGGCAAATATTTGCCATTTTCTTATGAAAGCATTAGTGTAAATTCTCCTTTGTTTGCTTTTGTAGTATTTTATATAGTTTTGTTTTACTCCATTTGCTTTCCAGTAATGTTCAAAGTAGGAAAACATAAAGCTAGAGGTTTGATTTTTGTCCTATTTTTTGCAACATTTTTTGGGCTTCCAACGCTCATAAACGCTATTACAGGTTCATCTAATGAGCTCTTATCTAGAATACTTAGTTTTGCTATTCGTAGCTCAAATATGCAAATCACTGTCATATTACTCTTGTTAACAGGGCTTGTTTGCATCACTTCTTTATTAGTATCATTATTATTTTATAAGCAAAGAGAATTTTAACCCTTAGAGGTTTAGCATAAAGCTAAACCTCTTTATTAATCTCATCAATATTTTTACAATACCAAACCATATGGTCTGACCCTTTTCCCCAATAATTCTTGATAGTAAGAAATGGTTTGCCAAACTTTCTAATCCAATGATTTTGGGCATCTGTAAACCCACAGTCAAGAATGAATTTGTCAACATTTAGTGACTGTAACAATCGCATCATCTGATTAATCAACTTTGAAGCAACTCCTTTACCTTGATGAATAGGATCAACATAAATTGTACCAAGCTCCCCCACATTAGATAAAATATCATCATAAAACAAAACGATATCTTTTGCAGCTTCACCATAAGAGATTGTACCTATTACATCTCCTCCAATTGTAGCTACCAAAAAGATATGATTAGACTCTCCAATTACACTTGATTTAAATAAATTTTGCTTAATAGTTATTTCTTTATTGATTTCTTCTTTCTCATCAGCAATTCCCTCTTTTATAAACGCCGCCTTTATTGCAGAATCAAACATGTCAAAAGCAGACTTTATATCCTCAACTCTTGCTCTCCTAATTTGCATCATCAAACCACCTACAGTTTTATTTTTTTACTCTTCTGTAATATGTAATTATTGTATCAAATTTTCTTTTATGATACTATTACCATATCAAACAAGGAGGTATTTAGCGGAATGATCAATCATGCTTAATTCTATTTTATTAAATTTAAGAATATAAGCATTGCTGACATATTTTGTTAGTAGATTGATTTATTAATCTAAATCTCACACAAATTTCTATACACAAATTTTTTCGTCTAGAGAATGCTTGTATTCTTTAGGCGTTTATTTTTAAAGGAGTGTATTTAAATGACATTACTAAAACTAAGTAATATCTCATGTTATTACGCTAATAAAGAGGTATTACATGATGTAAACATTGAAGTAAATGAAGGAGCAAGGATAGGGTTAATTGGAGAAAATGGTTCTGGAAAATCAACAATCCTCAAAATCATCTGTCAAGAACTAAAACCAGATTCAGGAATAGTTTACTCTTTGCCAAATCTAAAGATTTCAAAATTAGACCAAAAAGCACAGTTTAGACAAGATACAGTTATTAAAGAACTTAAAAATGAGTATAGTGAATTACAATGGATTGAGAATCGAATGCGAGAGTTAGAAGAGCTTATGAGTTCGTCTGACAATCAGGCATTATTAAGAGAATACTCTACCCTTCTTGAAAGATTTCAAAGCGCAGAAGGTTATCAATATGAACATAATATTGATGTAGCCCTTAGACAAATAGGATGGGATGATACATACTTTGATAAAAATGTTTTAACTTTGAGTGGTGGTGAAAAAGCAAGACTACAACTAGCTAAGATACTCTTATTAAAACCGAAGCTTCTCCTGATGGATGAGCCTTCTAATCATATGGATATAGAAACTAAGAAATGGTTGAAAGAGTTTATTAATGATTTTAACGGAAGTATTTTAATTGTTTCACACGATAGAGACCTTTTAGATTCAACATGCAATGAAATCATAGAACTTGATTTTGGAGAGACTATGCATTTTCCAGGAAACTATACTTTTTATAAGAAGGAAAAAGAAATCTTTATTAAATCACAAAAAGCTATTTATAGAAAACAACAATCTCAAATAGCACAATTAAAGAGCGAAATAAATAGTAGGCAATCTTGGTTTGCAAGAAGTTTAAGATCAACTGATGCACAAGGAAATGAACTAAGAAGAGAAGAAAAACATCACATGCGAGGCGTAGGAGCTAAACAAGCAAAGATTGTTAAATCTAAAGAAAAGCAACTTGAAAAGTTGTATTCAGAGTCTATAAACTACCCTAGTGACAAACATAAGATTAGAATCAGTTTTAATAATATGCCACAGATAGGCTCTGAGCTGCTAACCTTTAAGAATATGAGCAAATCATATGGTGAACTATCCATTTTCCATGATGTGAACATTAGCATTCAAAGTGGTCACAAATATTCTTTATATGGGGCTAATGGTAGTGGTAAAAGCACATTAATAAAAATGGTGATTGGCCATGAAAGACCTACAAAGGGAGAAGTAATATTAGGAAAAAGTATTAAAGCAGCTTATCTAGACCAAGAACTTGATTCTTTAGATCTGAATAATAGTGCTTTTGATGAACTATCTAACATTAAAAGAATTACAGTAAGTCAAGCTAGATATTTGTTAGCTAGACTTCATATTTATGGCGATAAGGCAACAAGGTCAATGAATCACCTTAGTATTGGAGAGAGAATGCTAGTTGCTATTACTAAACTTTTAGTAGATGACTACAATTTACTAATACTAGATGAGCCTACAAACCATCTGGATATCAAGAAAAGAGAGGTTATTGAAGAAGCTCTTTCAGAATACCCTGGAACTGTAATTTTTGTTTCTCATGATGAATATTTTGCTAGAGCAATAGCTGACAAAGTACTGTATATTGAAAATAAAGATTTGCTTCTTTTTCAAGGAGATTATGATTTCTTTACTAACTCTATACTAAATAAAGAAAATATCCAGTCAATAAAGTTAAATGAAGAATTACTTACTCTCAAAATGAAATTATTCACGCTTGACCAAAAAGAAGATGAACAAGAGATTAACCAAATCAAATTAAGACTACAAGAGTTACAGAATATTTAAGTTCAAAACACAAAAATACCCTCGCCTTTAAGCGAGGGTTTATTTTTACTTAGCTACTTAATGTTTCTGAAATAGTTTCATTAACACCTTGCATTACTTCTTCAAATGCTTGTCTCTTTTCCATAACCTTCTTTATAGATTGGTTAAGTTGCATCTGTTGCTCTAAGCTTTGCATTTTTTGAATAGTATCTTGATCTACTTGCTGACCAGTTTGCTGAGCCATCATTAGTTGTTGTTGGCTGGTCTGGAATTCTTCTAATAAATCCATAGCATTTGGGTCTAATTGCATTTGTGCTTCTGCACTTCTAAGATCTTTGTACTCCTCAGAATCTTTAATAGCTTCTGCTAATTCTACTGCTTTTGTTTTTAAATTCATAATTTACCTCCAATTAATCTACTACCTTACCACTATAAGGTATATTCATCTTTAAGTAAAGGAAAAGCAAGGATTAATTAGGGTATCTCCCTATATTGAGTTGGATTGTATAAACCATGTCTTAGTTTTGTTTGCAATACTAACTAGGCCAAGCATTATTGGTACCTCAACTAATACACCTACTATAGTTGCTAGGGCTACTGCTGAAGTTGGACCAAAGAGTGTAATTGCAACAGCTACAGCAAGCTCAAAAAAATTGGAAGCGCCAATCATCCCTGCTGGAGCAGCAACATTATGAGGCAACTTCATTTTTCTTGCTGCTAAATATGCAATTGAAAAAATCAAAACAGTTTGCAAAATTAAAGGTACAGATATTAGTAGTATATGGAAAGGATTATTTATTATTACTTCTCCTTGGAAAGTAAATATTATTGTCAATGTCATGAGCAATCCAATTATGGTTACTTTATCAAATTTTCTTATAAAAACATCGCTGAAGTATTGCTCTCCTTTTTTCTTAATAATACTTGCCCTTGTAAGCACACCTGCTGATAGAGGTATCACAATAAACAAGAAGACAGAAAGTATTAAAGTTTCCCAGGGAATAGTGACTCCACTCACACCTAGCAAAAATGCAACTATTGGTGTAAATGCCACTAAGATAATCAAGTCATTAGTAGCAACCTGCACAACTGTATAAGCAGGATTTCCATTGGTTAGGTGACTCCAAACAAATACCATTGCTGTACAAGGAGCAGCACCTAAAATAACAGCCCCTGTCAAATAATCTCTTGCCAAATCTGGCGAAATAAAATTACTAAACAAAATATTAAAGAATACATAAGCGATTCCAAACATAGTAAAAGGCTTAATTAGCCAGTTAACTACCCATGTTAAATACAATCCCTTTGGCTCTTTTGATACATTCTTAATACTTTGAAAATCTACTTTCATCATCATTGGATATATCATTATCCAGATTAAAACTGCTATGGGTATTGATACGTTGGCATATTCAAACTGTCCTAAGAAAATTGGCACCTGTGGCAGAAACTGCCCAATCAAAACTCCTATTACCATACATGCTATTACCCATATTGTTAAATATTTTTCAAAAAAACTCATTTTGCTTTCCATTTTGCTCTCCTTATATGTTTATATTTGAATTCATGAATATATGTCTCAAAAAAAATTGTATTGTGCATACAATTTAATTACATATAGAACCCTGCTGCTTTAACTCTATAAGTTTATGCTTATCTACAACTAACTCCTCAATTTCTGCAAAGGATTTCTTAAGGTGGTTAAACAGTTCTGGATATTTATTAATAAATTCTTCACCGATACTATAATAAACCCATTGAGATTCTTTTCTAAAATCAACCATATCTGCTTGTTTTAGTTTATTCAAGTGTCTAGAAACATTTGATTGGCTCATTTCTAGGACAGTTTCGATCTCACATACACAAAGTTCCTCTTCTAACAATATGTTAAGTATCTTTATTCTACTAATATCTGATAAAGCTTTGTATACTTCTATTAATTTCATTATCATCCCTCTTATATGTGAATTTATGAATATATTCGAATTCTAACTAATATTGAGCATAATTGCAACAAAAAATGACTATTTTTTCAAACAGTCATTCCTTTTTTTTATTCAATTTCATTTCCACTAGGATCTAGTGTTATGACTTGCCATGGAATCATTTTCCCGCTGTTCACTAAACCTTGCTTTACAGCGTACTCTAGCCCACCACAACAAGGCACTGACATGCGAAGCACAGTCACACTCTTTATTTCGTTGTGCTTAAATATCTCTTCAAACTTATCTGCATAATCTCCTTGATCGAGCTTTGGGCACCCTATCATTGTGATTTTACCCTTCATGTAATCTGTATGTATATTTGCATTTGCAAAAGCAGTACAATCAGCTGCAATCAAAAGCTTTGCTCCATCTAGAAAGGGTGCTTTTGGAGGCAAAAGCTTTATTTGAACAGGCCACTGGGCCAACTGTGAATCTACTCTCTCTTGCTTTTTTTCTTCCTCTTTGACATTATTTCTATTTATTAAGTTTTGTGCTCTAGCTGAAGGACATGTAGATTCTTTCTTTTTTTGATTATCTTTCTTCGTAAACTCTTCTACATTTTTCTCCATTACCTTAAGTGCTCCACTAGGACATTCTGGCAAGCAAAATCCTAGTCCATCACAATATGATTCTGAGATTAATCGAGCCTTTCCATCTACTAACTGTAATGCTCCTTGATGACATGTATTAACACATTGACCACACCCTATGCATAGTTCTTCATTTATAGTTATTATATTTCTTTTCACTTAATTCTCCTCCTTTATCTCTAGTAGCATTATATTGATTATCAGCACAACCTTCCGTTGCCATAGCTACATGTTTACTGATAAAGCTGGTTTTAATACAATAAAGCACTTTTTATTGAGTTGTCTTGCTTTTATACTTATAATGATAATGAAAAATAAACTTTTGGAGGTGCTGCATGAAAAAAGGATTATTGTCGTTTATTTTATTACTACTACTTTTCACAAGCACTGTTTTTACTACAGCATTAGAGCCTGTAAACCTAGAAGGTGTAAATCCTGCTGGTAGATTTCTTGTTCCAATGAGAAGTATTTTTGAAAGCTTAGGGGCTACTGTTCACTGGGAGGCAAGCACACGAACAGTTACAGGTACTAAAGGGGACACTGTTGTTGACCTGACTATAGACAATGCGAATGCGTACATTAATGGAGAACTTTTTATTCTAGATGCCCCAGCAATTATTGTTAATAGTAGTACTTATGTTCCTGCTCGATTTGTAGGAGAAGCATTAGGAGCAACTGTAGGATGGGATGGAACTAAAAGAATGGCATCTATAAAGCTAGATGATATCTTAGTCCATATTTACGAAGAGTTGCCTCCTGAGCCAGAAATAATAGTTGTAGATAACATAAGTTATTCTACAAATCCAAGAGTTGTAAGAAATGGCGGAAACCAGAGAGTTACTTTTGAGGCTGTTGTAAAAGATGATGATGGCAATCCAATTGAGGGTGCTGAAGTTAACTTTTTTGTCTCTTCTAGAGAAATAAATGTAAGCGATGCAGTTGTTTATGAATCTAAGCTCACTGATGAAAACGGACTTGTTCGAGCTAGCTACACAACAACTGCTCGAGATAATGATAAACAATTCATTGTATATGTTGCTGCTTTTTATGATGGGGCAAACTATGATGCAATGACAAACTTTGTTGTTACAAATGATGACACTGCTAGGATAACAGGAACTGTTTATCATCCATCAACAGGACTTCCTGCAACAGATGCAAGAATCACTGCATCTCAAAGAAACCCTGATGTGCATAAAGAGGTTGCATTTACAGATGCACACGGTAGATATGATGGTTTTATACCAATCAGCAGTAAACAATATTTTATTGGCGTTAGTTTTGAAAATGAACTGCTAGATGTCAATCAAACATACCAATCGTCACAATCATTTATATCTCCTGATAGATTTTCATTAGAACTAAGAGCTGACATAAACAAAGCAAATGAGGTTTATGAAATAGACTTTGAACATGGATTCATTAAAGGAACTACAACAAATAATGCAAAGTTATATTTAATTCCTATTATAAATGGTGTTCCAAGAGATAGAGAAGGAATTGCTTTTGATGCTTTATCTAATGGTACATACTTAGCACCATTGCCTGTAGGTACATATGAGATGGTTAACATTAGAACTGAAAGCACTATAAGAAGAAATATAGTTATTACTAAAGGTGAAGTAACAGATTTAGGAACTCATAATAGATAATTTACTACTAAGGCATAAAGGGCTCATCCCTTTATGCCTTATATTTTCATTAGCTCTCTTCTAAGATTATCTGGAACTTTCTCTAATGCGTACCTAAATACTGTCCTAGGCAGCCACTTAACATTCTTTCTTAAGAACAGTTCTATTTGCTCTGGGTATCTTATATAAGCATACTTTAACAACCAGCCTACTCCTTTTTGAACATGTAGCTCTTTATCATTTGCTAGTGAACTTGCAATTTTCAGTACCAGCTTAATATCTGCATTAACTTCAAAGCTTCTTGTTGATTTTATCATTACTACCGCTGCAGCTCGCCTTACATATGTTAAATTTGATAACGACCATACTTCCAGCTTGTCATTAAATTGATATCTCTCATACATGGGGTTTAATACATGATAAGAATAAATATCGCATCTACCCCATCTATTTACATACATATATAGCCACTTTTCATAGGTATTGAGATATTTCAAGTCATAGGGTTGTCGCTTTTTGATCCAAACCGTCATTAAAGGGAAAATCATTGCATTATTTTCTTCTAATAGTTTATCAAGTAGCTCAATAAGGTTATCATTATTATCAGGTAGCATATAATATGTTTTATTAGCAATCATATTTATTTCTTTTGATCTTACATTATCAAAAGAACCATACATTTGTTTTACTTGTTCTAAAATCATTTCATAATCTTTCATAAACTAATCCAAAGGTATCCTATTTTCGCATTCAACACCAACTTGACATTTTCCACAACCATATCTCGGGGTATGTTTTTGCCTTATCTCTGATAAAAACCCATTACATATATCATGATCTTTTCCTTCACTAAAAGATATTGCAATTACAGGACAATTTTTAATACAATCCCCACATAGATTACAATACTCTTCATAACTATTGTACTCTCTCTTGGTATGTATAGTGTCTACATCGATTACTATACTAGCAAACCTTCCTGCTACCCCTTTTTTTGTAATTAAACCTTTTGATAATCCAAAAGTGCCCAAACCACAAACATATGCTACATGCCTTTCTGACCAATTACTAGTGTAACTAAGTGAATCTCCCTTCTTAAGTGCTCCTTTGGTAAAGAAGCTCTCTTCTTTTGCAGGTTCAATTGCTAATACACCTTCATTTCTTAACATATCTACAAGTTTTTTTATTGTGTTGTTTATAAATGCTTGCCCTTCAAATCTTCCATGCAACCATTCAACAGATGGCCATTCAGCTACTTTCACATTTCCTCTTCTCACTCTTTCAGTAAAAGGAAAAAAGACTGATACTACTGATTTTCCAGTTTTTAACCATTCATTTGGCAATTTGAAATGCTTACCTATAATACCCTCTTTTTTTAATGTGTTAAACATAGGATCATTTGCACTAGCATACCCGATTATAGGTTCATCAAATATCTTTAAACCCTCAACTTCCTTACTGAGTGCAACTTCTTTATTAACATAATTATCTTCACTATTTATGGACTTTCTTATAAACTCATCAATCATTTTATTAATCATCTAATTAATCTCCTTTGTAAAGCATATTATTCTATTTGCCTCAATAAACCCTAGAGCTTTATGAAATGCTTCACTTTCTTTGTTGCTAATTATGCAATCTGAAGCCATTTCAGTACACCCCTTGCTTTTTGCCCACTTAACACCTTTATCTATTAACTTACTAGCAATACCCTTGTGCCTCTCTTCTTCTTTAACATATACTCCTTCAATATATCCAACCGGGCTAGAGGTTGTTCCTTCTACATAATCATTTCTAAGTGAAAAGTAACCAAACCCAATAAGACTATACTCTCTAGCAATAAATATAGCAAATTCAGGATGTTCTATTATCTCTGAAAACAAATTAATCAGCTCTTCATAATTTGCTTCTGGCCAAAGCTCATATGCCAGTTTAGCAACATTTTCTAAATCAAGTAACTTAGCTTGATAGATCATTTTTTCACCTACTCATAATCATTTATTAAATTATACAACAAATAAATCAAGATATATATTAGCTTATAAAATATTACAAATTTACTTAATCCAAAATCTATATTATTAAAAAACAAATATAGTTCCACCAGTAATAAAAACATATTCCTTGAATGATAAAATTTATAGTTTATTTCGCTTTCTAATGTGTTATACTATTAATAAATTATTGCTGATTAGTATATACTAATTAGATTATAGGAGGCGTGAAACGTTGAAAAAATGGGTTTATAGCTTTAATGAAGGCAATGCTAGCCAAAAATCACTCCTAGGTGGAAAAGGCGCCAATCTTGCTGAAATGTCTAATATTGGATTACCAGTTCCACCAGGTTTTATTGTTACAACTGAAGCATGCCTAGAGTACTATAAGAATAACCAAGATATAAGTGATACTATGCTTAAAGAGATATACGATCATCTTAAAGATTTAGAAGAAGCGACAGGTAAAGTTTTTGGAGACATAAACAACCCCCTCTTAGTGTCTATTAGGTCTGGAGCAGCTATTTCAATGCCTGGAATGATGGATACTATTCTAAACCTTGGACTTAATGATGATTCTGTAAAAGGGCTTGCTGAGAGTACTAAAAACATGCATTTTGCTTATGATAGTTACAGAAGATTTATCCAAATGTTTAGCGATGTAGCATGTGGAGTACCTAAGCATCATTACGAGTCAACTCTTAGCAAAGCATTGAAAGAATACAATGTTAAAGACGAAACCGAACTTACTGCAGATCAGTTAGTAGAAGTTTCAAATCAATACAAAAAGATTCACAAAAAGTATACTGGTGATGAGTTTCCTCAAGATCCATACCAACAACTACAATTAGCAATAAAAGCTGTTTTTGACTCATGGAACAATAACCGAGCAAAAACATACAGAAAAATTCATAATATTTCTGATGATATGGGTACTGCTGTTAATGTACAATCCATGGTCTTTGGTAATATGGGCTATGACTGTGGCACTGGGGTAGCTTTTACAAGAAATCCAGCTACTGGTGAAAGCAAACTATATGGAGAGTTCTTAATAAATGCTCAAGGGGAAGATGTTGTAGCGGGCATAAGAACTCCTATGGACATTTCGAGAATGTCAAATATTATGCCAAAAATATATAAAGAGTTTAATGAGATTGCACAAAAACTTGAGCTTCATTACAAAGACATGCAAGATATAGAGTTCACGATTGAGAAGTCAAAGCTTTATATATTACAGACTAGAACAGGAAAAAGAACGGCTGAAGCAGCTCTAAGAATAGCTGTAGAACTTGTAGAAGAAGGAATACTTACTAAAGATGAATCTGTCTTAAGAATAGATCCAAGTTCTCTTGATCAGCTTCTTCACCCTACTTTTGACACTACATCAATGGGGGCGCTTACACCTCTAGCAAAAGGCTTGCCTGCATCCCCTGGTGCTGCAACAGGTAAGATATACTTCAATGCAGATGATGCTGTAAAAGCAGCTAATAATAATGAACAAGTAGTTTTAGTTAGAAGAGAAACGTCCCCAGAAGACATTGAAGGAATGAATGTTGCAGTTGGAATTTTAACATCTAGAGGGGGCATGACATCACATGCAGCAGTTGTAGCTAGAGGCATGGGTAAATGTTGTGTCGCTGGTTGTGAAGAACTATGGGTTGATGAAGATAACAAAACAATCTCAATTAATGGTATAAAACTATATGAAGGCGACTTTATTTCAATTGATGGAAGTTCTGGGAAAGTCTATCAAGGGATAATAAAAACCTCAAAACCTAAATTTTCAGACCATTTTAGAAAACTAATGACTTACGCAGATGAAATAAAAACACTAGGAATAAGGGCAAATGCTGATACTGCTTATGATGCGACGATTGCTGTGAACTTTGGTATTGAAGGTATAGGTCTTTGTAGAACTGAACATATGTTTTTCAAAGAAAACAGAATACCGGTTGTTAGACAGATGATTTTATCTAACACAACATCACAAAGGCAAATTGCTTTAGATAAATTATTACCTATGCAAAAATCGGACTTTAAAGAATTGTTCTTAGCACTTAATGATAAACCTGTTACGATACGCTTACTTGACCCTCCTCTTCATGAGTTTTTGCCAACTAGTGAAGAAGATATACTAGAATTGGCTAAAGATATGCAAATTGAAGTAAAAGATCTAAAAGACACAATTAATCAATTGCATGAAATTAATCCTATGCTAGGTCATAGAGGATGCAGACTTGCAATTACATACCCAGAAATTGCAAGAATGCAAACTAGAGCAATTATAGAAGCAGCTCTTGAAGTAAAAGAAGAGCAAAAATTTGCTCCAAAGCCAGAAATTATGGTTCCATTAATTGGCACAAAAAGAGAACTTGAATTCATGAAAAAGGTAATTGAAAAAGAAATATTAGATGTTTTTGATGAAACTAATAGTGAAATAGAATACCTCATTGGTACAATGATTGAAATACCAAGAGCCGCATTACTAGCTGATGAAATTGCAGAGATATCAGAATTTTTCTCATTTGGCACAAATGATTTGACACAAATGGGCTTTGGCTTTTCGAGAGATGATGCTGGTAAGTTTATAAATGACTATTTAGACAAAAACATACTTGCAAGTGACCCTTTCCAGCGTATTGATACTAAAGGTATAGGAAAATTAGTTGAAATTGGAGTTAATTTAGGAAGAAAAACTAAGCCTAATTTAAAAATCGGTGTTTGTGGAGAGCATGCAGGTGATGCACCTTCTGTTGAGTTTTTCCATAAAACTGGGCTTGATTATGTGAGCTGTTCTCCTTATAGAGTTCCTATTGCTAAGCTAGCTGCTGCTCAAGCAACTCTTAAAAACTAAAATTAGTTAAAAAAGCAAAACAAGCATGAGGCAGATAATACATTAAACTAGTTAACAAAAGTTTACCCAAAAGAGCATGACGAATTGTTTAAAATGATATTGATTTTGATTTTCTTTATGAAAGAAGCTTCTCAAATGAACCAAGCTAGATATAAATAGATGGTATTATTTACGGTATACGTGTTGACAGTATAGAATAAAAACTATGCAAGAAATCCGCTACTTGGACAAGCTTGTTGATGATCTTGCAAAAGGCAAGCCCCTCAACGAAATATTAAGAAGCATATAATAATTAAGCACCTTTTGAGATAATCATCAACCTCAAAAGGTGCTGTTTTATATTCTATATCCAATTAAGTTCCAATAATACAGTAAGATAAAGTATGCAATAAAGCTAACTGTGATTAAAAAATACACTACTTTGTTACTAGTTTTTAGCCTTTTATTTCTAATATGTTTGATAAGCTTTATGACCGCGTAAAGTGTCAACAAGATGCCTATTATTGGCAGTGTTAGAATTATTCTGAGAATAGTGCCTATACTTAAATAAAATTCTGAATAATTCAAGTAAGAATATACTCCAAATGAAACAATAAATAAAATATTAATTGCAGCGATAATTACTGGGAGATAAAAAACCTCAACATTACTCTCTCTGGTTGTAAACATGTATCTCTTGTTCGAGCTTTTTACTTTAGCAAAAATCACTCCTATTATAAAAAATAAAAATATTAATAATATCAATCCCATTGCCAAAATATGAAAAGTTAACGTTTTATAAACAGGAAGGTTTTCATAAGCTAAGCTATCTAAGTAGAAAGCTTCTGGATTATCATCCTCCATATTAAAAGTGATTCTGTAAGGGGTTTCTTCAATTTGATATAGTAAGTCACCTATAGCAATTGCTTTGATTTCTTTATCTAAAAACATATTAGAGAGAATAATTCCATCTTCTACTACTTTTACTTCTAGTTGATCAAATGCAGAAAAAAGTTTTTCTAAATTATTTCTTGGACTACCTAAATACTGATAAGTACCTTCTAGATAAGAACCATGTGAATCAGATACACGCTTTATTGCGGCTATTCTACGATTAGGATATAAAGCGTTAAGGATTTTACTCAACAGATTCATTAACAATTCATTGTCTCCAGAATTTGCGCCAATGAAGAATCCAAAATTGCTCTCAGGCGAAATGACAAGTAAGCTTGTATGGCTCGAATCACTAGATCCGTTGCTAATTAATAGCCGCTCACCTCTTTCATAGTGCTCAAAAAATCCTAAAGTCACCCCTGCTAGTTCTTTGTGATAGGAAAACTGTGTGCTATGAACCATATTTAAGGTGTCACTGTTAAGTAAACGTCCATTATCTACCAAAAGCGAATAGCCTAGCATTGCCATACTATGACTTGTAGATTTAAACCCTAGCGCAGGATAATATGCTGATTCGTATTCTGCTATAATCTCTCTATAATCCCCACTATCTGAGTCGAACTCATATCCTTTTGCTAAATTATCAGTAAAGATATTATCTAATATAAAACCACTACTTTGCATACCCACACTTCTTATTATATTGTTAAGTATATAATCTTCATAAGGAACACCGCTTATTTCCTGGATAAGTAATGCTGCTAAGGCTATTGCGGCTTCATTATATGATATAATCTCACCAGGATTGTTAACTAATTTAGGCATATTATTATTTAAATAAACATCTAAAAATATCCTTGATCCCTTTGGCAACTTGCTTCCAAATTCTTTTCGGTCTAACCCTGAAGTATGGGTCAGTAAAGACTTAAAAGTAAATTCTTGATCTTCCTTTGTCTTTATTTGAAAGTTAGTCAAATAATCAGTAATATCATCATTAAGTTCAAAATATCCTTGTTCATATAATTTAAGCAGTCCACTTAAAGTCACAATGCTTGATATAGACGAAACCTCAAAAATAGTTTGGGTAGGATCAACTTGGATTTGCTTCTCTATATCCTGATACCCATATCCGTATGAAAAGGCAATACCCTCATCTGTAAAAAATGAAAAAGCCAACCCAGAAATATTATCTTGAGTTATACTATTAGTAAGTAATGTATCTATTCTTTCTTCAACCACTTCAACTTCAAATGAGTTAAATTGATGAAAAGAATCTTCTGCATATGCTATATTAAAGCTCATAATTAAGATAAGTAGTATTGCAATATATTTATTCATTATTTCACTTCCACTTCTTAAAGTATCATATCTATTTTAGCACAAATAAACGTCTTTTGTAGTATAATTCTATAATATGAAAAATCTTTATGTTTATCTGTTATAGTAACACATATTTTACCGTTTACCACAACGCTTTCCAAATAAAAACATCACGAGGAGAATGAAAATGCTTAAGTTAAAACATTTGTTTAATAATCAAGATCTTGCATTTATGCTTTTACAAAACTACCATCACAGTGTCTTTAGCAAAGAAGAGCTTTCTAATTTTAGAATATCCGCAAATGCAGTATACAAATACAAATTAGAAGACTCTTTGAACTACATGCGTTTTACACCCTACACTGCTGACAAAGAAAAATTTCTGATTGGAGAGCTTAACTATATTAATTTCCTAAGCAATAAAGAATATAATGTCGTTAATATTAATAGTTCAAAAAACAATAACCAGTATGAGCGAAAAAATACTCCTTGGGGAGAATACCTAGTTACTTCGTTTGCAAAAGCAGAGGGAATTAAAGCAAATACTCTTAGCTTAAGTGAAACCCATATTCGTGATTTCGGTAACGCATTAGGCAGATTGCATCAATTAAGCAAGTTAAGCATAGACTTTGATAGGCCAGACATGGATAATATCTTTACTAATGTCTATAATATATTAGAAAATTACAATGCCCCATCATCTGCATACATTGAACTGGATTTGATTAGAAACTATTTCCAATCAATTAGTAAATCCAAAAATAATTATGGCATAATTCATTATGATTTTGAGCTTGACAACGCATTTTATGACAGCTTAAGTAAAGCTTATACAATTTTTGATTTTGATGATTCTATGTATCACTTTTATGTTATGGATATAAATCAAGCATTGGCGGTGGATGTCAAGTTAGTTGTCGCATTTTAGATTCTAGAATTACGTTATCTTCTTTTTCGGGATTTAATGTAACAGTATCTGGTCGTGACCAATCTCTAGTATCAGAGGACCATCTGCTGGGATT
>Ga0334898_1000985_pt1 | contig 36870 bp, 34 predicted proteins | sample GraSluR3_MG_10_FD_207228 | JGI IMG/M metagenome (GOLD analysis project Ga0334898, IMG submission 207228) | Sludge microbial communities from methane-producing bioreactor in Wageningen University, Netherlands - Granular Sludge_3_08-R3 | ecosystem: Engineered > Bioreactor > Anaerobic >... | reverse complement strand
GCATTATTTTAATACATAATACTCAAAGTTAAGCAATTTTTTTAAAAAAGATGGTGTGACATTTCTATTTGCATAAACTGTGACATTTTAAATTTAATACAACAATATTGGCGGTAAGTGATGGTTAAAGGGCGGGGATTTATGGCATTTCCTCTCTTAAGGGAGTCCGTAAATATGCCGAAAATTAAGTAAGCAAAAAAAAGGATTCACAATGAGATATTTATATATAGCCGTTTTTAATCTTATAGTATTTTATGCTTTGGGCGTGTTTGTTTTTGCTCACGGAGGAGTGCTTGATAATCTCAATAAGATGTATCGGGTTAGTGAATTGCGATTTGAGAAATATCAACGCGAGATTGAGCTTGAAAAGATGAAAGCCCGTTTGGCATACCTTCGCACAACCCAACTCCCTGATTTGAATATTCTTGCGCAAAAAGGGCGTAAAGTCGATAACTCGGTGATTTTCAGGTTTAGTTCCGCTTTAGATGAAAATTATGGTTTCAGCGAGGCGTTAAAAATAGAAAAGCGCTTAATCAGGGCGAGGATTTTTGTGTTTCTGGGGATTATTTGCGTTTTTCTTATCGGCGGTAATATAATTTTAATAGCTAAATTGGAGTCTTGATTATGAATATCTATATGATTGGTTACAGGGGAAGCGGGAAAACCTCACTCGGAAGAGCGGTTGCCGTTAAACTCGGACGGGTTTTTTTCGATACGGATGATTTAATTGTCGAGCGAGAGGGGAAAAGTATTCCGAAAATTTTTGAGGAGGACGGCGAATCATATTTTCGCGATTGCGAAACTGAGGCGCTGAGAGGGGTATCTAAGACCAATAATAAGGTTGTAGCTACCGGCGGCGGTATTGTTATGCGCGAGGAAAACCGTCGTTTGCTCAAGGAAAGCGGGGTTTGTGTTTATCTTTTTGCCGATACGGATGTCCTGTATAAACGCATTGTCGGCGATACCAACCGCCCGTCTTTGACCGGAAAGGATGCTTATTCCGAGATTGAGGAGCTTCTTAAAGTGCGTATTCCTTATTACAAAGAGCTTGCCGATATTTCGGTAGATACCGGAAATAACGGGTTTGTGCAAACGCTTGATATTATATTCAAAGAACTAAATAAAATCGAGGAAAACAAGTAATGAGGACTGCCTATAAGGTCGTCAAAATTATTTTGCTTATGGTATTGGTTGTTGTTTTTGTCTTTATTTTGTCGATTGAAACGGGGATTAATGTCGGCTTGGATTTTGAAAACAACGATTTTGCCGAAGGTATTGCCTCTTCATATATTGCGGTTAAAGAGGCGATTTTGTTTGACCCGTATAATGAGCAAATCCTTGAGAACGTTGATAAATTTCGCGAAGAAGTAAACGGTGTTTTTACTAAGCGAATTGACGGTATAAATGCTCTTTTGCGCGACCCCGATTTTGATTCGCAGATTTTATCGTATTTTGTTTTTCGCCGCCTTGAATCGGAGCGTATGCCGGTAAGAAAATATCTTGAAGGTTATAGGGATTTTCGCGACTTTGTAGTAATTGACCAAAACAAAAGTCTGATTTATAAACACGGCGCGGAAACTATCAGTATAGAATTTTTTGATTTGGACGGAGGTATTGCCGTAAAAAATTTCCGGGACCTTTACGGGATTATTATTGAGCAGGATGATACCACTCTTGATTATAAATTTCAAGCTCTTGCGCTTTTCGATATGAGCGAACTTGAACTGATTGTTGAACTTTCGGATTTCCCGATATTTTTCCATATAAATAACAATGTGATAGAAAACCAAAACGTGCCGCGCGGGCTTGTATCCAAATATGCTCAAAGTTTCGGCGATAAAGACCGTTTTTACGAAGGCGCTAAAATTATAGAGATTTTTTCGCTTGGAACGGGAAATTATGTTGCAGGTTATGCGGGGATAATTTATCCCGTTCGAAGTGTTGTAAGCTATCTTTTGATAATCCTGAAAATTTTGGTTTTGATTGGATTGTGTTTCGGGGTTTATGTTCTTGACAGTATAATTAAAGTGAAAATAAAACATCATGAGGCTAAACGTCAGGCAGACGAGGTTGTTGAAATTCCCGATTTTATCCCTCCGCCTGCGGAAAAAAATGAGGATGATACTGAGGAAAAAAGTCTTAACTGGGTAGAGCATTATATACACGATTCCGAGATGGGGAAAAAGTGATGAAAATTATTAGCGCGATAATTTTATCAATACTTTCAATTTTTTCGGCGCGATGGGCAAGGAACGATGTTTTTAAGTTTTACGGCGCAGATAAAAAAGAGGATACTTTTTTACTTGACTTTGAAAACGTAAATTTTGAAAATGAATTTATACGCCCGCTGTCCTATACTAACGGATGGATTCGCAGTAAAAACGTGTTTGTCGGCGAGGGGTATGTATTCAGTTCGGTTTTTGTAAACGCCGAATTTCATAATACCAATTCTTATATACAACTTGATGTCAGGAATGCATTTAACGATGAGATTATTCAGCGCGGGAAACTTACGAAAACCGGCGGAGTTCCTCTTGTTGACGTGTTTGATAAAAACGTTTATGTTTCCCTTGAATTTGTAGGTTCGGATATCAGGCTTTACTCATTCGGTATTCGCAGGAAATTAGCCCGCGTTCTGGGCGAGGGGGACATTTCGATTTTCCCCACCGTGTTTTTTTACGGCGAGGGCAATCTGTTCATTGATTTTCGTTTAAGATTCCCCGCCACGCTTGATATAATAGTTTTTAACAGCGAAGGCGCTATTATCGACTATATAGTATCAAATCAATATCTGCGGGAGGGGCGTTACAGCTTTGAGTGGGACCCTCGCTTTTCCGCCGCTAAGGGGCTTCCCTCCGGCGCTTATTTTGTCTATTTCAATGCCGAATCTATTGACGGTAAAAAAATCCGAATTACCAAACGTTTCGATTTTGTAAACCGGTAGTAAAACCGGCTTTCTTACCAAAACAATATGAATAAAACTTGATATTTACGGCAAATGGTGATAAATTACTGTATCAAATTTTGGAAACTGATGGAGGTTTCTATGAAAAGGGTTTTTACAGTGGGTATTTTAATACTGGCGATATGCGCTGCAGGTTTTGCATCGAGCCAATCGGATTTTGAAAAAGGATTTGAGGATATGTTTAGGGATGTCAACAAGGCGGTTTCGGAGGCATTTTCAGGGAAGTATCATTTTTATACAACAGTAGGAAGCGCTATTCCTGTAAATACAAGAAGTTTTTTGGGGCTTAAAGCCGGTATCGGTTTGGGTGTAATGCTTTCACCCGATACGCTTGCGATGATTTCCGAGGCGCAAAACGGAGACTTTTTTACCGAAGGAGAATCCGATGACCCGGCGGAAGGTTTTGCCAATGAAATGACGGTACTTTTTAGCTCGATTCCTATGCCTTATACTACCGCATATTTTAAGGTTGGAGTTCCCGAAATCCTTCCATACCCGTTAAAGTATTGGGATATCGGGGTGAGGATAGGAATTTTGCCTAATATCGGCGGATTTATACAAAATATAGCCGGTGAAGAAATGGGAGGCGTTAAACTTCATACTTACGGCTTTAAATTCGGTGTTGATGCAAGAACGCTTCTTGTCGGGCATTCAAAAAGCATCTTAAAGGTTGAGGGCAGGGTAAACGTGGATTGGGATAACGGCGGTATTGGGTTTAATTACCATTCCACAGAGCCTTTTTATCTCGGTGGGGATGATGATTATTTCGCCACCGATGCATCTTTTGACTATAATATGGGCTTTAAACTTGACTGGCATGGTTTTGCGTTCGGATTTGGCGCTGCTGCCGGTATTGACCTTCCCTTGCTCAAGGTTTATGCCGGGCTTAATATTAACTTTATTGCGGGCAGTATGGCAACCACCACTTATGTTAAAGGGGATTTTAATTTTGCCGATAGTGCAATTGAACTTGTTGACTTATCGGTAACCGAAAGTGTTCCTTATACTCCCGTTGACCTCAAGGGCTTTATTGGAATCCAGTTGCTGTTTATGAACTTTGCTGCCGAATATAGCTTTACATCGGGGGTTTACGCCTTTACTTTCTATCCCCTTGTTTTGCCGCTGTAATTTAGCAGAGGTTAATTGAATTTTTAAACTTGCACTTTGGTTTATTAAAAGAATATACTTACAAATATTTTCGGATATTCTCAGATACAATAAAATGCTAACCGCAGGGTTGGCATTTTTTTTAGATATACCGTTTAGTTGTTATTGGAGACTTGGCGGTTGACTTTTTCGTATTTTTTGAGAAACAGAGAGTTTATGAATTTGCGTATTCCTCTATGATTTTCTCGTCTATATCGGCGTTGGATGAATAATCCTGCACGTCGTCGTGGTTATCAAGTTCATCAAAAAGTTTCAGCAACTTGATAGCATCGCCCTCTTCAACCTTGATTTTATTCTGCGGGATTCTTGTAACCGATGAGTTTAAAATCTCGACCTTTTTATTTTTAAGCCCCCCAACCACTTCGGAGTAAATCTCGGTATCGGTGATAACCTCAATAGTGTCGCCGTCCCTCCTGACATCATCAGCGCCGAGTTCAATGGCGGTTTCCATAATTTCTTCCTCGCCGTATTTTTGGGCATCAATAGCGATATATCCTTTTTTATCGAACATCCACGCAACACATCCCGCTTCACCCAAATTGCCTGCGTGCTTTGAGAAAATTTTTCTGATTTCTGCGGCTGTGCGGTTTTTATTGTCGGTTGTTATATCAATAATGACCGCAACCCCGCCGGAACCGTAACCCTCGTAAACAATCTCCTCGTATGTGATACCTTCGATTTCGCCGGTGCCTCGCTTAATGGCTTTTTCGATATTATCTTTAGGCATATTGGCATCGCGGGCTTTGTCGATAGCGGTGCGCAATCTCGAATTGGTGTCGGGATTACCTCCGCCCTGTCTCGCCGAAACTATAATCTCTTTTGCCAGCTTTGAAAACAAGTTGCTTCGTTTGGCATCCTGAGACCCTTTTCTTTGCTTTATATTTGCCCATTTATTATGGCCTGACATACAATCCTCCAAATTTTGGTGTGGGATATTCTATCATATATGAGTCTTTTTATCAAGTTTTTTTTACGTCTCGACTTTTTCAGCGTTATCCTGTGTTTCAATCAGCATTATCGGAATAAAATCGACATAGCCGAATCTATCGTCAAAACGGCGCTCCTCCGACCAGGCAACCCTCATCCCAAGAAAATGTTTTTTGCGGACAAACTGTGATTTTTGCCTGTCGATTTTAACGGGAATTTCTATATAAGTTTCGCTGCCCGCCTCAAGACTTTGAATTGATGCGCGAAACTCCTCCTGTGCGGTTTCGTTTATTCCCGGGAGTAAGCGAATACTAATATTATAAAGCGGTTTTGTGGATGTATTTGCTACCTTAAATTTTACCGTAAAAGCGGTTTGGTTTGTTACCTTCGGCGATGAAAAATAACTTATTTGGAGCGGAGACGGCGAGCTAAACCGTTTAAATTCATAGATGGATTTCCCGGCACCAAGCATCCAGTCATAAGGAGAATAGGGGCCCCGCTTTCCGAACATAGCCTTGTAAAGGTCGTTTATTAGAAGTCCCTGCGCGTTTAATTTTTCCGAGCCGAGTTTTACGACCTTAAGATTGGCATTGACATAATTTTCAATCGCGCTGGTTTCAAAATCGGGCATATCAACGTTATTATAATCTATTTCATAAGAAAGTATGAGGCGGTTATGGTAGCGGTTAATATCGTTGATTTGCCTTAGCCTTGCCATCTCGGATGCTATTTGGTTGTAAGGCATACTAAGGTTCAGCACAATAAAATCCACTCCCGATGAGAATAAAATGGAGATCATTTCAGGATTGCGGCTAAGTTCATTATGGGATGCGTAATAGAAAACGGGTTTTTTATGCCCGGATTTGTCTATTATTTCCCTGAGGTAATCCGCGATAACAAAATTTTTCCATTTTGCAAAATTATCCGCAAAATCGCGGGTTTTCATTCTTTCGTTGAAGTATGATAACCGGGAATTGTGACTCATATTTTCCCAATTTTCGGGAACTGTTATTTTAAATTCGCGGATAAAGCTGTCGAAAAGTTCAATATCGTAACTCGGGGGATTAAATATATGCGAAAGTCCGACATAGGCTATATTGTTATTATCCATAAAGGTTGAAAACAGGCGGATAATATGACGCTTTCTTTCCTCGTCTTTAATTGAAGCGACGGAATTATCCTTAATTATTGCATTATCTTTGATATGGTAAGCCGGTTTATAACCCACACGTTCCAAATAATTGCCTTCAAGCTCAAGAGTTTTAAGCCAAACCCCTGCAAAACCGCCGCTTTGTCTTATTCTTTCGGCGAGACTTACGGCTTCATTGATTTTATCCCTGTCCCATGGGTTATCAAGTGTCGTTGTTTCATCAAAAGTCTTTGTAATTCCCGCAAGCATAAATACACCGTCCGCGGATACGAATTTTACCCATTGAGGAATCGTATGCCAGTTTACCTCGCGGGCTTCCGGCGAAAGCAGGCTTCGTTTGGAAATTCTTTCGCGGGATTCTATTCCGAAAAATGCGAGTCCTTTTTCTATATGATAGGCAAGCGGGGTTTCGCTAATAAAGAGTTTTCCATCCGCTTTGATTGATGCTTCAGGCGAATCAATAAACCCCTCCGCGCGGATTACTACATCGCCGTATTCCCCTGTATTTTCAGGAAACCAGTTTCCTATCCAAACTTGCTGTTGGGGGTTATAAATAAGTTTTACTTTGGTGTCTCCGGATATTGTTCGTAAAGGACGGTTGTTTTGTAACAGTCTGATTTCTATTACGGCGTTTTCGGGGATACTCATATCGGTTTTTTTTACGATTTTCCCGAAAATCCGGATTTTTTCATAGGGATAATACACGTCCTTTTGGCTGAAAATTTCAAAGCTGTAATCCAAGTTTTGCATCCTTCCGAAACGTTTTAAGTTTGCCTCATCAAGCATTGTTATTAAATAATTCGCATCAACTAATTTTCTTACTTTCTGGTAAAAAATATTAGCCGTTATAAAACTTAGTATAATCAATATTCCGAAAATTAATGAGATTATTTTTAACGCCTTCATTTGGAACTCCTTTTCTTATCCGATAAATCTTTGAACGGGAGATAAGACAAAAAACCGAAAATTAATCCGATTGCCCCGACAAATAGATATACCAGTATGACCTGTTCTGGAAATAGTCTGAAAAAGAGTATTACCGCCAATGCCGATACCAAAAACATCAGCACGGTGTATATAAGGAATATGGACAAAAAGCCCTTTTTTTCCATAGAAAACCTCCCGGGTTATTTTGTATTTATTACCGCCTGAAATTATATAATATTTCCGTAAAAAAATAAAGTTATTTGATTCTGATAAGGTTGGAAGCGGTTATAAAAATCGTTTTAGTTTTTAAAGTGCGTTAATCAATCAATGCCGGATGCTTCAAATATAGTTTGCCGATTTATTTTATTATATAGAAGGAGTAATATGAAATCAGATATAATAATTAAGCGCGAAGGGTTTAAAGCTCTGTTTGAAAAGTCGGAATATTGTCGAGGCGGAACGTTTTATTGCTCTTATTAAACGGGAGAATTTTGACTATACGGTATGGCGCAAGACTTTATGGGAGGATTTATCGGCATCCGATTTGTCCGCAAGCGCTATGGAATACTATAAACAAAATCTTGAAAATAAAGTTTGAATTTTGAATATGCAATCATTTCATTTCTTGACTCGCACCGCGTTTTTGCTTATAATATTCCAAAATGCTCATATATTCATCATAGGAGGCGGTTATGTCTAAAGAAAAACAGGCGCTTGGCGCTTTCGAAAAATATCTTACTATTTGGGTTATACTTTGCATTATCGCGGGGGTTACAATAGGGCAGTTCCTCCCTCAGGTGCCTGCGTTTTTAAGACGTTTTGAGTATGCCAATATCTCTATTCCTATCGCAATACTTATTTGGCTTATGATTTTCCCGATGACGCTTCGTATAGATTTTTCGGGGATTGTCAAAACCGCAAAACAGCCTCGCGGATTGGCTATTACTCTTATAACAAACTGGCTTATCAAGCCGTTTACTATGTATGCTATCGCGTGGTTTTTCCTTAATATAGTTTTCGGACAATGGATACAACCCGACCTCGCGCAGGAGTATCTAATCGGGGCGGTTTTGCTCGGCGCAGCACCCTGTACCGCTATGGTTTTTGTGTGGAGCTATCTCACGAAAGGCGACCCGTCTTATACCCTGGTTCAGGTCGCCGTCAACGATATAGTAATCCTGTTTGCTTTCACTCCGATAGTTGCTTTGCTACTCGGGCTTACTAATATTGTTGTTCCCTACGACACCCTGTTTTTGTCGGTAGTCCTGTTTGTGGTGATACCGTTTACCGCCGGATTTATTACCCGAAGCGTGCTTATAAAGCGACGGGGCGAAAAGTTTTTTAACGAGAGGTTCATACCTAAATTCAAGAATATAACGGTTATCGGGTTGCTTTTGACGCTTATAATAATCTTTTCGTTTCAGGGCGATAGAATTATCAAAAATCCGGTGCATATTGCGCTGATTTCGGTTCCGCTTATAATCCAGACTGTTTTTATATTTGCGCTTGCGTATTTCTGGGCAAAGCTATGGAAACTTCCGCACAGCGTTGCCGCGCCCGCGGGTATGATTGGAGCAAGCAATTTCTTTGAACTTGCCGTCGCCGTTGCTATATCTCTTTTCGGACCCCATTCGGGGGCAACACTTGCCACGGTTGTAGGCGTGCTTGTAGAAGTGCCCGTGATGCTTACGCTTGTTAAAATCGCTAATAAGACGCGCGGATGGTTTAGCCGTGAAGTCCTTGAGGAATACGGTATTGATGATTAGATTATCTTTCCTTTAGTATAGAAAACCGGAATGCTTAAACAAGCACTCCGGCTGAAGGAGGATATAAATGAACCGGTTGTGTATCCTTACGGATGAATAATATATATAAACGGCTAAAAGGAGCTTAACTCATCTTGCGTTTTCGGATATATGTCGGGAGTTCAAAATCTTCGGTGCGTTTATTATCGTTAGTTCCGAAACTACGGTCTTTTTCTGAGGAAAGAACGCGGAATTTATGCGGGGTTTCCCTGTTTCTTTCGCGTTGTCTTTCGCTTAACGACACCACCTTGCCCCTGTCCACGAAAATATCTTCCGCGGGGATAGGTTCGGGTTCGGACTGTTTTTCCTGCCCGATTTTCTGGAATTCCGTTGCGACTATTATGATTTTGACCTTATCCTTGAGATTCTCGTCTATACTGACACCGAATATTATCTGCGAATCATCCTTGCAGAAACTTGAAATTACCGCCGATGCTTCATCAAGTTCCCGCATACCGAAATCGGGACCTATAACTACGTTGTAAAGTATAGCGCCGGCATTGGTAAACGATGAATTTTCGATAAGCGGATTTTCCAAAGCCATTCTTGCGGCACTGCCGGAGCGGTCGTTCCCGCTTGCAACGCCGATACCCATTATCGCCTCGCCCTTGTTCGACAATATAGTCCTGACGTCGGCAAAATCCACGTTGATAAATCCCGTTTCTCCGATAATAGTGGATATTCCCTCAACGGCTTGCTTTAAAACCTCGTCGATTCTCTTAAACGCGTTTTTCAGGGTGGTTCTGGGGTCTATAACCTTAAAAATTCTTGAGTTAGAGATAACGAGCAGGGTATCGACATGCTCCTTGAGCTTTTCGATACCTTCCTCGGCAGCGACATAACGCTTTTTTCCCTCCCACTCAAACGGCATAGTAACGACGCCGACCGTTAAAGCCCCGACTTCTTTTGCGATTTTTGCGAAAATCGGCGATGCGCCCGTGCCGGTCCCGCCCCCCATACCTGAGGTTATAAACACCATATCCGTGCCTTCAAGCTTTGCGCGAATATCCTCCATATCTTCCTGTGCGGCTTTTTCCCCGATTTCAGGTTTTGCTCCCGCACCGAGACCACGTGTCAGACGTGTCCCGATTTGCATAGTTTCCTGTGCAAGAGAGTTTTGCAAAACCTGAAGGTCGGTATTAACCGCCAAAAATTCTACGTTGCGGATACCGTCCTCAATCATCCGGTTGATTGCATTGCATCCTGCACCGCCTACACCTATAACCTTCATACTTGTTACATTGGTTTTGCCCTTTTTAGCAGGATTGCTCTTTCTTGAAGTATAGATGCCTTCTTCATCGTAAGGATACTGATTTGTCATATTCCCCTCCTCTAAATTCTCCTTTTAATATATATAACCTGTGCGGTTCAATAACCGCCGAAAATATAAAACGTAACTTAGAAAAACTCGTCAAACCATTCTTTCATTCTATGTATGATGGATTTAAAATTCTTTTCATCATCTTTGGTATTGGTAGGACCCAGCTTAGGTTTATTATCCTGAGCGTATAGAGTTAGCCCTACCGCGGTGGAAAATATCGGACTATCGACTATATCCACCAGCCCCTTGATACCGAGAGGCGAACCCAATCTTACGGGAAGGTTAAACACTTCGGTAGCAAGGTCGATTATATAGGGCGTGAGCGCCACCCCGCCGGTAAGAACTATTCCGCCGGCAAGAAACTGTTTACATCCTGTTTTTTCAATCTCCGAGTTGACAAGTTCAAGTATCTCTTCGATTCTCGGTTGCATAATCTCAACGAGATTAATCCTTTTTTCGTATCTCGGCGGGCGTCCTCCGAGACCCGGAACCTCTATTTCATCCAACGGGTCAACAAATGAAGCAACAGCCGCGCCGTATTTCAGTTTTATTTCCTCGGCGGAGTTGACGGGGGTTTTAAGTCCGTATGCTATATCGTTTGTTATATGATTTCCGCCTATATTAAGGATACCCGTATGTCTGAGGCTCCCCTCTTCAAATATCACGTAATCGGTAGTCCCGCCCCCGATATCGACTAAAGCGACACCGAGTTCTTTTTCTTCTTCGGTAAGAGTTGCCTGCGCGCTCGCCAAAGGTTCAAGCACTATATCGTTGACGTCAAAACCGGCTTTGTTTACGCTTTTTAGTATATTGTTTACCGAGGTTGTAGCCGCGGTTATTATATGCACTACTACTTCAAGACGGGTTCCCGACATTCCGGATGGGTCTTTAATGCCGTCCTGATCATCGACTATATACTCTTGCGGGAGTATATGAAGAAGGTCGCGGTCAACGGGAATAACAATAGCGGTAGCGGCATCGACCGCGCGGGAAATATCCGTTTCGTTGATTTCGCGGTTTTTATCGGAAATAGCGATAACGCCTTTGCTGGTAATTCCCTCTATATGGCCTCCGGAAATTCCGATATAAACTCCTTTAATCTCAACGCCTGCCTGAATTTCAGCTTTTTCCATAGCGGAGGAGACCGAGCTTGCGGTGCTTTCGATATTGATTACCACGCCTTTACGAAGCCCTCGCGAGGGGACAATACCCATACCCTGAATTTCAAGCTCACCCATAGCGTTGATTTTGGCGATAACCGCACAAACCTTTGTCGTTCCGATATCAAGACCGACAACTATTCTCGGATCCACTATAACCCTCCTCAAGGGTTCTTATTCCGGCGAAACTCCCCCGTCCTCATCTACGGTAACAAAACGACGGGTCATATTTTTTTCAGCAAGCGTGTCCGCAATAGACACCGCATAGTTAAGATATTTATTTGAGGGAAGTTTATTATTTAAAAAGTAGATGGTTTCGCCGGTGTGCTTAAAAGTAATGTAAGTTCCCTCTTCTTTTTTTATTGTAATCCTGTCAATCTCATAACTTCGCTCAAATTCGCTCAGGTTTTTTAAAACCGTAAGCGCAACCTCTTCGCTGATACGGTTACCGGTAACTGATATGGGAAAGTCAAAGGTAACGGCGGGTATATTAGCCACAAACCCTATATCAATACGGTATCCGTCTTTGTCGGCGATAAGCCGGCGGGAATTATCGCTTATTATGGCAACCGGTGCTCGTTCGTTTACTGTAATTTCGATAGTTGAGGGCGGGATTTTTTTTACCACCGCATATTCAACCATCTCAAGTGCGCTTACTTTTACCGCCGTATCAAAGAGGTCTATTTTCAAAATATTAGCCCCGCGGATATTGCCCGCAGCCCGTAAAATTTCGGTTCTTTCCGTTAAATTATTTCCTTTTATACTGACTTCACTTACAGCAAAACTCCCTTCCTGTTCGGCAAAGAAATAGAGCAGGTAATGAAATCCGCAAATAAAAGCCAAAAACAATATTGCGACAAAAAAAGAACCTATAAAACTTTTCATCATTGCTTCCGCTTATTTATTAAATTCAACGCAATCCATAATCTTTACAACCAATTCCTCAAAACTCATCCCGACAGCCTGAGCCATAGCTGGAATATCGCTTGTTTCGGTAAAGCCGGGTATGGTGTTAGCCTCAAGAAAATACGGGTTTAGTTTATCGTCAAGCATCAGGTCAAGACGTGCAACCCCGGAAAGTCCGAGAGCTTTAAACCCCTTGACGCTTAAATCCTTAATTTTTTCGGTTAAATCCTGCGGGATTTCCGCCGGGATAATAAAGTCGGTCATTCCCTTTGTGTATTTTGCTTCATAGTCGTAAAATTCGTTTTTAGGACGAAGTTCTAAAATAGGGAAAACCGTTATATCGTTTTTATTGCCTATAACACCTACGGTAAGTTCCGTGCCTTTTATATATTTTTCCGCAAAAGAGCAGGGATGCTCGCTTGTGTATGATATAAAGCGGGAATCAAATTCATTTTCGGAGTGGATTAATTCAACGCCTACGCTTGAACCCTCCTCCATAGGTTTAAGTATAACGGGGAAACCGAGTTCGGTTTTGATTTGTTTTTTTAAGGTGTTTATATCACCGGTAAGTTCAACGTGTGCGGGAACGGGAATACCTGAAGCCATAAGGATTTTTTTTGTGAGAAACTTATTCATACCGTTTGCCGATGCACAGACGGAACTTCCCGTGTAAGGGATACCCATAATTTCAAGCAAGCCCTGGATGCAACCGTCCTCGCCGTATTTTCCGTGAAGCGCAATAAAAGCAAGGTCGATTTTTTCGGTTGCGAGAGTGTCGGAGATATTTCTGTCAACGTCTATAATAACGGAATTTATGCCTAAATTGGAAAGAGCATTAAAAATATTGTTACCCGAACGGATAGAAATATCCCGTTCGGAAGATAGACCACCCGAAAGAACGCCTATTTTGAGAGCGCGGTATTTTGAAATGTCAGCTGAGCAAGAATCCGCCATATTAAATTTCCCCTCCGTAAAGCAAATTAAAAAAGCTCAAAACTCTCCCAAAAGCTGAATTTCCGTTTCAAGATTTACTCCGAATTTGTCCCTAACCCCGTTTTGAATTTGAGTAATAAGGTTAAAGATATCGGAACTTGAGGCGTTGCCGCGGTTGATAATAAAATTCGCGTGTTTGTCCGAAACAACGGCATCACCGACACAAGCACCTCCGAATCCCGCCTCAATAATCAGGCGATAAGCCTTATCTCCACTGGGGTTTTTAAAAATACTGCCTGCGGAAAAACCCTTTGGCTGAGAGCGATTTCTTTCGCTTATACAATTATCCATCTTTTTTTTAATTATGTCAACCATTTTTTGGTTTAAATCGAAAATAGTAGTAAAAAAACACCTACTACCGCCCGCTCCTCGCCTGTATCCCCAGTTTATGTCGCTTTTTTTAAGGATTTCAACGGTTCCGTCGGCGGAAATCGCGTGAATTTCGTTTATTATGCCGGAAATATCTTCTCCGTGAGCTCCGGCGTTTATCATCACCGCGCCTCCGACTGTTCCGGGGATAGCGCAGGCAAACTCAAGCCCCGCAAGCCCGTTTTCCATGGCAAGACGGGAAAGCCTGATAAGACTTGCCCCTCCCCCCGCTATTGCCATAGTGCCGTCAAAGCGTATTTCCGATAGTTCTCCCGAAAGTTTGATTATTATTCCGTCAAAGCCCTTGTCGCTTATGAGAATATTCGACCCTCCGCCGATTATATAATACGGGATATTGTTTTTACGGATAAGATTGAATATTTTTTTTAATTCATCAAGATTTTTCGGGAAGGCAATAGCGGAAGCATCGCCGCCCGTTTTGAATGTAGTATAGTTTTTCAGCGGGGTATTAATGCAAGTCATTTCTATAATATGGGATAATTCTCGGATAATACGCGGGTTCATCAGTCAAGCAATTCTATGGTGAAGTTTTCTATTATCGGGTTGGCAAAAAGCTGGTCCGCCATACTTTCAAGTTTAGACTGCGCTTGTTGCTTTTCATTTTCATCGATTTCAACATAGAAAATTTTGCCGACATGCACCTCTTTTACGGAATTATAGTCTAAGTGGTGTAAAGCGCTTACAAGGGTTTTACCCTGCGGGTCGAAAACCCCGTTTTTAAGCATCACTTCTATTTTAGCTTTCATACCTGTCTCCTTAAAATTGTGGCATATTATACTATATTTAGCGATAACAATCAAGCGAAGCAATATTTGAGAAATAAAATTCGATTTTTTCTTGAAATAATTCATAGTAAGTGTTAGAATATATCAATGGATATTCAATTTGATAGCATCTGCCTCTATACTTAAAATAAATGGAAATATCTATTGACAAAAATGAAAAATAGTATATGATATTAAAAATTAGATTTGGAGGTTAGGATGAGGAAGACAATTTCACTGCTTGTTACAGTAGTATGTATCCTTGGGCTTTCCGTTTCTTTCTCTTTTGCCGATGATGCGTGGTTTGAACGCTCATGGGAGGAGATGAAAAGAATTGATGCGGAAAGAGACACGGATGGTGATGGTATTCCCGACTGGTGGGAAGTAAGACACGGGTTAAACCCGCGAAATCCTTTCGATGCTCGCCTCGATTTCTCAGGCGATGGTCTAAGCAATCTTGACGCTTTCAAAATCGACGTTAACCCTAACGACCCTAATATAGACCCGGCTTCGGGTGTTTCATTAAACTGGATGAAATTCCACGGTTTGGAAGGCGTTGACCCTAACACCGACCATGACGGCGATGGATTTAGTATCGCTGAAGAATATCGCGCGGGAACCGACCCTACCGACCCTACCGATTACCCCGGCGCGGATGATGTTATTGTCAGCGAAAGGGCAACCCCCAGTATGGCGGGTGTGAGGGAAAATCTTGACTCTTCTGTTCCTGATAACTATCAGGTCAGACCTAATGTTTGGCGTTTTATGGACCCTATCGGTGATGATAAAGGTCCCGGTTATTACACATATCCTACTAACCCGGTTTATTCAGCCGGCGGTTTTGATATTCTTTCTTTTGAGGTTGATGCTACTGCAAGAGATAATATTACCTTTAGGATTACCGTAAATGCAGACCTTAAGCAGGAATGGGGAATGGCTGCGGATTTTGATATTCAGCATTTCCAGATTTATATTGATCAGGACAGGGTTCCCGGTTCGGGGCATATTGAAGGTATGCCCGGCTTAAATATCCTTTTTGCACCTGAGTTTGCTTGGGATAAATGTATTATGATTACCCCTCAACCTTCTTCACGAGTACAAATCGAAGTTGATGTTAAAGCTCCTGATTTCGCAGATAGCGTGGTTGTTCCAAGCCGTATTACCGGGCAGGGTAGAACTATTACCGCTGTTGTAAGACGAAGAGACTTGGGTATTGCTGCAGATGGTGATATTTCAAATTGGGCATGGCAGGTTGTTGCACAGTCTAATGAAGGTTACCCCGAACCTGAGTTTGTTCTTACCAGAAACGTAAACGAATATCGCGGTCTCCATAGATTTGGCGGCGGTAGCGACTACTATGGCAACCCTCACGTTATGGATATAATTGCCTGGCCCGCACGCGGAACTCTTCAGGAAGCTGAAGACCAGTTTGCTATATTGAACGTATGGGAAAGTTATCCCGACCCGTCAATGAATATTCGTGCGGTATTACCTATGTTTGCCGTTGACCAGTATGCTCAATGGATGCCTGAGGGCGGTTATGAAGCCTATGCTAAAGAACTTGCTAAATTGGTTCAACCGCCTCCGCAAAGAGACAGGTATGTAAGTGATAATTTTAGCCTTTATGGAAAGTTGTTTACCCGATGGAATTGGAATTTAGATGTATCAAAAGAAAATAAAATCAGAAATTCATTAGAATTGGCAATAGATGGAAAGATATTTAGCAGTATAATTGATTTTTATATTCGATTTGAATTGAGCGATTGGGAACAGACGGAGTGGTTGAATTGGCAGAATTCCACTCCGGGTCAGGTTGATTTGGCAATTCAGTCTAGAAGAGTTATGCTTGTCAATCCCTTTTCTACTGTTGATTTGATTACTATCGGAAATACTGAGGTTAATTATAGTGCTTGGACTCTGGGGCAACCGTGGTATCCTGATAGAGATAAAACTATGGGCTTGTTTATTGATGGAACAATCGAGAATATCTTGAATTATTCTGCTACGGTACATTACCCAATGCAATGGATCGGTTTTGACTGGAGTAAAGGTGGAAATAACCTTTATGACTTGGTTTATGCATATCGAATTGCTGCGAATCCCTTCAGATTTTTGAGGATTGGGCATTCTACATCTTATTATACGGATTTTGAGGCTAACCCGCAATCTGGAGAACCAAGGGGATTGTTGCTTAAAGGGCATAATCTTGCTACTGAGTTGGATGGCGTTATATCTTTGCCTTTGGGTTTTAATGTCAATTTCCTTGCAGCTTATTCGGAAGTTTCTTTGGATGATACTTTTGCTCAATTGGAAATCGGTTATGAGTTAGATATTGACAGAAACCGTGTTCTCGGAGGATTTTCTGATCCGGGTTTCCAATTGACGAACTGGAATTATCATAATGACTGGGCAGGTGTTGTTTCTGTTAGAAATAATAATATTCTAGACACTGGAATAGGGCTTGTGTTAGAAGGATTTAGAATAGGCTGGAAATATAATTCGTTTACCGCTGCGCGTGGTGATACTGCAGGTATAATCGGTGGTTTTGGTGGTGGTTCTACTGCTGGCACTGCTGACGTTCTTGCAATGCATGGAAATCAGGCTGTTCATAGAGCGCCTCAAGCTGCTGACTTTGTCGAAAGTGTGCCTTTGCCTGCTTTACCGCCGGAATATATGATTTACGACCCTGTTACCGAAACTAAAGGGATTGGATGGATAAATGATAGTTGGGAAGGTATTGTTGCTATGGGTTGGCAAGGCGGAACTGCTATAATTAATGGAACGATTAGGATGTTTAGATTTAGGCTTGAGGGAAGCTATATTACTTTTAATAATCCTGAAAACTATTTGACTATGGTGCTTGGAGATCCCGACCAATATTATTTGCCGACTACTAATACGATTAACTATGATGACTTAACGCGGATTAGAGGATATGGCGCTTTTTCATTTGATATTCCGGATTTACTCAATGGTATGAGAATCTTGCTAAATGCTAAATATGAAAAGAATTTTAACATTCCCGAAGAATATCCTGCATATACTATTGATAAATGGTATTTGTCTCCAAAAATTGATGTGGAGGTTAAATGGACACGCCTTATGCAAACTACTATCGGTTTTCAATATGAACTTGCGAGTGCTGGCGATACCTTTTGGGGAATGGATAAAAATGAATATCCTGTCCAAGCGACTACCGATACTCGGTTTTCTCGATTTGTCATTCCTGTAACTTTCCTTTACTCTTTGCCTGTAGGTTTTTATAAGCTAAGCGGTGGGTATTGGAGAGTATTAGGGTATGATGCGGTTGACAGTGATGGTAATCGTACCGAGCTCAGTCCTGGAGCTAGATACGGTGCCTTCTTTGTTATGGAATGGGAATATGGCTTCTAAATTTGAATTATTGGAGGAGGCAATTTTATGAAGAAAATATATATATTATTTTATGTTTTTACGCTTGTAGCAGCTATGCTTTTCTCGGCTTGTGGGTTTATAACTATATCTGAGGTTGACTTGGACAACTTTCCCCCTGAGATGCAAGTTGATACTACTTCTGTAAATTTTACGGAACTAGCTATTAATCTTACCGGGGATCCGGAAAGAGATTTTGCAGGATATATGGTTGATGATTTAACGGGGAGTATGTTTCCCCCAAGTGCAGATATAGAAAAAATCTATATCGCTTTTTCCAGAAAATTCCTTTTTATTGGACACAGAACTACTGATTTGGGAACTGATCCTTATTTTGACAGGGGAGCTTTCTATATTTTTATTGACAATGGCATGACTAACACCGATGAGTTTCCTAGAGCTTCAAAAGGGGTAAAAAGGCTTGATGCAACAGGGCTTAATAATGCGGGTATCTCCGGTAGTTTTAGATTTCTAGATGACATAGGAACTCGTATACCTACCGAAGGCCCTAGAAAGTTTTCTCTTTATGCTAAAAATTATAGAACTCCATATTACTCTAAAGGACCTGATTTTGTGATGTATAGATTTATGGACGATTCGGTTTCTTATGAGCTAATTCGTGGTGCTACCGCTACCGTAGGTTGGCCTTACTTCCTTGAGGACAATGTTACCGAAATCGCCATACCGTGGGACCATATTTATCCGGATATGGGTCCCGATAAATTACCTAAATATATTTACTTGGCTTTCCATGTGAATGATGCTGCAGCCGGCAAGTACTTTACCACTAGTGAGTGGGCACCCGCGGGTCAGGATACTTCCGGAACTGCAGATTTTATTACTAATTGGTATCAAGTACAAATTTCCGAGTAATGAGTTTTAACTCTTAAAAAAAATTTCATATAGGAGGAATTTTATGAAAGAACTTTTGAAGAAGTTCAGTATGGTTTTAGCTTTGGTTGCGGTTTTTGCCTTTGTGGCTTGCGGTCCTGATAAGGAAGATGACAATGGCAAGAAGGACAAAGTGGATCCGTTTGCTGAAATCGGCACGGTTATCCTTTTCGAGGCTTCCACTAACGTGGATTTCACCGGAATCGATACGGTTGCGGCTCTTGACGGCGCTCTTGCTTCTAACCAGATTGCTATCTACGTTGATGTTTCCGACTCGCTTTATCCGTTGTCCAACTGGGATGACCATGTTCCTTTCCTTGTCGGCGCTTTTGCCGGTTGGGTTAGATCATCCGACAGTAAAGCTTTGGCAGCCTGGGGATTTAACCCCTACGGAGACGATGGTAATGAACTTTCAGAGACTACTGAAACTGATGTTTACAGAATCGTTATTGAGTTTGATCTTGGAGATTGGGATGGAGATCAGGTAATTGGTTTTAAGCCTGCTAACTATCTTAATACCGAAGCCGGTAAGGATGCCGTTACCAATAATTTCTGGGATAACATTGGAGCTCCCGGTGGTATGGACAACTATCAGTTTACCGTAGCAAATGATGGCGGAACTTTGAAAGTTACTGCAGTTGAATTCGGTGGTTCTGCTCCTGCAGGCGCAAAGATTGTCAATAACGGCAAAGGCGTTGGTTGGATTGTAAACGGTTCTGTTCTTGATTGGGTAGTTCAATCTGCCGGTTTGGAAGCCGTTTTAGAGGCAGGAACTAAAATCAGAGTTCTTTGGACTGATGTTCCCGCAGCAGGCGAATTACCTGAAAAAGGCGAAGTTTGGGATACTTTCCCTCAAGGCGCTGTAATTACCGGTAATGCTACTTGGATGCATACCGACGGTGAATCAACCTGGTCTCCTGCTATGGGTAAATCCGTTTTGGTTGATCAGTCAAAAGGTTTGGCAGCTGTTACCGTTACTCTTGCTGAAGATGCTCCTATGGGTGTTGCTTTCAAGTTGGCTAATTCTGTCGGTTGGGATAAGGGAGAAGAGTTGAATGACCATTCAGGTCTTTTGCCTTCCGGTATAAGTGAACTTACATTGAAAGTTAAAGCTGATTTTGCAATAGCTGCTGGTGAATAAAACCGGATATTGTTGCTAAAATTTAGTAGATTTAGATTTAATAATGGGAAGAGGTGCACCCTCTTCCCATTTGTTTTTGATACAAATTTATTTATATGGGAGAGATACAAATGAAAAGAAAGTTTTTTTATTGGGTATCAGGTATTTTGGTATTAAGTCTACTTTCTTTGGGATGTGCCGGCATTGAGGAAGAGGAGGAACTGGTTTATCATTATGATTTCGGAAATATTGATATTATCAAAAATTCCGGAGTTCAATTGAGGATTGCTAACTTAGAGGATAATGACGAGATTTCCGGTTTTGTTGACGTGGAGATTCAGGTTACTCCGAGCAGTAAGTATCAAGCGGATGTTTTCAGCTATCTTTATTTGATAGTGGATGATACGTTGATTTTTGATTCTGCCCCTAGGAAATTGATACTTAATATCTCAGAACCTACTGTTAACTTAGAACTTAGTTCTTATAAGCTGAGGAATGGTTTGCATAAGATAACTCCGTGGTTGCGTGTAAAAAAAGATGATGGGGTGGCTTTTATTGTCGGTGAGAGTGTATATTGTGATATAAATAATGTTTTTGAGGTTATAACCAATGTTATTGATCCAGAGGGAGACTGGCATGGTATTTCCAATGATTTATTTATGCCTCATGGCGGTGGGCCGGATGGAACATATTTAGACGGGTTACATGATATTACTAATATGGAAGTTGCTGTATCAGGTCCGAATTTAAAGCTATCTTTTTCAATGGTAAATCTTTCTACTGCTTGGAATCCTCATAATGGATTTGACCATGTTTCCTTTCATATTTTTTTAAATGATCCCAGTACTGTTGGTAAAACCGTTATGCCCAGACAGCGCGGGAATGTTCCCGAAGAAATGGGAGATTGGAATTATCTTGTAGTTGCCGATGGTTGGACTAAGGGTGTTTATTCTTGGGAAGAGGCAACTACAACTTCGTTTGGTATTGCTACCGGGTCTCCTGAAATAACGATTGACGGCGATAATTATATAATCAGCTTTTATGTCTTTGCCGATGCGTTGGGAAATCCCGACACTCTGTCGGGATGGAAAATCTATGTTTCTAACTTTGATATGGATGGAACGACCGGTATTATGCGACCTGTAGTCTATGACGGTAGCGGACATGTTATTCGTTCTACGAATGCCGATTTATTTAGCGAATTTGGTCTTTATCAAAATCCATTGATTATGGATTGGATTGAGCCGGTTCTAATTACTTATTAGGAGGTTACTAAATGAAGAAATTATATATACCATTATTTATTTTGCTTGTTGCAATTGTTTCTTGCGGGCAGGACTTAGAAGAGTCTCCCAAAAAAGAGACTTTAAACCGTTGGAAAGATCAGACTATATATTTTGTTATGATTGACAGGTTTTATGATGGAGATTCTGATAATAACATTCAATCTACTAATATGGCAATGTATGGTACTGGTCAAGGACAATGGAGCGGTGGAGATTTTAGGGGTTTGATAGAAAAACTTGATTATATTCAGGATTTGGGCTTTACGGCGATTTGGATTACCCCTCCTGTATTAAATCAATGGTGGGATGAAACTATTCCTTATGGCGGTTTTCATGGGTATTGGGCTTCTTCTTTTACAAATGTTGATCCACATTACGGAACTTTAGAAGAGTATAAGGAGTTTGTACAGGCTTGTCATACAAGAGGTATGCGTGTAATTCAAGACATTGTTTGTAATCACACTGCAAATTACTTTTCTATGGATGGGGAATTCGGTAATTTGACGATAAACAGCAACGGGTATCCAATGTTTCCGCAGGAGCCATTCTTTTCAAACAGCATAATGTATTACTTGGCAAATAATCCCAGTTCAAATGAAGAAATCCCCGATGAATATAATGCTTTTCATTGGACCCCGGATATTACCGATTGGAATGATTGGCATCAACTTACTAATTACCAGGCCTCTTCTTTATCTGATATTAATACGGAAAATCCTCTTGTATTGAAATATATGAAGGAATGGTTCGGTTATTGGATATACGAGGTTGGGATTGACGGTTATCGCGTAGATACTATGAAAAATGTGCCGAAGTGGTTTTGGCGGGAATTTACCTATTCAACGGATGCTGAGGAGCCGGGTATTATGGAAATTGCCAGACGTGCAGGCAAGGATGATTTTATTATGATTGGTGAGGTTCATACTCCCGGAGATGAGAATGAAGATGCGACTGCTGGTGGTTATACAATGGACGAAGAAGGAAATCGTATTATGGATACCGTTTTGTATTATCCGATGTTTACGGTAATTCAAGATGTTTTTTCCAAAGGCGAGGCTACGAAGAAGGTAAAATTACTTTTCGATAACTTGGATGGTTATTATCATCCTAAATCTATAGATAGGCTTGTAACTTTTATTGATAATCATGACAAAACTCGATTTCGTGCGGGCAACAGTCGTACAAAAACGGAACTTGCCTTGCTTTTTATTTATACGACTATAGGCATTCCATGCGTATATTACGGAACCGAACAGGAAATGACTATTACGCGTCCTTCTATGTTTGAAGGTGGACATCAGGAAGATATTGAAAAAAAGGATTATTTTATACAAGATTCCCATATGTATCTTTTTTTAAAAAAATTAAACTCAATGCGAAAAAAATATGAGGTCTTGAGACGAGGTGACAAAAATGTGGTATTTTGGGATGATTTCGGTTCCGGGTTGTTAGCCTTTACTCGTAACTATGGAGAAAAAAAAGCTTTAGTAGTATTCAATACATCTGCTGATATTAAATATGCCGAAAAGATTAATACGGAATTTGGTTCTAAAGTTAATTTGGTTAATATTTTGGATACTAAAGAAAAGATTACGACTTCTTCTGATGGTTCTATTTCTTCTACTTTTAAAGGTAATAGTTGTGTTATCCTTGTTCCGGAAGATGAATATATAAAATTTTAGTTTTACAAAAAAAGGGCTGTCCTTGTGGACAGCCCTTTTTTATTTACCGTCCTTTGTAACGTGTCATCTCAATATCCTTCGACAAGCTCAGGGCAAGCATCCCGCTCTCCTCTCCCGGCACCAATTTGTAAAGCCTCATCTAAAGTAGCCTGCAAATTGGTTTTGGGTTCGGCACTCGGGGAGCGGATGGTTATCTCGATACGCTCGCTTAACTTGCACTTGATAACCGAATTATTATCTAAAAGACTTTTCTCAAACCGACCGGTCATCGAGTTTGCCGATAGGCAAGTATCGAGATAACCGCTCCGTCCCGTTGTGTTATGCCCACTCACCAATTTACCTGTTTCTTTAGCTTTTCCATCAAATCGGCGTTGGGTTGACAATTCCCCCCGATAGTTTTAACATATATGCGGTCATTGAGCGAAGTCGAAATGCCCTATAGGAGAACAAGATGAAAAAACTTTTATTTATCTTTCTTTTTTTATTTACCGCTAAGGTTTTTGCCGATGAGCCGTCTATTCGTGCCGATATAACTCCTCCCGAAATCGGTTTGGGCGAGAGCGCGCAAATCAGTATTCAGGTTGACCGTCGCGCCGACAGGGTTGTTGCGCCTGATGTATCGGGGCTTTCTATTGATTATATGGGCGTTTCGCAGAGTCATAGTATTTCAATTAGCGGGGGAAGGAGAGTTTCTTCCGCCACCTTTACTTATACCTTCAGGGTTAGCGCCGATGGGACCGGCGGGTTTCTTATACCTGAATTTAAGGTTATTGTCGGGGGTGAAGAGTTTTACAGTTCGCCGATGAGGCTTGACGTTGTCGAGGAGAGACAGCAAGCCGCACAGCCGGAGCCTCGCGATGCATCCTCGTATTTCAGGCGATGGTTTCGGCAGGAGAGGGAAGCCCCTGCGATGTTTCTGCGGTTTGTTCCATCTGAGGAGGTTGTTTATCAAAACCAGCCCGTTATTATGGAGGTGATTGTTTTTTCCTCCGACCGCGATATTTTGCAATCCCAATTTGTGGAAACCTCACAGGTTTACGCACCCAAGATTATTGCCTATGATATTTCATCTTCGCTTGATGATGAGGGGGTATTTGTTGCACGGACGGAGCAGGGGAGATATTATGCTCGGGTTTTGAGGCGGTATGTATTTTATCCTGTGGAAAGCGGGGAGATGGGGGCGATTGCGCCGGCTTTTGTCGCCGTTACGTCTTACGGTCAAATCCAGCTTACCGCACGGAACGCGGGTTTTATTTCGCGAAGGTTAAAGCAATCATCGGGCTTGTCTTATATCGGGAACTTAAAGATTGAAAGTTCGGTTTCGACCAATACCGCGCCTGTGGGTAAAGTAATTGATGTGAGGCTTGTTATGGAGGGGGACGGTAACCTCAAGATTTTTTCCAACCCGTTTTCCGCTATGAGATTGGACGGGGTTTTTGTGTCCACCCCGCAGAGCCGTGTTGAGTTTTTGGGGATGAAAAACGGGCGCGCGGTGTTCCGTCAAACCCTTGATTATACATTTCTCGTCCAGCGTGAGGGGGTTTACCGGGTGCCGCCTATTGCTATTGACTATTTTGACCATAATTTACAGCCTCGCGAGGCTTTTGTTGACGGGTTTGAAATCATCGGACTTGCGGGGGTAACGTCTGTCGATGAAAAGATAGCGCAATTCGGTTTAAAGGATTTGGACAGGGTGCGCGGGTTCAAATTTGCGCTTCATTCGCCGATTTTGATTATCCTGATAGTTTTGGGCGCGGTTGCGCCGGTCGTTTCTTTTTTTGTAAAACGACATCGCGATATGCTTGAAACCGACGGGGAATATTCGCGAAAGTTTTTAGCTAAAAAGCGTCTTTCTAAGTATCTCAGCGAGGCGGAAACTTATCTTTCCCGCGGGGAATACCCGGAGTTTTACCGCGCGCTTCAGAAAGGGGTCTTTTATTATATCACCGATAAAGCGGGGATTTCGCGGGGATTGGGTATCAAGGCGATTTTGCAGGAGTTACGCGCTATGAGTATTGACGAGAAAATTATCGGCAGGATTGAGTATATCTATGAGGAATGCAACTATTCGGCGTATAGCGGGGTTAAAAACGCGACTAATGCCGACAATCTGCTTAGTGAGGCGAAAACGATTTTCGATTTGTATTGACGGGAGTGGATAGTGTCATTCTGATTACGCTACCCCATACCAATTTGCAGGCTAATTCGTATGTGCTTACAAATTGGTGGGGGGAGATACCACTGAAGAATCTATCTTGTTGCAAAGGAAATTCTTTATTAGAAAAGCCGAAACAGCTTAATCGGAAGGACGTAACGGACAATTACGAAGACCGGTTAATCAAATAATTGTTTGCCGAGCTACAAAGGCACGGAGCAATTCAAGGGATTGGTTAGTATCTCTTAAACCATTTGTCGAATCGGATTCTCCAGCACTCGAAAAGCGCCTCAAATACGATTTTTTTACTCATCTTCGTTGACCCCTCGAAGCGGTCTTGAAACACTATCGGGATTTCAACTACCTTGAACCCCGAATAAACGGTCTTGGATTTCATCTCAATTTGGAAAGAATATCCGTTGGAATGGATTTTATCAAGTTTCAGTTTTTCGAGGACGGGGCGTGTCCAAAGATTATATCCTCCGGTAATATCGGAGAGTCTAACCCCGGTAATAATACGGGCATAGACGTTTCCCGCGACACTCAAAAACAGCCGGTTGAGGGGCCAGTTTAAAACCCGAACGCCGTTTTTATACCGCGAACCGAATACCGCATCATACCCCTCGTTCATCTTATCTATAAACGGGACTATTTCCTTCGGGTCGTGTGAGAAATCGGCATCCATCTCAAAAACAAAGTCATATCCGTTTTCAAGCGCCCATTTAAACCCGCAAATATACGCGCGTCCGAGCCCGTCTTTTTTTTCGCGTTCGATAATATGGAGACGTTTTTCTTTTTTTTGCATTGATTTTACTATATCCGCAGTCCCGTCGGGAGACCCGTCATCCACCACAAGCACGTCGATTTCCTTACTTTGTGACAGGGCAAGCGGCGCTATCTTTCCGATATTTTCAGCCTCGTTGTAAGTAGGAATTATTACAAGACCCTTCAATATAGTCTCCCAAAGCTTTTTTAATGATAATTGTAACATATTAAGAAAAAATTATCAATCCAAACGCTCTTTTACTTGAGGAAGTGGCGATTTTGAATTATCCTATATAGAGGGTGTAAATTATTCCGGAGGATTTTTATGAAAAAGGCGCTTGTTTTTATGGTTTTGGCTTTATTCGGTATTGCATACGGCTACTCCGTTTCTACCGAATATATAATAGATTTCAGATTTGAAAATCTTAATGAATATAGTTTCAGTAACGTCAGTTTTATTGAGGACAGGGGTATTGAACTTTCTATGGAGCATAGCGTTTTCTTTGAAAGCGAGGGTTTTATCTGGAGCTTTGCTCAATTCGGGGATGCCTTTTTAATAGGTGCGGGTGATTATGCCGACCTTATTATGATAGACGGGGCTTCTTCCAAAAGCATTTTTTCTCAAACCAATTATCTGATGTTTACCGATATTGAGGTTGCTTCGGACAGGGTTTTCCTTTCCGCTATTCCCAATGGAGCGGTTTTTGAGCTTGACGGGAATTTTAAATTGCTCAATTCCGTTTCCGTATCCAATATGTATATCTGGGATTTGGTTTTTCATAACGGGGGCGTTTATGCGCTTGCCGGCAATCCCGCAAGCCTCTATTATATAAAAGACGGTAAAGTCGAGCATATCCTTGATTTACCCGATGAGGAAAATTTTACCCGCGCAAAGATGATAAACGGCACGCTGTATTTTGCAGGCACATCCACCCTTTACCGTCTTTCAGGCAAGCGCGCTATTGCGGTTGCAAGTTTTGACACCGAAATAGCTGACTTTATTGCAATCAACCGCGAGATTTACCTGATAACCTCGCGCACCGAGCGAAGGAGACAGGCGGATGCGCAACAGCGACAGCAGAACGCCCGTCAAACTCCTAACGTGCTTGACCGCAGCGCTATTTATGCTATCAGCGAACGGGGAGCAGTCAGAGAGATTTTCGGCAGACGGGGTATCCGGTTTTTGTCGATTTCCCGTATTCGTGATTCGCTTATTATCGGAACCGATAAGGACGGCGGTTATATAGATATTACGCTTGACGGTAACAGGCGCGCTTTTACCTCGCTTGGAAGCGGGGCTTTTGTCAAGATATTTTCCAAGCCCGATGCCGTTTACGGGTTGATGGCTAATCCCGCGAGAGTTGTCCGTCTGGGTAGCGGCTATGCTAAAAGCGGGTATTTTATATCCTCGGTTTTCGATACAAAAAACCGCTCAAGATGGGGTAGTCCGCGTATTGAAAAGCATCTTATGGCTAATACCGAGGTTAATGTTTATACGAGAAGCGGTGCGGTGAAAAATACCGAATTTTGGGAGGATTGGACGCTTTCCAACGAAAAAATTAACGCTTCTCCTAATCGTTTTATACAGTATAAAATAGACTTTTTATCATCGGGGAACAATACCGCCAATTTCCGCGCTATTGCTTTACCTTATGTCCAGAAAAATCTCCCTCCCCGTATTAACAGGGTGAGTTTTGAATACCGCGAAGACCATGCCCGTGTTTCGTGGGAGGCGGATGACCCTAATAACGATACGCTTTCTTTTGACGTTTATCTTTCGACAATCGGCGGGGAGTGGGTTAAGGTTACCGAAAAACCCATAACGGATGATTTTATCCGGTTAAATTACAACGCCTTCCCGTCGGGTGCTTACAGGGTTAAGGTTACCGCAAGCGATATTCTGTCAAATTCCTATGATACGGCTCTTGAGACTACTTTTGTTACAGACCGTTTGTATATAGACGGTATGCCTCCCGTCATCTCCCCGATTTCGGTTTCAAGGGAGAACGGGTTTGTAATTATTCACTTTTCCGCTAAAGACCATCTCCTGCCGCTTAGAAACGCCTCATATTCGGTCAACGGCGGGGAGTGGATTTCGATTAACCCTCGTGATGGAATTTTCGACTCTAACTATGAAGAGTTTGAGGTTAAACTCAAGTTGGGGTTTCCGTCGTTTATACAAATTCGTGTTTCCGATAATCTCGGGAACACCGCTACGGACGGTGTATTTGTAAGGTAAGCGGGTGGAAAAGCGGTTATTTCCGGTTGTGAACAGTGTCATTCTGATTTTTGCTTCTTTAGCTTTTCCACTGAAGAATCTACTTCGGTTAAGGAGATATTTCAGGGGTTGGACTGACCGGGGTATGATAAGAATGACATGGGATGCGGTCGTCTCGATACGTCTCGCTTCGCTCTACACTCGGCGACCGGATGGTTTAGCAAACGACTTTTAGATAAAATTCGGTCATCAAGTGACGAGTCTATTCCGAAGCAAGGGCTTGGTAGGGCAGTTATTTTGACTGTATAACGGGTTATGTGATATATATAATTATAGGAGGCGGGGCTTATGAAAATCAGAAGAGCCGGTTTCAGAAGTTTTTGGGTTTTATTGTTGGTGTTTGTATTTGCGGGATTTGGGTTTGCAGACCCGACTAAGGTGAAGGGAGTTTTTGACGACTGGGGTCAGGATAATATTATCCGAGGCAGCGGTGCGAGAGCGATTACCCTTTCGGAACGCGAAATGGAAAATCTGAAGTCAAGGATTTCCATTATAGGCGAAGTGTTTAAAAAAACCTCGCTTAGAAATCCGGTAGGTTATGATGTAACGCGTATGCGAAATATCGACCTTAATACTCCGTTCGGGTTACATGAACAAGGGAAGAAAACCCCGGTAAGAGGAAATGTCAGGTTAAGTATGATTCCCTACGAGAAAACGCGGGACGGTAGTTTTGTCCGTTCAAGAACCCGGATTTTAGGGGCAATATATGTCTATTTTAATGACCCTGCTCCCGGTAAAATATGGGGCGCCGGATGTAAGACGATTGACGGAGAGACTTGGTATCTTGAACCTAAGCCTATCGGCAAAGCGGGGCGGTTCACTATATACGAACAAACCCAGGACCATCGTACCGGACGGCGAGGTCAACCCCGCTACGTTATGCTTGTTTCCTCCGGTATGCCTGCGTTATGGGTGCCTGTAACTACTGAGGAGTTTATCATAGACAGAAGGAAACGTATTGAGATGGACCTTGCGGAGTATCGTGCGAATATGTCAAGGATAAAGTGTCCCGATGAAATGTATGAACACAGGCGGAAAACTTTGATAGAGACCTATGATGCTTTAAAAAAGGGTTGGCCGGGGCAGGCTGAAACGTATCAGGAGCAATTGGAAGCACAGCTTGCCGTGATGGAGCCTCCTACCGACAGCGACAGGGAGCGTCATAAAACTATGATGGATGCGGCTAAGACGATGCACGCAGGAATGGAAGAGAATATCGACGGGCTTAATAAATTACTTAATTCCATGACGCAGTCGGAGCGAAACGCTCAGTTTGTCGGCGGGATTAATTTTACCAAACCTGCGGGCAGGCGTATTCCCCATATTTACCTTCCCGGCGAGCCGGGCAATTCCGAGCCTCGTCCCGTGGTTAGACTTAACACCGCCGCTTTCGACCAAATATCGTCCAAGACTTATATCGGGGTTATTGTCGCCGATTTTTATACCTACGGGTTTGGTTTTACAAGGGAATATTTTGATAAACTTATTCATGAGGTCGATTGGGAGACGATAGCGCGGATATTGGATTAAGTATGTCGCGATTGTTTGACTTCGCTTGCAGGTTAGAGCAAAATTGAAAGAGTGATAACTTGACATAATTAGTGGGATTATATATATTTAACTATTACCTATTGACGGGAGATAATATGACCACAGGCACTAACGTAAAGGATTGGGTTTCAAACGTTATCAGGCGGGATGAGATAGACAAATACCTCAATGACGGGAAAGACTTTATTGATGATGATGCGATATTCCGCACTTTGGATAAGGCTAAAACTCCCGATAAGTCTAAAATCCGTGATATTTTACAAAAATCGCTTGAGATACGGCTTCTCGACCCTTTTGAAACGGCGAGCCTTATCAATGTAACCGACCCCGAAATTTGGGAGGAGATGTTTGAAACTGCGGGCGCGGTTAAGCGGAAGGTTTACGACAACCGTATCGTTACTTTTGCCCCTCTATACTGCTCAAATCTTTGCGTGAATAACTGTCTTTATTGCGCCTTTCGTAAGGATAACACCCGCGAAAAGCGGCGTATTCTTAGTATTGATGAGGTCAGGGCGGAGGCGCGTTCTTTGGCATCTATGGGGCATAAGCGTCTCATTATGGTTTACGGCGAGCATCCGTCATCATCGGCGGACTATATCGCAGAGACTATGGAGGCGGTTTACGGCGAGGAGGTCAAAACCCGTCGCGGAACCGCTCAAATCCGTCGCGCAAATATTAACGCCGCGCCTATGGCGGTTGATGATATGAAAAAACTATGGAAGGTCGGGATTGGGACTTATCAGGTCTTTCAGGAAACTTACCATCACGACACCTACGCTAAAATGCATCCTTCGGGTATAAAGTCGGATTACAGATGGCGTCTTTACGCATTGCACCGCGCGCTTGAAGCGGGGATTGATGATGTCGCTATCGGGGCGCTTTTCGGTATCTTTGACTGGCGCTTTGAGGTGATGGGGCTTGTTGCTCATTCCGCCGACCTTGAGGAGAAATTCGGTATCGGTGCGCATACCGTATCTTTCCCGCGATTAAACCCCGCCGAGGGTTGCGATGTGGATACCAATTCGCCTTACAGGGTCTCCGATGAGGATTTCAAAAAACTTGTTACGATACTCCGTCTTTCTATACCTCACGCGGGGCTTATTATCACCGCACGTGAAAGCGCAAAAATCCGTCGCGAGGTTATTCCTCTGGGATGCACCCAGACAGACGCATCTACGCGTATCGGGATTGGTTCTTACAGCGAGCAGTATAATAAGCAGGAGATGGAGCGACAGCAGTTTATTCTCGGCGATACCCGTAGTCTTGATGAGGTTATCCGTGAGTTTACCGAAATGGGGATGATTACATCGTTTTGCACCGCGGGGTATCGATGCGGAAGGACGGGCGACAAGATTATGAAACTTTTGCGAACGGGGGTTGAGGGCAAGTTTTGTAAACTCAACGCCGTTTTGACTTTCCGAGAGTGGCTTGATGATTTTGCAAGCGATGAAACCAAGGCGGCGGGTGAAAAACTGCTTGCCCAAGAGATGGAGGCTGTCAAAAACGACCCGTTCTTTAAGGGCAAGCCTTTGCTTGAACAATTCCTGAATAACTATGAGCGAATCGTAAACGGTGAGCGCGATGTTTTTATCTGATGAGGTTTCTGCAATTCTTGATAGCGAGGGCGAACTGAAAGCGAGACTTGAACGGGTTTGCGACTTGCTTTTTCGTAAGTGCGGGGCAAAGATTTGTTTCTGCGAGGTGTTTTCCTCTCGATGGTCATATTTTGCCGGACTTGATGGGGTTGTTGTGCCTGAAAAACGTATTGTTTTAAATGAGCGTTTCGGGATTATCGCGGAAAATTTTGATTTAAACGACACCGAAAATATAGAGGTTATCGATATTTTAAAGCAAAAGGCTTGGTAAAATTCCGGCTATATGCTTGACTTCCATTCGGCTGTTTCTTAAAATCAATTATCGGGATTTTGGGGATAAGTTAGATATTGATAAGGAAGTTATTGAAAAGCTAAGAGATGAGAGCAGAGTATGAAAATACCGGTAAATTTCAATGTGCCGACTAACTTTTTCAGGAATAATAAAGAGTTTGAGGTTTTGAGGTCGCAATTTGTGTCCCCAGAATTTTTTACTATATGCCTGACTTCTATTAGGCAAATTCTTTGTCGGTAAAGCGGATATTCAATATTTATCAGGGAGGTCGCTGTGAGTAATATAAAACGGGAAGGCAACGCTATACATTTTCTAATCAACGGCGGCGATAAAGGAGTTGTGAAAAAAAGTATCCTGTTGGTGGTGTTTTCATTTGCAGGTATTCTTCTTTTGACGTTTATAGGCTTCGGTTTTGACACCCCCGCTTTCTCTTTGATTGCGCTGATTAGCGGTATTCCGGTTATGTATCTTTGTTTTCTGATTATAGGGTCGGGCAAATTTGCCCGTTACAGGGTGAGTTTTGACGGTAACGCCAAAAAGGTTAGGGCGGAAGACCTCTATAACGGCATAACTTTATGGGAAGCGGGTTTTGACGCTTCGCTTCTGTATTTTTCTAAAACGTGGATGCAGGTCGGTTATGTAACTTCTAAGAAGGATGCTTTGGTTTACGGCAATCCGGTGCAGGACGTGGTCGATGACAGTCCGCCGACACTGCGGAAATCCCTGCTTACGATTTCGGACAGGAAGAGGCTGGAAAGTATAGCAGAGGAGATTATTGCTTTTTACGGAAAATAAAATTTAAAACGAAAATCGGGCTTTGTGAGTCTTACAACTTATCAGCGTGTTTGCCCGACACATTTTACGCTATATCCTTGACTACATTACTGCTATTGCTTAGAATCAATTATCGGGATTTCGGAGGTTTAGAATGATTGTTTTACATGGAATTTATGACCACGGTAAGATTAAGATTACTGATAAGAACTTACCTCAGATTAAAACTAAAGTCGAAATTGTTATTCCTGAAGAGACACCTAAAAACAGCCACAGAGAAAAAAATAAAATTCTATTTGATTTTAGAGGAAAGTTAGATATTGATAAGGAAGTTATTGAAAAGCTAAGAGATGAGAGCAGAGTATGAAAATACTAGTAGATTCAAGTGTTCTGATTGACTTTTTCAGGATGCGATTATTGCAGTGCAATCAATTGATTTCGGATATAAAATCTTGAGCACGGATAAGGATTTTTTATTGATAGAAAAGGTATTAAATAAAAATATTTTGTATAAAAATAGGTTTTGATGTAACCGCAAAAAAACCTATAAATTTCCTTATTTCCGCTATATCCTTGACTTTTTGGGCATATTATTATATTATTGATTCGGAAGATGGAATAGATGGGGGGTTCCGATACGGAGGATTGACTGATGGGATTTTTTATCGAAATAGATAAAGAAGCGTGTAAGGGATGCGAATTGTGTATTCCGGTTTGTCCGAAACAGGTTATAGAAATGGGCGAACATTTCAATCTCAAAGGATGGAGATACGCCGTTCCCGCAAGGAACGAGGATTGTATCGGATGTAAGCAGTGTTTAATTATATGTCCCGATGTGGCTATTAAGCTGATGAAGGAGGAATAGCCTTGGGTAAAAAGATACTGATGAAAGGCAACGTTGCGATGGCGGAAGGCGCGGTTATTGCCGGATGCCGTCATTATTTTGCATATCCGATAACCCCGCAAAACGAGGTGTCGGAATATCTCGCATCGCGGTTGCCTGAGGTCGGAGGGGTATTTTTACAGGCGGAAAGCGAGGTAGCATCTATAAATATGGTTTTCGGCGCTTCGGCAGCGGGCGCTCGCGTTATGACTTCCACATCATCACCGGGTTACAGTCTTATGCAGGAGGGAGTTTCATATCTTGCCGCAGCAAGGCTTCCCGCAGTGCTTGCTAATGTGCAACGAGGAGGACCGGGACTTGGAAATATCGCACCCGGTCAGGCGGATTATTTTCAGGCGGTAAAGGGCGGCGGGCATGGTGATTACAGGCTTATTGTTTTTGCTCCGGCTTCCCCTCAGGATATGCTTGATTATACAATACTCGCTTTCGATTTAAGCGATAAATACAGGGTTCCCGCGCTTATTTTGTCCGATGGAATTATCGGGCAAATGATGGAGACGGTGGAATGCCCGGAAGATTATGTTCCTCAAACGGTGGAGAAACCGTGGGCGCTTACGGGTTCGGTTAATCGCGACGGTAACGTTGTTCGTTCTCTTTGGCTTGATGATGTAGGCGTGGAGAAAAATAACGATATTCTCCAGTCGGTTTATCGCGAGATTGAGAGCAATGAGGTTCGTTATGAGGGATATTTACTTGATGATGCCGAGATTGTTATTGTTGCATACGGGCTGAGTTCAAGGATAGCGCGTCAGGCTGTTGACCGTGCGCGCAGGGAAGGTATCGCGGTGGGGTTACTTCGCCCGATTACCCTTTTTCCTTTCCCGACTGAGGTAATAAGCGAGTTGGCAAATAAGGAAAATATTTCGTTTTTGGTAGTCGAGATGAGCGCCGGGCAGATGGTAGAGGATGTCCGTCTTGCAATTGAGGGACGCGCGCCGGTTGATTTTTACGGCACTTATGGCGGACGTATCCCCGAGGAAGAGCATATTATCGAAAAAATCTCCCGCTTTTCCTTGCATAAGGAGGCGTAGATGACGAAAAGTATTATATATGATGCCCCGCAAAGTATGCGAAAAGCGTGTATGCATTATTGTCCCGGGTGCGGACACGGCACGGCGCATCGTTTGATTTGCGAGATTATAGATGAACTTAATTTGCGAGAAAAGACTATCGCAATAGCGCCGGTCGGTTGTGCCGTTAATGCCTACAATTACTGGAATTTTGATGTAAGCGAGGCGGCGCATGGCAGGGCAGCGGCGGTTGCTACAGGTATTAAGCGGGTCCACCCCGATAAGGTTGTTTTATGCTATCAGGGGGACGGCGACTTGGCATCTATCGGGATGGCGGAAACCATACACGCGGCAAACCGGGGCGAAAATTTTACAGTCGTTTTTATTAATAATACGAATTACGGGATGACCGGGGGGCAGATGGCGCCCACTACGGTTATAGGGCAGAAAACCACAACAAGCCCGAACGGCAGAGACCCTCTTACCGACGGGTTTCCTATTAAGATGGCGGAACTTATAGCGCATTTTACCGCCGTTAAGTATTCGGTCAGGACTAATGTTGCCGACGTTAAAGGAGTTCGTGAGACTAAAAAGGCTCTTAAAAAAGGTATTATGCTTCAGTTGAACGGCGGCGGGTATTCTTTTATAGAGATTTTGTCCAATTGTAATACAAACTGGGGTTTGTCCCCATTGAAGTCGAATGAGATGATTTTAAAAGAATTGGTTAAAACTTTTCCGCTTGGTGTTTTTAAAGACGAGACGGGAGGAGCGTAATGAAAGAAGAAGTGATTATTTCAGGTTTCGGAGGACAGGGCATAATATCGGCAGGGCTGATGCTTGCCGAAGCGGCTGTGCTTGAGGGATTGCAGGCAACTTTTTTTCCGTCTTACGGCGCTGAGATGCGAGGAGGAACCGCCAATTGTCATGTTATCATTTCCGACAAGAAAATCGCATCGCCTATTGTTGCTATGGCGGATACGTTAATTGCTTTAAATGAGCCGTCTATTGAAAAATTTCTTCCGATGGTCAAGGAAAACGGCTATGTTATTGTAAACTCATCGGTGGTGAAAAAGGATTTCGATTTCGGAAAACGTCGCGTAATCAAGGCGGAATTTGAGGATATCGCGTTTGAAAAACTCGGAAACTCCAAGATGGCTAACGTTATTACGCTTGGGCTTTATATCAAGGCGAAAAATCTCTCGCTTAAAATTGATGAAATCAAAGAGGCGATTAAGCTCAAATTCGGTAAGAAAGGCGAAAAGATTGTCAACTTGAATTTTCAGGCTTTGGAGCTTGGGGTTAATCTCGCAGGTTAGGTTACGTAATTTTTGTTTAATTGTTAGAGGTGATTTATGAAAGACTCAAGTCCTTTTACTCCCGGCAGTCCGGTTCCTAAGGATTTCTTTGTCGGGAGAGAGGAACTGATTTCAAATATTCTGAAATATGCTAAGCAGGTTGCTTCGGGAAAATCGGAAAGTGTTTTTTTAACGGGTGAGAGAGGGATTGGTAAAAGTTCCCTTTCATCTTTTTTGAGGACTTTACTTTCTCAAAAACTTGGGTTTGTGTCGGTTCATATTTTTTTGGGCGGGGTTAGTAATTTAGAAGAAGTCGTCAGACGGATTTTTGATGAAATTGCAAAGGAAGCTAAGAGTAATAACTGGTTTAATAAGATTTCAAACCTGTTTAGTTCCCATGTTAGGGAAGTTGGTTTGTTTGGTGTTTCTATTGCTTTCGACCCTCCCAAAGATAACTTGACGAATTTGGTTAGAAATTTTGACGAAGCCCTCTATAATATAATAAGCAAAATTAAAGAAACTAATTCGGGGCTATATGTTATATTGGATGATATTAACGGATTATCCAAGACTCCTGATTTTGCCAACTGGTATAAAAGTCTGACTGATAAAATTGCAACTCAATATAAAGATTTCCCCGTTTTTTTTATGTTGAACGGATTACCTGAAATTCGGGATGAACTTAATAAACAACAACCCTCACTAATGAGGATTTTCAGAATATTGGAAATTGAAAAACTATCGGAGGAAGATGTAAAAACATTTTTTACCAAAGCCTTTAGTTCTCAAAATATTTTGATTATGCCTGAGGCTTTAGAACCTATGGTTAAGCATTCTTCAGGTCTTCCGATTTTAATGCAGGAAATCGGGGATGCGGTTTTTTGGAAAAACACAGATAATGAAATTAATCTTGATGATGCAATTGAAGGTCTTTATGAGGCGGCAAATAGAATTGGGGAAAAATACCTTGACCCTCAAGTTTACAGGGCGATTCGTAGTGATAAATATAAATCCATACTTCGTAAAATCGGAAAAAAACTTTCCTATGATTTTAAAAAAGGCGATATCGAAAAAATATTGGATGATTCCGAAAAAAAAGTGTTCCATAATTTTTTGCGTAAAATGCGTGATCTTGGCGTGATAATTCAAGATTTAGAAAGTGAACGCGGAGTCTACAAATTTGTAAATAATTTATATCCTCTCTATATTTTTTTGGAGAGTTTAAGAGCTAATCCTAAAAAAGACAGTTCATAAATTTTATTGTCGTTCCAAAAAAGAAAGGATACATCTAAGTCCAAAAAAGAGAGTTCCCAAAAAAGTTAGTAAAAAGGCAAAAAAAAACTCCTTGTTCTTCCGAAAATTATCGAAAAAGAACAAGGAGAAAAA
>Ga0334898_1000984_pt1 | contig 36873 bp, 37 predicted proteins | sample GraSluR3_MG_10_FD_207228 | JGI IMG/M metagenome (GOLD analysis project Ga0334898, IMG submission 207228) | Sludge microbial communities from methane-producing bioreactor in Wageningen University, Netherlands - Granular Sludge_3_08-R3 | ecosystem: Engineered > Bioreactor > Anaerobic >... | reverse complement strand
GATAAATAAAAACGGAAAACGCTCACGGAAAGTTGGATAATTTGGAAACTAAAAATAAAATGAATAGAAATTAATGTGACATTTCTATTTAAACGAAACCTGTGACATTTCTATTTTCTTGACACACTCCCTTAACAATCGCACGGATTAAAATTCCGCCGAAATTTTTCCCATCCCCGAAAGTAATATCCATCCCAGATTGATGAATATACCAGCACCCTTTAGTCTTCTGCGGCTCGGCAATATGGCAAAAAATATCGGGGTGATTTTCCTCATCGTAGTAGTAAAATTCTATCTCGCCGATACGGTATAGATATTCTTCTTCTTTCTTGTCATCATTTACAAACTTTGAAACCAAAGCCGTCTTGTTAAACAGACACCCTGCGATTTCATCAAACCACTTGAAATGCACCTTTAAATCCCCGTTTTTAGTTCCGATTGTCTCAACTCCAATCTTTTTCCCAAAAACTTCCAACAGCTCTTTCATATATTTCCTCCTTTAGAAATTTAAAATCTTTAAAAAATCAACAACAGATTATAATATATCGTTTATTCCCGTCAATAGAAAATTCCATTACTTTTCCGCCTGCAAATTCGCGTTATTGAAAACTTTACCAAAGCCGTTAATTTTGACTTAAAGAAAAAACCGCTTTAGAATCTTTACGGAAAGCCACGGGGCTTAAAGGAGGAGTTTATGAATATTGATTGGCGAAATTATATACATTCAGACCCCGCTATTTTATCCGGCAAACCTGTGGTGAAAGGAACAAGATTGTCCGTAGATTTTATATTGGGACTTTTTGCGGAGGGATGGGACGAAAACCAAGTGCTTGAAAATTACCCGAACTTAAAAGCGGAAAGCATAAAAGCCGTTTTTGCATTTGCCGCAGAATGTATGCGCGAGGAATCCCTTTATTCAATTTCCGCAGAGACTAACTAATGAAATTTTTAGCGGATGAAAACTTCCCTTATGCCGGTATCAAACTTCTTAGAAATTCAGGATATTCCGTTTTTGCGGTGTTTGAGGATACTCCCGGAGCTAAAGACTGCGATATTTTAAACCGCGCTCATACGGAAAATCTTATTATTCTAACCTTTGACCGTGATTATGGAGAACTAATTTATAAACATAATTTACTTACGCCTAAAGGTGTAGTATATTTTCGATTTACGCCGAATTCACCTGAAGAACCCGCCAAAATCCTAATAGATATAATAAAAATTGGTAAGCCCCTTCTGGCAGATAAATTTACCGTTGTTGAAAAAGAAAGGATAAGACAAAGACCGATTTTAAAATAGATATTTTCCCTAAACGAAAACTTATTTGAATATATCTCCGGTTCCCGTCAATAGAAAATTCCATTACTTTTCCGCCTGCAAATTCGCGTTATTGAAAACTTTACCAAAGCCGTTAATTTTGACTTAAAGAAAAAATCTCGTTAGAATATAAATGATATTTAAGTAGTATATCGAGGCTTTATATGACGGACAAAATCCCGACAAAAGATACCTTCAACAAAAACACAGATATAAAAAAAGATTTCAAAAACAAAGCTATACTAAACCGTGATAAGTTTGCAGAACTTTTATCTTTAATGGAGGGATTAAACGAAACCAAAAAGATAAAAGACGGGTGCAATGACATTATCAAAATCATACTTAATCCGCGAAACGATGATATAGGAATATTAAATATTGTTCATAATGGAGAAACCTTAGAAATAAAAAAACAGGTCTTGCTTGAGGATTTATGTCAAATAAGAGATGCCCATACCGTAGAAAGAGCCGGATATTATATTAAACGCCTGAAAAAAGGCTTAACCGAGGTTAAAACATCCAAAATCAACGACCTCAACTTAAACCGATGGAAAGAGTATGATGATATTTTAACCGACAGCCTATGGATTTTAGACAAACGCGATAACTCCGGCGCGCATAACGGACAATATTGGGGCAATTTTATACCTCAAATACCAAATCAATTCCTGCGGAGATATACCAAACAAGGAGAATGGGTTTTAGACCCGTTTCTTGGAAGCGGCACCACCTTGATAGAATGTAAAAGATTGGGAAGAAACGGTATAGGCATAGAATTATTGCCTGAAGTTGCCGATATGGCAAAACGTAATGTTTTTGCCGAACACAATAAATTTAATATATCAACAAAAATCATAAACGCGGACAGCTCAGAGTTTGATTTCAAGGATAACGGCATAAATTCGGTTCAATTTATTATTATGCATCCGCCGTATTGGGATATTATCAAGTTTAGCGAAGATAAAAGAGACCTGTCAAATGCTGAAACAATCGAAAAATTCTTATCTCTTTTCGGCAAAATTATAGATAACACCTGCGATATTTTGGATAAAGGACGCTATTTAGCCGTAATTATAGGCGATAAATACTCAAACGGGGAATGGATACCTTTGGCGTTTTATACAATGAACGAAGTCTTAAAAAGAGGATATATTCTTAAATCCACTATAATTAAAAACTTTGATGAAACCAAAGGTAAAATGAATCAAAAAGAACTTTGGAGATACCGAGCGCTTGTCGGCGGATTTTACGTGTTCAAGCATGAATATATATTCCTGTTCAAGAAGGTAAAATAATGAGCACAACACATGTCTTTATCGTGGATATAAATACATTTAAGTATCACTTGGAATATCTTTTTGCAGGAACAGGAGCTAAAGACAACTTTGTTGATTTCAACAACAATACACAAACTTCACTACATCCTATAACTGAAAATAATTTGGTTAGTATGATTGCCGATTTATGCAGGGTCAGAAAAGATGACTTTGTTATCTTTTACTTGCAGAAAGAGAAAAATAAAGTTTGGGAAGGAAAGTTTTACGGTATATTCCAAATTAAAGATGATTTTCCCTTTTTAGATAATAACGACGATGACCAGTTCTTAAAAAATGAATTAGAAAAGTCCTTAACCTTTCGCACATTAATTCAGCCTTACGAAGTGTATGCCGAAGGTGTTTCCGAATGGGAGGCACTGGATGAAATAAAAGATATTCAATCCCCATTCAAGATGCTTTGGAGCTTAATTTATAGAAAACTAAAGGGAAATCGTGGAAATACTATGATTACAATATATGAAAGCGAACGTCTTTTTGAGTTATTGAGGGATAAAAACAACCGTCAAACCTTGTCGGGAAACAAATATACTTTCGATATTCAATCTCAGAAAATAATAGCTTCCGACACTATATATAATTACACGGGAAGAAAAACCCGTTTGGATATTTTACCTCGCTTAATTAATAAATATCCAAAGCCTCCTGAAACCCATTTACAAGCGTATATTGTACAAAATATCGGCAAAAATACCAACCCCTCGTTAGACAGTTGTTTGCTTAATAATTTGGGTTTTGAATGGATGGGTAATGAAGTTTCTTGTGGAGTTGGAATGCAAAAAATTGATATAATGTTATCCTTAAATATCCCAAATAATAGAATTATTGTTCCCATTGAGCTAAAGGCAGTTGAAGCCACTGAAGATAATATTATCCAAGTAAAACGATATGTAAATTGGTTAGAGCAATATTATATTCCCAATATAAATATAAATATAACAAGCGATATCCAACCTGTTTTAATATCAAAAACCATATCAGATAAAAATTCAGCAAAATACCGTGATATAGTTGAAAGTTTTAAAATTTTTAATCAAACCAATAATCGTTGTTTGCCTCTAAAATATATAGAATATCATTTAGATAATAGTAATCTTCTTTTTGAAGCAATAAATTATGATTTATGAACTTAATTAACGGAGGTTGACTATGCTGAAATCCGACATAGATTTAAACGAACTCAAATTCGACGGTCATGGACTTATCCCCGCGGTTGTGCAGGATATTGTATCGGGAAAGGTGTTGATGCTCGCCTATATGAACCGCGAAAGCCTTGAAAAAACCATTGCGACCGGCAAAACTTGGTTTTACAGCCGTTCCCGTCAAAAGATGTGGAACAAGGGCGAAACTTCGGGTAACCATCAAACGGTGCGCGATATTTACTATGATTGTGATGCCGACACGTTGCTTGTCAAGGTCGAACAGAAAAACGCATCATGTCATACCGGAAATTTCAGTTGTTTTTACCGCAAGCTCGCCGGGGATTTTCAGAATATAGACACTCTCTCTAAAGTTGCGGTTTTGGGTGAAATCTACGAGGTTATACAGGAGCGCAAACGTCTTTCGCCGGAAAACTCCTATGTCGCTAAAAAGATGGATGAAGGTATCGACCGTATTTTGAAAAAAGTCGGTGAGGAGGCGGGCGAGGTTATTATCGCCGCTAAGAACGGGGATAGCAAAGAATTGGCGTGGGAAATCGCCGATTTGATTTTCCATCTGTGGATGACGCTTGCTTATTACGATATTTCACCCGATTTGGTTTACGACAAACTTATCGAGAGACGGAAATAGACCGTCGGCAAAGCATAGAGCATCTGTCGCCGAATTTAAACCTTTTCGCCGATTTATCAAACAGGCGTTTCCAAAACGGCGCGATTGTCCCCGAGGTGAACCCGCTCCCGAAACGTGTCAGCCCGCATATCTCAAACCCGTAGTCCGATAAAAGATATTTTATCCCGCGCATCGACGGTATATGCAGATGCTCATCGGGCATAAGAAAACGCCATCGCTTTCCGAAATAAGACGACACAATCCCCGCTACGGGAATTTCGATAACAAGCGCCCCGTCCGCGTTTAAACATCGTCCCGCCTGCGAGATAACCTCGCGAGGGTCGGATGTATGTTCAAGGATATTAAACAGGAAAAGGTTGTCGGCTTGCGCGTCTTTTAAGTCGCAAAGCCCGCCTGCAAACGCGGTTACTCCCTCTATGTCGATTGTGTCTATCATTGAGGAGGATATGTCTATACCGGTAACTTTATCCGCCCCGCGCGCCTTGAGGTAGCAAAGGAAATGCCCGTTAGCGCATCCGAGTTCAATATTGGACTTCCCCCGGATACGGGATAAATCAAACCCGATTTCGTTTAATGTCATATCGCGTTCGTTAAACAATGATTTTAGTTGCGTATCTTCAAGGTATCCCGGGTTCATACCGGCCTTGATTTCACAGTATGTCTCGTAATATTGTTGTATCGTGTCGCTGTCGGGGAGAGGGTATTGACGGATTGAACCGCAGTTTTTGCATTTATAATAATCGACGCTGTGGTTGAGTATGCCGGAACAAACTTTTATCGGTTTGGAAAATTTATCGGATTTACAAAAAGCGCATCGCATAAAAAAACTCCTTTAACGGCTAATATCTTTTTCGGCAATAAATAAAAACGGCTTGACCGAAAATCTTTACGTTTAACCCGTCATTTATTTTATTTTTTGGGCAAAACACTTTATTATATATACAGTAAATAATTTCACAGCTAAAGGAGAAAGTCTATGACCGAATTAGCGCAGGAAAAAAATTATAATATAATCACCATAGCCTTAGCAATATTAATATTTTTGGTTTCAATGTTGCCTTTCGTTGTTCATTATAAAGCAAACGACAACCATCAAAACTGGTTAAACCATGACTACGGCAAAAATCTTATGTCGTCTGCGGAACTCGGCTCTATATTTATGACCGAGGGCGGGGATAATCAGGTGTTCGGCACGCTGTATTTTACCCACTCCGAAAAACTCCGTCCCGACCTCACTCTTTACGACCAGAAAGGTAATATATTCAAGCGAATCTACGGCGATATGAGATATATAGACAGGGGAACTTTGGAAAGACGGCAACAGTTGGTTGACCGCGCTATCTTCAGCGGGGAGGAGCCGTTCTATGTGGATATCCGCGACAGGGCTGACCCCTATTTTATCCCATACTGGCAGGGAACGCGTCCGGTTTATCTTACATGGGAAAGACCCCGTCCTTGGACACTCGGAGACTATTATTACCGTCGTTACGGTATTATGTATAAACTTCAGGATATAGAATACCGTCTTGTCGATTACCTTGAACTCAAGCAGGAAATTAGTATAAACGAGGCAAGAGGCTTGTTTGCGCAATGGCTTCACAGGGATATATCCCCGGAATATACTTTGAATAAAATCGCTAAACTTCAAAACGAGGGTTTAATCAGAAGAGTCGGAAACTCGGTTAGGTTTGTTAAGATGTATCCTATGCCGTATGACGGGGATTATTTCGAGAAATATCTCCTTAGATGGCGCGAAGTTCCCAACGCCAAATACTGGGAATTTCTATCGCGCGAGATTATAGTCAATTACGACTACCAAATCGGGGAAATTTACCGCCAAAGGGTTTACGACCTTCAGGAGATGCGCGCACGTGAAACCCGTCCCGAAATTATCAGGGAAATAAGCAATCGTATAGAAAAAAAGTGGGCTCTTGCTTTGGAGCATTACAACGATGCCGTTACTTACGGGCACGACTCTCTTTCAATACTTCATAACGTATCGGTTGTCTTTTTAAACAATAATATGACCAATCTCGATAACGAGGCGCATGAGTTGCTTACCCGCGCTCTTGAGCTTTACGGAAACTCCGCCGATGCTTTCGGGACTTATCAGGTGATGTTCAGTTTCCTTGCGAGGGATATGCTCAGAAACCCCGAAAACGAGGAAAAAAATCTCGCCGAGGTGGATATGTGGTTTGCAAAGCTTACGGCACAACTTGCGCGTTACAGAGAATCTCTCGGCGACCACACGCGCCACCCCCATTGGAGACAGGCTTTCGGTATTATCAGGAATTATTTTGACCAGTTTAACGAGGTTGATACGGCGCAATTTCTTGCACTTAAAGCGGATTTTGAGAGACGTTTCAGGGAAAACCCGGCTACTATTGATTATATTTTAGCGAGGAACGTTATAGAGGTGATGTATTCCCGTGCTTTGATTTTCCAATATGAGCCTTATATCAGGAGCGCCGACCGCTATCTGGAAACTTTAGTCCGTATCAAGTCAAACGATATACAGTTTAATATGTGGGCTTTCCAGATTTCCACGCAAATACCGGGTAAAATGCAGTTGGCGTATCTTGCGGGAAATAACGTTATCCGTGCCTCGGATATTAACGACTTCTCGTTTTATTATTCATTCGGCAAGGTGTGCTATCAAATAGGACGCAGGGGGGAGGCAAAAATATATCTCAACAGGTTTTTAGAACTTATACGTCAGGACAGGTCTGCCGCCTTGCAATGGCGTAACAGGATAGAAGAAGCCCGGCAAATTCTTACTGAAATAGGCTGACCCGGATATGCGGGAGGGAATATTCCATAAACTTCGCGCAAACTTTGCTCTTTTTGATAAAATCGACAAGCCTATTTTTTATACGGTTATCGTGCTTATCCTTTTAGGTGTCATTTTTGTATTCAGTTCCAGTTTTTATATCGCTGTAAATCTTGATGTTGAACCGCATTATTTTTCAATACGTCAGATAATTTGGGCGGCGGTCTCAATTGCCGCGTTCTTTTTCTTTATCCTTTTTGATTACAAAGACCTCCAAAAATACGTTAAACCGCTTGTATTTATTACAATTGTGCTTATGCTGATGGTTTTTATCCCCGGACTTGGAAGAACCAGCGGAGGCGCAAGAAGATGGCTTGATTTGCGCGCTTTTTCGTTTAACCCGTCAGAGCTTGCAAAAATCACCGTGATTATTTACCTGTCCCATATCCTTACAAAAAAACAGGCTAAATTAGAAAACTTTACCTTCGGGATACTCCCCCCATTGTTGCTTGTCGCCGCAATATTTTTTATAATCCTTATGCAATCGGGATTCTCTATCGCAGTGGTTTTGTTGCTCGTATCCTTTATATTGTTTTTCGTAGGCGGAGCTTCCATCAAGCATATATTGTCGATATTGGTATTAAGCCTGCCCGTGCTTGTGGTTTTTATATATAACGTGGCGTATCGCTTGGAAAGAATTTTCGCATACCTGAACCCATGGGAGGATCCAAGCGGAAGGGGGTATCATATAATCCAATCGCTTCGCGCCTTTGCGCAGGGAGGATTATCGGGACGCGGACTGGGCAACAGTTCCCAAAAAATCGTCAGTCTTCCCACCCCGCATACCGACTTTATTTATTCCGTTATTGCGGAAGAAACCGGTATCTGGGGATGCCTTGTTATACTCGCCTTGTATTTTGTGTTTTTTATCAGAGGTATTATTATCGCTTTCAACTGTGAGGATAAATTCGGACAACTGCTGTCTTTCGGGATTGTTTCGCTTTTTACCTTACACGCGCTTCTTAATATCGGTATCGCAACAGGTATAATCCCTCCTACGGGAGTATCCCTGCCCTTTATAAGTTACGGGGGGTCTTCATTATTAATAATGGCTGTTGCCTGCGGGATACTTTTAAATATCTCCGCGCATAATAAAATAAAAACTAAAATCAGAGTTAAAGACGTGGAAAATATTATTGAAGAAGGTTTTTAATCGAAAAAACATAAAAACATTTTACATTTTCCGAAAGTAATATATAATAATGGTAACACAGAGGGAGGGGATTTCCTCGGTTTCAAGGAGGATAAATATGAAAATTGCTGATTTAATCAGTGGACAGGTGAATCTCAATGCTTTAAATAACAGGGATTCAACAAAGAAAAAAGAGCCTTTGGATATTTTATCAAAGGAAAGGGGAAAGGTATCATCGGATAGCGTGGCTATCAACAAAAACGCCGATTCGGACCTTGTGAAAATCCGTGAAGTGGAAAGGAATTTTCTCAAGGATATAACGGCGCTAAACGGACTTGAAGAAATGAGCAGACGGGTTTCGGCTTTTGATGATTCCCAGACGGATAACGAGGAGTGGTCGGCTTTGTCGAAACAGTTATCGGGTATTGTGCGTTCAACGATTTTTGACGGGGAAAGCGTTATCAGCTACCTTAGCACCTCTATATCCGATTCCAAAACCCTTTATACTCTCAAAATGAACTTGGAGAATGAGATTGCAAACGTCAACACAAAAATTCAAACTGAGAGAAAACAGTTGGCAACCTTTCTTGTAGAAAGGGAAAACATAGATGCGGCTAATAATTTTTCCGCGCAGGAAACTCTCGACAAAGTAATTAGCGCGCTTAATGCGGAAAACGCCGCAATACTCCATCGCAATATCGACAATGTATCCGGCTTACTTGCGATGGATAAATAAGCATTAAAATTTCGGGGGAACGGATGTTTGATATAGCGCATCTGTTTGAATCGCCTTCATCCTCTCCGGCTTTTATTGTAGCGGAAATAGGTATAAATCATAACGGCAGTTTGGATTTGGCAAAAAGGCAAATAGACGGCGCAAAGGAAGCGGGGGCGGATGCCGTAAAATTTCAGGTGTTCCGAACGGAGCATTTTTATAATCGTCGTCTTGCTCCCGGGGCTTTTGATTTATTTAAAAGTTTAGAGTTGAGTTTTGATGATTTTAGCATTTTAAACGAATTTGCAAAAGAGCGGGGGCTTATTTTTTTTGCCACCCCATTGGATTTTGTTTCGCTTGATTTCCTTGTTCGGTTGGATGTTCCTGTAATAAAGACGGCAAGCTCGGATATTACCTGCGAGCCTTTTTTAAAAAAAGTCGCGGATACGGGCAAGTATGCCATTCTTTCTACCGGATTTACCGAGTTGGAAGAAATTAAACGCGGAGTTCGGTTTTTCGACAATAAAAAACTTGCCCTGCTTTACTGTGTATCGAAATATCCGTGTTGCGCAAATGATTTTGACTTGAACTTCTTAAAGGTTCTTGCCGATAATTTTGATACGACTGTCGGTTTTTCCGACCATAGTCTTGAAAATATATTTTCGATTGCGGCTGTGGTATTAGGCGCAAAAATTATTGAGCGCCATTTTACCGTTGATAACAGCTTAGAAGGGGCAGACCATAAGATTTCGTTAAATCAATCCGCTTTCGCCTCGCTTGTTTCCTCTATCAGAGATATTGAAAGCTCTCTTGTGTCGGAAACAAAACGGGCTTGCGAATTTGAGCAGGAAATCCGTCCGTTATCCATGCGGTCTGTTTACGCAAAACGCGATATATTACAAGGCGAAACCATAAATGAATCCGATATTGCTCTTTTGCGACCGGGTTCGGGGGTTAGTTTGACCCGGTTTGAATCGATTGTCGGTAAAATCGCAAAAAAGGATATTGCCAAAGATGAAGCATTTTAGGGTGCCTATTAAGTCCTGCATTTTGGATTATTCAAACACCAAAAATTTATGGCTCACTTTAAACGATTGTGAAAAGAAATTCGATTATTTCCGTGCCGATAATACAAACCAGCTTTTGTTCGGAATAGGTGTTACTAAATTTGTCCAAAACCCTGTCCCTCTTGATTACACGTCGGAAGACAAAAACCGCGATGTCTCCTCGCTTTACAAAAAAATAATTGACGACAAAACTTTTACCGGCGACGTGTTTTTAGTCAATTCCGAAAGCAAAACGCTTAAATACTCCGTTAAGACGGATAACATTTATATAGCTTTTAAACGTAAATCTAAAAAGTTTATTGTCCTTAACAAGGAAACCGGAGAAATAGCGCTTGAAGCGGATGATTTCCTGCTCGGACTTGATACACCCATAAACGATTCTATACTTAAACGTATAGAAAACGAAATAATACAGTCAACAAGCATATCTTACGCGCTTATGGATGAATTAACGACAATAATGGATGCGCATAACGTTGATTCATACCCGCTTTTTATAATAAATTTATCGCCCGCCGAATGCTACGCCTTTCGTATTAAATCCACCCTTAATGCCGTATCGCTTACAATTGATATGATTAAAAACAAGGTATTAAAATACCACTACGAAAAGGTATGGAAAATCGAAACCGTGCTTCACGAGGCTCTTGTTAATGCAATTACTTACGGCAATGAGCTTGATGATAGGAAGTTGGTTTATGTATTCTATGAGGTCGGCAAGCAGGGCTTGAGGCTTTTGATACGCGATGAGGGAGAGGGGTTTGATGTAACTAATTTTTCCGTGCCTGTCGGAAAAGATGCATTGGATAAGGTATCCGGCCGCGGGATTTATATTATGAAAAAATTTGCCACCGCCATATTCTTTAATCAAATCGGTAATGAGACTATGCTTTTCTTTGAATTTTAATTTTTAACTTTGATTTTTTTTTCGTTTCACGTTACAATATTTTAAACTATTTTTTCAGAAAAATATTAATAAGGGAGAAATTAATGAAGTACAGGGTTATGGTTACCGATAAGCTGTCGAAAAAGGGGATTGATGAGTTAAAAAAATTCAGCGAAATTGAAGTTGTCGAAAAAGACACTCTTTCGGCTGAGGAACTCAAGAAAGAAATCAAGGATTACGATGCGGTAATTATCAGGAGCGCAACAAAGCTCACCGCCGATATTATCCAATGCGCGGATAAACTTAAAGTCATATCCCGTGCGGGCGTAGGCGTGGACAATATTGATGTTGCCGCCGCTACGGAAAAAGGTATCGTCGTTATGAACGCGCCGTCGGGAAATACCATATCCACCGCCGAACTTACTTTCGCGCTTATGATTTCTCTCGCGCGTAAAGTCGCGTTTTCATACAATTCCCTCAAAGAAGGAAACTGGGACAGAAAAAGCTTTAAGGGCGTAGAGCTTCTGGGTAAAACCTTAGGCGTTGTCGGTCTCGGACGTATAGGAACGGAGGTGGCAAAACGCGCAAAGGCTTTCGGAATGGATATTCTCGGCTTTGACCCGTATATCTCCGAAGAACGTGCCTCTAATCTCGGTATTGAACTTGCAACTCTCGAAAAAATATATAAGGAAAGCGACTTTATCTCTATACACACCCCGCTTACCGACCAGACACGCGGTATGATCGGCGAAAAAGAGCTTGCTATGATGAAAAACTCCGTGCGAATTATTAACTGTGCGCGCGGAGGTATTATAGATGAGGAAGCGCTTGCTAAGGCGCTTAACGAGGGTAAAGTCGCAGGCGCGGCTATTGACGTGTGGTCGAAAGAACCCCCGTTTGAGCCTCGCAACCCGCTTCTTGACGCTCCCAACTGCCTTACCATCCCTCACTTGGGCGCTTCCACCGAAGAGGCACAGTTCTATGTGGCTATTGAAAGCGCGGAAAGCGTTGCCAATTTCCTTGTAAACGGCGTTATTGTTAATTCTCTTAATATGCCGTCTCTTGACAAGGAAGTTTTCGAGAGACTCAAAAATTACGTTACGCTTACCGAAAAGATGGGAAGCGCCGTCTCGCAGTTAATCGACGGGCAGATTGAGCAGGTAAAAATTACCTTTGTAGGCGATATTGCCCAAAATGACACATCCATACTCACCCGCGCCGCTCTCAAGGGGCTTTTCGAGGCGTTTCTCGGCGAAACGGTAAACTATGTAAACGCTATCCCGATTGCAAACTCACGGGGTATAAAGGTTATTGAGCAAAAAGAGGATTTCTATCACGAATACACTAACCTTATTTGCGTCAGCGTTAAAAGCGATAAAGCTGAAATGGAAATATGGGGAACGGTATATTCCGGCACTCAGGCTAAATTCGTTAAATTCAACGAATATTTCTTTGAGGTTGACCCGTCGGGCATATTTATCACTATATCAAATCAGGACAAGCCCGGCGTTATCGGTAAAATCGGAACGATACTCGGCGACAACAATATAAATATTGCGGGACTGCGTCTCGGACGCGACCAAAAGACCAAACTTGCGCTTACCTTGGTTAAAGTCGATTCCGATATTAACGAGAACGTTAAAAAGCAGTTGCAGGATATGGAAGAGGTCAAATCGCTTAAGATAATGAAACTTTAAACGGGTTTTCCGAACATTCAAGTTTTAAATCCGTCCATTAAGGACGGCAAAAGGGGAGAATATGAACGCTATTGAGGTAAAAAACCTTATTAAGAGGGAAAAATTTGTCCCGATATTAAGAATCGATTCGGCTGATTTGCTTTTTAATATCGCAAAAGCGGTCAGCGATGCGGGTGCTAAGATATTTGAGTTCACTATGACTATCCCCGGTATGATAGACATAGTTCCCAAAATCAAAAGCGAGTTTCCCGAACTTACACTCGGTCTCGGAACGGTTTTCAACCCTGAAGATGCTAAAAACGCGATAAAAAACGGTATTGATTTTATTGTCAGCCCGGTTTTAAAACTCGACCTTGCGGATACGGTAAAGTCGGAGGATAAACTCCTGATGCTCGCCGGATTTACCCCGTCGGAGATTTACGAGGCTCACAAAGCGGGGTCGGATATAGTCAAGCTGTTTCCCGCGATGTGTATGAATCCGCGTTTTGTCAAAGATATAAAAGGTCCTATGCCGTTTATCGACTTGCTTCCCACGGGCGGGCTTGAGCTTGATTCGGGAACGGAATTTATAAAGGCGGGGGCGGTCGCCGTGGGGCTCGGCGGTAATATATTCGACAAGCAGGCTATTAAAGACGGCAACTTCGATATTATAACCAAAAACGTATCGGAGATTATTGCCCATTTCAAAGAAATCTAAAAATTATAGAATAGTTATATACAGCCTCGCCTTTCCGGGTGGGGCTTTTTTTATGCCGGTTTCAAGAATTTATCTATAAGACGGGCTGATTTTTTACCCAGCGCAATTCCGTTTATAATATCATCGCTTTCGGCAACAAAGATATTGTCGTTATCCGGTTCGCGGATAAGACCATATCGGTCGCTTTTCAAGTCCGAAAAGGACAGAAAATCGGGTTTTTCATTACGGTTTACGGTCTCAACAATCATATCGGCGGAAAATATTTCAACGTCATCGGCATTAATCTCACCGCTAACGGGGTTTACACATCTGAAAGACTTAACCCCGAACATTTTACCGCTTTTATCAAAAATAAGCTCGGCGGGGAGACGTTCACTCTTAATAATCACCCCTTCCTCAATTGCCTCATCGACAAGGTCGCGTTGTGCGGGGACACTTTTTCTGCACTCCGCCGTTATTATTGAAACCTCATTTCGGTTTTTCCTGATTTTCTGGATACGCAATAAACTTCGCGCCGTATCAAATGCAAAATCATCACTGCCGATAACCAAAATTTTATCCCCTATCGGGATATCCGAACCTGTCGCAATACGCTCCATCAGAGGAACGGCATTAAAAAATCCGGGCGTTTCGCTTCCCTTGATACGCATAGTCTCGCTCCCGCTATTCCCCGTTGCAATCAAGACCGCATCTGATAAACAAATTTTAGAAAAAAGACGTTTATTCATATTCACGGAGTTTTTAATTTCGACCCCCGAAGAACGGATTATATCCAAATTGAAATCCAAAACCGTATTCGGAAGACGGAATTGCGGGGTGGCATAGCGAAGTTTTCCGCCGATTTTATCCATAGTTTCGTAGATTATCACGTCATAGCCTTTTTGAGACAAATAATATCCGGCGCAAAGCCCCGTAACTCCCGCTCCTATAATAGAAACAGTCTTTCCTTTCAGGCGGGGAGACTTGGGTTTTATATCGGGGGTAGCGTTATCCCAAACCCATCGTTCAAGCATCCGAATAGAGATACGGTTGCCAAGTTTGCAAAGCGGGCAAACCTTTTCGCAGTATCGCGGACATATATAACCGCAAACCGCTGAAAACGGATTTTCGGCAATCAAAGTCCGCAAAGCATAATCGGGTTTATTTTCCCAGATTGCGCGGATAAATACGGGTATATCAATTTGCGCGGGACAAGCCTCAACGCATTTCCCGCACCCGACACATCTTGAAGCCTCATAAACCGCCTCTTCGGTTTCAAACCCAAGTTTAACCGTATCAAATCCCTGAATACGATTTTTGATATCCGTTTTGCGGGTTTTAACGCCGTTAAGTGAAAGAAGGGTATCGGCTTTTTCGGAGAAATACCCGTATTCCCGCGTAAGTTCATTCAGGGTAGGAACATAAAAGTTTTTAAAGACAGCGGTTTTGGAATTTTTGCCGTTTTTATCGACAGGAGATTTTACCGACTGTGCGCGAACGGAACTCATAGAAAGTGAGCCGGTAGTGCAAATATCCACGCAAAGCCCGCAAAGAGAACATTTACCGTAATCAATTACAGGAAACCCATCCCTATCAAAACCGATAGCGCCGGAGAGGCAAATTTGCGCACAGGTTCTACATCTTGCGCATTTATCCCTGTCGTTGATAAGTTTTCCCCTGAACATAAATTTGTCGAAAACCGGATTTTCCTCAACGGGATACCGTAAAGCCATCGACTTCTTAAAAATATTGCTCAAAAATTTAAACGGCGAGAAAAAACTTTTCTTTGCGGAAAACATAAAGTCTCCTTATTTTTCAAAATCTGCGGCGCAAATAAAGAAACTTGCGCACCACAGCGGTAAATCCTCAATATTAATGCCGGGCAGTTTCTCTTTAGCCAAAGAAAGCGCCGCCGGTAGCGAGGGCGAACGAAACGAAAGTCTCACGGGAGTTTCTCCGCCGTTTGAGGCAACATAGATACCGCACTCTCCGAATGCGGACTCAACGCGAAGAATCAAGTCGCTTTCGGGAATTTGAAATTTCAGCGGGTTTGGAAGAGTTTCGCGTAAATTATAATTTTCCGGCTTCATTCTCGCGAATTTCTTTATTATGTTACGAATTAACCCGATAGTCGCCTCATATTCCATACGCAATTGAAAAGCCCGCGAGAGGGCATTACCGCCGCTGTTTGACGGTATCTCTATATCAAACATATCATAGGCACAATACGGCGTCTCAATACGAATGTCGCTTGCAAAACCCGTAGCTCTGAGATTAATACCGCTAAGTCCGAAATTTACAGCCTCCTCGCTATTTACGACGGCAAACCCTTTAAGACGGGTATGGGCGGTGGGGTTTTCAAAAATTATGCCGTCCCACTCCATAATATTATATTCAATTTCGTTTAAGAGACGGGAAAACTCTTCGGAAAAAAACATCGGAAATTCCCGTCTGATACCCCCGGGAATAGAAAAATTATGAAAAATCCGCGCACCGCTTATCCACTCCAAAAAGTCGGAAATCTTTTCGCGTTCGCTCAGAATTCGGGGCATAATTTCTTCCAAGCCTAAGGAATATCCCAAAGCGGCAATCATAGCCATAAACGATGAAAGTCTGCTTATTTCAAGAAGTAAAGTGCGCGCTATTGAAACATATTCGCCGACCTCAATATGACAGAGACGCTCTATCGCAAGGGAGTAAAGGACTTCATAATGAAGCGAGTCGGGGGGGCAAATCCGTGAAACAAGCGGGGTTACGGCAATCCATCGGGTATCACCTGCGATTCTCTCTATACCACGCGCGAGATAACCTCTCTCCGGCTCTGCGGAAATTACGGTGTGCCCCTGTGTTCGGATTTTATACCCGAAATTGGAAAGCAGACTCCCGTATTGCGCGCCGAAAATAAATAATTGAGGTTCGGGTAAATAATCGCAAGTTTCATCACGATTTAACTCGCCGGAAAACGCAAGACGGGTAATATCGGTGTTACCCGTAAAAATTATTCCGAATTCCTTCCAAATATCAAACTCATAAATGGATGCGGTTTTCCATATAGCCGAAGATGATGAAATATCCGGTTTATCTTTCGGAATATTTGCCTTAACTATCGAATGCAAATTGAGGGAATAACACCACAGGCTGAAAATTATTACAAAGCCCTGATGCGGCAATTCACGACAATAGATAGAAGATAGATGGGAAAACCCCAGAGAGCGAAGAATAATCAAAAGCCCCTCAATAGAAGCGGGCGGGTTTATTATTTCGATTTGGTTATCGTAAATCGGCTTGATTTTCGCCTCGCTCCAAAGTGTAGAGATGCGGTCAGCCATAGCGACATTATTCATAATCGCCCTCCAAAACCCGCGACAAATTGGTTTTATACCAGTCGTTGTCTAAGATATAGCGCTTATAAGCAACCGCCTCGCCCTTTTCGATAAGCTGGGAAAGCTTAAACAGAGCCTCAATTATAACATCAAACGAGGGGGGGCAACCGTCGATAGTAATATCCACGGGAATAAAATCTGCAATTGAGCTAATAATACATCCGTTAGCCGTAAAAATACCGCCGTTGATAGCGCACGCCCCGGCAGATATAACCCATCTCGGTTCCGCCATTGATTCATAAGCATCTATAAGCAAAGGTAAAGCCTTAATGGAAATTGCGCCGCCGGCAATCATAATATCCGCTTTTGCCGGGTCAAAGACCGTTTTGATACCGTAACGCTCAAGCGCATAGACATTATTCAAAGCATTCATCATCTCGGCGCATCCGCACCCGAAAACCCCGTTATAAATCCACATACTGCGGGTGCGAAGGAAATTCAGGACCCGTTTAAAGGTCGTATCAATCAACAGGTTTTTCATCACAACCTCATAAAATATATAAATTCAAAATCAACTGCACAAAAGCAAGCGCTCCCGCCATAAATAAAAATATTCCCAAAGCGCGTTTTATCCTGTATCTTGCAAAAACCGGCTCAAGCAAAACAACTACAATAAAAAGTAGAAACTGCTTTAGCGTGAAATCCAGAAAACCCGTGCCGCCCCCGAGAAACAAAACGGTAATAAGCGCGGTATGAATATAAATATTAATTGCATAAAAGAATCGCACAAAAGCATAAGTCTTGGAACCAAACCCCGTAACGGATACCTCATCGGCAATAAGAGCGCCGAACGGTTTTCTTGTTAATACGCCGTGAAGCATAATCATAGAGGCGATAAAGCCAACCGGCATAGTAACAATATTCCAGTGGGTAAAGCCGCCTATCTGCCCGCTTGCAACGGCTATGAGGCTTGAGGAATTATATCTTACCGTTATTGAAATAATTATCGTGATAAAAACAAGCCCGTAGCCTATAATAAAAATCCCCGCACGAGCGTTGGAAAATATCGAATAAAGCCCGTTGCTTTCGGATAATCCCAAAAGTATAGCAAGGTAGGCTGCCATTATCAGGTAATATATGGTAATAAGGCAGGCAGGAGAATCAAACGGCATCCCATTACCGACGGGGATAAACATAGAGGCGGCAAGCAAAGAAGCGATCGCAAAGATAATGCAGGACAAACCGAAAACATTGGAAACCCGCTCCCGTTTTAAAAAGAGTTTGATAATATCAAAAAACTCCTGCCAGAACGGGGGTCCGTAACGGCGTTCAAGGCGGGCAAGGGTTTTACGCGCAATACCCGCAAAAAGAAGTCCGGTAACCAAGGCAATAGAAACCCTCACGATTATTCCAAGCGCTATGTTCATAATACCCTCCCTATAATGAGGATACCGGCTATCATAAGCACAAGAACAATAATCCCGAATTGCGGACTGTTAAACCATCGTTGCAAAGCCGAACTCAAACGATTAAACTCAAAACCTATGCCGTTGAAAAATTTATCTATTGAAAACAGGTCTAATATCTTAGAGAAAACATCCTCAACAGGCTGAAAGATTTTGTCGTGGATACGCAACTGAGGAGAATAAACGGCAGCCCTCGACTTGGAAACCCTTCCCCCAATAAGATAAAAGGCTATCCCGAAAGCCGTCAACCCGAAAACCGATGCCGCTAAAATGCCGAAATCCATTACCGAGCCGGAAACAACTACAAAAAAGGTCTCGGATATAATGGTATTATAACCTAAGGATTGTGCCGTTTCGTTAAGAGGACGTATAATTATCCCCGGCGCTATACCGATAGCAAGTAGAATTAAAGCCGGTATAACAGCGGAAATCACCCTAAGAAATTTGTCGCCCCTGATGGAGGAAAATCGTTTGTTATCGCCGAGAAAAATCCCGTAGATTGCGCGGAAAATATATAAAATTGATATAGTTGAAACAAACAGGACAACGAGCGAGGTTATAAAAAAGCGGTTTCTAAAGAGGTTTTGCAGAACAAGCCATTGAGAAAGAAATCCCGATGTCGGTGGAATTGCAGCTATCGACAGGGCAAAGATACAAAAGAGGACAAAAGTAAAAGGCATCCGTCGCGATAAACCGCCGAGCTTTGAGAATTTCTCCTCACCCGTAGCGATTTTTACTCCCGAAGCGGTAAGCGTCAGCCCTGCAAACGCAATACTATGCGCCAAAAGATAAACAAGCGCCGATACAAAACCGGTGTTTCTTCCTAAAATCATTACGCAAAGAATAACCCCGATTTGGGAAACGCTTGAATGGGCAATAAACCCGTCAATCTTATTTTCGCGAAAGGCGGAAATCGCATTCCATATAGCGCCGATGACAGCCAAAACGCATAGTATAAAAATAGGGAACGGAATTTCAGCAAAAGTCGCGCCGTTATAACTTTTCGTAAATATAGGCAAAACAAAAACTATAAGTGCAAAAATCCCGTATTTATTAAAAACACCGCAAAGGAATACCGAAAACTCATCGGCAGACTGCTTAAACGCGGGAATAAACCAGGAGTGAAAAGGAAAAACCGCAGCTTTTGCAAAAAACGAAACGGCAAAAAGCGAAACCGTAAGAATTGCCATAACCGGTCCTTTGTCCCAAAGAGTCAAGTAATAAGCTATGCTGTCGGCAATAAGGAAACTGTCCGCGCCGGTTATACCGATAAAAATAGCGCCGATAAGCGCGGATGTGGAAATAAGCGAAATAGTAAAAAAATTTATACCCGCTTTGGTTTTCTCCTCATTTTTCGCGGAGATAATAAAATACGCGCTCCAGCTTACAATCTCCCAGCATAGTAAAAAGGTAATCCAGTCGCCGGCAAAGAAAATTCCGGCATTGCCCGCCATAAGTATCATCCACGAGGATGCGATATTTTCACAGTGGTCTTTACGCTTGGATGAAAGAGCGAAAATCGCTATAAGTAAAGTAATAAATACGGAAATAGAAAAAAAGAAAACTCCGGGTTGTGAACTTTGAAGCAAAAGTTTCGGCATACCGATAGCCGGCGCCTCAAACGGCAAAACAAAAGTATCAACCAAAGGACTGTCGCTGAAAATAATCCGTAGAGCCACGTAGCCCTGAAACGCGGAATTTATCAAAAACAAAATCCATCTTATATATTTAACGCGGTTGAGGAAAACTATGGAAATTGCGCCGAAAATCAAAGATAAAGCTATGGCTATAAACACAAGATTCATAAGCCACCCCCGCTAAGGATAAGTTCAGTATATGCGGAAAAGTCGAAAACTTCAAGCGCAAAGCGGTTAAGCATCTCGCTAAACGGAGCGGGAAAAATTCCTATTATAATCAAAACGGAAAGCATCACACCAATCGAAAAAACAATAAGCCAATAATTTAATACGGGCTTTCGGATAAATTCGGTATCTCCTTTTTCAAAAAAGGAATGCCCTGCGCGCATAAAATATACCCCCTCAATAATAGAGGTAAAAATAACGATAATAAGTCCGAGTTTTGCAATATTATCCCCGTCGAAAAGGTAGTAAATAAGCCCGAATTTACCCCAAAATCCCGCAAAAAGAGGGACCCCCATCAGCGCAAACCCGCCGATAATAAACGCCCCCGCCAAAAAGGGATAAGCAAACCCGATACCCCGCATCTCGTCCCATCTGCTCTTACCGCTTGATTTAATAAAGAACCCCGCAATAAGATACATCATAGGCTTTGCTATGGAGTGAACTATCAACAGGAAAAGAGCGGCAAAAAGCACGGGCTGGGATACGGGTTTGTCGATTAGATTCATAGCAAGAGCTACGGCAAGAACAATAAGCCCCAGTTGTCCCACCGTCGAATAAGCCAGCATCTTTTTAATATCGGGGGAATTCAGTGCGGCAAACTCTCCGACAAAAACGCTCACGATAGACACGCTAAACATCAGAAAATTAATGGAATTAAAGGCATATCCGAAAGCGGACTCGGGATGCATCGCCGTAAAGACAATGCGCGCAATAAGGATTACGCCGACAAGGGTTGAAAGCGAGGCTAAAGTTGCGCTGAGATGGGAACGGACACCCCTGTATAAGTCCGGCACCCATGCGTTAAACGGGAAAAGGGCGGTTTTAAAAAACAGCCCTATCAAAACCCCTGCGCCGACTAAAAACCCGAAAAATTTATTGAGAGAAGGCGCGGTTGAAAGCGAAGCTATATTTAAAGTTCCCAGCGAGGAGTAAATCAGAGCGATTGCGCCGAGCATAATAACGAAAATTAATCCCGCGTTGATACAGTATTTATACCCGCCGCGACTCCCCGCGCGAAAATTCTGGAAAAGCGATAAAAGCATCACCCCGATAGCAAAAATTTGTATCATCACAAATATAGAGAAAAGGTCGGCAAGAAACAGCATTGAGTTGCACGCAAAAATTATCACGCCGTAAATAAAGAAATACTCAAAGCGGATTCTTCGCCTGATTAAAGATAAACTCAAAAGGAAAGCTATCGTATAGATAAAAACCGAGGCAGTTAATACAATCGGCGTTACGGCAAGAGAATAAGACAGAAATCCCCCGCCCTGCGACAAATTAATTATTATTGAATCCTCAAGCGAGGTTACAAGAAAAAATCCCCATATTGAACCTGCAAGAAGCGAGGCGCATAAGATATACGAACCCAAGCGCTTATTTAAAAATGACAGCCCGAAAGCGACAGACCCTCCGAAAGCCGAAAGGATGAGGTATAACGGGAAAAAGCTCATTCCACAACCTCCTCATCATCGGGTTTTGAAAATGCGTTGGCAAAATTATGCACCTCAAGGGTGTGATGTGTTTTGTAGTAAATGATTGCAATAACGATACCTGCGACAATGATACAGAAACCGAATATTGTAGCTATAATCGCCACGTAACGAAGGAACGGGTCGGATATTACGGGTAAGCCCTCGCCAAATGAAACCATCCCATCTTCGGGAATGCTCAAGACGGCAAGTAGAAAGTTTAATCCGAGAAACAGAACATTCAAAGAAAGTAAAACGCGTATAAGATTTTTCCCCGCAATAAGCCCGTATAAACCTATAAGCATCACTGCAGAAGCGGTAATCATAAGGATAAGCCAGTTACTCATTCCCCCTCCCCTGATAAAACACCGGAATAAAACGAAATAAAAATATCCGTTAAAATCAGGCAAATTTTAATAGCGACAACAATATTAAAAACAATAATCCATTTTTGAATATCAAAAATCGGGGCAAGAAAGACATTGTTTAGAAAAATTCCTACAGCGCCGAAAATCAAGATTGCAAGCAATAACATAAAGTCGGCAGTAATCAAAGTTGTTTTTGCAAGTATGGGTTTGGAAATCAAATTAAGTATAACAATAGCCGCGGCAATAAGAATACCGCCGGTAAAACCGCCTCCGGTGCTGCCTGCGAAATTAAAAATCAATACGGCGCCGACACATATCACGAATATATCAAACAGCGAAATTAAAAAAAGGTTTATCCTGTCCTGCGGTATATTTTTTAAATCACAGTTTCGATTAAAAATAAAAGCACCCGCACCAAGCGAAACAATCAACAAAGCAAAGAACAGGGAAAATATCTCAAAAGGACGCTCAAAACCCGAAATATATGAAATATTATCGGCAATATCGGATTCGATAAGATAAAATGAGTCTCGCTGTTGTAAGGACGCGGAATTAACAGTGCGTCCCTCGCCGCTATCCGTTACGGCAAGCGCGATAAACCCTCCCAAAACGGCAGTCATAAAAAAAGCGTAGATACTAATAAGCCCCTGCTTTCGACGTTTCATTGCTCATTTCTCCTTCGGGTATCCTTGTCGATAATCCTGCCTGCGAGAATATAAAAAATTCCCGCGATAACCCCGCACAGCAAAAACTGCAAAATCGCAATATCATAAAACCCCATAATTATAAATAAAATCGAGGAAAATAAATTAAGAACGCAAAAAATCAAAACAGCTCCTTTTATTGTCTTAGCGGATAAAACCCCGATAGCGCTTGCGATTATAAAAATTGAAATTGATATAATGATGATTTTCATTTGTTTCTCCTGCGCGAATAACGGGTTTTGGGTTTTAAATCCGTATCTTCGGCTTCAATATGTTTGACAAGTTGAATGATGGAATAATCACTGAACGGTATTGCGATAATCAAAAAGACGGTTATAACGGCTAAAAGCAGGGCAAAATCCGGTTTCAAAAATACAAGCCCAACGTTTAAAGCGATAACGCCGAGAGTCAGGGACTTTGTGCAAAACCCGATTTTCATATATATATCCGAAAGACGTATAAACCCCGCTACGCCAAGTAAAAGCAACAAAACCCCCGTAAAAACAAATACAAACCCGACAACGGTAAGAAACATCATTCGCCCCCTTTGACGGAGTTTGTAAAGATAAAAATTGCTGTGAATGAAACTATTGCGAATGCAATGGAAAATTCAAGCATATAACGGATTTGAGTAACAACGGAAAGGATAAGCATCAATACAATTAAAAGAACCGATAAAATTTTAAACAAATAAACCCGCACGGCAATATTTCCCGATATTATAAAGATAATAAAAACCGTTAAAACCGAAAGTCCGATAAATCCGAATAATACAATATATACCGGGTTCATTCAAATACCCTCGTTATAAGCTCTTCAATCCGCAAAGAATCCTCATCCGATTGATTGGGTTCAATAAAATGCTTAACCTCGATATGGTTATCATTAATTCCGGTAATAATAGAGTTAAAGCAAATCCCGTAAGCCGAAAAAAACATTGCAAGCGCGCCGGAGGATTCAAAGGAAACCGCTTTTTTGAGTGAAACGGGGGCGGGAATCTCTTGCGCACCGAAAATGAACTTTATTTCACGCCAATAGGATTTTAAACTCGCGAAAATGCAAATTACAAGATAAGCGCCGAACCAAAACCATCTGACGGGATTAAAAAAACGGATTGAAATATCCGAAGACCTGCTCAAAATAATTCCCGAAATACAGGCTACGACAACAATAATCTCCGTTTGAACTACAAAATCCATAAGCAAAATATAAGACAATATAAACGAAACAAGCGATACAAAAACAAAACTTGCGAATTTATCCATCTGACCTCCAAACCATAGAAATATTATACAACAAAGAATTAAAAGAATCAAGCCGAACAAATGGAGGGGTTATATAAAGTAAAAAGCGGAAAGTTGCCGTTTCGACTTCGCACAGCGACCGCTCATTGAGTGTAGTCGAAATGACCCGCATATATGTCCGCGCAGTCAGGATGACCGCGCCACCGGATTGTATATTGATAACACAGGAACAAGCCGGGCGTTTATTGGAAATTTTTACCCTTCTGCTTTATAATAATTACTTAATTCAAGGAGGACGTGATGAGTTTACTTAAGTGGAATAAAAGCGGATGGCGCGATTTGCCGATAAAACATCAACCGATTTACGCGGACAACGCGAAACTTGACGAGGTGCTTGGTATCATAGGAAACCTGCCCCCTCTTGTATTTTCGGGCGAGGTGGAAAACCTCAAAGCCGAAATAGCGCAAGCAGGACGCGGAGAGCGTTTTATACTTCAGGGCGGGGATTGCGCGGAACTTTTCCGTGATTGCTCCTCACAAAAGATTGTTAATAAACTTAAAATCCTGCTCCAGATGAGCGTAATTCTTGCGTATGGAGCTAAAAAACCCGTGGTAAGAATAGGAAGAATAGCGGGGCAGTATGCCAAACCACGTTCAAGCCCGACAGAGGTTATCAACGGGGTTGAGATGGCAAGCTATATGGGTGATGCGGTCAACAATTTTGAGGCTTACTCTACTGAAGCCCGAACCCCCAACCCCGACCGTCTCCTGTCGGCGTATTTCTATTCGGCAAGCTCGCTTAATTTTATACGCGCTATGATTGACGGTGGTTTTGCCGATTTACACCATCCCCACCAGTGGGATTTATACTCGTTTGAAAACTCCCCGCGATGGGAAGATTATCAAACCGTTATTGAACGTATCCTTGATGCGCTTGAGTTTATGCAGGCATTCGGCGGTATCGAAACCGACAGTATCCGTCGGGTGGACTTTTTCACCTCGCACGAAGGACTGTTGCTTGGGTATGAAGAGGCGCTAACTCGAAAATCGCCCATAACGAATAAATACTATAACCTCGGCGCGCATATGTTATGGATAGGCGAAAGAACCCGCGATATTGACGGGGCGCACGTTGAGTATTTTCGCGGGATAGACAACCCTGTCGGTGTAAAAATCGGGGCTTCCACAACCACCGATTACCTGATAAAACTTTTAGAAAAACTCAACCCCGAAAACGAAGAAGGTAAGGTTATGTTGATTACGAGATTCGGTGCGGGTAAGGCGGAAAAAGTTCTCCCCTCGCTGATTAAAGCGGTGAAAGCCGAGGATATCAACGTAACTTGGAGTTGCGACCCGATGCACGGCAACACGATTACCGCAAACGAAAGCGGGGTTAAAACACGGGATTTTGAGGCTATACTCACCGAACTTCGCGAAAACTTTATAGCCCATCGCGACAACGGGAGCTATCTCGGCGGGGTGCATTTTGAACTAACAGGCGATAACGTTACGGAATGTATCGGCGGCGCGGGCGCGCTTAAAGATGCCGACCTTTGTTCAAACTACGAAACCTTCTGCGACCCCCGTATGAATTACTCCCAGGGACTTGAGATGGCTTTCCTGATTGCCGGATTATTAAACGAAAAATAATTACCCGCGATGGAGTATCTCCTGCATTATGTCGTTGAACGTCTCGGGGTATTCCTTTTCGGTGTATTCCACAAAATCAAGCAATAATTTAATCTCAACATATTCATCGAAAGGAATAACGGCAAACTTTTTTCCGTCTTTTTCTATGATTTCGGGATTAATTTCCATACCGTCCCCCTAATTTTGATAATTAATTTTAACTTCGGAAAAATTTTCGGTCAAGAATTGTTTTGTTTTACTCCACCCTCAGCGCAAAGATTTGCCTGCCGCGCCCCGCTATGATTATATAATCCTCGAAAAACACGGGTGAGGCTTGAAAGTTCGACTTGAGATTGAGTTTATGCAATGTCTTTCCGCTGATACCATCTATAAGCGCGACATTCCCCGCCGAATCGGCTTGGATTATATAACCTTTACGATTTTTGTCGGTAAAAACGACAGGCGACGACCACGAATACGGCATACCCCTGCGCCATACCTCCTCACCAGTTGACTTATCAATCGCAACCATCAGCCCATACCCCGTTCTCTCGTAAAAACTCAACGTAAAGATAACAAGCGATTCCATATTGCCTTTTCCCAATGCGGGAGTGGCAAGCGCTCCTCCGCTACGGTATTGAGTGGAAACGCATCGGTATGACCGTTTCCATACCGTTTCCCCGTTAAGCCCGTCAACCTTGCGAATATGCGAATAGCCCTCCGCACCCTGTTTATCCACCTCGCAAGCGGTATAAAGATAAGGTCTGCCGTCCTGTATCTCAAGGACTATCGTAGCATCGGTGTCGTCATCCACGTCTTTTATCCATACGGGCTGCCAGATATTGAGGTCAATACACTGGAGAGTCCCGCTGTTGTCCGCAAAATACATAAGATTCTTATAAACCGCCGGCGAGTTTTCTATCCCGTATTCGTAATCATCCGCACTATGGAAATATGCGTATTTATATACGTCGGGATTTATGGAAATATCGCCGTTTGATAAATCAAGCAAGGTGTTAAGGCGAATAGCGTAAAAAAGCCCGTTTTCGCCCCCGACAAGCAATGTGTCGGTATTACGGTTTACAATAGCAGACGAGTCGAAACCATACCAAAATCTCGGCGCCATCGGCTCAAAAGACCGTGTTTCAAACAATAGTTCCCCGTCTATAAGACTGAAAATCTTAAATTTCTGTCTTCCGTCAAAGTTAAGCCCCTCGCCGACATAAAGCAGGGGATAGCCCCGCGGGTCAACCGAAACGCTTCCCTTGATAGGATTGCCCGACACAATCGGGGGACGGGAATGCTTACCGCTTTCAAGCTCGAAAAAATAAATCCTCCCGTCAAGACTGCCGAGTATTACCTCGGTAAAGCCGTTGTTGGTTTTAAACTTATCATCTATATTCATAATGTTGCGCACCTGCATAGGCCAGCGGATTACGACAGGTTGCCCCGTCCATCCCGCGCTTCCGCCCCATACATCAATAGCGGTATCCGTTTCGGCAGTCCATATCTTTCTCAACCGCCCGCGTTTGATTTCCGAAACCCCGAATGATGCGCCGTTACGCAAATTATTTCCCCTGAAAGTCAAAATCCCGGGAATATACGAATAAGTTTCGGGAAAGGGATAAGTTATCTCGCGAGGAGGGGATTTTATCCTGAGGTTTGAACGGTATAAAGAATGGGTAATAGCCTGCGTTATCGCTTCTTTCATCGGCAAAGACATTTCGACCGCAATTGTTTCAAACTGCGTTTCCTTATCAATATCGGTAAGCACGGGAAGTTCCGGTATATCAACACGCTTAACGCGGGGTTTCTCAAACAAAGGAGCGATGATTATGAAGTTTACGATGCTCGAAACGATGAAAAAAACCAGCACTCCGAGCCACATAGTCCGTTTTTTCATATATACCCGATAAATTTATTATAAACCCGTCTGATTGCAAATTATAAAAATTATTCCCCGATAAGTCAATTTTAAATACAATCCATAATTCAAAGTTTTGACATACCCCTGCTTTTGGATTATAATGTTTGACTGATAAAAGTTTTAGAGGAGAAAAATATGAGCGAAAAAGTAGTTGCAGTAGTAGGCGCAACCGGCGCCGTGGGACGAGAAATGATTAGAACGCTTGAGCGCAAGAATTTTCCGGTTAAGTCAATCCGTTTTTTTGCATCACAGCGCTCCGAAGGAAAGGATATACAATTTAAGGGAGAAACTTATACAGTTGAAAGACTTACCGAAACCTGTTTCGATAAGCAGGGTATAGATATTGCCTTGTTTTCCGCGGGCGGAGATACAAGCAAGCATTTTGCACCGTTTGCCGCTAAAGCCGGGGTTGTCGTGGTTGACAACTCAAGCGCTTGGAGAATGGACCCCGAGGTCCCGCTTGTCGTTCCGGAGGTCAACCCCGAAGACGTTAAACTTCACAAAGGGATTATAGCAAACCCCAATTGCTCTACAATCCAGATGGTTTTAGCGTTAAAGGCTATATACGATTACTCGAAAATTACACGTGTAATCGTATCGACTTATCAGGCGGTTTCAGGCGCAGGACAGAAAGGAGTTAATGAGCTTTGGCATCAGATGCGCGCAATTATGAACGCCGAACCCGTTAAATATTCCAAGTTCCCGAAGCAGATTGCGCTTAACGTTATACCTCATATAGACATCTTTCAGGATAAAAATTTTACCAAAGAAGAACTCAAGATGGTTAAAGAAACCGCTAAAATAATGCACGATGAAAATATCAAGGTTACCGCGACCTGCGTTCGCGTTCCGGTAATGAGAGGGCATAGCGAGTCGATTTATATTGAAACCGAGAAAAAAGTCAGCCGCGAAAAGGCTATTGAACTTTTCGGCAATTTCCCCAACCTTGTCGTGCAGGATGACCCCGAGCACAATATATATCCCGTTCCGTTGGAGTGTGAGGATAAGTTTGAAACCTTTATCGGGCGAATCCGTGAGGATTTACACAATGAGAACGCTCTAAATTTCTGGTGCGTGTCGGATAACCTTCTCAAAGGCGCAGCTTCAAACACAGTGGAAATAGCGGAGCTTTTGTAAGTTCGCGCTTACTAAATTATGCCTCCGGTTTTTCGGTAGCGCAGGCTTCCGGCCTGTGGATATATCGTTTATCCCTGATTGTGCGGATACCGCTTTCCCCGCTAAATGTCATTCCGATTACGCTATTCACATCACAGGCAGTAAGCCCGTGTTACTGATATATCCGAAAGTAATTACTCCAAAAGGAAATGGATTTTCCTTAACAGGTCGTTTAGAGAAAAGGGTTTTTGTATAAACTGGTACCCTTTCTGGCTTATTAAATTCCACTTGGATTTATTATCCGCATATCCGCTACAAAACAGGATATTCAAATCCTCTTTAAATTCCTGCATCTCCATCACCATCTCATAACCGCTTTTATCCGGCAAGACAACATCACTGAAAACCAAATCAAAATTGCCGTTTTCTTCCCGAAATATTTTAATACCCTCGCTTGCGTTGAATGCGGTAAAAACCTCATACCCGTTTTCGGAAAGCACCCGTGAGGTTAAAGCAAGCAGACGCTCCTCATCCTCAATTAAAAGAATTCGCTGTCCATGTCCGACAAATTCGCTTAAGATGAACCGCGGCTTGGATTTTTTCTCAGTCGAAACGGGGGTGTCAATCGCGGGAAAATAGATTTTAAAAATTGTTCCTTTATTTACCTGACTATCCACGTCAATCCATCCGCTGTGCTGTTTAACGACACCGTAAACGACTGAAAGCCCGAGTCCGGTTCCTTTACCGACATCCTTTGTAGTGAAAAACGGGTCGAAAATATTTTGGATAGTGTTCCTTTCAATCCCGACCCCGTTATCCGAAATAGTAAGACACACAAAATCTCCCGTAGATGCATAAGGATTCATCTCCACGTAAAACTCATCTATAACGCAATTAGACGTGGAAATAGTAAGCTTACCCCCGTCGGGCATAGCATCTCGCGCATTAATCGCTAAATTCATTATAACCTGTTCAATCTGTCCCGCATCCGCTTTGATTTTATACAAGACCGGGGCAAGATTAAGCGTAAGACGTATATCTTCGCCAATCATACGATAAAGCATCTTGGAAAGCACCCTGATTAATTCATTAATATCAATCGTTTTAATTTGGAGAAGCTGTTTTCTGCTGAAAGCAAGCAGTTGTGAGGTTAGCGAAGCCGCCTTTTGTGCCGCCTCGCATATTTCGCTGATATTTTCGCGGTTAAACTCACTAAGGGATGGGTCGCTTAGTAACAGTTCGGTATAACCGTTAATCACGGTAAGCAGATTATTAAAGTCATGCGCTATCCCGCCGGCAAGATGTCCTATTGATTCCATTTTTTGAACCTGAAAAAATTGGTTTTGCATCTTTTCCCGCTCCCTTTCGGCAAGCCTGTAATCGGTAATATCCTCACCCGAACCGATTACGCCGATAATTTCTCCGTCTCTATCCTTTAAAAGCGAGGCGTGCCATATTATTGTGCGCTCCGTGCCTTCTTTAGTTAAAATCTCGTTTTCGTAAGATACGGAATAATCCCACTCCCCGGATACCATCTTTAATAAATCGGTTTTAACCTTTTTCCTCAATCGTATGGGAAGGTAATTATCCACCCAGTTTTTACCGATTATTTCTTCCTCACTGAAACCCAATATTTCCGCGCCTTTTCGATTTATAAGAACGGTATCAATATTGGTATCAAGGACAACAATAATCACCCCTACAATGTCGATAAATTGAGCGAAACGGTCTCTTTCATAAATCAAACTTTTTTGGATATTGCTGCGCTCTATCGCGTTGATAATAATGGTCGCCCCGATTTTTAAAAGCCCGATATGTTCATTTACCCAAATTTTATATGATTTAACCGAATCAAACCCCATAAATCCCTTGAGAACGTTGTCGTAAATCATAGGCACAACAATCACCGATTTTATCGATTGCGCTTCTAAAATTTTTTTTTCATTCTTTGCCTCTTTCGGCATTAATTCCACATCGGGAACATAAACAACCCCCGCTTCCGTAAGGTTTTTAATCCACCATGGGCAGGTATCAATCGGAATTTTTTGCAAATTATTTATTTCCTGCGAAATACCTTCGGCGCACCATTCATTGGTATTGCTCATAGTTTGCCTGTCCTCATCGACAAGAAAAACATAGCTCCTGTCAACTCCGACAAACCTGCCGAGACTTTCCAATGCGTTATTAATCTCATCATCAAGTTTTTCATAAGGGATATTGATAAACCTTACGGCTAAATCGGCAATAAGTTTTTCAAACCCGACCTGATATATTAGTTCGTTTTCAAATTCGCGGTTGATATTTTTATATGCATAGCTCTTGGTTTCCGCTTTTTTAATTCTACCCGAAACAAAATACATAGCAAAAATATGAAAAACCGCAATAAATGAGATAACAATACGAAAAAGCGCTTCATTGAAAGGAACATCAAGAATAAGATAATCCGAAAATTTTCCTTTATTAAAAAGAAAAGCATCGAAAACGGCGGAAACTAACCAAACGATTATAAACATCGCCGCGGAAATAAGCACAATTTTAATTTTGCTTTTCAAATGGATCCCCCGATAATTTCTTCGCGTTAAATGAATAAAACGGGAATAGGACAAAATATTTTTTATACCTAAATAATAATAGCATAAAACGAGATTCTATACAAGCCCCAAATCCTTTAAAAAACTCGGATAACATACCGTAAGCACAGGATAAAAACACAAAAAATCCCTCTTATACCAAAATATACATTTTATAATTATAAAACCGCCGGACAAAAAAATTACTTGGGCTTACCATGTTTTTCAACTAACTCGAAAAGAGTATGTTTCTTAAAAATCTCAGTAACGGCATTGGACATCTCGCTCCACAAATCATTAGCCCCGCAATCAGGTTGATTTTTACATGAATTTCTGTTTCTTACGCAATTAATAAAGGTAAAATCTTCACCGAGAGAACAGGCTATATCGTAAACAGTAAGATTTTTAGGGTCTTTAATAATGGAATACCCGCCGCCTTTTCCTCTTGACCCCTTTATAATCCCCGCTTTTACAAAAGAAGAAATAATCTGCTCAAGGTATTTGTTGGAAATATCCTCCTCTTTTGATACCTGAGAAATAGAAATAATTTCCCCGCTTCCGTAAGAAGGAGCAATATTAATTAAAAACCTCAGCCCATATCTCAATCGGGTCGGCAACTTCATAGCTCTCTACCTCCTATGCAATAATTCCCCACATATTACTATGTTTTAATTATAACTATATTCTATTTTTATTTCAAGCATAAGTTAAGGTAAAAAACAATAAATAACAATAAACCTATGTTAAGCGGGATTGAAGCCGCACAAGATGCGATTCCTCCTCGCGGGCAAGCGACAATAAAGCACTTTTCACCGATGGAATACGGATAGACTTGGCAAGCATCCTGTAAAATTTTACACTGCTTTGCTCATGCTCTATTGCTTTAAGGATAATATTGCGGGTTTCAAGCGATGCCGGTTTTATATCAAGCACCGAAACCTTTTTATCAACCGATATGCTGTGTTTACTCATATCCCTGCCATGAATTATATCCCTTATCTTTTCTATATGGCTTTTTTCCTCATCCGCAATTTCGGATAAAAGATTCTTCAATTCGGGGTCGGAGACGGATAAGGCAAGACTACGGTAATCCTCTATGGAAATTTCCTCGAAATAAAGCGCGCTCTCTAAAATTGCATCAACAAATACCCCCTGTCTCTCAACGGGAGCGGAGATAATTTCTTTACCCTTAGGCATAAACGCGGAAATCATCAGAATAACGCCGAAAATTAAAAACAGAGCCGATGCTCCTATTTTCAGCGCCTTTTCCGGTATAAATTTCTGCAATAAACTTCCCACTAAAACCGCAATAAGAGTCGATAAAACAAGAGCAGCGGATGCGCCGATAAAAACCGAAATCACGGATTTTCCGCCTGCCGATGCCGCCATTGCGGTAAGCTGGGTTTTATCCCCAAGCTCCGCGAGAAATACAAGCGCAAACGTGCTTAACATAAGTCTCCAATCCATAGTTTTCTCCTTATTGGGTTATAACTCACTAATCTAAATTATATCTGCGAATCTCCTCTATGGGTTTACGTTTTTTTTCGCGCAAGGTATCATCGGCGGAATAACCGAGAGAAATAATTAAATCGACACTGCGGCGTGACGGGATATTCAGAACCTTTTTTACCGCCTTTTCATCAAACCATCCGAGCATACAACTTCCAAGCCCCTCCCCGGCAGCCTGCAAACAGAAATGCTCTGCGGCAATTCCAATATCAATCAGGCGGTATTGAATACCCTTGATTTGAGTTCCGATAAACGATGTGAGATTCGCTTTTTCGGTAACGATAACCGCCAGAACAGGCGCCTGCATAGTAAAATGATTAAACCCGATTACCTTTCCGAAAGTCGCGCGTGCCACCTTGTCTTTAATTTCCGGGTCATCCACTATAATAAAAAACCAGGGCTGAGAGTTGCAGGCGGATGGGGCAAGACGCGCCGCCTCTATACATCGCTCTATCTTTTCGCGACTAACCCTCTTTTCAGGGTCATATTTCCTGCAACTCTGTCTTTTTCGGGCAAGCTCAAGAAAGCTCATTATTCCTCCGTTTTACAAAAACAGTTCACTATTCTACATCAACAAGCGTAATACCGAAATAACCTTCTGCCTGACGTAAAACCGTTCCCGCCTCGGCATAAGATATAAAAAACGGCTGTTTCCCGCTTTCCACAAATAGAAATCCGTTAGCGCGTTTATACTCATCGCTAATCCATCGGGATGGGCTAACCGTGGTAATAGGATAAAGCGAATCGCCTATCGGGACACAATCAAGATGTTCCTTGCCTGCCATAGCGATATATATATTTTTTTCCTCGCAAACGGAAAAAACATTTTCCACCCTTGATAATTCATCCTCATCGGGTTCGGTTTCGGGAAATACCGCAATAACCGCTCTTAACTTATCCGGCAAAGGTTGATAACGGTCTGCAAGCACGCCCCCGAATACCCATCCGCGAGTCCCGTCTTTTCTCATAATTTCCACCCACGGTTTTTCAAACTCAACGCATCGCAACGTCAGTTTTGAGACAAAAGCCGTTTCCTCCCCCGTGAGAAACACCTCCTCTCCCTGAACCAATAGCGCGACAGGTTTACTATCGGTGTCGGCGGTTTTTCGCATACGGGGCTTGTCTATCCAAACATAAGCGCTTAAAAAACCTGCATCCTCTGCCTGCGATACGGCTTGCGAATCCTCTTTCGGCATCCCGTATTCCTCCAATAAGCGGGCTTCATCATTACCGCACGACATAACCACAAAAGTTACAAGCAAAAAAACTCCCGCACGAAACAGTAATTTCGCCATTTTAACCTCCCTAAGTTTTAAATTTACCGGTAATTTCGCTAAGACGTTTTGCGTTATCTATATTCACACCGGAAATTTGTCTTATCTCTATATTATTTCTGTTCATCCTCTCTATCTTTTCTTCTATCGAACCCACCAACTTATATGTATGCTCCGATACCTTGTTCAACTCCTCCATTATCCTTTCTATATCCCTGCTCCTGTTCCTCTGCGCCTCCGCTATCTCATTCATCTTTTGCGATGCATCCACCAACACCCTCACCTCATCCACTATATGGTCAGCGCTATCTTTATCCTCCGTCATATGCTCCGATATGCTCATCAATTGCGTTATTATCTCCTTTATCAACGGGAACATTGACTCCATCGATTCCTTCAGCATATTCACCACTTCCATACCGTTGTCTATCTTTACTCCCATCTCGTTTATATGCTTCACTATATCATACGCGCTCTCTCCCGTCTGATGCGCCAACTTCTTTATCTCATTCGCCACTACCGCAAACCCTTTCCCCGCTACCCCAGCATGGCTCGCCTCTATCGACGCATTCAACGCCAGAACATTCGTCGTCTCCGCTATCTCCGATATGCTTTGCGTTATCTGCAACACCGTCCCCGATGACGCATGCACCGACTTTATACTCTCAAATACTCGGTTCAACTCTCCAGAACTCCGGTTCGTCTTATCCGTCAGCGTCCCCGATATCTCATGCGTCTTATGTGCCATCTCAAGCGTGTTCGCTATCGAATTTACCATCTGGTTTATCGCTGACGAGGTCTTCTCCACCGCCTTTCCCTGCTCTATAATATTCTGCATATATTTATTCAAACTCTCCATTATATCCGTAGTATGTAATCTCGCCGTCCCAACCTCGCTCTGCTGACTATGTATCCCCTCTATCATCTCCTTCATAAATTCCGCAAATTCACCGAAAAACTCCTCATATTCGCTCACCGCTTTTTCCAGCATCGCCGATGTATTCGCCGTTGTCTCGCTCACTTCTTTTACCGTTGATATAAAACCCGACAGAAAATCTAAAAACCCGTTAATATCGCGACAGACATCCCCTATCTCGTCAAAATTCAGCAGTATAAGGCGTTTCGTCAGGTCTCCCTCACCCCTCACCAACTCGTTAAGTTTTTCCTTGAGAAAGTTTATCTGGTAATTATACCCCGCCTGCGAAATCACTATCGGCAGGAAACACAATACCGTTATTACTCCTCCCACTACAAGAATAGACGTCCGAAAATCAAACATCGTTAGAACCTCGGGCGGCGCTTTAAAATAAAAATACGCAAGATACATAAGATGAACCGTTGTATAATAGATTATAGCGAAAAACATAATAAAGAACTTATACCTTACAAAAAGGTCGTTCTCTTTATCTTTGATGGAGGTCATATTAAGAAGTCGCTTGGGTTTCATTAGTATATTATTAATAACCAATATCGAATAGATAGCTCCCATCAATCCCGCGCCTGTAAGACTAAAAATAGCCCAACTGAATGGGATACCGCCGGGGGGCTGAAATTTTACGATAATATAAAAAGCCAAAACACCGACAATCCATAGCCCGAAATGCAGACACATAAGTATCCACGGAATATCAAGCGTAACCTTGCGCGCCTTTTCATAGTCGCTACCGTCCTTTATGAAATTTAAAAGAGGTTTTGCCTTGCGTAAAACTATTATATTCGCCAATATCAAGGCTGCAAAAAATATAGCAAAAGTCAACGGACGTATTGCATGCCGGGTTATACGTTCATACATATCTGCCGTAATATTCGGGTTAAATATAGCCGTATATTGCTGGTCAATAATTAAAAAGAGTAACGGAAAAATAGATGTTGCTACAATCAGACGGAAAACAACCCCCGCCCTGCTGATTTTTAAAACACCGTTGTTTTCTGCGTTCATATTGCCACCCCGTCTCAAATTTTTCTATCCACGCCTAATTATCGAATTGCGCTAACTAAGTTTTAAATTTACCGGTAATTTCGCTAAGACGTTTTGCGTTATCTATATTCACACCGGAAATTTGTCTTATCTCTATATTATTTCTGTTCATCCTCTCTATCTTTTCTTCTATCGAACCCACCAACTTATATGTATGCTCCGATACCTTGTTCAACTCCTCCATTATCCTTTCTATATCCCTGCTCCTGTTCCTCTGCGCCTCCGCTATCTCATTCATCTTTTGCGATGCATCCACCAACACCCTCACCTCATCCACTATATGGTCAGCGCTATCTTTATCCTCCGTCATATGCTCCGATATGCTCATCAATTGCGTTATTATCTCCTTTATCAACGGGAACATTGACTCCATCGATTCCTTCAGCATATTCACCACTTCCATACCGTTGTCTATCTTTACTCCCATCTCGTTTATATGCTTCACTATATCATACGCGCTCTCTCCCGTCTGATGCGCCAACTTCTTTATCTCATTCGCCACTACCGCAAACCCTTTCCCCGCTACCCCAGCATGGCTCGCCTCTATCGACGCATTCAACGCCAGAACATTCGTCGTCTCCGCTATCTCCGATATGCTTTGCGTTATCTGCAACACCGTCCCCGATGACGCATGCACCGACTTTATACTCTCAAATACTCGGTTCAACTCTCCAGAACTCCGGTTCGTCTTATCCGTCAGCGTCCCCGATATCTCATGCGTCTTATGTGCCATCTCAAGCGTGTTCGCTATCGAATTTACCATCTGGTTTATCGCTGACGAGGTCTTCTCCACCGCCTTTCCCTGCTCTATAATATTCTGCATATATTTATTCAAACTCTCCATTATATCCGTAGTATGTAATCTCGCCGTCCCAACCTCGCTCTGCTGACTATGTATCCCCTCTATCATCTCTTTCATAAATTCCGCAAATTCACCGAAAAACTCCTCATATTCGCTCACCGCTTTTTCCAGCATCGCCGATGTA
>Ga0334898_1000979_pt1 | contig 37069 bp, 49 predicted proteins | sample GraSluR3_MG_10_FD_207228 | JGI IMG/M metagenome (GOLD analysis project Ga0334898, IMG submission 207228) | Sludge microbial communities from methane-producing bioreactor in Wageningen University, Netherlands - Granular Sludge_3_08-R3 | ecosystem: Engineered > Bioreactor > Anaerobic >... | reverse complement strand
CTGCGAGAGCCCGTTCACGTCCTCGGCCCGCACCGGGCTGCCCGTGCCCTGGTAGGACACCTCGACCGACGCGCCCGCCGCGCTCTCGTGGAATTGGAGGGCCCCGACGTCGTAGGCCAGGGCCACCTCTCCAGGGCCGGGCACTACCTCGGCAGCCACGACCTCATAGGTCCCGGATGCCGTGGTGATGCGCAGGGTCGGCTTGTTGGCCCCGGTGCTGGAGGTCCAGTTGCGCCTGGTGTTGATGACGGACGCCTCGTCCCCGTCCTTCAAGAGCAGGCCGTGGTTGGACGACGGGTCGGCCATCCAGCCCTGCACCAGGGCCGTCACGTCCCACTCATACCAGTTGGACTGCGTGACGTAGGCGACGGCCTGCGCCACCGGGTCGTGGGCGGGCTGGTTGCTCCAGGTGGCCGTGTCGTCGTCCCAGGCCTCCGTCACCTCGTGCACCCCGATGGGACGCTCGGAGGGATAGGTGCCAGGGAGGGCGGACGTGTCCTCCAGGTACATACGCAAGATGGCCGAGACCACGTCTCCGGAGACACCGGCCAGGCTGAACTGCTGCAGCGTCCTGGCGGGCTGGTGCGTGCCGTCGGGAGCGCGTCCAGTGACCACGATGGCCTCGCCGGCATGGTTCGCAGTCGGGGCCTCGCCGTCAATCCAGGTGCTGCCGGAGGACCCCGTGTCGGTCACGTCCTGCACCGAGTCCGCCTCGTGGACCGTCACGCCACCGCCCTCGAGCGGGACCTCGCGCAGCCAGACCCAGTGCGGAGAGTAGGACGGGACGACATGGGCCTCCCCGGCGATGGGCACCGGCATCTCCACGCCAGTAAAGGGGTTGCGTCTCCTGTTGGTGGGCATTACGTCGCCGCCTCCGTCTGTCGTTGCGCCGCCTGCTGGAGCTGCTCCAGCCGTTCTTGTTGTCCGTGCCAGTCGGCCAGCCGGACCAGGATGTCCGGCTGGCGGTCGCCGAGGTCCACCTCGACCTCGATCCGGGCGCCGGTCACGGAATAGGTGACCTCCTCGATGGGCCTGGTCTCCTCGTCCCCGTCCGGCCCGACCACCCGCGCCCGGCCCACGCAGGGGACAGGCTCCTCCACGTCCAGGCCGCGCAGGCGCAGGCGCACCGTCGGGGCCCGGCGCTCGGCCAGCGTGACCGAGGCCATGCGCACGGCGTCGGCCTCGCTATAGACCGACGGCGCCGTGATGGAGCCGTCGCGCACCCCGTAGGTGCGCTGGGACGCCAGGTCCTCCAGGGGATAGGTCAGCCACTGGTCCGAGGTGTTGGGCAACCTCTTGCCCATCTTGACCCAGATTCGGTTGGCGAGCTTCGAGGAGTCCTCCTCGGCCTCGCACTCAGTGCAGTGCACACCCACCCACCAGTGCCAGCCCACCTCCTGCGAGACAGGCTGGAAGAGGAACCGGCGCCGCGCGTCCACGCCCCAGATGTAGAGCCCAGCCATGTCCCGTAGGTCGTCCATGACGCTGGTCAGGGTCGCCCGCTCGGCCCGGTAGTCACCCAGGATGTAGGTGGCCCGCTCGTCGATGAGGATGGGGTCCATGACGATGCTGGTCCGGGGCTCCACGTAGCGCCGCACCAGGTCCCGCACGACCTGGACAATCCGCCATCCGGACCAGGTCTGCTGTGGGATGATGACGCCCGCCAGTTGCGAGCGCCAGCCCACCGCATCGTAACGGTAGGGGCGCCGGGTCGAGAGGGCGCTGGGCGCGCTCGTGATGTAGCCGCCCCAGACCGGCTCCGGCCCGCCCCACAGGTGCAGATCCACCCGGGTCCCGTGCGTCATGGCCCAGGCCGGACGCTCGGCGAGGCTGAACTCCAGGGCGCCAGGGCCAGCCGTGGTGACCGTCGCCCGCGCTCTCAGGAGCGTCTGCGTGCCCCACTCGGAGGAGCAGATGCCCACCAGGCGCCCGACGTCGTCGTAGACCCTGAGTTCGGCCCCGGCCCGGCCGGGCATCGAGAGCGACGCCGGGACAGGCTCCAGCCGAGGCTCACCGCGATAGACGGTCCCGTCGCGGTAGCGCAGCCATGGCGAGCCGTAGCTGGCGGAGGTCACAGGTCCTCAGCCCATGCAGCGATGATGCCGGCTGCCTCGACCTGTTCCTCCTCGTGGAGGTCGCGGGTCAGGTCCAGGCGCACGCAGCCATGCCACCACGTCGGCCCCACGGGGCAGTGGGCGGCCTCGGCGCCGGGCTCGGGGCAGTAGGCCACGCCTACGACAGGCAGGCCGGCGGTCTGGAGGGCCTGGTCCAGGGATGCGATGTCTACGCCCACAGCGTCACCTCCATGTTGTTGCCCACGCCGCCGTACCAGGTGCAGGTGCCCGTCGCGAGAGCCCACTCCAGGGGCGCCAGATAGTGATAGCCCTCGGTCAGGACGGTCTGCAGTCGCGATTGCGCGATGCCGAATGCGTTGGCGGCCGGCTGCATGGCCATATCCGATGCACCAAACGCCAGATCGGACAACGAATCGACCCCCACCCCGGCCTTCCGGGCGCCAATATTCATCGTGCTCTGAGTGGTGACCCCCACGTCCGCCCTGATCGGAAGACTGGGATGGGCAAGCAGTTGGACGACCACGTTGGCGTCGTTATCCCATACCCGCCACTCTTGGGTCGTGTAGGTGCGGGCCTCAGCGGCGACATAGACCCGGGCCGCACGCTGCACTGGATGCGCCTCGTTGCGGACCAGCCTCTGGGCCGGGACGGTGTAGCCGGCGTCTGTCGTCTTGTCCGTGTCCGTCGCCACAAACGTCCCAACCAGTCGCTTGCCGTGGTCGCTGGCCAGGACCCGGACGCCGTCTCGCACGGCGAGAGCGTTGGTGCGGGTCGTGCCGTCGGACCAGGCGGCCGACAGCGAGAGCGTCAGCGTCCCGGCAGCGTCGCGGAGGAACACGTCGTAGACCTTACCGGCCGTCAGCCCGGACAGGACCAGGGACACGTCCCCGGATGGGACCTCGTGCAGGCCCCAGGCAGACCCGTCCCACAGCGCCACATGGGCGCCACGGTAACGGGTCAGGTAGATAGTGCTCGCCCCAATCACGTCGTCCGTTGTGACGGGGACCCCCGTCGTCAGAGTCAGCCGGGCATCGCAGACCGACGACAAGACCGGCAGCGTCACCCAGGCAGGCACCCCGCTGGCGACGACGAGCGCCTGCCCCTCGTCGCCCACAGGCAGAGCCTCGTCAGCCGCAGCCCCACGGACGATGAGGTCGCCTTCGGCCGTGGTGGGCGAGGACGACGGCGCCGGCACCCAGGACCGCCCCCCCTCGGCGTCGGACGAGAGCAGGTATCCCGAGGACGCAGGCAACCCCAGAGCAGGCTCACACGCATTGATGCCCGCCTTGTAGGCATTCAGGAGCGCGGCATCGACCGGGGTCACGCCGTCGACAGCAGTCGGGATGCTCATGCTAAATCCACCTCTCACGCCACTGGATGCTCACGGCGCACGCGGCGCCCGTGTAGGACAGGGTGTTCAGCCCCGGCAGCAGCCGCAGGGGCCGCCCGCCCAGGTAGCGGATGGAGTCGACGCCGTCCCGGCGCACCGTCCCCCGCTCGCAGTCGATGACCACGGTCGCCCCGTCCGCGAACGCCGGGTCCGAGTAGGTCAGCCCCACCCCGCCGTCCGTCTGGTTGACCAGGGTCACGCTCGGAACAGACTCCCCAGCCGGAGCCGTCAGGGTGATGATGGGCGGCATCCACCAGGTGGCCAGGTCGCCCGTGTCCACCGAGATGGACCCGCTGCCGGCCAGGTCCTCGTGCACCTGGCCCACGGCGTCGGAATACCAGAACGGGTCAGCCAGCAGCCAGGAGAGCCGCACCTGCGCCAGGCTCCGGCCCCAGAGTGCCTGCCAGCGCACGTCACAAGACTCCAGGAGTCGCAGCCGGAGGAAGTGGTCTGCGCCCTGGTCGGTCGCGAGATACTGGTCTTGGCGGGCCGCCGCCGCCCGGAGTTGCCGGAGCAGTGCCCGGGTAGCCTCCGGGGTGGAGGTGCCGTCGCCCACCAGGCCGGAGACCACCGCTTTCCTCGCCCGCACCTGCCCGCCCCAGGCGGCGCTCCCGTCCGCCAGGGCCCGCTCGTCCGAGTCGACCCGAAGGTCGAAGTCGTCACCCTCCAGGGTCAGCGAGGCCGGCAGAATGAACTGGTCGCCCTCGGCGCCGGCCACGAACTCGCCGGCCAGAAACGTTCCGCACAGGGCGCCGCGCTGCGTGTAGAGCTCGATGGCCATCGTCACCCTCCAGGCACGTAGAATGCCATCCGGCGACCCAGGTCCCGGGCCATAGCCTGGGTGTCCTGGGGGCCGTGGTGGTGCAGGTTCTGCACGGTCAGGTTGACGGAAGATCCGCCACCACCAGACTCGGAGATGGCCCGCAGGTCAGAGCGACTCAGGACTACCTCGCCGGTCTGGAGCTTCGCGACCACCTCGTCATACCGCAGGCCCGGCGCGCCGACCACGCCGCCGGTGTGGAAGGTCGGCAGCATGGCCCCCACGCTGGACCCGATGCTCGACCCGGCAGCCCCTCCCACCGGGAAGAAGAACCCGGTCAGCATCTGCATCGCACGCAGGGCGATGAGCTTGGCAATGATGCGGGCGATCTCGGCGATGATGGTGTCAGCCAGTGACCGCCAGATGCCCTTCATACCCTCCGAGAACGTCTGCTGCCCGTTCAGGATGCCGACGAACGCGGACGTGAAGGAACCCTCGAACGCCTGCGCCACGTTGCTGGCGGCCTGCTGGAACTCCACCGTCTTGGCCTGCCGCACCGCCGCCAGCTCCTCGAGAAGAGCGTCACGCCGGACCTGCTCAGCCACGGTCAGGTCCGTCTGGGCCATCAGGTGCTCGAGCAGGGCCTCCAGGCTCTCCTCGTAGTGCACGCCCTGATACTCCGCCCGCAGTTGCAGGTCCCGCTGGAACTCCTCGCGATAACGCAGCATGGCGGCCCGCTTCTCGGCCTCGGTGCCCTGCCAGGCGTCTAACTGCTCCGCGAGGTAACCCAGGAGAGTTGCAGTCCCCTCGCGCCCCATCTGGACCTGCCACTCGTGCTCGGCGAGGCCCTGATTGTATCGCTCCATCCATGCCTGGCGGTGCGCCTCGGCGGCCTCGCGGGCCTGTCCCTTGCGTAGGGATGCCCGAGCCGCCTCGTGCTCCTGCTCCAGGGCGGTCAAGTGCTCCTGGACCTGGGCAGCCAGCGCCGGGGTATCGGTTGCCACACGCTGCCAGTAGGCGGACAGGTCGGTGAACCGCTGGTCCAGAGCGGCTCGCTCCTGCTCGGCCTGGGTTCCGGTCAGCGCCAGGCGCTGGGCCGACATCTCGGCCAGAAGTGCCCGTTCCTTCTCGGCCTGCTCGGCCAGCAGCTTGCTGCGCTCGGCGAGACGCGCAGCCTCCACGCGGGCCAGGTCCTCGCGACTCGCACCCACGGCAGCGCCCTCGCGGGCGATGCTGCTGTAACGCTCATCCACTGCAGAGAGTCGGGTCTCCAGGGTCTCCTGTGCGCGGCTCAGGCCCTGCATCTGCTCCCGCCAGCGCTCCAACCCGCGGAAGGACTGCTCCATAGAGTCCTCTCCAGCCACGGCATGCGGTCTGACACCGTACGCGAACTGACCTGGATCATCCAGGCCAGCGCGAGTCACCCCGCCGGACCGGGTCGGCCGATGCACAATCTGCCCGCCGCCAGAGTAGATGCCAGCATGGGTAATGGCGCCAGGCTCGAAATCCCCGTAGGTGTTGGCGTAGGTCACGATGTCGCCAGGCTTCAGGGCCGAGCGGTCCGTGATGATCTGCCCGACGTCAGTCCCCGCAAAGGACGACGCCAGGGCCGCACCGATGGGGCCACGGTCCAGGGGCTTGGCAGTGACACCCAGCTTCACGCCGGCGCTGCGGTAGACGTCGCGCACGAAGTTGGCGCACTGCTCGGGATTGCCGGGCTGGAATACGCCACCAACCCGGCGGTTCACTTCTGAGACAACCTTTTCAGCGGCCGAGACAGTCTGGGCCATGCTATCCGAGGATCCAACAGATGGCGCAGCGCCCGGCACAGCGCTCGGAGAACCCGCAGGCGCGGCAGGCGCAGCGGCAGGCACAGGCTTGCCCCACGCCTGATTCACGTAACCGGCCAGGGCCGCAAAGCCGTCGGAAACCGGGCCACGCTGGCGGGCACGGATGTCTGCCAGGTCCTGCAACGCCCGAGCCGTGGAGTCAGACTCCTGCCGAATCCCACGCGAGAACGCCTGTCCCAGGGCCACGCCAGCCAATGAGAACGAGGACACGAAATCCTGCACGGCGTCCAAGCCCCGCAGGAGCATGCTCTTGACGGCGTGATAGACGGCTTCTCGCTGGGCCTCCAGGGCCTTGCTCAGGGACTCCCAGGCCTGCGACCAGTCACCGCGCACGACAGCCATGCCGGCATCGATGACCTCGCGCAGCATCTGCATCCCGCCCACAACGATAGGCTTCAGGGCCGCCCAGACCGTCGCAATTGTGCCCTTGATGCCGACCCAGGCCGCCTTGATAAGAGCGGCGTTCACGCCCATTGAGTCGGCAAGCGCCTGGATAGTAGGGATGATAGACGCCTGGATCAGATCCATGATGGCGCGTAGGTCGCCATCCATCTCGCCGAACGCAGAGAGCACCTCGTCCACGCCGGAGACGATGCTGGAGGAGACCTCGTCCCAGGCAGAGAGCATCCACTGCCAGGCCTCGCGCAAGCCAGACTGGATCGCGCTGATGGCGTCAGCCACCCGCTGGCGCATCCCACCCCAGTCTCGATACCACGCCAGGGCGAGAGCCGCAGCAGCGGCACCGACAGCAGCCAGGGCAATCACGACAGGAGCCACGGAAGCGGCCACCGTCGCAAACCCACCGGCGATGGCGGCCAGGGTCGCAGTGAGTCCACCTGTCGCCAGGAAACCGACCACAGACACGATACCAGGGGCCAGGGTCAGCAGGGCACCGGCGGCCAGGGAGATGGCAGCGCCGATGGCCGAGAACACGGCAGCGGACCTCTTCACCGGCTCAGGCAAAGCCACGAACCAGCCGATGACCGAACGCAGCATCTCGTTCATCCACGCCAGGACCGGAGCCAGACCCTCGCCGATGGAGAGCATGAGGTCGGTAATGAGGTTCTTCAGCAAGCCCGCTTGCTCGCTCAGGGACTTGGAGATTTCCTCCGCGCCACGGGCAGCAGCCCCGGACCTGTCGGCCATAGATGCCAGGGCATCGGCGTAGGCCTGTCCTCCACCAGCACCGAGCATCTGGATGGCCCGCATGCCCGTGTCGTCGAGGATCGGCTTCAGGATGGCAGCGTCGCCGCCAGAGGCCTTGTATAGGGCATCGATGGCGCCCTTCAGGCCCTTTTCGCTGAGGGTCTGCCGCAGTTCATCGGCGGACAGCCCGATGCTGTCCAGCATCTTCCGAGCGTCACTGGACGGCGCCTGCATCTTGACCAGGGCGGCGTTCAGTGCCGTCAGAGTCTCGGCAGTGGGCATGCCCTTCACGGTCATGACCGCGATGGCAGCGGACAACTCCTCGAACTTGACCCCGGCCAATGCCGCCGTGGTGGTGGCCTTGCTCAGGTTCTGGGCCAGTTGCGGGACCGTGGTCTGGCCCAACTCAACCGTCTTGAACAGGATGTCGGCATAGTCGGCTGCCTCTGCGGCGCCAGCACCGTAGGCCCGCAAGGTCCCTGTCATAGCAGACATGGTCTGCTGCGTGTCGGCCATGCCAGCCTTGGACAGCAGCAGCGAGGCTCTCAGGACCTCCTGCTGTTCGGCGGCATCGGTGAACCCAGAGGACGCCGCAGAATAAGCCGCCCGCATGGTCTCGGTAGCCGAGGTGTTGAGGCCCAGGTCCAGGGTCAGGCTACGGATGTTGCTGCGGTAGTTCCCAAGCTGGGACTCCGACATCCGCATGATGGAGTTGACTTCGCGAGCCGCCGCGTCAAACTCGGCAAAAGCCTTCGTGGCCACGCCGAGACCGGCAAGAGCCGCACCCCCAAACCCCATGAGGCTCTTGCCGGCGCCGGCGATGCGTTCGGAGACGTTGCGGTTAAAGTCCTTAAGGGATCTCCCGATCTGGCGCTCCCACTCCTTCAGCCCACGCTGGGACTCGCGGAGACCACGGGCCCAATCGGTCGCGTCGAGGCCAAGGGTCGCACGGACTCCACCCACCACCAGGTCAGCCATTTAGACCCTCCTCAATTTGGGGGCGGTAGCCCCGGTGGTAGCCTCGTGGGCTTCTGCGTTCCGCCGGCCTCGGCGGACATGCGCCGGTTGTGGCCCTCCACAAGGGCCCCGAACTGGTCCAGGCTCGACTCCCAAAACTCAGTTTCGGAGCGCCGAAACACGACCAGCGCGAGATAGTAGCGCCAGGGCCAGTCTAGGCCTGGCGCTTGCGAGCGTTTCCCCGGGCAGGCTCCGGCTTGCCGGACACGTCCACCTGGAACGCTTCGCCCACCATCAGCATGATCGGCGTCAAGAAGGCGTCCGCTCCATCGGCAGTCAGCATCGCAGGGACCCGCTCAGCGAACCGCAGATACTGCTCCGAGTCCCGGTCATAGGACACCGGGTCTCCAGACCTGGCGCGGTCGGTCGCCGAGAGGGAATAGGCGAGGTCCAGGAGGACCTGCATCGGCGGCATGCCACCATCCTGGAACTGCGCCAGGAACTCCTGCAACTGCTGCCCGGTGAGCTTCTCCAGGGTATACCAGGCTCGGTTGTCAGCCCGGAACAGGACGGTCTCGCCGTCCAGCATCATCAGCCTGCGCTCAGGCACTGTGAGATTCATGGGACCTCCAGAGGGCTAGATAGAGGTGGGGCGGGCCCCCTAGCCGGAGCCAGCCCCAAGAGGTGAGGCGGGCTAGGCCGTGGTGAAATTGATGACGTGCTGCGCGGCCAGGCGGTTGCCAGCCAGGTCGCGGGCGCCAGTGGTCACGCCGGCGATAAACACCGTGGACCCAGCGAAATCAGTGGTGGGCGTCAGGGTCGCAACCTTCGTCGAGGGCGAGTAGGACAGATCGAACGCCTTCGCGGTACCGTCAGCGGCGACCAGGAAGAACGACGCAGGAGCCATCGACGAGGGCATCATGCTCTCGCTGAACGTGAAGGTCACGACGGCATCCACGGCCACCCCAGAGTCGCCGTCGGTCGGAGAAGAAGAGACCACGGTCGGAGGAGTCGTGTCCACCACGGTAGGGATTGCAACGGCCGTCTCGTTCTTCACGAACGAGAGCATCTTGCCAGTGCTCTGCAGAGGCAGGCCCGAGTAGTCGAACGAGACCTGGGCATAGGACTCATTCGAAAACTCGACCGAGAACCCGGTCACGCGGACCTTGTGGAGGATGATGTGGAAGTCGCCAGCCCCGCCCACGTCGGCGCCTCCCAGGTAGCGGATCTGCGACTCCAGTTTGAAATAACCCGGCAGGTTGGTGCCCAGCAGGTCGAACGTGACCGACTCGTTCGGGGTCACGCCATCCGTCGAGACTGCCCCTCCGGTCAATGTGGCCAGGGTGTCCAGTCCGATCATCGCGTGACGGACGCTACCGGTAACCTTGTCGGGCTTGCTGTACACATCGAGCGTCTGGGCGTCGCCCTTCTGCTCGGCGGTGATGTATTCCATGTTTGCGCTGTGGTTCTGGACGCCGGCCACGTCCACGCCGTTGCCATAGACGGCAGCGCCGCCCACAGGATCGGCCGTCAGCGGGAACAGACGGCAGTCGTCCAGGTTGTAGGTGATGGTGTCTCGCGAGATTGCCACGGGTTGTCCCTCCTTTACGTCTGGGCCAAGAATTCGTAATTACAGATGACCCGCCATGCCTGCCGCTCGTCCTGGCCCAGCGAGAACGGAGGCTGTATCGCCTTGCTGTAAATGATTCGCGTGCTGCCCATCGTGCGCGGGGCAGATGGCTCGTTGAGCAGCGCGTAGATGGCCCGCGCCATAGCCATCGCAGCGGTCAGGCTGCGGTAACGGCAGGTGACCTGGGCCGTCAGCATCACGGATCCTGTCGGCCGGTCGGAACGCTCACCGCCGGTCTCGATGACCAGGACGCCCTCAAGCACATCCTGGGGGAACTGGCCTCGAAAGACTGTGCCCCCGGCGGTCAGGCCGAGGGCACTCTGGGCAGCTAGCCAGGTGCGGAGGTCCGCTCCGAGGTCTGTTAGCATCAGCCACTCATCTGCTTTCTGACGGCGCGCCTCAGTCGGCGCTCATCGGTCGTGGTGGCCTGGCTCCTCGCGGAAGCAATGGCAGACAGGACATCCTGAACGTTGGCCCCGACCGTCCGCAGGAAGTCCTCCTTGGCGGCCCGCAGCGGCACTTCAAGATATTTCGCCTGCCCGCTCGCGTGCTGCCACTCCATGCGCTCGTGCTGGGCTGCAGCGTGTCGAGCCGCAAACCGGACCACCCAGATCCGTTTGCGCTTGTGGTAGTAGACCCTTACCGACCTCTTTAGCGCCACGTAGTCAGAGCGCTTATCCCGCGGCTCCGGGTCCTCTGGGGCCAGTTGCTTGGCCTTCTCGGACACGTCCTTGGCGATGCCTCGGATGGCCTCCTCGAGCACCCAAACCGGCATGCCCTCGAGCGAGGCCAGCATCGCCAGCAGTTCTCCGGTGCCCTGGATTACGGCCCCGGTTATGCGCTCGTGGTCGCGCGCCATCAGCCGGCCCGCCCGGTCCAGGCGACGCGATGGCTCAGGACATCGAGAGCAAACTCCTCGGTCACGCTCAGAACGTGGTAGGTTGCGCCGGAGTAGGTTACGCGGTCGCCCTCGCCGATGGCCGTTGCCGGCCCCAGGAAAACCTGCATGTCGGAAACCACCTGTTCCCCGGCCTCGTTGCGGATGAGCCGCTTGCGCTGCTGCACCCTGGCCAGGGCCGACACAGAGGAGGCGTAAGTGGCCTGTCCGTCAACGTCGCTACCTGTGCGGCGTTGGATGGTGACCGTCTGGGTCAGGTAGGTGTCAATCATCAGCCCTCCCGCCCGTCTACCACGATCCTACCCCACCGCTCGATCCAGGGGGCCAGCAGAGCCGAAGCCTCGGGGCAAAGCCACCGAAGGCCAGAGCCCAAAAAGGTCTCCGATGTGCTGCCAACCCGGAAAGAGGTCACCCCCTCCGACTGGAGCTGCTGGCGTACGCTGCGCCCACCGGTGGCCCCGTGCTGCACCACCCATAGAGCCTGCTCGAAGCAGGCCTCCTGAACCTCGTCGGGCACTTCCAGGAGGTCTGCAGACTCCTCGGAGCAGTAATCACGAGGGAACTGCAGCGCCTGGCTGGCGTAGGTCTTGCGGCCCCGGAAGCGGCAGCGGTCTATCTCCCGGGTGGCCTGTCGGAGGGCCTTCTCCTGGTCGGCATCGCTCAGGGCGGCCCAAGCATCGGTGCCAAACCGGGAGGCGGCGTAGCCGTCGGCCTCGTTCAGCGATACGTAGCTGTCGGCGCTGGCGCTGCCGGGAGTCGTTACCAGGGCCATGATGCCTCCAGGAGGAGCCAGCGGACCCAGGTCACCCCAGGCCCGCCGGCATCGGGACTAGACGATCAGGAACACGTCCACGGCGCTGCCGTCGAGGTCGGTGTCCAGCTCGATGGTGTTGCCGGAGACGTCGGAGGTCGAGGTCGCCACAACGGGCGGGTTGGACTCGCGGATGTTGTTGTGCAAGGCCGCGATGACCGTGTCCGCCTGCAGCTTGTAGGGCAAGCCAAGCAGGTTGCCATAGCCGATGGAGGTGGTCGCTCCGTTGCCGTCGTGGGCCGGGATGGTGACCTTGCTGACGTGCCGGAACGCCTTGCTCCCGGCGACGCTGCCAGCCGTGTCCTCGGTGAACGCAGGCAGGGTCTCAGAGATGACGTTGCCCGCCATGTCCTCGCCCTCGATGACCACCTGAATCGCCTTGATGTCGTCAGCCACGCCGCCGGCGGTGGCGGTGATGTTGCGCGGGTAGAACGGGGCGCTCAGGCCCTCGGTGATTTCCTGCGGCTCACCGGTGTCAGTGACAGCGGCCAGAACGCCAGCAGCGTCAGCGGCAGCGGCCTGCTCGGCCGAAAGCTCCAGGTGTGCCACGAAGGCGCGGTCGGCGCGAACGCCGGGGATGTCAGTCTGCAGCTCCTGCCCGGCGGCAGGGTTGTAGGGATACCAAGCCATGTTTTTTGCCCCTCCATTTCAGTGGGCCGGGGCCTCTCTCGGAGCCCCCGGCCGGTCATGTGCTACGCGGTCAGGATGCTGAACGGATAGCGGGTGGCAGCGTTGGCGTTGCTCGGGTTGATCGGGTTGGGCAGGGCCCAGCCGATACGCATGACGGCGCGCAGGGCAACCATGTCCTGCTGAGCCAGGTTGAACACCACGGCTCCCTGAGCGTCAGTGATGACGGCCTGGTCCAGGACCTTGTAGGTCAGATCCTGTCGCATCGCCCAGACCAACTGCGACCAGTCGCCAGAAAACAGATACTGCGGCGACGCGGCCATGCAGCCGTTGCGCGGGAACCGCACCTGGCCACCGAGGATGTCGAAGAACGGCACCCCATTGACCATCGAGGCCGAGAAGACTGGGGCACCATCGGCACCACGGCAGGATCGCAGGCGGGACATCATGGACGGGGCAGCGATGTGCCCGGTGACCATATAGCCATCCTCTTCCACCAGGTTGTGGACTCCGCCGAGATTGAACAGGGCGTCATAGATGTCCACATGGTTGCCCAGAGAGACGACATGCCCGGCAGCGGTTGCACCGGTCACCAAGTCGTCCGGGAAGTTGGCTGGAGCGTTGGTCCCGCGCAGAACCGTATTGTCGAATGCGCGCCCGAAGGCCTCGGACAGCAATGGCTGGACTTCGCCCCAGATGTCATAGTCCAGATCATCCTTCACGACCTCGGGGATGGGCACGATGACGGCCAGCTCCTCGGCGTAGACATAGACGCTATCCCAGTTGACTTCCGTGGTCTGCTTGAGGCCGATGTCCGGGGTCTGCGGGTTGTTCGCTGACGGGTTGATCCAGTAGGCCTCGGGCAGAGCCGTGACCACAGGAATCCGATACTGGCCTCGAGAGATGTCTGGCAGGCGTCGGGCCATGCCCATGACCGCAGACAGTTCCGGGACGTGAGACAGAATCTGCTGAGACGCCTCCTCGGGGATGAGGGCCCCAGCGTCGGTACGAGAGATGTTGTTGTTGAATGCCATGCTGTCCTCCAAATGAAGAGGCCGCCCATCGGGACGGCATCAAAAATCAGGGATATGCGGGACAGACTTGTTAGAGAATGCCTCTCAGGACGTTGTTCACGGCCTGATTGACACTGCTGCCACTGCCGTTCCCGCCGGGTGGGTTGCCGCCACTGGCTCGGCGCTGGGGTTGCTGCTGCTGGAACAGGTAGGGCCGGGACTCGGCCAGGGCCTTCAGGGCCTTGCCGATGCCGACAGGCTTGCCGTCCTGCATCTGCAGGAGGCCTCGGTCGGCCAGCGAGAACGCGGCCTCCGGGTCGATACAGCCAGACTTCATAGCCTCGGCCTCGAAACGGGTCTGCAGCAGGATCTGATGCATCTGCTCCCGGGCGGCCTGCGCCTCGGCTCGGGCCTCGTCACGCTCCACTTTGATGCGCTCAGCCTCGGACATCTGCGCCTTCCGCAGAGTGTCCAATTCCCGCTGCGCCTTCTCGTGCTGCCGCTTCCAGTAGCCATCGCTGTTGCTCTCCGGCACGGGGGGCCGGGTGTCGGCGGTCTCCTCCGCCGTGGGGGTGCCAGTGGCCTCGTCGCTCATGGGGGTTGCCTCCTCCGGCTATGCCGGGTGCGTCTCGTCCTATTCGGACGGATGGTTCTCGGCGATGTCCCCCGCCGGAGGGGTCGCGGGGACCGGGCTCTCACCGCGGATCCGCTGCAACTCGTTGCGCGCTTGCGCCTCGTCCACGTTGTCGATGCGCCGGATGGCCGTCTCACGCGAGGAGAGGCCGGCCTCAACACGACTGCGCTCCACCTCGACGGCCTCGATATAGTCATCGGGGATGCCGTCCATCCAGTGAATCTCGATGTCCACCGGGTCGGGGCCACCGTGGATGGCCTGTAACTCCTGCGCGAGGGAGAGCAGGCGCCTAATGCCGGCGTCGAAATACTGCCGCTTCCGCGCGATCTTGGCCTGCGTGCGGATGAACCGCATCCGCATCGCCCGTCCCGACTCGATGCTGCCGGCCTTGTCCAGGCCGAACGCCGCCGGGCTCACCTCGGCCATGCGGAATATCTGGTCCTGGAGGTGCTCCAAGTGCGTGAACGCGGCCTCGAGCTTTGCGTCCCAAGTCACGTAGCGCACCACGCTGCCCTCGGCCACCGACCCAACCTCGTAGAGGTCCATGTCTGACAGGCGAATCTCGCCACGGGCATCGGTAGCACCGGCAGGCAACACCAGCTTCGGTGCCGCGTGTCGGTCCAGGATGGCGTCGGTCTTCGAGAGGCGGTTGTTGACCGCGTCGAACAACGACTCCAGGTCGTAGTAGTCGGACATCCCCCAGAGTCGGGATCCGTGCCGGAAATTCGGGACATGCACCAGCATCGAGCGCCCGATGCCAGTGGACTCCTCCTCCATCGGAGTTGCGTCGCCATAGACCCGAGACAGGGGCACCTGGACCCCGACCTTCCCGCTGCCCTCGTTGAGCTGGTAGGCAGACTGCCGGATCAGGCCCGGGGTATGCTCCTCTACCCGCAGGTAGCAGGTCCGCTGACCCGGCACCCGATGCACCCAGGCGATGCTCTCCGAGACTACCTCGCGGACGTTGTCGGCCGAGGTCTCCGCAAAATACGAGTAGGCTGGGACCTCCTCGATGATGACAGACTCCTCGGGGTCGGCCTCATGCCGCTTGCCCCGGCGCACCCGAAACACGGCGTCTCCGCGGAACGAGGCCGACAGTTCGGACTCGTAGAGCACCGTCGGCAGTGAGTTGGCGCGAATCAGGGCCTTCAGCGAGTCCAGGCCCGGGCCATCGGGGGCGTTGAAGACGGGCGTTTCCCCGAACAGCAGATCGGCGCAGAGCTTGCTGATGAGACCAGCATAGTTGGCGGTCAGGTAGATGATGCGCCGCCGACGGCTCGGAACGAAGGCCGATAAGTTCTCGAACGCCTTTGCGTGGTCGCCCTCGAACAGGGCCTGATAACGGGCATAGCGGGAGAGGCGGTCGGCGTCCCCCTCCGGGGGCCAGGTCCCACCATTCCACTGCAGCATCTCGCTACCATCCTTCAGGCTTTGTGGCCACGGCGCGGAATTGGCCCTGCGCCGGGAACAGGTCTGTCAGCGCCCACACCAGGGCATCCATCCGGTCAGGAGACCTGCGGGTCTCCCCAGGGACCCAGGAGCACATCTGGTCCTCAAGCCTCGCCAACTGGCCGATGTGGTAGATGCGCCCGCGCTCATACAGCGCGACGAACGGCTCGGCCCGGGTCACCTTCCCCCTGGTCGCCGTCACGGTCTTGATGCGCGGCATCCGCCGACCCTGACACACGCTCCGCAGCGTGTGCGCCACCATCGAGCCGCCCCGGTTGGTCTCCACTACCAGGCAGTCAGCCTGATGGTGGTCATGCGCGAACATCGCAGCCTCCGCCCAATCAGCCGGGCTCCCGTCGAGCGACGCATCGTCAATCACGAAGGCCCGCTTGTCGGCAGTCAAGCCGACCACCACAATGCCAGTTTCGTCCCTGTCCTGGCCCTGCGTAATGGCCGGGTCCACCCCGACCACCACGCGGATAAAGGACGGGATGGGCGTCCCCGCCGGCCACCGCTGCTTCTCGATGATGCTCGGCCTCCAGAGGGCCCCCTCGACGTCCTCCAGGATCTCCGCCAGAATCTCCTGCCGGCCCATCCGGGTGCCCTCATACTGCGAGAGGATTTCCGCGAAAAACGACGGCGCCAGGTTGGCCCTGTTCTCGTAGGTGCTGCCCCTCGTAACCACCGTCCCGCTCCGGCCGAGGATCTCCCTCAGTAGCGGCAGAGGCCTGGGCGTCGTCGTGATGACCGTCTGTGGATTGCGCCCGATGCGCATCCCATACTGCAGTTGCTGCCAGGCCTCCAGGTAGCGCCACGCGGCCAGCTCGTCCACCCAGGCCCGCGAGTGCTGCGGACCGCGCAGCCGGTCCGGCTGGTCGGCCGAGTAGGCGATGGCCAGCGTCCCGTTCGGCCACGTGAGCCGCCGTTTCGACGGCTCGTAGACCGGCATGAACCGGGGATGACTGCAGGCGATGATGCCTGACGGACCCTCGATCATCACGTCCCGGACATCCGCCGCCGTCCGCCCTACCAGGGCGATCAGTTCCCCGCCGGCCTCCGCCCACTGCCGCACCGTCTCGGCACCCACCCTGGACTTGCCCCACCCGCGTCCCGCGATGATGGCCCAGGTCTGCCAGTCACCGCTCGGCAGCATCTGCGACGGCCGCGCCCAGAAGGGCCAATACCATCGCAGTTCCGCAGCCTGCTCATCAGTCAGACTGCGTAGGAGCCGCTCCCTCCAGGCCGGGTTCCGCGCCGCCCGCTCCGCCAGGCTCGCCTTCCGGGGGTCCCATGCGGGCGAGTATGTCGGCGAGGTCGGCGCGGGCCGCTCTGACATCGACATAGCCGGAGTGCTCCACCCTGTCCTTCACGAGGCCGGAAATCTTCTCAAGCGCCGTCAGCGCCTCGTTCTTGCTCCACCACCGCACCTTGCGCGAAACGCTCGGCTCGCCGTCCTGACCGAGGAACTCGGTCTCCTTCAGCTCGGCGATGGCTGCCCGAGCATCCTCGGGAATGGCGGCCAGCGGCAGGATGTTGCCCTCAGCGTCCATCACCTCGGCGATGTCAGCGAAGGCGATGCGGCAACGCTCTTGGATGATGCGCTCCTGCAGGTGCTCCCACTTGCGCCGCTCCTCCTCGAGCGCCTGGCGCAGAGCCTCCTGCACGTGGGCATACTCGGGAGCATGCGTAAGGGAGTACCCGGTGTCGCTAGCAGAATGGGGGCTGTACCCTGCTCGGCGGGCGGCTCGGGTCTGGTTCCGGTCGCACAGATACTCGCGGATGAACAGCCTCTGCTGGTCCGTGAGCCTACGCTTCTTGGCCACCTCCGCACCGCCTTAACGAAAATAGCCGACTGCGTTTGGGCACAGTGCGGCTACGGTGTTTATACCACACAGATTGAACCCTGGTCAACCTACCCTCGAATCAGATTCACCGGGCCCAGCATTGGCAAAATCCGAGGCACCGGGGGTTCGGGCTTTCTCGGGGTGGTCCGGCCTGGTCAAGCCCCCACCCTTCAGCCGGATCGCTCGTCTGCGGGGAGCACGGCACCCCCGGACACCCCCCTCCCCCCTGAGAAGGGGTCCACCCCCCTCGCCCCCTCGCCCCCTCTGCCCTCACCCCTCGCCCCCTCCAGGGCCTCCAGTGCCTCCAGGGCAGCCCTCATGGCCTCAGACTCGCTGCCATAGGTCTGCGCCAGACGCCGCAGCCTGGAGCGCTCCTGAGACGTCAGGCGGACGCTATGGACGCTGCTGGTCAGACGGTCGCAGCCGATACTTCCATCCCGCTGGTCTGGTATGGTCAGGCTGCCATCCCAGCAATGACTACGCCGGATACGGAGCCGCGCCTCCCTCTCGCCGGGCTTCTCGGTGCGTCTCCCTGATCCACCGTTGCCGCCTCCAGATCTAGGCGATACGGGCGAGCGCATGAGGTCCTCGACGGGTGCTCCGAGCACGTCGCCTCTGGCAGCCAGTGCTCTGGCATGGTGGTCAGGGATGAGCGTCGGGCAGGTTCCGTCGCTGCATGCCCACTCGTAAGCCAGGCCGGTGGGTGAGGAGTATTCTCTGCGCACGAGATCCGCTCCACAGACAGGGCATTCTGGCGACGGCGCCTGGCTCTCGATGCTCGGGTCCCACTTGGCATGCCACATCAGGCGCTGACCTCCAGGTGTGTGAGTATGTCCTCCAGGGCCACAGTGACCCAGGCAAGCGGCGTGTCGATGCGCTCGGCGTCGAGGCCGTGGAGGATGGCCCGCGCCTCGCGCAGGTGCCTCGCGGCGTCGTCGATGGTCGGCGCCCATGTGACCTCGGCCCGTCCGGCGTCGGTGAGGTAGGTCCCTCGCGGCTGGCCGGGGTAGGAGCGGACCAGGCCTAGACGCTGGAGGGTAGTGACGTGGTGGGCGACCGTGGACCAGGCGCGGCGTCCTGTGACCTCGGTAATCTCGCGCAGGGTGGGCGGCACGCCTCGCTGCTCGCTCATCCGCAGGTTGTGCTCGCGGTCTCGCTCGACTTTCTTGGCAGCAGCGCAGGGCGCGCACATCCTGGCGCGGGATCCTCTGTGGGCGATGTCCGCCCCGCACTTCTCGCAGGTCCTCTCTGGCATGCTCTCCTCCTCGGCCTCCGCCTTTGCTTGGGGCCGCTCGTCACGCAAAGCCTCACGCAAAGCCTCACGCATAGACTCTGCCGGGGCCTGTGTCGCGTCCTGGTCGTCTGCTAGCTGGTCTGGTGCCCACTCCTCCCGTAGGATGGTCAGCGGACAGCGCTCCTCTTGCCAGCGCGGGTTGCGCTGGCAGCGGGACAGGGTCTGCACCACGCCGGGCAGGCCGGGCCGGTTGACCGTGACGGTCTCGACGATGGCCCACTCCCCGCAGTGCGGGCAGGCTCCGGTCTGGTGTCGTGCCTCCCGGGACCGATGCTTGCGTGTCTCCTCCAGGCTCGGCAAGCACTGGGGCGCAGCGTTGAGGTCCAGGGTCGTGGGGATGGTGATGTCGGCGGCGGTGATGCTCACAGGTCCGCCCCCGCCAGCTCGTCGGCGAACCCCACGCACCAGCACCGAGGCCTCCATCGTCCATCGACCTGCTCGGCCGCTAGGCCGCAGTCGAGGCAGCGCGGGGCCTCCGCCACCGCCTCAGCGTCCACCCGCCGGAGCACGGCCCGCAGCGCCTCCGGCGTCGCCTCTATGCCGTGGTCCTGGCAGGCCTGCCGCCAGGCGTGGAGCTGGTCAGCCAGGGCGTTGCCGTCGGCCTGGATGCGGTTGCAGCGCTCGTTGGCGGAGTCGAGGGCGGCCTGCAGGCGGGCGATGGTGTCTCGGTCTCGGTGCTTCCTGGCGTTGTAGCGCCTCCAGCATCGGGTGCACCTGGCCGACCGTCGCCTCTCCACCTCCTGCAGCCGCTCCACCTCATCGGCGAGGATGCGTCCGGGGGTCTGGTCCTGGGTATCGAGTCGGTGCTGGAGACGCAGGCAGCGCTGCCTGAGCATCGAGGCGGCCAGGCGCCAGGCCTTATGACCCAGGATGATGCGCTCGGTTGGGCTCATCTCGCATCCCTCCGGCAGATGATGGTCCCAGGCGCCGGGCTGCCCAGCTCCTGGACGTGGTCTCGCAGGCCCCGCAGGGCGGACCTGACCGCCTGCAGATCGGCGCCGTAGTCGCAGGCCCCGACGCCCTCCAGGTAGCGCATGGTCGTGTGCGCGCGCTCCAGGTCGGAGAGGGCCTGGCGGATATAGTCGGCCTCAACGGAGGGGCGCAGGCTCATGGCTCACCTCCCGCCTCGACGGCATCCAGGGCCTGGACCACCGCCCGGCAGAGCGCCAGGCGCTCGCGGCGGAGGGGGTCGGGTTCGTCTTGTTGCCAGACCCAAGACTCGGCGATGCTGTAGTCGCGTGACAGATCGGGGTCCGGCTTGTAGACACGCACCCTGACGCCAGCCGCGTCGGGACCCAGGTCGGTCGTGATGATGATTTGCAGGCTGAACCCCTGCCCCACGCACCACGCCCGCAGGCGGGCGGCGTCGGTGTCGAACTCCAGGGGGCTGGGAACGTGGTCCCTCGGGCGACCACCCGGAGGCAGCCCTGTGATCCATCCCGGCCGGCTATACCAGTCCAGGTCCGTCCACCCCATCGCCTCTGCGAGTCTCACTCGCATCTCGTGGTCAGTCATCGCTCCACCTCCAGGGCGCGGATGGCGTCGGCCAGGTCGTCCAGGTCGAACCTCCGGCAGTCCTCATCGTGTGGCGCCACATCGTCAGGGCCGCAGAGGGTGCCGTCACACTCGCAGGCAGCGTCGGCCGCGCGGTCCACCAGGGCCGCGCACCTCTCCCGCATGGCCTCCTGGCCAGCGCGGTAGGCAGCGTCATAGCCGAGGTTGTGCCCCTCGCAGCAGGAGACCAGGCGCTCCTCGGCGTGCTCCAGGCGCAGCCGCTCAATCTCCCCCTGCAGCCTCCGCACCTCCCGCGCCAGGGCGGGGGCGGCGGTGCGGTAGTAGGCCACCAGGGCGGCGTCGGCCTGACGAAAAAAGGAGGAATCTGCATAATCCAGCCACTCAGGACCATCGATCCACCAGCCGTCGAGACCAATGAACTCATCATCATCATCATCGTCGCTCCACCCCCCCCTGGGGCAGACCATGCGCGCCTCCCAAACCTTCCTTCCGGATGCCACAGCCTCCAGCCGCAGCACCTCGGCGATGGTCTCGTCGATGTTGCTCATCTCGCTCTCCTCTCTTCCGCGACGCGCTCCCGCAGCTCGCGGACCCGGCGCTGCATCCGCTCGGGGTCCAGGCCCGCGGCCCGCAGCTCCCGGCAGATGTCCTCGGTTGTCTCGGTGTCGTCGGCCGTCTGGGTCTGGTCGTAGTCCAGCCGGACCGACGCAGAGGCCTCGTCCCAGGCCAGGTCAGCGAACAGGCGGCGCAGGGGGACCGCGTTGCCCAACGCGCAGTGCGGGCAGGGCTCGCCCTTCTGGTAGCGCCACGCCCCGCAGCCCGGGCAGAGGAATCGTCGGTCGTCATTGGTCGTCATGCTGCACCTCCATTTTACACCGATACTGCCTGCCGTCGCGCACGATAGCGCCCATCTGGAGCAGTCCGACCCAGGCAGCATAAACGCTATCCTGCGTGACCACCCAGCCGGCGTTGCGCAGGGTGCGGTATGCCTGGGCGAGGGCGCGGGTCTTGCCGGTGCAGCCCCGGTCCAGGGCGTCGAGGATGGCGCGGTAGACGTGGGTCATGCCGCCACCTCCTCGAGCAGGGCCCGCAGCAGGTTGCGCTTGTTGTGGCTCAGGTTGAGCACGTCAATCACCAAGCCGGCGAAGTCCACCTCTGGCTCCTCGTCGACCAGGGCGGGGACGGGTGCGGGCAGGGCGGGGGTCTGGGTCGGAGCGGGCTTGGGCCGCGCCGGCCGTCCACCCCGCGCATCCCGCAGGCGCTGGGCCTCCTCTGGCACAGGCAGGCCCTTCCGCTCGGCGTTGGTCCGGCGCCAGGCCAGGCGCTTCCGCTCGCGCTCGAAGGTGCGGTTGCATTCCGGGCACCGCTTCCGCCCGTGGCTGTCCTTGATGGTCGTGCCGCAGTCCTGGCACGGCTTGGTTTTCTCGCTCATCGTCTCCTCCTCGCTGGCCCTCCTGGCCAGCAGTTGCTCGAGCGCGGTGAAGGCGTCTGCTCCCACCGGCTCCTCGCTCAGGGTCTGCACCTGGCACCTGGGTTTGGCGGCGGTGCCAGGCCTCCAGCAGCGGATCAGCGTCTGCTGCAGGGTGCCCTCCCCGGTGCGGTAAACGAGCACGCTCTCTCGCGTCGCCCGGCCTCCGCACTCGGGGCAGGTGGTCAGGGTGTGTCCGGCCTCGGCGGCGAGCCGCTCTCGGCGCTGGTCCTCGGTCTCCCGGGGAACCGGGGTGTAGTCGGCCGCCGTGCTGGGGATGCTGCTCCCGTCGGACTCCAGCAGCAGCCCCAGGGACCCCATCAGGCGGCGTGTGTGGGCTGACATCAGCGCGCCGCCCTCCGCAGGGTGTTGGCCAGGTAGCGGACTTGGCCGGCCTGGTCGAAGAACGCGCAGCCCAGCGTCTCGTCTTTCGCAGCTACGGCCACTATTGGCCGGGCGCCAGGTCCCTTCCGGTTCACGGCCACGTAGACCGAGTTGCCGCTGGCGCTCGCGACCTGCCCGGCAATCCGGCTCTCACCGACCGACAATGCCATCCGACTCTCCCAGGCGTCCTCCAGGGTGTTGGCCAGCAGGACGGCCTGGTCGCGCTGCAGCGCCACGACGTGCAACACGCCATCCATCCGCACAGCCACTCCCACGTGGTCGCCGTCCCGGTAGACCCGGCAGGTCGCGCCGAAAATCCCTCGCAGGTCGCCGACCAGGACGGGTTCGGCCCACGCCGCACCCATAAGGGCGAGCACCAGGGCCACGGTGGCCAGGCTCCTCGTTGCGTTCATGTTCGCTCCTCTCTCGCGACTTTTCGCGATGGGGCTATTTGCCCCAAAATGGCCCCTGTAACGGCCCGCAGGGGCGCGGGCGACTTGCAGTGCACTTCAGGCGGCAGAATGCCCCTGGCGGCGTTCCTGGGACGAATGGTGGGCATTCACTCCCTGGCGGTTGCCCTCGATGTTCTCCAGCGGCTCCAAAGGGGTCCACCTGAGCCGGTGGCTCTCGAGGAGGTCGAGGAGGGTGCAGTCGAGGGAGTAGGCTCTGGCGCCGGGCTCGGCGGCCAGCAGGCGGGCGACGTCGGCGCTCTGCAGCAGGGTGGCGACCATGCCGGCCGGACTGGGACGCAGGACCAGGTGCATGCGGATGGAGATGCCGCCGTGGACGTGGTTCATGGGTTGCTCCTCTTCTTGTCGATGTCCCAGGGGTGCGGGACTGGTCCGAGTGGGTTGGCTTCCACGTCTGCCAGGGCGCGCTCGAGGGCAACACGTCGCGGGAAGCGGATGCCGTGGTCGGGGAACTGTGTCTCGTAGGCGACCGAGTAGGCGTGAGTTCGGATGGCCTCGATGGCGCGCTCTGGTGGCGCTCCGACCCGTCCGCCGGTCTCGGAGATGCGGGCCAGCGCCTGGCGCTCCTGGGTGGAGAGGTTGCCGGGCAGGTGCTCGGCGAGAGCTTCGGTCGCTGCCTGCGCCCAGTTGCGCTTGCCGTTCTGGCTCGGGGCCCCCGAAAGACTCCCCCCCGCCCCCGACCCGTCCCCTGCGGGGGGACTACAGGGGGGTATTGCTCCTGCTACTGCTACTGCTACTGCTTCTGCTTCTGCTTCTGAGGCGTGACACGCGTGACCGCGCGTGACACCGCGTGACGGATCGCCTCTCCGGCTCCTAGACTTCCTCTCGGCAGTGGCCTCGGGGAGGTCTGACGGCTTACGGTGCCAGCGTTTCCAGTCTCGGACTGAGAGGGTTCCCTCTTCGTCTGCCAGAAGGCCCTCCTCCAGGCACTTGGCGATCAGGTCTTGCCAAATGCCTTCAGTGTCCGTGGTGCGGTCGTGGGTCAGAGCCAGGTCCCTGGCGGTCACCGGTAGGCCGTCGGCCCGCAAGACGCGCCCCTTCTCGTTGGCCCGCTTGGCGAACTGGATGATTCGCATCCAGCGCCAGGGGTGGGCGGGGTCGGCTGCCGCCAGGGCGACGAACGGCGGGTCATCGAGGATCTCGATGTCGAAGAGCACCCAGAGACTCACAGCAGGCCACCGTCCTCGCCGTATCCGCCGTATGCCAGGTCGGTCCGGCCGTAGGCGGGTTCCTCGTGCCGGGTGTCGATGCAGGAGAACGTCACGGTTTCTGGCCTCCAGTGCAGGTTCACGGTCTGGGTGGCGCCGTCGCGGGCCTTGGCGATGCGGACTTCGGTCCGATAGTCGTCGGGGTCTCCGGTGTAGTAGCCGGGCCGGTAGAGGAAGAGAACGATGTTGGCGTCCTGCTCGATGGCTCCAGACCCGCGCAGGTCGGAGAGCAGGGGGCGCTTGTCCGGGCGCTGCTCGACACCGCGGTTGAGTTGGTGGACGGCCACCACGGGAACTCCGTGCCGCTCGGCCATGCGCTTCAGGCTGCGGCTGATGTAAGACAACTCGGACTCGGTGTTCTGGTCGGCGCCGCCCTTCTGGAGCAGCCCGAGGTAGTCCACGAACACGGCAGCCATGTCGGGATGCTGGGTGTGGAAGGTGGCGACCATCGCCTGCAGCCCATCGACGCCGGTGTTGCTGGTGGTCAGGGCCAGTGGGCAGGCGTGGGCGATTGCCCGGCTGATGTGCTCTGGCAGCAGCATCCTGCTGTTGGCCTGCACGACCTGGGCGACCTCGCGCCTAGTCACCTCGACCTCGGACATCTCGCAGGACTGGAAGAGGACCGGGCCGCTGTTGCGGGCGACGTGCTGAGCAAACTGGAGGGCGAAGGCAGACTTGCCCATGCTTGGCCGGGCTCCGATGAGGACCAGGTTCCCGGCCTCGATGCCGCCCAGGGCCCGGTCCAGGTCAGTCCATCCGGTGCCGACCGGGCGCCCGGCCTTCTCTGGGTCGCAGACCCGCTCCAGGAGGTCGGCCATGCGCTCCTGCTGGAACCTGGGGGATCCGGTGCGTGTGCCCTGCAGGGCCCGTCCGAGGCGGGCCTGGACCTCGCGCTCCAGGTCCTCCAGCGGTAGCCCCTGTGTGGTCAGCCGGAGAATCTCCTGGGCGGCGGTGCGGACTCCGCAGGTGATGCGGTAGGAGGCCACCTCGTCGACGGCGTGGTCAAACTGCGCCTGGGTGACGGGGTAGTATGGTTCCAGCAGGGGCAGGGTTCCGTCTCCGCGTCCCTGGAGCCCTCTGAGCAGTCCCTCGAAACCCGGGACCGGCAGTCCTTCTGCTTGCATGGTACGGAGAGCCTGGAGGGCCGTTCTGGCCGGCTCATCGGCGATGTTCTGGAGGGCGACCGGAACGGCTGGCTGGTAGCCGTCGAACATGCCGACAACCATGCGCCGCTCCATCTCCCAGAGCCTGGCCTCGTCGGTGGTGTTCATCTTGCCGCCCCCGCACATACCGGAGTCTGCTCCCAGACGCCACGCCGGCGCTCGATGCAGCCGCGCTCAACCAGCCAGGTCCAGGCGCAGCGCAGGTCGTTGCCGGTGCAGGCGCAGCGCGGGTCCAGGGCCAGAGTCCACTCGGCTTGCCGCAGGATGGATGCCCGGGTTCCGTAGCCGTCGCCGACGGCGGCCATGATGGCCTGGTAGGGTGTGATAGGTGGTCTCACTCGCGGGGTCCTCCGAGACAGGTTCGGCAGTCGTCGTGCCAGGCGTAGTAGTCGCAGGGCCAGGTGGATGGCCAGGGCGAAGGCGGGGTGCAGGTCGTGGGGTCGGTGTGAATCACACTGCCCCTCCCAGGCGCTGGAGCAGCTCGAGGAAGAGTTCCTCGCGCAGGAGCACGACGGCTCGTGTGTCTCTGTCCCTGCGCAGTCGGACGACGCAAGGTCTGCCGTCGGTGTCGGCCTCGGCCTGGTCCAGGTGCTTGAGGACCTGGATACGGGCGAGGGTCTTGCACTCAATCCACCAGGGCGTGCCCTCCACGTCCGAGGAATCCTTGCCTGAGCGGGACTGGCTCCCCCGGCGGGCGTCCGGGTAGACGCTCCGCCAGAGGATGGCAGTCTCGCGCTCTCCGCGCTGGCCCTTGCGGCGCTGGCTCTTACCCACGGCAGATAGCCTCCGGCAACATGGTTGGTCAGGCGACACAGTCATCGAACAGGGAACCCTGCTCGCGAGATGTGGGCGGTAGCGGGCGCTGGAAGATCGTGGGTTGCGGTGGCTCGTCTGCGACAGCCAGGGCGTCCAGTTGGACATCGATGATCCCGGCCCGGGAGATGGCGGCGCGCACGACACTGATGGGGACGCAAACTCCCCAAGTGTGGTAGGTCTTGTTCGGCACCTTCCTGGTGGGGTAGGTCGACAGCCACTCTCTCCGCAAGTTTCTCCAGGCGCGCTGGAGCATGTCCCATTGCATCAAGTAGACCCGTTGATCTGGCATGAATGCGTAGGCCAAGAAATCGATGCGGAGGGGCTTTTCCATCCAGCCTGGCGACTGGATCCGGTCGTTGCTGATGTATTCCAAGAAGAATGAATTGTAAGACCGACTCGACTTCTTCTCGTCGATATACAGATGTCTGTCGGACTTCAGCACGATTATCCGGTCAATCCCATGCTCTTGAATGGGACTCTTGCCCGCCGACGCGGTGTTGATCCAACCGACCATGTCGGGGAACGCCTTGCGGTAAACTTGATCCCAAAACGGCTCATCGCTCTGGATCGCGCTCCACTCCAGGCACTCTCGGAAGTCGTGATAGTTGCGGTGGGTGCTCATGCTTCGTTCCCCCACGCCGCCCACCCCTGGCGAGGAGAGCGGCAAAAAAGTTCCAGCTTGGGGAGGTCAGGGAACATGGCCTCGATGATCTCGTAGGCCTGGACCGGCTTCTCTGAGTGCCTGCCGCGCGGGGCGGTAATCACCGAATCCGGCCTGACCTCGGGCGGCGGGGTTGGAATGCTCCCCCTGGTCGCAATGAGTAGCAACTCATGGCGCTGGCGTGCCCAATAGCCCATGCCGATCTTGTCCTTCACCCAAACCATGTTTGTGTGGTAGGTGAACCCCCAGGCGGACAGGACCTGGAAGGCGCTTGCCAGTAGGGGGCTGGTTGCCCAGCAAAATAGGATGCAGTTGTCTCCAGCCACCGAGCCGACCGGAAGGCTGCAGATGTCCTCCAGGCTCATGGTTGGATACTGGTTTTCAATGGCGCGATTCGGTGCTTCGCAGTGGGTGTAACGCCACGGCGGATCCGCCAGGATCACGGGGTAGGTGCCGACACCGGACTCCAGTGGCTTACTGTTGCTGACGATCTCGGCGATCCGCTCCTGTCGGTTCTGTTCGCGGATCTCGCGCCCGGTCTCGCGGCGCAGCTCCTGCACAGAGAAGGTGCCGGCAGGTGTATCCTGCACGCGGTCCAGGACCCTGGACGCTTGCCCGACCTCCTTTGCCCCGGAGGCTCTGACGACGGTCGAGGCGCGCAGGTCGGCGTGGACTGTGCCGACCGAAACCCCGAGTTCCTGCGCGATCCGGGGCATGGACTGACCTTGCTCGCGCAACTCCTGGGCCCGGTCGCGGCGTTCGGCGATCTGGGCGGGTGCGGGCAGCGAGGAAGGGTAGGACTTCCCGTCCTGGCCGGTTACGGGGCTTTCAGGTTCCAAATTATTGGAACCTGAAAGGTCCTGCCTGACGGTCTCGTCGCTCACCCCGATCGCCTCTGCGATCCTGGTGGTCGACCAGCGCTTCTCCCGCAGCCTGGCCACCACGTCGCGGCGCTGCTCAGGCCGCAGGTGACGCCGGCAGAGGTTCAGCGAGTAGGCCATATCCTCGCGCGCCTCGTCGCTCAGGCCGGCGTGGATCTCGAAGGGGACGACATCCTCCGGCAGGCCCAGCTCCAGGGCGATGCGCAGGCGGTGCTGGCCATCTATGACCTGGCGCCTTTCGTCCACGACGATGGGCACGATGATCCCGCGCTTGCGGATGTCCTCGCGCAGGGCCTCGAACTCGTCGTCCTGCAGGTTTGGCAGCAGGTCGGCATAGGGGACACTGAAGGCCTGGGTCCCGATGGTGATGGTCTCGCAGTCCATCAGAACGGCACCCCGTCGTCTTCCGGCAGCGGCCCCCAGGCCTGCTGCACCGTCTGCCTGGTGGCCTGGCTGGCCTGGCGTCGGGGCGGTGCTCCGTTGTCCTGGGCGTCGGTGCGGGGCCCGAAGTCCACGTCGTTGGCCACCAGGTCCCAGGCCGTGACCTTCTGACCGTCCTTCTCGTACTGGCGGCTCTGCATCCGCCCCGAGATGGTGACGTGCCGGCCCTTGGCCAGGAACTCCTGGCAGAGTTCTCCCAAGCGCTCCCAGACGGTGACGGCGAACCAGTCGGTTCCGGCGTCCTTGCCCCGGCGGTCGACGGCCACCGAGAAGGAGCAAATGCTCTTGCCGCTCTGGGTTTGCCTGGTCTCGGGGTCACGGCCCAGACGGCCGGAGATGGTGATGGTGTTGATGCTGGACACTATGCTGCCTCCTAGTTGTTGCGCTTCATCTCGTTCAAAATCGACTGGAGTTGATTGAGGATGGCCGGGTTGGACTTGGCAGCCTTGGCAATCCAGGCCGGGTCGTCGAACAAGTCCATCTGCTTCGGCTTGGAAGGCTTCGGCTCAGCAATGGCCTTCATCCACTGGGATTCAGCCTTGTGATACGGGTTGGCATTCATCAGATCCATCAGGCTCTTTCGGTCCACGACGACGACGAAAACGGTCTCGACTCTTCCGTCAGGGCCCTGCACCTGGACCTCTTGCCTCTTGTATCGCAGCCAGTGCTTACGGACAGGGCATGACCCATTGAACGCCTGGTGTTCGATGGTGGACAACGACCGGCCGGAGATAGATGCGGCCACGTCGCAGCGAATCCAGTCTCCGTCAGAAGAATCAGCGCCAAACGTATCGGCCGAGGCATCAACGTTTCCCGGGATGGGATCGTCTGTGTCCAGAAGGGCGCGCCCATTCTGGTCGAACAAATGACCCACTGGAAGGCCGAAATACTTGCTGATGGCCGCTTGGTATGGAGGCCGAGTTCCGTTGACCCTTCTTTCGATCTCTCCGATGGCGTTGCCGCTGAGCCCAACAGCGTCCCCAACCTCACGCTGCGACAGATTGCCTTCAACCCTGAGTCGTCTGAGTTTCGTCATGTCCTCTCTCCTCTCTCTCCGCCATCAGGCGGCCACGTCGGCGGCCTTGCGCCGGCTCTTCTTGTACTCGCGCTCCGCGTCGCGGAATGCGTCTGACAGGGGAATGCAGGCCTCGAACAGTTGCCCCAGGCGCTTCCAGTCGGACCGAGGAATCTCGCGCACCTCGAAATCCGCGTCCTCCCGCCCGATGCGGACGATGCGCATGGCGCTGACGGTGCCGCGCCCCATCTCGCGCAAGGCCTTGGCATAGGCCACGACTTGGAGGCTGTAATTCCAGTAGACGGCCTTCGAGGTCTTCCAGTCGACGAGCACCGGCTGCCCGTCCTTGTCGGCCGCGAGGAAGTCCAGTTGCCCGGCGTAGCCGAGCGGGGCGTGATAGACCATCAACTCGGTCTGGATGACCGACAGCCCAGCCTGGTCCCACCAGCGCCGGAACAGGTCGTAGCAGTTGGCGACGCGCGGGTCCTGCCCGGCCATGTCCTGCTCCTGGCCGGTGCGGATGAATGCCTCCACGTAGTCGTGAGCGATGGTGCCGAGCTCGGCGGCCTCGGTCTTGGTCCGGTAGTGGGCCATCCGGGCCTCGCGCAGGAGGGCCTCCATGTCCGGCTGCGTGAACCGGGCAACGCCGTCGGCGTCGTAGTCGACCCGCTCGCGGATGTAGTCCATGCTCTGGTCGACGGCCCACTGGATGAGGGCCTCCTTGTTGAGGACTCCGAGCACCGAGGTCACGGACCGCAGGCGGTATTCAGCGCCGTCCTTGCAGGTGGCGACGTAGTAGCGGTAGTCGCGCCCGAATGCGTGTCCGGTGCGCTGCTCGACGCCGCACACGTTGTCGCTCGTCAGGGCCCCGATGGGGGCGTAGGGGGTGTACTGACTCGCCATCAGAACGGAACGTCCTCTCCCGGCTGCAGGCTCTGGACATAGCCGATCAGGCGCTGCAGCTGGTCGTTGCTGGCGGTCTGGAGCGAGGGCTCGCCGTTCACGATCGGCAGCATGTCGGGGTGGTCCTCGGCGATGGTGAGCAGGCCGGTGCGGACCACGGCTTTGGCCTGGTCGGGGGGGGCGCCGTCGGCGTAGTAGTCGACCAGGACGTCCCAGCACCGCTTGCGGAGGGCGGCCCTGCCGTTGTCCTCGCGATAGGCGGTGGGCGGGGCCTCCCGTGTGGTGCCGTTCTGGTTGACGCGGCGCTCCTGCTGGGGAGCCTGCTGGGCGGGAGCCTGGCGGCGTCCGTTGTTGGGTCTCTGCTGGGGGGCGACCTGGGCGGGGGCCTGATGCCCGGAGTCGGCGTCCTCTTGGGCGATCTGGTCAACCGGGATCTGCAGTTGCGAGATCAGGAAGTATTTCCTCGCGGCCGTTGCGGCCTTGTTTGGGCCCTTGTCCTGGCCGTCCTCGGCCTCGCTCAGCCACGGGACCGAGATGGTCTCCCCGGTGTCCCCGCAGACCCAGACGAATTCCCAGCCCATGCGGATGTTGGTCATCGTCCCGCCAAATTTGGTCGGGCGCTCGACCCGCTCCACGCGGTCCAGCAATGCGCGCTGGAGGAGGATGACGTTGTGCTTGGCCATCAAGTCCCTGGTGGCCTCGTAGACGTCAATGGCGGTGACGTAGTGGTATTTATGGCTGGGGTTCCAGCCGCGCTTCTCGACGCCGGAAACCGCGCCGATCATGCTGGCGAGTTTGGCCGCCAGCCGAGGGGAACTGGTGGCGTCGCTCATGCCGCCCCCCTGGCCACGCGGTCGGCGGCCTCCTCGGCGCGGTAGTCGCGCAGGCGCTCCAGGTCGTCGGCGAGCTTGTGCTCGTCGATGCTGTCCGACTCACACTCCTCGCAGTAATCCCGACCGGACAGCAGGGAGGCCATCTGCATCCCGCAGCAGACGCACCGGCGTAGGGGCAGGCGCTTGCGCCGGGACTCCTGTCCAGCCATGACCCTCTGCCGAATCTGCTGCTCCAGCGGGTCCAGTCGGCGCATCGCCTCGACGATCTGGTCGATGACCCACTCGGCGCCGAACAGGTCTCCATCCGGGTTGCGCTTGTGGCGGCTGACCAGGCTGGCGACCTCGGTCGCGATAGGGTATGCCACCTGCTCTGCTCTCCGCATCAGGTCGTCGCAGGGGGCGCAGCGAGTCTTGCTTCCTGCGGGCTGGTCACACATCAGGCACCTCATTTGCCCGTCCTCCTCTCGTGTGTTACGCTTGAGGAGTCGAGGCTTGCCTCGTCTCCTCTCTCTGGCCCCGGGGCGCTCTCCCTGGGGCCTCTTTTTGTTCAGTCGGGCCACGCCGTCGCGGGCCAGTCGATGGCCCAGGCGGGCTCGCATCCATCCATGCGGGCCGCGTAGCTAATTCGCTGCTGGAACCGCTCAGGGCTGGCCGCCCGGAGCAGGAAAAACGACAGGCTGGCCCCCTCGGGCAGCGTCGTCGCCCCCTCGGGCAGGCGGGGGCCCTGGTAGAGGGCCAGATAGTGCGCGTCGCCGTCCTGCAGAGTCGGCACGTTGACCCGCGCCATCGGGACCTCAGCCCCGACCATGGCGCTGATGACGGCCGCCGTGTCGGCGTGGCCGACAGCGGACAAGCACTCTTCGGAACCGAAGGCTTCGCCGACCACTTCGGGTGCGACTGGTTTGACGCTCAGCATGATCCCCTCCGGTGGGATCAGTGCGCCGGGAATCGCGTTAAGCAGATACATCACTTCTTCTCCTCTCGTGTCACGGCGCCCAGGCCGTGTAGGCCGGGGGCGGCTCAGAACTGGTGCCGGTGGCGTAGGCGACCCACAGGACGCCCCACGCGAACCCGCGCATCGCGGGCATCCAGAGCACCATCGCGGCGACCCAGGCCAGGACCCAGGCGGGCCAGTTGGTGGGCGGGGTCAGGTCGTGCATCAGGTCGTGCATCATCTCGTGCTCTTCTCGGTCGTTGGCGGGTAGAGCTTGCGCCGGGTGAGCGGTCCGGTGACCCAGACGCCTGGGCGCTTGAGGGTGGTCTTGAGGCGGCGCTCCCGGCGCCGGCGTTCTAGGTCTGTCAGGGCGGGGGGCACAGTGTCGGGTCGCGTCTTCATACCGCCCCCTCGGCCGGGGACGGCTCGTCGAGCAGGGCGCCGACGGTGGTGTTCAGGGCGGCGGCGAGGCGCTTCAGGGTGTAGATATCGGGAGCCCGCTCGCCAGTCTCCCATCGAGCGACCGTGATGGGGTGGACCCCCAGCATTTCGGCCAGAGCCACCTGTGTAAGCCCCGACCTGTTACGGGCCGGGGCGAGCCCCGGAACCCTGGTCTCGCTATCCATTTCGGCTAGCACCTCCTGCTGTCATACTAGCCGGAACGGATAGTGAAGTCAATAGGGATTCCGGGGGTTCTCGGGGGGGGTATAACCGGCATGGTTAGTAGAAAGGACGCGGTCAAGGCCCGCATCAAGCAGGCTAGAGAGGCGTGCGGGCTGACCATGAAGCAGATGACGAAGGCGATCGGGGGCGCCGAGGGGCGGCGCCAGGCCGCGAGCCGTGTGGCGCTGGAGAACCATAGACTGAAGATCCAGGAGGCGGCTCACGGCTCGTCTAGCTCCAGGGCAGCCAGGATGAGCTGGCGGACCCAGGCTGACCCTCCCCGTTCCATGACCTGCTCCAGGACCTCAGGGGACAGACGCAGTGTCAAGCGGGGCGCCCCCTGGCCGTCATAGACTCGGGGGCGATGCGGGGCGCGCTTCGTCGGCTCTTCCATGCCCCTATGATAATGTCTGACAAAAACTCCTGCAACCCTATTGACTTTCCGTCAGACAGAAACTATACTGAAGACGTCGGGCGGGCCGGACAAGCGGCCGACGACCAGGAGGACAAGATGACCAGCACCTTCACCACTGAAGTCCACGGCCAAGAAGTGACGATCGAGGTTTTCTTCGATGAGCAGCCGGGTGTTGAGCCTGGCTGGTGCTGGCGGGGAAAGGGCCAGGACGCCGGCGTAGTCGGCGGTGACATCCTGGACGCGACCAACGAAGAGGACGCCGTCGACGAGGCCAAGAGGTTCTTCGGCCTGTAAGCCCTGCCTGATGAGCCCGGGTGGCCCCCGGGCGAAACGCCGTGAGGCGTCGCAGGAAGCCGCCTGGAGGAGACATGACCGACACGATCGCCATCACCTGCTCGGCCTGCAAGTCCGAGCGCCCCAGTAAACCCACTCGCGCGGGGGACGTTGCCCTCCCTCGGGGCTGGAAACGGCACAAAGAAGAGCCGTACTGTCCCAAGTGCTGGGGCGACCGGTTCGTCCTCCGGGCCATCACCGTCCCCGTGGCAGGCCCGGTCGGCCAGACATGGGAGGAGTTGCGGGCCGCTCTACGGACCGCCTTCACGACCTCGACGGCGGCGGCGAACGTCGTCGTCCAGGCCCTGGCCAGGGAGGATGTGGTTCGGGTCCCGGACATGGAGAAGCTTGGTCCCTGCCCTACCCCCTACCTGTATCCTGTGGTCCGGCAGGCGGTGCCCGACCTGGATCCCACATCGGCAACGGCCCTCATCCGGGCCATTGAGGGCAAATACCGGGCTGTCCGGTATGATGTGATCTGGCTGCGCACGGCAGCCTGGCCGGCATACCGCTACCCGCAACCCTATCCCGTGCACAACCAAGCCTGGTCGTTGTCCGCAGAGGACGGCGGCGCGCTGGTGCTGTCCGTGCGGTTCCAGGGGCAGCGTTGGGCCCTGCGCCTGCGTGGCGGCCCAGGCTTTCGCCGGCAGCGGCGCGCGCTGGAATCGTTGCTGTCCGGCGAATCACTGCAGGGAGAGGCCAGCCTCTACGAGGTCGGGGCTCGCCCTGGCGACCACCGGCCGAACGGTAGCGGGCGCACCCGCCTCATGGCGAAGCTCGTGCTGTGGATGCCCAAGCAAGAAGCCCGCGAGGCAACCGGGCAGATGCTGGTTGAGGGGACTCCGGAGGAGTTTCTGGTGGCCACCATCGGGGATGGTGTGCGCTGGGTCATCAACGGCGACCGCATCCGCTCTCAGGTCGTGGGCTACGACCGCGCGCGGAAGCGTCGGGCCGAGGATCTAAAGCACGAGAAGCGCTGGCCGGCGAGGCGGCGTGAGGCGTGGCTGCGTGAGGGCCGCGAGGCCGCCAGTCGCCAGCAGCATCGCCTGGCCACCTATTGCCACGAGGTGAGTCACATGGTAGTGGAGCGGGCGCGTAGAGCCGGAGTGGCAGAGATTGTGCTGGACCTGTCGCGTGCCTGGTTTGTCCGGCCATTCCCCTGGCACCTCTTGCAGGAGAAGCTCGCCTACAAGGCGAACGAACGCGGCATAGTCCTGACGATTTCCGCGAGCGCCCCGGCAGGTCCTCCCGCCCAGGAGGTGCTCGCCACCACCTGACGACAGGACGCAACAGTTCAAGCGGCCATCGCAAGGCCGACCGCGAGTAAGGGCCACAGGCCGGGCGCCGGGCACCGCTCGCAGAACGCGGCAAATCAAGCGCGAGGATACAGGCCTGTAGGCCGCCGCCCTCGCAACACGCAGACCGCACTGGTCTGGTTGCGAGGTGCGAAAACGGCGACGAAAGCCCGTGGTTATCGAACTCCTCGCAACACGCAGACCGCACTGGTCTGGTTGCGAGGAGGTCCTCCTCTTCCTCCTCGTCCGAGGTCACGGCCCTCGCAACACGCAGACCGCACTGGTCTGGTTGCGAGTTTCGGCCGAGGCCCGTTCTTTCTGCACGAGCGCAACTCGCAACACGCAGACCGCACTGGTCAGGTTGCGAGGGCGCGGCCCCATTGAGTAGGACAATGGTCTGGTTGCGAGAATGCCTTGCTGAGGCCGGCAGGGACCCGCCTCCTGACGTCGTAGTAAACACTCGCCCCCGCGGCCCCGGGTGCCGCTCCCGCCGGAGCATACCCACCTGGTCCAAGCCGCGGACCAGGAACAGGCGTTCTCACGGACGGCGGTCCGGCCTGACCCGCGGGGGTGCGCAGCAGGAGCCCTGGCAGCGATGCCGGGGCTCTTGTCATGTCTCGACGGCCACAGGTGTTCGGCCGCCCGCGCAGAAAAAAGACGCCCGGGGGAGTCCCCGAGCGCCCAGACCCTAAACCACGACAGGCACAGGTTTCGGCGCTGGCCTCCCGGATCCTCCTGGAGGTGCGCATGGCGCGAGCCGATGGCAAAGACCGGGGTCTCTTCCAGCGCCCGCCGGGCTCCGGCGTCGCAACCGGCACCGGAACCGGCACCACGCAAAAAAGCCCCCCTCCCGGTCAGGGGAGAGGGGCTCTCGGTCAGGTGATGGTCGTGGGTCAGGCGCGAAGGGCGAGCACCGCCGAGATGATGCTGCCGGCGATGGCCAGGGCCTCCTGGGCGTCGATCCGGCCGTCGTCCTCCAGCGCGCGGAGGACCTGCTCGGCGACGGGCACCAGGACCTCGATGACGCGCCCTCCGGGGAGCTGCAGGGCCAGCGCCAGGCGCGCCACATCAGGGGCGTCGATGCGGTCGTTGGCCAGGGCGCTCCCGACCTCCTCCATCAGGCGGATGACGCGATGTCCCTGCGCCTCATCCGGTCCGTAGGGGCCGCCCTCGGGGTCCGGCTCCCAGCCGTCTACCCGGAACACGACCAGAGGAGCCGCAGGCTCTCCTGAGACGTGCACGGGGCCGGCAGGGCCCTGGACTGGGACGGATTCTCCGGGCAGCACCAGGCCCAACAGGGTAACGCCTTGGATCATGATGTCTCCTCCTGCCCGGCGTCCACCGGGGCCAGGGCCTCCTCGATGGCATCCGCTGCCTCGAGCAGGACCTGCTCGGCACTCATCCCGGCCCAGAGGCCAGCACGAGCGCGGGTGACGATTTCCCGCAGGCGCGGGCTCACTGGTCGCGGCTCACGGTCAGCCAGACCCGGCCGCCGCGAGCATGGGTGTAGCGCACGGTGGGAACCACGCGCATGGTCAGGTCGACGTTCTGGGAGCGCAGGCAACCGTGGGTGACCTGCCACCCTTGCCGAGGGGCCAGGGGCGCAGGCAGGCCGGAGCCGCCTCCGTGCCAACCGATGCCGGCCCTGCCGACGGAGGCCGCCTGCCCCTCCAGCTCCTGGAGCCAGAGGTAGACAGGGCCGTAGGCGTTGATGTCAGGGTCGCCCGGAGGGATCTCCTCGACCCGGACGATTTCCCAGAGGCCGGGGGGCGTGTCGCCGTAGGGGCGGTCCCAGCCGGGGCCGGCCACCCCCTCGTTCCGGCATGGCACGACCCAGCGCGGCTCGGACTCCCCGGGCACGTGGCACTTGGCCTTGTCGGTGACGGTGTTGACCACGATGTGGACGTCGTGCGGACCGAGCTCGGGTCTCATGGGCGCTCACCTCCAGGGACTGAAGAGGCCCCCTCGTCGGGGGCCTCGGTTTCCGGCAGGCCGGCCTCTCGCCGGCGTCGTTTGCGGCTTGCCTCCCAGCGCTCGAAATACAGCGAGCACTCCCCCTCCAGGCCGTCTGCCGTGCGGGAGAGGAGACCGCCTTGGGCTCCGGCCAGGCGGGCGCAGTTACGCAAGACCGAGAGGCCCTCGGTCCAGACGATGGCGGCCCCAATCATCACCGGGACGATGTCGTCCGCCGGGAATCCGTTGGACCGGAACGCCCAGCCAACCCCCAGCGCGGCCATCCACAGCAACCACTTGACCACGGAATAGAGGCCGCGCCGGGTGGAATACCTGCGCTCCCGCCAGGCCAAGGCGCCGCCGGTGATCCAGTCCAGCGCCCAGAGGATGGAGACCACCAGGACCAGGGGATCCAGCATCCATCGCGCCAGGTGCTCGCCCCAGGCGGCCCACAACGCCCCACAGCAGGCCGAGAACGAAAGCCGTCCCGTCGTGTCTGCCCGGTCGGTGCCCAGGATGAGGGCCCAGACATAGGACATCATCACAACACCTCCACCACCGAGAATCCGTCTGCCCCGTTGCCGCCGCCCGAGGAGCCGGCTCCGCCGCTCACGTCTGGGGTTGCGTCCACCTCGAGCGTCCCGGCGCGCAGCCAGATGGTTCCGCCGGCCCCACCTCCTCCGCCCGTGCCGCCGGCCTCGCCCTGGGCGGTCAGGGTCGCCCCAGACGTGACGCGCAGGGTGCCGATGACCTGGAGGAGCAGCGCCCCTCCGCCGTCGCCACCGGCTCCGCTCATGGATCCTCCGCCACCGCCGCCAGGGGTCGGAGGCAGCCAGGGCCAGAGGACGCCGCCGGCCGAGGGATAGCTAGTGCCACCGGCGGCCCCGGTGCCGTCAGAGCCTACGGTAGACGCTCCACCCCCGCCGCCGCCATCGCCGCCAGCAGCGCCTCCACCACCCAGGCCACCATAGCCACCCCCCTGGCGCCCTATGAGCATCCCGCTGGCCCCTCCGGCGTAACCCAGGCCGTCCAGGTCGATGGTGCCCTCGATGACGGCGTCACCCGTCACGCCGATCACCAGGGTCCCGCGCGCGGAGAGCGTCAGCTTCGCCCCGCTGGCCACTGTCATGGAGGTGTAGGAGTAGACGCCAGGGGCCAGGGACGTGGTCCCGGAGGTCACCTCCAGGGTGCCGTCAGACCCCGTGCCGATGAGCTGCGAGAGCCCGTTCACGTCCTCGGCCCGCACCGGGCTGCCCGTGCCCTGGTAGGACACCTCGACCGACGCGCCCGCCGCGCTCTCGTGGAATTGGAGGGCCCCGACGTCGTAGGCCAGGGCCACC